>OWIY01000286.1_pt1 | contig 17416 bp, 12 predicted proteins | sample 1732841 | NCBI WGS metagenome assembly OWIY01 (sample SAMN05065760, study PRJEB22554) | human gut metagenome | biome: ENVO:2100002; feature: ENVO:00000062; material: ENVO:00002003 | host: Homo sapiens | place: USA | reverse complement strand
AGTGGTTTCTCTCTGTCCCAGCTACGATAGCTTTTCCAGAACCGTTTTACTGCTGCATCATTTTTCATTTTACTGCGAATGGATGTAATATCATCCTGCACCTGTAAAAGACTGACACCAAGAAGTCCTTCCAGATCTCCGGTTCCATAAACCGGCATCATATCTTTGTGTCGCACAACCATATAGCCTTCATCCTGGCTTCTTCCGATCTCATACAGAAAAAGCTGTTCTGCGGATCTGGTATCCGGTTTTTTCTCTTTTCTGAATTTTCTGGCTATCCCCGTACTTATCAGTGCCACTGCAGCCGCAATCTCCGCGCATCCGATCACAACAATTTCCATGTGTGATCCCAGCATAGATATTAGTTCTGTTATCTGTCCCATATCATTCTCCCTTTTTCTCTTTTACGGAGAGACATTTATCATTACAAAAAAGCATAGTATTTTTTGCAAATTATCTCGAAATTAACATAACATATTTTCGCAATGTATTCAAGAAAACATGGAAGAAATATCGAGCTGAAAAAGGGGCACGAAAAAAAGTGCGTAACAGAATTTTCCGTTACGCACTTCGTTACTTCTCTTACCAGTATCTTCTATACCAGTGGTATGCATAATTAACACTTGTATAACATACGACCTCGCCCGGCTGCGGTGCATGAATCATCTGTCCGCCACCTGCGTAGATTCCCACATGTCCTCCGTAACATACAACATCACCCGGCTGTGGGTCTGACACTGCCTGTCCGCCACTTCCCTGACTGTATGAGTTACGTGTAATTGGAATACCACATGCCTGATGTGCCAGGTATACAAGACCTGAACAGTCAACACCACTTCCTGAAGTACCGCCCCATACATAAGGAACTCCAAGGTATGCTGCTGCTGCACTTAAAATAGCACTTCCGTTGCCATATGTACTTCCACCGTTATCACTACTGCTGTTATTATTACTTGTATCCGGAGTCACTGCCGGGGTACTTGGGGTACTTGGGGTACTCGGTGTACTAGGTGTAACGGTTGTGTTGTTATTACTATCGTTATTTGTTGTATTATTTGCAGTCTGTGAACCGCTGTTGCTTGTCGATGCAACGGTCGAATTTGACTTTGTTGACTCAGCTGCTTTTGCTGCCTTTGCAGCTTCTTCTGCCTGTCTCTTTGCTTCAGCTGCTGCTACAGCTGCCTGAAGCTGTTCATCCAGATCTGCGACTTCTTCTTTCTTAGATTCCAGCGTATTACTCAGCGTCGTCTGCTCTGCTTCATAATCAGACTGCATAGATTCCAGATTCGCCTGATCTTCTTCAAGCTGTGCTTTCAGATCTGCAATCTGCTGTTTGGTATCAATGTATTCCTGAAGCTGCTTTCTGTCATAACTATGTACATTCTGAACATACTCTGCTTTGTTAAGCAAATCCGAGAAATTCTCAGCACTGATCAGAGTCTCAATCGCAGTCGAGTTGCCTTCTTCATACATATACTTGATACGCTTCTTCATATCTTCGTACTGCTGATGTTCTTTTTCTTCGGCAACCGTAAGATCATCCTGTGCCTGCGTGATCTGCTGACCTGTTGACACCAGTTCATCTTCCAGCTTACTCATTTTTTCAATTAGTGTCTGCAATTCTGACTGAAGAGAATTCACTTCGCTCTGTGCTGCATTTTTACTATTCTGCAGATTGCTGACATCATCTGCAAATACTGGTGTAACTACCATTGAACTTGCAAGAATAGATGCCACAAATACATGTTTAAATTTTCTCATAATCACCCATCCTATGTTTTTTACTAATTATTTTCCTAACCCTGTGCTCGATTATATACCATTTTCCTAATTTTTGCAATACAATTTAACATTTTTGTAACATTACGTCCCATAAAAGTTTCTTTTTGGAAGGTGAAAGTGGAAACAGGGGAGGGTGAGGTCAGGGAACGTGAGACGCTGCGCTGTCGCTGGGATTATGGTAACTGCTTTTAAACACTTAATCGCAGAAGAATTGAGAATTGCTTGCGCAGCACTTATTTCTTATGCTAAACTAGCTTCATAATTCAACCACTTTATAATATTAAGTAAGAAAGAAGGATTCCACTATGAATTTCAAATTCAACCACAATAACTTAAATGTACGTGACCTTGAAAAATCAATTCAATTCTACAAAGATGCACTCGGACTCACCGTAGTCCGCGAAAAAGATGCTGCCGACGGAAGCTTTAAGCTCGTCTACCTCGGTGATGGAAGCTCCGCTCATCAGCTCGAGCTCACCTGGCTTCGCGATATGGACCGCCCATACGACCTCGGCGACAATGAAATCCACCTCGCCTTTACCGTAGACGACATGGATGCCGCCCTGGCACACCATAAAGAAATGAACTGTGTCTGTTTCGAAAATGAGTCCATGGGCATCTATTTCATCGAAGACCCGGACGGCTACTGGTTAGAAATCGTACCTGAGAAATAAATCTCCCACACATTTTCAGCAGAGGATTCCCGCTTTCCGCCCGAATCCCCTGCTATTTTTTTATTCCTCTTTATTCTAATCCCAATTCTTTTTTCGCCAGCCACATACCAGCGCCCTTTATCACAAACAAATCAAACACATCTAAATCCCCTCAGAAATCTATATCTTATAAAACACAATCCCTACCTTGCTCAAAAAATCTTCCGTCAAACAGCCACTGGGTGGTGGGATTAGCAGATGTGAAAAGGAAAGAGACCGGGGATAGCGGATGAACTGTGTTTCCCAAAACACAGTTCAAGGGATTCTGAGGTGAGAAATCATCAAGATTTCTCATCGAATAATCCCGATTCCGTTATCAACGGTCCCTTTCCTTTTCTTACATCTGCTTTCCGCCACCCACAGCGCCGGAATCACTTCCTGCACCTCACGGCGGGCGTCCCCCTTCATAAACCCAAACGCCACTACTGTACCGACAGATTCGTATACCCCATCAGATCCAGATCTATCTGCTGTGCCGCTTCTCTTCCTTCCCGGATTGCCCACACAACCAGCGACTGTCCTCTGTGCATATCTCCTGCCGTAAATATATTCGGCACATTCGTTTTATACTCACCCGGTGCTGTCTTCACATTCGTACGCTCATTGACTTCCACACCGAATGCCTTTGTCACATAATCCTCGCTTCCGAGGAACCCCGCTGCGATCAGCACCAGTTCTGCATTTACCGTATACTCACTTCCTGCGACCTCTGCCATCATCATACGTCCGGTCTTTTCATCCTTCTTGCTTTCCAGTTTCACAAGTACCACCTTGCAAAGATTTCCATTCTTATCTTTGACAAATTCCTTTACCGTTGTCTGATAAACCCTCGGATCATGTCCCCAAAGAGCAATTGCTTCCTGCTGACCATAGTCTGTCTTGCAGACTCTCGGCCACTCCGGCCATGGATTCATAGCGCTTCTCTCATCCGGAAGCTTCGGCATCATTTCCAACTGAAGAACGGATTTTGCGCCATGACGGATTGACGTTCCCACACAGTCATTTCCCGTATCGCCGCCACCGATGACAATTACATTTTTGCCCTTTGCAGAAATATATTCGCCTTCTTTCAGCTGCATCTCATTTTTCCAGAGACATTTCGTAGTTGATTTCAGAAAATCTACTGCAAAGTAGATTCCTTTTGCATCTCTTCCAGGTGCTTTTATATCACGCGGATGGGATGCACCGCAGCAAAGCACCACCCGGTCAAATTCTTTCAGAAGCTCTGCGGATTTCTTATCTTTTCCAATATTGCAGCCAGTTTCAAAACGGATGCCTTCTTCTTCCATTACTGCAAGTTTCCGGTCGATGAACTGTTTTTCCAGCTTCATATTCGGGATTCCATAGCGGAGAAGTCCACCCGGCTTATCTTCCCGCTCAAATACTGTCACCAGATGTCCTCGTTTATTTAACTGATCTGCGACTGCGAGACCTGAAGGTCCGGAACCGATTACCGCTATCTTTTTGCCGGTACGCGCTTTCGGCGGACATGCTTTTGCATATCCCTTTTCGTAAGCATTTTCAATAATCCCATATTCATTTGCTTTAGTCGTCACCGGGCTTCCGTGCAGGTTACAGGTACATGCCGCCTCGCAAAGCCCCGGGCATACCCTGGAAGTAAATTCCGGGAAATTGTTTGTCTTTTTCAGCCGGTAATATGCTTCTTCCCAGTTGCCGTGATAAATCAGGTCATTCCACTCCGGCACCAGATTGTGCAGAGGACAGCCGCTTGCCATCCCTGCGATCATCTGACCTGCCTGACAGAACGGGACGCCGCATGCCATACATCTGGCGCCCTGTATTTCCTGCTCTTCTTTTGACAGAGGCGTGTGGAATTCCCGGAAATGCTTAATTCTCTCTTTTGGAGATTCGCACTCGGCATCGCGTCTGTCATAATCCATAAATCCTGTTGCTTTTCCCACGTTTTCCGCCTCCTATCTTCCTTCTTTGATTGCATAAAATGCTTCTGTTTTTGCCTGTTCGCTGCTGAGACCTTTTTCCTCCAGCTGAAGGATGCGGGTCAGCATTCTCTCGTAATCACGCGGAATGATCTTCTTGAACTTCGGCAGGTATTCTTTGAAATGATCCAGGATTTCTTTTCCCGTCTCGGAATTGGTTGCTGCTACATGTTCTTCGATCATGCCTTTTAATTCAGATACATCGAACTTGGATGTTACTTTTTCGATATTAACCATCTGTTTGTTGACTTTTGTATAAAGATCACTGTCCATATCCAGAACGTAGGCAACACCGCCACTCATACCTGCGGCAAAGTTCTTGCCTGTTTTTCCAAGGATTGCAACACGTCCACCGGTCATATATTCACATCCATGATCACCGACCCCTTCTACAACTGCTGTTGCTCCGGAGTTACGGACACAGAAACGTTCGCCTGCCACACCATTGATATAGGCTTTTCCGCTTGTTGCACCATAAAGCGCTACGTTACCGATAATAATATTTTCATCAGCTTTGAATTTCACACCAGTCGGTGGATAGACGATCAGTTTACCACCGGAAAGTCCTTTTCCAAAGTAATCATTGCTGTCACCGGTCAGTTCCAGTGTCAGACCTTTTGGTATAAATGCTCCGAATGACTGTCCGCCTGCACCCTTACATTTCAGAACGTAGCTGTCCTCTTCCAGTCCGTCCGGATAACGTTTTGTAAGCTCAGAACCGAAAATCGTACCAAATGTACGGTCTGTATTTTTGACATCCAGCTCCAGGATTCTCTTCTGCTTCTTTTCCAGTGACGGAAGCAGTTCTTTTACCAGAACTCTTTCATCCAGTGTTTTATTCAGCTCAAAATCAAAGACTTTCTTCGGATTGAAGATCATGCCTTTCTTTTCTTTTGCATACGGATTATTGAGAATTCCGGAAAGATCCAGTGTTGCGGCACGTTTGGATGTCGGCACATCTCTTACTTTCAGAAGATCGGTTCTTCCTACCAGCTCATCCACGGTACGAATACCAAGTTTTGCCATATATTCTCTTAATTCTTCTGCGATAAAACGCATGAAGTTGATCACATATTCCGGTTTTCCGGCAAACCGCTTTCTCAGCTCCGGATTCTGGGTTGCAATTCCGACCGGGCAGGTGTCCAGGTTACATACACGCATCATAACACATCCCATAGTTACAAGCGGTGCGGTTGCAAATCCGAATTCCTCTGCTCCGAGAAGTGCTGCGATTGCCACGTCACGGCCGCTCATCAACTTACCGTCTGTTTCAATGCGGACTCTTTCACGCAGTCCGTTCTGGATCAGCGTCTGGTGTGTCTCGGAAAGTCCAAGCTCCCATGGAAGTCCGGTATTATGGATAGAACTTCTCGGTGCAGCTCCTGTACCTCCGTCATAACCGGAGATCAGTACCAGTCCGGCTCCTGCTTTTGCCACACCTGCTGCGACCGTTCCGACACCGGCTTCAGAAACCAGTTTGACAGAAATTCTTGCATCCTTATTTGCATTTTTACAGTCATAGATCAACTGTGCCAGATCTTCGATCGAGTAAATATCGTGATGTGGCGGCGGTGAGATCAGTCCCACACCCGGCGTAGAATGTCTGGTTTTTGCTACCCAAGGGTAAACCTTTCCACCCGGCAGATGACCACCTTCTCCAGGTTTTGCTCCCTGCGCCATCTTGATCTGGATCTCTTTTGCGCTGACAAGATATCTGCTTGTAACGCCAAAACGTCCACTGGCAACCTGTTTGATTGCAGAGCCTCTGTCGGTTCCAAGACGCTCGATATCCTCTCCACCTTCACCGGAGTTTGACTTACCGTGCAGTGCATTCATTGCAAGGGCAAGGGTTTCGTGGGCTTCCTGCGAAATCGATCCGTAAGACATTGCTCCGGTCTTAAATCTGGTCACGATTGAGTCCACGCTCTCTACTTCTGAAAGTGGGATTCCTTTCTTCGGATAATTGAAATCCATCTGTCCACGAAGGGTGATTCCTTTGGACTCTTCATCAACCATCTGTGTGTACTGTTTGAACATCTCATAATCGCCGCGTCTTGTGGACTGCTGGAGCATATGGATCGTTCTCGGGTTGTACAGATGCTTTTCACCACCGCTCTTCGACTTGTGCTGTCCCACACTGTTCAGCGTCAGATCTACGGAAAGTCCCAGCGGATCAAAGGCCTCGGAATGTCTTGCCATATAATCTTTTGCGATTTCTTCCAATCCGATACCACCAACACGGCTGACAGTTCCGGTGAAATATTTTTCAATGAATTCCTGTTTTAATCCAATCGCTTCAAAGATCATGGATCCCTGATAAGACTGGATCGTGGAAATTCCCATCTTCGATGCAATCTTGACGATTCCGCTTATAACAGCTTCATTATAGTCATTGACTGCTGCATAATAATCTTTCTGAAGCATATCTGTATCGATCAGCTGTTTGATCGATTCATGTGCAAGATACGGGTTGATCGCAGATGCACCATATCCCAAAAGGGTTGCAAAATGATGTACTTCTCTTGGTTCTCCGGTCTCAAGGATCATGGCAACCTCTGTTCTTCTCTTAGTTCTTACCAGATGCTGGTGAACCGCTGAGGTTGCAAGCAGGGACGGGATCGCAATGTGATATTCATCCACACCTCTGTCGCTCAAGATCAGGATATTCATGCCTTCACGGATTGCACGGTCTACCTGGATAAACAGATAATCGATCGCTTTTTCCAGGCTGGAATTTTTATAATAGGTAGTAGAAATTTCTGCCACACGGAAACCGTCGACTTTCATGTTACGGATCTTCAGGAGATCGGTATCTGTCAGGATCGGATCGTTGATCTTCAGTACATGACAGTTTTCCTCCTTTTGTTCCAGAAGGTTTCCTTCTTCTCCGACATATACCGTTGTCGAAGTCACGATTTTTTCACGGATCGCGTCGATCGGTGGGTTCGTTACCTGTGCAAATAACTGTTTGAAATATCCAAACAGAGACTGATGTTGCTCAGAAAGAACGGCAAGCGGTGCATCGATACCCATAGCTCCGATTCCTTCACTTCCATTCATTGCCATATTCAAAATCGAAGTCTTTACTTCTTCATAAGAATAGCCAAATGCTTTCTGCAATCTCTGGCATTCTTCTTTCGAATACTGCGGTACTTTCTGGTTTGGAATCTTTAAGTCACTTAAATTTACCAGCTGACTGTTCAGCCATTCACCATAAGGCTGCCTTGCCGCATATTCTTCTTTCAGTTCCTGGTCATCGATGACGCGTCCCTGTACAGTATCGACAAGAAGCATCTTACCAGGATGGATTCTTTCTTTGACCACAATCTTCTCCGGCGGGATATCCAGGACTCCGACTTCAGAAGAAAGGATCAATGTATCATCATCCGTGATGTAATACCTGGAAGGTCTCAGACCATTTCGGTCAAGTACGGCTCCTAAAATATCTCCATCTGAAAACAGGATGGATGCCGGTCCGTCCCATGGCTCCATCATCGTTGCGTAATACTGATAGAAATCCTTGATCTTCTGTGACATCGTTGCATTCTGTGCCCATGGTTCCGGGATGGTGATCATGACTGCCAGCGGAAGCGGCATGCCACTCATGACCATGAATTCCAGTGTGTTATCCAGCATAGCAGAATCGGAACCTGCGGTGTTGATTGCCGGAAGGACTTTATAAAGTTCTCCTTCCAGATGCTCGGATTCCATGTTTTCCTCTCTGGCACGCATCTTGTCTGCGTTACCACGGATGGTATTGATCTCTCCGTTATGTACGATAAACCGGTTCGGATGTGCTCTTTCCCAGCTCGGGTTGGTGTTCGTACTGAATCGGGAATGAACCACTGCGATTGCTGATTCATAATCCGGATTCTGCAGATCTTCAAAGAACATCCTGAGCTGTTTTACCAGGAACATTCCTTTGTACACGATGGTTCTGCTTGACAGGGATGCCACATAAGTATCATCGCTGCTTTGTTCAAAGACTCGTCTTACCACATAAAGGCGACGGTCAAAATCCAGTCCCTGTTTTACCTTTTTCGGACGTTCGATAAATCCCTGCATGATGCACGGCATGCATTCAAGTGCTTTCTTACCGAGGATGTCTTTGTGGATCGGTACTTCTCTCCATCCGAGGAATTTCAGTCCTTCTTTTTCGACAATGACTTCAAAAATATTTTTTGCCTGATTTCTTTTCAGTTCATCCTGCGGGAAGAAAAACATTCCCACACCGTAATCTCTCTCAGAACCTAAAAAGATGCCGAGGGGATGACAGACATTTGTAAAGAACTTGTGCGAAATCTGTAACAGTATTCCTACACCGTCTCCTGTCTTCCCTTCGGCATCCTTGCCAGCTCTATGTTCAAGATTTTCTACAATTTTCAGCGCATTTGCGACTGTGTCATGACTCTTTTGCCCTTTGATGTTCACAACAGCTCCGATACCGCAGTTGTCATGCTCAAAATCAGGGCTGTATAAGCCTTGGTCTTTCTTCTGTTGTACTACGCTCATATAACCTGCCCTTTCTGTAAAACGGTTTTGTTGTTGCTTTTATGATTTAACACTATACAGCATTTATCTCAAAAAGTAAACCCCTAATTTTACAGAAATTGTCAGATATTATTTGTTTTGTGAACTTTTTCTATAATTTTCAGTTAATTATCGTATTTCTTGTCTTATATTTTTGATTTTTACATAAATTAGAACTGTAACAAGCGTTGCCAGCATGGTAATTCCAACCGTTTTTCCTTCTGTTTCCAGGATCCAGTCAAAGCCTCCGTACCACGAAAGCAATAATGATGTAATATTCACAACAATATGGAACAGGACCGGCGCTGCAATATTCCGGAATTTCTCATAAATGCAGGCAAGCAGAAGTCCGAGTATCATTGCATAAAGTCCCTGTGGCAGATTTCCATGACCGACACCGAACAAAATGGATACAAACACACCTGCCTGCACAGCGGTAAGGCTCTCACGCATCCGCCGGTAGATCATCCCGCGGTAAACAAGTTCTTCTGCGACCGGAGCCAGGATCCCGCCTCCCGCCAGCTGAAGCCAGCGTGGTGCACTGTAAATGATCTGCTCTGTGCTCTGATAAACCTGGCTGATCCTCTGCATATTCATCAGCATGACGATATCATTCATCGCCACACACGCAGTCACTGCACCGACGAGCATAACAAGCCACATTCCATATCCGGAAGCTGCCTTATATTTCCACCAGGATTCTTGCTGCTTTTCATATCGTCCCTTATCTTTCCGGTAGATCCACGCAATCATTGGGATCGTAATGATCGAAGAGACTGCCCCAATTCCCATATTGCTGCGCAGACCGCAGGAAAGTGCAAATGTCGCTACTGCGATCTCCACACCCCATTTGATCAGAACCGCACTGAATAAATACCAGATGATTCTTCCTGTTTTCCTGTCTCGCATTCTCTATCTCCGCCTTTTCTTACTCAAATACTTTCCGGATTGCTTCTTCGCTTCCATTTACGGACCCCTGTACCATGACCGGTTTTCCGCCGCCTCTTCCGTCAAACTGTTCTTTGAGGATCTTGCTGTACGGGCGCACATCTTCGGTCTCGCTTCCGATCACGTAACGGTATCCGTCTGCCTCTGTTCCTGCAAATACCGCGCACACTTTGGTTTCTCGTTTCAGCACAAGATTCATCAGTTCTCGTGGCTCATTTCCACTTAATTTTTCATCAAAAATACAGACTATCTTCTGTCCTTCCGGTATCTTTTCTGCCTGCACTGCAAGAAGCTGCATTCTTGCCTCAGCGAGTTCACTTTTCAGCTGTGTCCCTTCGTCTTTGACGCGCTCTACAGCTTCTGCGATCAGCTCTTCTTTTGCCGAAAGGCTGCCCATGATTGCCCTGACACTGTCTTCTTTTTGCTGATAGTCCTTCAGCGCCCGTCTTCCGCAGAGCATGGTGATCCGGATTCCGCCTTTGTAATTCTGGCTCTGTACCAGTTTGATCAGACCGATCTCTCCGGTAAAATTCACGTGCGGTGCACAGCAGGCACACACATCGTATCCCGGAATCGTTACGATACGCACCTGACCGTCAATCTCAATCTTACTGCGGTAATCCAGCGTCTTCAGTTCTTCTTTGGACGGATAGCTTACCTGAACCGGCACATTTGCAAATACCGCTTCATTTGCCGCATCCTCTACCTCGCGGAGCTCTTCTTTTGTGAGCGGACCGCTTAAATCCAGAGTGCAGAGCTCATCATTCAAATGGAATCCCACATTATCATATCCAAAACGTGCATGAACGATTCCCGATACGATATGTTCTCCGCTGTGCTGCTGCATCCGTGAAAAACGTTTGTCCCAGTCAATCTGACCGGTCACGGTCTTTCCTTCTTCCAGTGCCCCTTCCAGATAGTGGAAGATCTGGTCTCCTTTTTCCTGTACATCATATACTCTGATCCCGTCAATCAGTCCGGTATCAGCTGCCTGACCGCCGCCTTCTGGAAAAAAGGCAGTTCTTGAAAGAACTGCCTCATATCCGTTATCGCACGGGCGGCAGGACACAACCTCCGCAGTAAATTCCTGCCGGTGACTGTCTGTGTAAAACAATTTCTCTGTCATATGTCCTCGCCTCTTTATCATATTGTCATTACTTCTGATGCTTCTGCCTTTTTACATTCTCTCCGGTGCTTCAAATCCAAGCAGATCGATGCAGGTTGTCAGAATGTCTCTTGTCAGTGTGAGAAGGGCAATGTAGCTCTTCTGCTTCTGTTCATCCTCTTCTGCCAGGATCTTGGTCTCATGGTAGAAACGGTTGAATGCATTTGCAAGATCGTAAATATATGCACAGATCTTGTGTGGTGCAAGCTCTTCGTAGACGTTCTGCATTACGCTTCCAAACTTCGCAGCTTCCAGCATCAGAGCTTTTTCGCTCTCGCTTGCAGCCGCAAGGATCTTAATATCGTCCATGCTCTTTCCTGATTCTTTGTATTTGTTCAGGATGGATTTGATACGAACGATGGTGTACAGGATGTACGGACCTGTATTTCCCTCAAAGGAAGTGAATCTGTCCACATCAAATACATAGTCTTTTGCTGCCTGGTTGGAGAGATCTCCGTATTTGATCGCAGCCATTCCGACCATCTTCGCTGTCGCTTTTGCTTCTTCTTCCGATACGGTACGGTTCTCAGTAATCTTCTCATACATCTTCTCGGTGATCTCACGGATCAGGTTCTCAAGACGCATGACGCCGCCTTCTCTGGTCTTGAACGGCTTTCCGTCTTTTCCGTTCATCGTACCGAATCCAAGGAAGGTCAGCTTGGTATCGTCTTTTACGATACCGGTCTTCTTCGCGCAGCGGAATACCTGTACAAAATGCAGTTCCTGACGCTTGTCAACCACATAGATGACTTCATTTGGCTGGAACAGTTCTTCACGTTCTACCAGTGTTGCAAGGTCTGTGGTGTCATAAAGTGCTGCACCGTCGGACTTCAGGATCATACATGGCGGAATCTCTTTGGTATCGGTCTCTTCTTTGACATCTACAACGAGGGCTCCGTTATCAATATGTGCATAGCCTTCATTTTTCAGTCTTTCTACCATATCCGGGATGTATTTCTGTGCGTCAGATTCCCCTTTCCAGAGGTCGAATTCAACATTCAGGTTCGCATAGTTTTTCTTTAAGTCTGTCACAGACACATTCATAATGTGATCCCAGATTGCACGGTAACCGCGCTTTCCACTCTGCAGCTGGAAGGTCGCATCCAGTGCTTCTTCTCTGTAATCATCATGCTCTTTTGCATAAGTGGATGCTGCCGGATAGATTTCCTCCAGGTCACTGATGGTAAATGGTGCCTCTTTTGGATATTCTCCGGTGAAATTATCATCAAAATACGGAAGATCCGGCTGGCGTTTCTTCAGTTCTGTGATGATCAGTCCCATCTGATATCCCCAGTCTCCAAGGTGGATATCACCAACTACTTTATTGCCCATAAAACGGGTGATTCTCTTTACGCTTTCTCCGATGATCGCGGAGCGGAGATGTCCAACGTGAAGCGGTTTTGCCACGTTCGGTCCGCCGTAATCAATGACGATTGTCTTTGGATTTGCTACTTCTTCCGCACCGAGCTTTTTATCTGCTTCCATCTGGTTCAGATATTCTGCGACTGCTGCCGGGTTGGTCTTCAGGTTGATGAAACCTGGCTTTACGGCTTCTGCTTCGCTGACATATCCATTTTCCGGAATCTTTGCCACGACTTCTTCGGCGATCATGATCGGTGCTTTGTGGTATTTCTTTGCACCTGCCATCGCGCCATTACACTGATATTCACATAAATCCGGGCGGTTGGAAAGTGTAACCCGCGCCAGCTCTTTCTCATATCCGGCATCTACAAATGCCTGTTCCAGTTCTTCTGTTATCAGATCCAGGATCTTCTTCATAGTATCGATCGTTCCTCTCTTTTTCATCATAAACGTTAGCGCAGACTCTCTGCCTGCGCCGCTTTATTTATTATATCGGAATCCTTATGTAAGCGCAATAGAAAATCGTAATCTGGGGACTGGATGTTGCCTGAAATTCTGCATTCTTTATGAATTTGGGGCAAGACAGCATCCACTTCTGCTGACGCACAACATTTTTCATAGACTTTACCGCTTTTTTCAGACGTTACTGGCTCACTGTATTTACAGTGTTACTGATCCACTGCTTTTTTCAGATCTTCCACTGCCTGTGCGAGCATTGCATCTGAACCAAGTGCCTGTTCGTAATCCGTTTCTACCTGTGCAAACAGCTCCTGTACATCTGTCTGTGTGGAAACTTCTTCAATCACCGTCTGAATCTGCTCGTCAGAGATCTCTGCCTGAATATCGAATTTCCCTTCTTTATCCTTAACCACATACAAGGTTCCAAGCCCCGGTACTTCGGTGTAAATTCCACGGATCTTCATATTGTACCGTACATACAGGATCCTGCTGCCTTCTGCTTTGCCGTCTTTCGTGTAAATCGCAATCCCATCGTATGCTTCGGCATAGGCTTCTTTTCCGGAAAGTTCCTGATAGTATGCTTCTACTGCATCCGCAAGCTCTTCGTCCTGATTCTCCAGAAGCGGATTGGTTTCCATCGCTGCGTACCCGGTATTTACTTTTGGCTCTTCTGTAACAACTGCACTTACTTCTTTTACCTCATCTTTTTTCTCTTTCGTAAGAAAAACGGTGACTCCCGCCGTCATAAAGCAGACCAGCAGATACACAAGACCAGTGTAGAAAATCTGCTTCTTTCTGCCTGTAAGGACGGGCATCCTTTTTTCTTCCGACATGGCATTTCCTCCTTTGCCACCTATCATACGCAATGCCAGCTTTTGCGTCAATAGCGAAGAAAGACTTGTTTTGACGGGTTTTGTCGAAGCGATTATTTATTCTTTTTCTGCATTAAAATTGCTTTATGCTGATGCCCCCTCTGTGTATCAAATCACTTGCAAATGGTATTCCGGCTGCTATTCTGTTCATCCCGTTTTACTTGTCCTGTTCAAAATTTCTTCTTGATTTTTTTCTGGGCAAGTGCTATATTAGTAAATGTCCTTGTAGCTCAGTGGATAGAGCACCGCCCTCCGGAGGCGGGTGCGTCAGTTCGATTCTGATCAGGGACGTGAAAAGACTGTGAAGCTTTTATGGCTTGACAGTCTTTTTTAGTAGCTTGATTGGCTTTCCATTGCATTTTCTTTGTTGTCAGTTTTTTAGGTTATCTCTTCCATACAGGCAATTATTCAAGTGAAATTCATACTACCATAGCTTGTACTTTCAATCACAGAATTCGTTCTGAAGAATCACTTCCTGTTCTTCTCCCTTATACACAAAATAAGAAAAATAATACATGCAAGAAAGCTTAAGAACACACCTATGTAAAAGGTTGGTAACGCACTGGCTTTTGCCGCCTCAAGTGAAATTGCCGGATAATATAAGTCCTTATACCAGGTGAAATAAGTATAGAATTCACCAAGAACGATTGCCACTAATCCAATTCCCGCCAGAATCCGTTCTCTTGCTTCTATACGCTTTGCCTGAATCAGCAGAACGCCAATCACAAGCAACGCAATCCCAACCGGATTGGCAATACTCTTAAATCCCCATTCTGATAACTCCGTCATATACTCCGGCGCAAACCATTTGAACGGCATTAGAATAAAGCTGATTATGTAGCAATATAGGATATAGGTTCTCTTCATCTTGAATCCTCCTTGGCATTTATTCAACAGTTTCGATTTCTACTTCTAGTTACAGTATATCCGTTTTTTTAAGAAAAATCCAGTTTATATTACAGCCATTTCCGGCTGCTTTCAACTAATTTATTCTTTCTTCAAAGCCTCCTCTATATCAGTCGGCAAGCACCCCATAACGTAAAAACTCCAATTACTCCTGCGCATCCCATCATCCAAAGAACTTCTATCCGATGCATTTTCTTCTGGAACTTTTCTTCCATTCCAAGTGACTGTAAGATTTCCCATTCTCTTTTTTCTTCCTGCTTCTCTGCAAGGAACATCTGATATAAAACGATAGAAATCAGAATCATGTAAAACACTGCAAAAATGCTGTACATTCCTATAAAGGAATACAATTCCTGACGTATTTTCTTATACTCTTCATGGTTATTCTGCACATTTACAGCTGTTCCCTGTTTTAAAATACTTAGAATATGCCCTTCCGTATCATACGCATCCACATCATCCGATACCAGAATTTTTACAATCTGATCATATTCCATAATTCTGCTTTTCCCAAATTTCTTCCAGAAATTCTTTCCAACAATCATCGATATACCAGATCCACCTATCTGTGGATTCCGCACATCTTCTTCCTTCATGCCACGTAAAATCGCTGTTACCGGAATCGGATTTTCGTTTCTGCTTCCATCCTCATTCAATGTATAAACCGGAAGTTCATCACCAACCTGTACCGTATCTTCTGATATTCCTTGTCCGTCCGGGCTGAATGCGCTCAGATATTTCCCATCATATTCCTGCAGTTCTGTAAGATCCAGAATGCAAAAATCTCCCTGTTCAAATTCTTCTTTTGTCAGGCTGCCTTCATCCAGATTTCTCAGAAAACGCTGTATATCCTGCCATCTGTCTATTGTAAGCAAAGACAATCTTACTTTCTCAATAGATATCTTTTCCTTTATTGATGTCTCATTCAGATATGCCACCAATGTTTCGACTACTTTCTGAAAATACTCGCTTTCGGCATATTCTGACAGATCAATCCAGAACTCCTCTTTCTCATTGTTGTGATATTGCTCTACAGAAGTCACTCCGGCAACCTGTTCCAGTTTATCAACTGTCTGCTTTGAAATTCCCGGTGAATTCGTAATTTCCATTGTACTTAAATAATATCCATTTCCTGTCAGCCTTTGATATACTTTCAGTTCTTCCTGCCTGGTTGAGATTTCCATCTTTCCAAATCCCACGATCAGAAAAACACTTGCCAGAAGAACGATTTCCACACTCTTACGCACACGATGCATCTGCCATTTATGAAGTAAAACTCTCCCCGGCGTAAACCTTACGATCTTCCTATATTTTTCTCTTCTTTTCTGAACTTTCTTCTTTTTTTCTTTCAGAAGTATGCGAAGCTGCACTGCACTGAGTCCATAACTTGCCCCAATGCATAACACACTGAATCCAGTTCCAAAAAGAACTCCTTCCCAAGCAATTGCCTGTGGTAATGTCTGCTCGGTTATCTTTTCAAAAACAGGGATAACCAGCTGGTAAATCCCAATTCCTGCAAGATTTCCAACAATAACAGCCCCTGCACCAAACAGAACTGCTTCCCAGAAAATAATCTGGTACATCTGCCCTCTTCTCATTCCAAGTGCATCCAGGAACCTCCAGAACTGTTCTCTTGAAATAATCGAACGCGATACCGTAAGAAACAGGATACAGATCGACGCACCACCAATCAGCAAACGGATATTTTCCAGAAAATCCATATACGGAAGACTTACATCAGAAAGTTTGTCCTGTTCCACATTTTCATCCATGCCGCAGGTAAATTCTTCACTGTCTTTCAGATCTTCATAGACACTTTCACTGCCTTCTTTCGCTTTTACAAGCATATGCATATCCTGAATAGATCCAATCCTGTCACCGCCTTCCCGGGTCACAATCCCGGTCGGGAACCGATGCCGGTTGCAGATCTCCCAGTTTATCTGATAATCTTTTAGAATCCCGCACAAAGTATAAGCATAGCTTTTCGATTCCCCCTGCTCCAGAATGGAAAGCGCCGATGTAACGTCCAGTGTAATTTCTTTTCCAAGCATCTCCTCATATCCAAGTGAGCGAAGTGTACTGTATTCCATTGCGATCTCATGCTCATTTTCCGGCAGGCGCCCTTCTTTCATTTCCAGTCTGCCAAGCTTCCACGCCGTCTCGTCCATCGTCCCGATATTCATCTGACGGTTTTCCAGATAATCCCCGGAGATCGCACCATAGATCCTTATTTTCCCGGTCTGTGCAAGAAATGGATTCTCTTCTGCTACTTTCACCGAGCTTTCATCCATATCCACAAATACCTGTTCCCATTCCCCATATACCGCCTTGCGATTCTCGATATATGCGGCTTTCAGTCCTTCTGACATCTGGAAGCCAATCTGGACCAGTGTGCAGGTAAGAAGCAGGACTGAGACAATCAGGATGCTGTATTTCTTCTGGCTGCGAATTCTTTTTATACTGAGTTCCCGTTCAATTCCATGTCTTTTCTCTCTTTTCATCGCAATGCACCATCTTCCATATACACAATCCTGTCCGCATAATTGGCACTGTCCATATCATGTGTCACCATGACAATTGTCTGACGGTAAAGTTCTCTGGATGCGCAGATCAGCTTCATGATCTCCTGCCCGGTCTGATAGTCCAGATTCCCGGTCGGTTCATCCGTAAACTGTACCCCTATCCCCTTATGCCTTGAAAACAGGGGCTTTAACGGTATGT
>OWIY01000279.1_pt1 | contig 17562 bp, 16 predicted proteins | sample 1732841 | NCBI WGS metagenome assembly OWIY01 (sample SAMN05065760, study PRJEB22554) | human gut metagenome | biome: ENVO:2100002; feature: ENVO:00000062; material: ENVO:00002003 | host: Homo sapiens | place: USA | reverse complement strand
GTCCTCCGGACATGGTACCCCTCCGGGAGATTTAAGCGCCTGGATTTCTGCGGTAAACGCAGAAACCAGATGCGCGATGGTATAATGCCTGCTTTGCAGACATTATACCATGTCCTCCGTCCTCCGGACATGGTACCCCTCCGGGAGATTTAAGCGCCTGGATTTCTGCGGTAAACGCAGAAACCAGATGCGCGATGGTATAATGCCTGTTTTACAGACATTATATCATCTCCGTCCATCGAACTCCAGTTCTATTTTCTTACATTTTTATAACGCGCCGCTGGTTCCCCCTGCGCTTTTCTTCTATTTTAATACGCCGGTCAGCCAGGGCAGGCCCAGGGAGACAGCCGGCACAAACGTCACCAGGAGAAGTCCCGACAGAATGGCCCCATAGTACCAGAGCATATAGGGCATGACCTCAGACAGCGAGGTCTTACCCACCTTTATGGCGACAAACAGGGTATTCCCCACAGGAGGCGTGATATTTCCAATACAGAGATTGTAGACCAGGATCAGGCCAAACTGGACCGGATGCATACCAAAGGCCTCCACCACCGGGAGAAACAGCGGAGTAAAAATAAGAATGGCCGGGGTCACATCCATGAAGGTGCCCGCCAGCAGAAGGACGGCGTTCATAATAAGGAGCAGGGCCGCCGGACTGGACGTAAATCCCAAAAGAGCGGCGGAAACTGCCTGGGGGATCTGTGTGAAGGCCATGACCCAGCCCAGGATATTGGACACTCCGATGAGAAACACCACCATACCGCTCATCCTGGCGCTGTCGGTGACGATGCGCCAGAACGAACGGACCGTGATATTCCCGTAGCAGATCCCCAGGATCAGGGCGTATAATACAGCAATGGCTGCCCCTTCTGTGGCTGTGAAGATCCCGGCTATGATGCCTCCGATGACCACCACGATAAGGGTGAGAGAGGGAATGGCCCGCAGAGCGGCCCTTCCCAGATTCTTCCAGTCATATTTCCCGGCGGCTCCCCTGTATCCCTTTCTCCCCGCTGCCGCCACCGCCACGGCAATACAGCAGGCGGCCCACAGAAGACCGGGCACATAGCCCGCCAGGAACAAAGCCGACACAGAAACGCCTCCGGCCGCCAGAGAATATGTGATCAGAGCGTTGGACGGCGGGATCAGAAGCCCCGACGGCGCAGACGCCCCGTTGGATGCCGCACAGAGAGCCGGATCATAGCCTTGCTCCTCTTCTCCGTCCCGCACCATGCTTCCCACGGCGGCAGCGGCAGCCGACGCAGACCCGGAAATAGCCCCGAACAGGGCGTTGGCCCCCACATTTGCCACCAGAAGAGAACCAGGAAGTCTTCCAAGGACTGCCAGCACAAGGTCCACCAGCCGTCCGGCGATCCCTCCCTGGTTCATAAGGTTCCCAGCCAGGATGAAAAACGGAATGGCCGTAAGGCTGAACCGGCTCATTCCCACAAAGATCCTCTGGGCCGCCGTCACCACCGCCGCATCCGCGGAGACCGTCGCCAGAATGGCCGCCAGGGAAGAAATCCCAATGGAATAGGAAATAGGCACCCCCAGCGCCAGAAAAACCAGCATCACGCCTAAGATCGTCCAAAGTGCGTTCCATGCCATGGGTCAGCCCTCCCTTCCTGTTTTCAGGATCTCCCAGAGATTCAATCCTGTATACACCACACAAAGTACGCCGCTCACTGGAAGGACCGCATAAAAGAAGCCCACAGGAAGCCCCAGGGATGAAGTCATTTGTCCCATGGCCAGGTCTGTGATCTTCATCCCTCCATAAAAAAGAATGACCACAGAAAAAAGAAGAGCCACTGTCTCAGAGAAAACAGCCAGTCCATTTTTCAACCCCGGCCCCAGCCGTTCCGTCAGCAGCGGGATATTCATGTGCCCTCTTTCACCAGTCACCAGGGACGCCCCAAAAAGGGCCATCCACCCGAACATATAGGACACCAGCTCCTCGGACCAGGACGACGGATTTTTTAAAAGATACCTGGTAAATACCTGCCAGCAGGTAAGGACCACCATAGCCAGGAAGCTGACGCCGGAAAGGATCTCCAGGGTGTGGTCCAGAACGTTTCTCATCTTCTCCATGATTTCCTCCTATTGGCCGGACGTATACATTTCATTGTATTTCCGGATCCTCTCATATAAAGGCCGGAGGGCGGGATTTCTTTCAAGGACCATCTCATGGAGCGGCAGCACCGCCGCTGCGAACGGTTCCCGGTCCGGATAGAGAAAGGTCACCTTCTGCTCCTTTTCCGCCTTCTCCCTGGCCGCCTCCACAGCCTTCCCCCACTCCTCCTGCTGCACCCGCTCCAGCTCCTCAAAGCCCTCCTCAAATACGGCTCTTTCCTCTTCTGTCAGGCTCTCCAGGAACCCATAGTTCCCGATCAGAAGATCTGGGACCATCTGGTGCATGTCATAGGAGTAATACCGGCATACGTCCCCGTGGCCATTGTCCGTCAGGGCCATCTCATTATTTTCCGCCCCGTCGATGACGCCGGACTGAAGGGCCGTATAAACGTCCCCGAAGCCCATGGGCGTCGCCGACCCGCCCAGAAGCCGCATCATTTCAATATTGGTGGGGGACTGCTGGACCCGGATCTTAAGCCCCCGCAGATCCTCCGGCCGTTCCACAGGCTTTTTTACTGTATAAAAATTTCTCGTTCCCGCATCCAGCCAGGCCACCGCTGTAAAGCCCGCCTGTCTGGTGGCTGAAAAAACAGGCCCCGTCACTGCCTCGTCCTCCATGGCCCCATGGTACGCCTCTGTGCTCTGGAACAGGTAAGGAAGATTAAAAAGCTCATAGTCCTTGCTGAAGGTCTCCAGAATGGCGTTGCTGGCCACACAGAAGTCCATGGCCCCGGTCTGGGTCAGCTGTACCATATCCGTCTGGGAGCCCAGGAGCTCGCTGGGATACACCTCCACCCGGAACCGGTCCCCCAGCCTTTCTCCGATCATTTCCTGGAAGGCAGTCAGCGCCAGATGGGTCGGATGGTTCACCGACTGGTTGTGGCCGATGCGGACGATCCGGCGAGAATCAGTTCGGGACCCGCAGCCGCTTAAAAGTGCCAGAAGCCCGGCTACCAGGACCGCGCCCGCCGTAAGTCTCCTTTTTGCAGACTTCTCTTTTTTCATAGCTGCACTGCCTCCGCTCCCGGTACAGAAAACCCAAAATACCGCACCGCATTTTCATAAGAGATCCCCCGGACGATCCGGGAAAGGGCCTCCCAGTCCGCCGGATACTCCCCGTTCTCCACCCAGCGTCCCAGGATACCGCAGAGGATCCGCCGGAAATATTCATGGCGGGGATAGGATAAAAGGCTCCTGGAATCCGTCAGCATTCCAACAAAGCTCCCCAGAAGGCCCAGGCTTGCCAGACTCTTTAACTGCGCCTCCATGCCATCCTTGTGGTCATTGAACCACCAGGCGCTTCCCTGCTGTACCTTCCCCAGGATACCGTCTCCCTGAAAGCAGCCAATGAGAGCGCCGATGACCGCATTATCCGCCGGATTCAGGGAATAAAGAATGGTCTTTGGCAGCTCCCCGGTCCGGTCCAGGGCGTTCAGATAATCCGCCAGCGGCCCGGACCGCAGAGGGCTTAAGATACAGTCTGCACCGGCATCCGGCCCAAGGCCCGCATACAGACGGCTGCTGTTGTCTCTTTTCACGCCGAAATGCAGCTGCATCACCCAGCCCCTTTTATGGTATTCCCGGCCCATCACAGCCAGAAATGCCGTCCGGAACGCCGCCAGCTCCCTCTTTTCCGGCATCCGGCCCGCAAGCCGCCAGGAAAAGATCGTTTCCACCTCTTTCCGGGACGCCTCCGCATAAGGGACATACGGAAGGCCGTGATCTGCGGTCACACAACCCATGGAAGCAAAAAAGTCCATGCGTACTCTCAGGGCGTCCAGGAGAGACGAAAAATCATGGATCTTCCGTCCGCTGGCGGCTTCCAGCCGTTCCAGATACGCCGGATAATCGGTTCTTTCCAGGCTCATGGCCCGATCCGGTCTCCAAGCCGGAAGGACCTGTACAGGAAAGCCCGGATCCTCTGCCAGCCTCCGGTGCCATTCCAGAGGATCGGCCGGATCGTCGGTGGTACATAAAACCTTCACTCCCGACTGGCGGATCAGCCCCCTGGCTCCCATGGACGGCTCCTTAAGCTTCTCCCGGGTCAGCTCCCAGACCTCTTCTGCTGTCCTTTCATTGAGGACTCCGCCGTACCCGAAATACCGCCTCAGCTCCAGATGGCTCCAATGGTACAGCGGACTGCCCGCCGCCAGTTCCAGGACCCCGGCCCATTTCTGGAATTTTTCCCAGTCGCTTCCGTTTCCGGTGACCAGCTCCTCCGGCGCCCCGCCGGCCCGCATCAGCCTCCACTTATAATGATCCCCGCCCAGCCACGCCTGGGTGAGATTTTCAAATCTCCGGTCCTCAAAGATCTCCCTGGCATCTATGTGACAGTGGTAATCGGCGATGGGCATGGGCTCAGCATACGTATGATACAGCCTCCTGGCCGCGTCCGTATCCAAAAGAAATTCTTCATCCATAAACGGCTTCATGGTCTCACTTCTCCTCTTTCCCCAGGGCGTGCAGAGTCCTTCTGACCATGCCCGGCCCCTCTGCCATTTCCGTGAAATACTCTGTCACCCGGTCTGCCAGTCCGGCCTTAAAAAGATCCACTCCAAAGATCGCCGCATCCGACAGGACCGGCCGGAGGGCTTCCCTGATCTCTGGTCCCGGCACACCTTCTGGCCGGAGAACATGCTCCGATCCCCGGATATGCTTCATCTGAAGACAGCCTCCCAGCTGTATCCGTTCCAGCTGCCGCCCCAGCCTTTCCGCCATGGGATCCGGGCTCAGCTCCATGGGCCTGCCATCATCATCCACGGCCATCCGGTACCGGAGCCATCCGGCCAGCACCAGAGGGATCCCCCGGAGCCGGTCCATATCCAGATCCGGATACTCCAGATACGCCTTTATGGTCTCCCCAAACCGCACAGAAAGCTTCTGGGACGTATCTGTGGCGATACGCTGGGGAGAATCCGGCAGGAATGGGTTGGGAAATCGGACCGTAAGCACTGTATCCAGAAATTCCCTGGGATCCAGGATCCCCGGATCTGTGACAGCCGGCAGTCCCTCCTCATACCCGATCCGCCTTAAAAGGAAGACCAGATCCCCGTCCTTCATCTCCTCGGAGATCTTCTTATACCCCAGGAGACAGCCGAATACCGCCAGCGCTGTGTGAAGCGGGTTCAGACAGGTACATACCTTCATTTTCTCTGCTTTTTCCACAGTTTCCCGGTCTGTGAATAAAAAACCAGCCTTTTCCAGCTCCGGACGTCCATTGGGAAAATCGTCCTCGATCACCAGATACTCACATTCCTCTGCGTTTACAAAGGGAGCCGCATACGTATTTTTTGCCGTCACCACAGGCTCCATGCCCGTTAATCCGTCCTCCTCCAGGATCTTAAGCACATCCTGCCCTGGTCTGGGGGTGATCTTATCGATCATGGTCCAGGGAAAAGCCACCCGGCTCCGGTCGGTCACATACTCCAGGAAGCCCCGGTCTGCCAGCCCGTTTTCACACCATTTTCCGGCAAACGTCTCCATGGCCTCCAGAAGCCGGTCCCCGTTGTGGGAGCAGTTGTCCATGCTGACCATGGCGATAGGCTTTTTCCCCGCAAGGAACCTCCGGTATAAAAGTCCCGCCACCTGTCCCATATAGGTTTTGGCCCGGTCCGGCCCGTTTTTAAAATCCTCCTCTGCTCCGGAAACGCCATATCCCTTTTCTGTGATGGTAAAGGAAGCGATCTGCAGCGAGTCCATGATAAAGATCTCCTTTAATCCGTCCAGGCCGTAAGAGGCCAGGACGCTTCCCACCACCGTCTTCTCCACCGTTCCGTCGGCCTTTAAGGTGACCAGAACCGAATATTCATCGTGGGGCCGGTTCACCCTTTCCAGGATCTCCGTATCGTAGCCCTCGGCGGCCACAAGCCCCCGGTCCATGATTCCCTGGTCCAAAAGCTCCTGGACTGCCCTGGCCGGAAATGCCCGGAAAATATTTCCGGCACCAAAATGGACCCAGACCGGTCCCCGCCCGGTGGCCTCCCGGACAGCCTCCCGGTCAAACTCCGGCAGCTTATATCCGCGCTCCGTCCACCATGTCCGTTTCCTTAAGCCTGCCTCATTTAACTCCATGTACCTGCACCTCCTTTTCGATGGCCTCCCAAAGGCCGTTTAAATAAGCCGCTCCCAGGGCCCTGTCATAAAGCCCGTACCCGGGCATGGCCTCCTCTCCCCAGATCATCCGCCCGTGGTCCGGCCGTATGGGACCGGAAAAGCCGGTGTCATAAAGGGCCTTCATGATCTGGTACATATCAAAGCTGCCGTCTGAGGACAGATGGGCCGCCTCCTCAAAATCCGTGGGGGAATTGAACTTAAGGTTCCGCACATGGGCAAAATGGATCCTGCCCTTCAGGGCGCGGATCATGTCCGGCAGATCGTTGACGCGGCTGGTGCCGAAGGAGCCGGTACAGAAGGCCACGCCATTATGGGGATCGTCCACCATGTCCATGATCCGGAGCACGTTTTCTTTATTGGTCATGATCCGCGGCAGCCCGAACACGCTCCAGGCAGGGTCGTCGGGATGAATGGCCATCCGGATGTCATATTTCCGGCATACGGGCATGATCTGCTCCAGAAAATACCGAAGATTTTCAAACAGCCGTTCCTCATTCACGCCCCGGTACATGGCAAACAGCTCCTTTACCCGGGCCATGCGCTCCGGCTCCCAGCCCGGCAGGACCGTGCCGTTCATATCCCCGGCAATGGAGGAAAACATGGTCTCCGGGTCCAGCCGGTCCACCGCCTCCTGGGTGTAGGCCAGCACCGTAGACCCATCAGGGCGCAGCCGGGCCAGCTCCGTCCTGGTCCAGTCAAACACTGGCATAAAGTTGTAGCACACCAGATGAATGTCCTCCTGGCCCAGGTTTTCCAGTGTCTCTATATAGCGGCCGATATACACATCCCTGTCTGCCGCCCCTGTTTTAATGGCGTCATGGACATTGACGCTCTCGATCCCGGAAATATGGAGCCCGGCGGCCTCCACCTCCTGTTTCAGCGCCCGGATCCGCTCCCGGCTCCACACTTCTCCCGGCTTCGTATCGTAAAGCGTCGTGATGACCCCGGTCACGCCGGGGATCTGGCGGATCTCCTTTAAAGTAACCGTATCAAACCCTGTCCCATACCACCGCAGTGTCATTTCCATCCCATACAACCTCGCTTTTTGAAAAATTCATATGCTTTGGGATTAGTATGCCGCCTGGGAAAGAAAATATGTGCAGGCACACAGACCCGCGGAGTGTTTTTATATCATAGGACGTTCTTTCTTATAACAGAATAAAGCTCCGGGCCTGAGCCCGGAGCCATTTTTACAGCTTCAATACCTGGAGTACCTCTTTCATCCGTCCAGTCAGGTATTTCTTCTCATTATATGCAATAAAATACTGACGTTCCAGAGTATCGTCCGTCAGCTTCACCTCCTTAAGCCGCCCAGCGGCGAGCTGCTCCGCCGCCAGCTCCCTGGGGAGGATCGTAATGCCGAAGCCCTCCTCCGCCAGCTTTAAAAGACTCAGATCGCTGATGCTGTCCACCACCGGCCTGGCGCTGCATCCGTGGGACTCAAACATGGCGTCAATGCAGACCCGGTTCCCGCTTCCCTTTTCCCGCAGGAGCAGCCGGTACCCCGCCAGCTCCTTCACAGTCACCGGCCCATGGGGGCCGTAGGAGGGAGCGCAGACCGCCGCCATCTCTCCCCGGAATAAGGGCTGGATCACCCGCCTGGTCTGGTCCTTCAGCCCATCCACCACCGCAAAATCGATCTCATTCTCATTCAGCTTCTCTTCAATGGTCACGGTGTTCCCCACCAGCACCTCCATATGGATCCCAGGTATTTTTTCCTCCAAAAGCTTCAGCATCCCTGGGAGAAACGTTTCTCCCACTGATACATTGACTCCCATACGGCATCTGGCCATGGAGCTTCCGTCCCGCAGCACCGCCTCCGCCTCCTCAAACTGATCCAGGATAGAATCCGCATATTCCCTTAGGGTATTTCCCGCCTCCGTCAGATAGATGGTGCGGTTCATACGCTCAAACAGCTTCACCTGGTAAAAGCTTTCCAGCTCCTTTATGGCAACACTGACTGCCGGCTGGGTCATATTCAGCTTCCCGGCAGCCGCAGTAATGCTCTGGCATTCACACACGGTCTTAAAAATGTACATATGGCGGACCGTCATACTGGTTCTTCCTTTCATAAATAAATATTTATATATTTTATTTTAATATATATATTGATTTATGTCAAGAAAACCGTTATAACAATAGGGAACACAACGAAAAGGAGATATGTATGGAGAATCGAAACAAAACTCTTCTGGAAATATTCCTGACCTTCCTAAGGATCGGCGCATTCACCTTCGGCGGCGGCTACGCCATGATCCCGCTGATCCAGAAGGAAACAGTGGAAAAACACGGCTGGATCTCTGACAAGGATATCCTGGAGATCGTTGCCATAGCGGAATCTACTCCCGGCCCCATTGCCGTCAACTCGGCCACCTTTGTGGGCTACCGGGTCTGCGGCTTCACCGGAGCCCTCTGCGCCACCCTGGGCGTCGTCCTCCCGTCCTTCCTGGTCATCACAGCCATCGCCTTTGTGCTCCGGGAATTCCAGTCCATGAAGGTGGTCCAGTACGCCTTCTTCGGGATCCGCGCCGGAGTCCTGGCCCTGATCCTGAAGGCCCTGTGGTCCATGTACTGCCAGTGTCCGAAGAATCCGGTTTCCTATGCCATTGCGGCCGGTTCCTTCATCCTGGCGGCCATCCTGAACGTCAACGTGCTTCTGGTGCTGATCCTCTGTGCCGCCGCAGGCTTTCTTGCATCCACCATTTCCTTAAGGAGGGCTGAATCATGATCTATCTGGAGCTTTTCTGGACATTTTTTAAGATCGGCGCGTTCACCTTCGGCGGCGGCTACGCCATGCTGCCCCTGATCCAGGCCGAGGTGGAATCCCATGGCTGGATGGCCTCCGCTGACCTTGTGAACTTCGTGGCGGTCAGCGAAAGCACCCCCGGTCCCTTTGCTGTAAATATTTCCACCTATGTGGGAACGGAGCTGGCCGGGATCCCCGGAGGGATCTTTGCTACCCTAGGCGTGGTCCTCCCGTCCTTCCTGATCATCCTTTTGGTGGCCCGGTGCTTTGAGGCCTTCCGGAACAGCCGGATCGTAAGCGGCTGCATGGCCGGTCTAAAGCCCGCTGTCATCGGCCTCATCGGCACTGCCGTCCTCTCCGTTGGAAAGACCGTTTTCTTCCCCCAGAGCTTCTCCACAGGCGTCCTGGGCGGCATGAGCTTTTACATCTCCCTGGCCATCTTCCTTCTGATGACCGTACTGGCCTTCAAAAAAGTCCATCCGATCCTTCTGATCTGCCTGTCAGCCGTCATCGGGATCTGCGCCGGTTATGGGATGGGGCTGCCAGTGTAGATATGGATATGAAAGCATCTTTTTTCTCCCATGCCCAGATTTCCCGGATTTTTTTGGTAAAAATCAAGAAAAGACAGAGATCTTGGATATCAGACGAAAAAATCCCCAAGCACCCACAAACTTGAAAAGTTCTGGGTACTGGGGGAAAATATCCAGGCCGTGGTTCTCTCTGCCTGCTTTATCCCTCCGCCTGGGGCACCCGCGCATTCTGAACGAATCCGATCAGCTGGCCCGACAGCACCACCGTTAAAAGGGATACGGCGATGCGCTTCAGATCCAGATAGGATAAGGACAGCGCCAGCACCAGCAGGTCGCTGGCCAGGTACGGGATCCGGATATCGCTCTTTGTAACACGGCAGATGCTCATGGCCAGGGCGTCGTCGCCGCTGGGGGCTCCGCCGGCCCTCACGCAGAGTCCCGCGCCGATACCGATGAACAGCGCTCCCACGATGGCTGCCGTCAGCGGCATATCCGCTAATCCCGGCCAGAGTCTCGGGAACTGCTCGAACACCGCATAGGAAGCGGAGAACGTAAACCCGGCAATGGTGGAATAAAGAATAAACGACCAGCCCAGAAGCTTCCAGCCCACCAGATAGCAGGCCGCATTCATAATAAAACCGGTAATGGCGGGAGAAAGATCCAGCCAATAATTTAACAGCAGTGTCATTCCCAGGATCCCGCCCTCCGTAACGCCGGAAAGCGAATGGACGTTATAAAGGCCAAACGCCATGATACTGCTGCCGATCATACACAGTGCTATTTTTCTTCTGTCTAACTTAATTTTTTTCTTTGAAACCATAATATCCTTTCTTTACAACGATCTCTGTCCGCCGTGATCCGTCTGGCCTGGTCCTTTCCGACACGACGGCCCGCCCTCATTACCCAAGGACCGAAAAATTCACGTCGGACAACACATTCAGCATCTGGCAGAACTTTTCAATATCTTCCTCTGAAAACATTTCTGCGATCTTCTTTACCGCCAGGCTATCCTGCTTTTTATATATTTTGTAGTTGGGAACTGCCTCCTCATTGATGGACAACAGATTCTGGCGCCGGTCTTTGGGATCCGGCGTTTTGACCACCAGCCCCTGGCGGATCAGCTCATTGATCTTTAATGTTACTGCTGGTTTTGATACGCATAGCATCTCTGCGATCTTGGACGCCGTCATCCGTCCGTCCATAGCGTAGATCAGCTCCAGGTACAGAAGACTGTTATAGGTAATATTTTCGTCGATGAACTGCCGGTTCATCAGGCGCAGATCGCATAAGGCGGTGCTGTAATAAAAAGAATCCAGTGCCCTTCTCAGTTCCATTATCTACCCCCATTTTTCATTTGTTTTAGCTATAATAATTATTATAGCTTAACTATATAGAAATGTCAAGTTCGTGGAAACGTTCTGCTTTTTACCCTTTGGACTGACGGTATCTAAGTTCGACAATTTCACTAGAAATCAATATATTTTGCTACCCAAATTAGATGATTAGAGCGTTCCGGTTGGATTTGGAGTACTCCATTTTTGTTGTTGGCTACCAAAATAATGTGCCAGATAAGAAAAACACAAATTTGAAACAAGGTTTATCAAAGATAATCGCCTTGTAACTTTTACTCAAGTAATGTCTTGCTAAATAAGAAAGTTACAAGGAATATAAACAAGTAGAATTTGCTGCACATACACATTTGTGAGGAGGCATTAATATGGATAAACTATTTGATTTAAATATTGAACAGGTTCTTGAACATTGGGAACCAGAACATGCTGTCAGAGAGATTATTGCAAACGCATTAGATGAACAGTTTTTAACTAAGTCCAAAGAAATAGAAATATATAAATCAGGAAAAAGGTGGTATATCAGAGATTTTGGAAGAGGAATTCAATATTCACACTTTACCCAAAATGAGAATCAGGAAAAACTTGCCTCCCCGTTTTTGATTGGAAAATTTGGCGTAGGGCTAAAAGATGCATTAGCCGTTTTTCACCGAAAAGGCATTGGTGTTGAAATAAACTCTAGATACGGACACATTTCTTTAACAATGGCCCAGAAATCCGGTTTTGATGATCAGACATTGCATGCTGTATTTAGTAATCCTATTGATGAAACTTTTGTAGGTACAGAATTTATCATTGACGGAATTTCAGATACAGCCATTGAAAAAGCCAAAGCAATGTTCCTTTGTTTCAACAGCAGTCTTAAATTGTTGGAAAAAACAAAATATGGTGAAGTATACCAGTATGCAAAAAAACCTGCTATTATTTACATAAATGGTGTGCAGGTGGCAATAGAAGAAAATTTTTTATTCAGTTATAACATAACCAACATCAATGCACAGATTAAAAAAGCGCTTAACAGGGAACGGTCAAACGTAGGTAGAACTGCTTATTCCGATACGATTAAGAACATTTTGAGACAATGTAAATCCAACTCCGTTCTTGTACCATTGGTTAATGACCTGCAAAATATAATGAGTGGAACCAATTGCGATGAATCGAGTTGGGTTGATGTGGCTACTCATGCGGCGAAAACACTAAACAAAGACGACAACGTAGTATTTATGACCCCTGCTCAAAGAGCTACTATGAGTAATCAGCAAGTAGAAATATTGGAGCAAAGTGGTAAAACGTTGATATTGGTAACGGATAACGTGTACGGCAAAATAGAAGATTTTGTTTCAACTTTTGATACAGTCTTTAGAGAATATACAGAATCATTCTCTTACAAATTTGTTCCAGTAGAGAAACTGACGGCTACCGAGAGACAAACATTTGCGATGTCAAAAGAAATCATAGCGTTTCTAAAAGAACATAGATTCAATTACAATATCGCTATAAAGGTTTCAGAAACTATTCGAGTAGGTTTAGATGGTATAGCAACATGTGGAGTATATGATCCTTTAGAAAATGCAATTATCATTAAGCGTAGCGTTCTGAATAATCAGACAGATTTTTGTTCAGTATTGCTACATGAGTTTGCTCATTTTCAGCATGGCCATGGTGATAACACAAGAGATTTTGAGAATGACTTAACAAATATGCTGGGACATATTTTTATGTCAAAGAACAAATCTCAATCAATAGTTACGGGTGATACACCTAACTCACCCTTTAAACTGTTTCGAAAGCTGTTTCAAAAATAATTAGCACCTATAATCAAAAGAGGAATCGTCTATCTCCGGTGGTTCCTCTTTATAGTATACTTAAAATTTTGTCTTAAAGTATTTAACTGTTACCAATAGTTATCACATTGGACACTTTGGTACTCTTTGTATGACTTTCAATGAAATCTATGGTGAGTTGATGTTAAAGACTGAATAAAAATCCACCTGCTCAAGGGCAGAGCTTTTTCTGTACATTTTGGCGAATGAATTGTTAGGTAAGCCTAAATCAGTCCAAAGGGTAAACGGGACAAAACGTTCTGCTTTCTTCCAGATCTGCGTCCGCAAAAAAATCCCTCCTATGGGCTTCTCCGTCTGCGGTGGGACGCTTCTGCGGCAAAATCCCTTTCTGCTCCATGGCGATCCCCCCCGTGGAGGTTTTCATATCATAGGGCGTACTCTCTCCTATGACATAAAAAAAGCCGTCCGTCAGTTTCCTGACAGAGCGGCCTTTTCTCATTGGTAAATTAGCACTTAACTACGTTTACAGCGCGCAGCTTCTTGCTGTTCTTCGGATCCTGCTCGGTATCGAAGGTAACTTTCTGACCCTCTTCCAGAGTCTTGAAGCCCTCGCCTACGATAGCGGAGAAGTGAACGAATACATCGTCGCCGCCGTTGTCGTTGGAAATAAATCCGTAGCCTTTCTCAGAATTGAACCACTTAACTGTACCGTTGTTCATTTTGGTACCTCCATAAATAAAATTTTCCGCACTGCCCTCAATAAATCCCCTTACATTTCTGTCGGCCTTTATTCAAGAAAACTCACATGCATCTGTAATTCATTTAACGTGCAAATGACTTACAAAATTGCATGTGAGTTCAATAATGCATCGGAATTACTGTAACAATATCACAAATCCGTCTGCCTGTCAATTATATTTTCCTGTAATTTTCCAGAGTTTTTTACAGGCCTCAGCCAGTCTGTTTTTACGGGCTTTTTACGCCTGGCTTACCGTCTTTCCCTTGAATACGATCCTCTTTGTTTCAAGCGTTTCCTTATCCAGCAGGACAAACGTAGCTTCCTTTCCCTCTGTCAGGCTTCCGATCCGGTTCTCCATTCCAATGGATCTGGCCGGGTTATAAGAAGCCGCACGCACCGCATCCGCCACCGGGATCCCAAACTTCACAGCCTGGCGGAGACATCCCATAAGGCTGGTCACAGAACCTGCCAGCGTCTCCGGATGGCCCAGAAGCGTTGCACGGTTTCCATGGACCTCGATCATCTGTCCGCCGAAGGGATATTCGCCGTCGGGCATTCCTGTGGCCCGCAGGGAATCGGAGATCAGGATCATGCGTTCTGCTCCGAACATGGCGAAGGTGGCACGGATCACGCTGCCGTGGACATGGATCCCGTCGCAGATGATCTCGGGCATGACCTTCTTATTATCAAAGGCCGCTCCAATGACTGCCGGCTCCCGGTGGTGAAGGGACGGCATGCCGTTATAAAGATGGGTGGCATGATCTGCTCCCGCCGCAAAGGCTGCGCTGGCGGTTTCGTAATCGGCAACTGTATGGCCAATGGAAACATGGATCCCTTCCTCAGCCGCAGCCTGGATGAATTCCATGGAGCCCGGCTGTTCCGGAGCCAGAGTCACCAGCTTCACAAGACCTCTGGCGTCTGCCTGGAGTCTTTTTAACATGGGTACATCGGGATCATGCAGGAAGTCGCTGTTCTGGGCTCCCTTTTTTGCGCTGGAAAGGAACGGGCCTTCCAGATGGACGCCCACCAGCTCTGCACCGCCATTGTTTTTCTCCTTATGGGCTGCGGCATTTTTACAGATCAGGGAAAGCTGGTCCTCGCCCAGGGTCATTCCTGCCGGGCAGATATACGCCACGCCCTCAGACAGCTCATAATCTGCCATGGCCTGGAGTCCCTCCGGAGTCGCATCGCTGAAATCCTCACCGACGCATCCATGGAAATGAACATCCACCAGCCCCGGGATCACATAGCAGCCGGAGGCATCCACAATTTCCCCGTCGCTGCTGGTCCCCGCAAATACAGAGCCGTCTGTGCAAAGATCCTTTTCACAAAAACCATGTTCCAGGTCGAACACGCTTCCGCCGGTTATCCGCATATTTCTACCCCCGTTCCCTCCAGTTTGGAGAGAGCCGCCTCGTCACATACCAGGACAACATCCGGATGGAGCTGGAGGATCGAAGCCGGACACTCCGGTGTGATGGGGCCGCATACAGTCTTATAGATCGCGTCAGCCTTATCTGCACCGCTGGCGATCAGAAGAATACGGCGGGCAGCCATAATGCAGCCGATGCCCATGGTCAGGGCCTGCTTCGGCACATCGTCAGCGCTGGCGAAAAACCGGGCGTTGGCTTCGATGGTGCTCTCCGTCAGATCCACCACATGGGTTTCCTTTACAAAATGATCGGAGGGCTCATTGAATCCGATATGGCCGTTTCTGCCAAGTCCCAGAAGCTGAAGATCTGCATATCCAAAGGATTTTACCAGCTCATCATACCTTCTGCACTCTTCCTCCGGATCCTCTGCCAGGCCGCTGGGCACATATGTATTCTCCGGGAGGATATCAATATGGTCAAACAGATTTTTCTGCATGAAATAGCGGTAGCTCTGGTCGTGGTCTCCGGAAAGTCCCTTATACTCATCCAGGTTCACGGAGTGTACTTCCTTAAAGCTGAAATCCCCTCTCTGGTTCCATGCTGCAAGCTGTTTGTATGTTCCAATGGGTGTAGAACCGGTTGCCAGGCCCAGAACGCAGTCCGGACGACGAATCACCTCGGCAGAAATAATGTTCGCAGCACGACGGCTCATGGCATCGTAGTCCTTTTCACGGTATATTCTCATAATTTTTCAGTCTCCTTTCCTTATACATACTCCATCCCTATACAGGATGTTTTTCATAAAGGATTGTATCACATTTTTACCCCTGTGTCATCAGAAACAGGCCGGCACTTTCATAACAATTCTGAACCTCACATTTTCTGATGAAGCCAGTGACAAGCACGTCCCATTATGTTATAATTATATCATAGTCGGAAATTATGTAGTTTAGGAGGGTTCTATCTTATGAATTGTTACGGAGTTTCTGTAAATTTAAAAAATATCCCGGAACTGGATCCGGAGTTCACTCCCCTTTTAAAATTCAATGAAGCGTTTCTGAAAGACGCCACAAAGCCCGTATCCATCGCAGTGGAAAGGGCTGACGGCCAGATGGCTGCCTGCCATACAAGGATCCATGAAGAAGCGGAAATGACCCAGGCGAACCATTATTACATTGACCGCCTGGTAAAGACCATGATCTGGCTCCAGGGCGGCTTCCGTGTTTATGTAAATGATAAAGATCTTTATGACTACTTAAGCAGCGTTTACTGCAAAGGCGGAGCCCGTGAATTCGACTGGGATTTCATGTCCCATATCTATGAGCATGAATTTGAGATCGTGTTCACAGAACAGGTTCCTGAGACCAAAAATGCCCCTATTGCCATGGGAGGACACCTGGAAGGCTGCCGCATCGGCTTTGACGCCGGCGGATCCGACCGTAAGGTTTCAGCAGTGATCGACGGAGAGACTGTATTCTCTGAGGAAGTCGTATGGTTCCCGAAGGTTACCGAGGATCCCCAGTATCACTATGATGGGATCGTGGCTGCCTTCAAATCTGCCGCAGAGCATATGCCGCGGGTGGATGCAGTGGGTATCTCCTCTGCCGGGATCTTCATCAATAACCGTACCATGAGCGCTTCCCTGTTCCTCAGCGTTCCCAAGGACCTTTATGAGTCCAAGGTAAAGGATATCTATATCCGTGCCGTAAAAGATACCTTCGGCGATATCCCCTATGCCGTAGCCAACGACGGTGATGTTTCCGCCCTGGCCGGAACCATGAGCTTAAAGGACAACAATGTCCTGGGTATTGCCATGGGCACCAGCGAGGCAGTAGGCTATGTAGACGAGGAAGGCCGCATTACAGGCTGGCTCAATGAGCTTGCGTTCGTTCCGGTGGATGCGAACCCCAACGCCATGATCGATGAATGGGCCGGTGATATCGGCTGCGGCGTGAAATACTTCTCCCAAGACGGCGTGATCAAACTGGCTCCCAGAGCTGGAATCCAACTGGATGAGTCTGCATCTCCGGCTGAAAAGCTGAAAGCTGTCCAGAAGCTGATGGCTGAAGACGATCCCAGGGCAGCAAAGGTTTATGAGTCCATCGGCTGCTATCTGGGCCATACTCTGGCTTATTACTACCAGACCTATGGATTCCGCTATGTGCTCCTGTTAGGCCGTGTAATGAGCGGTAAGGGCGGAGACATCCTGATGGAAACCTGTGACCGCATTCTGAAGGACGAGTATCCGGAGATCGCCGATAAGTTCCAGTTAAAACTGCCGGATGAATACTTCCGTCGTGTTGGCCAGTCCATGGCTGTGGCAAGCCTTCCGCAGATCGGCTAAACGGATCCTAAGATCCCATAATAAATAAACGGGGATGCTGTAAAAGCAGGCCTGGGATTCTTTCTTTATCCCTTGTGCCCTTTACGGCATCCCATTTTCATTTCTATTCATATTCTTCCCGCAATATCCAGATTCGTTCCTGCATTTAAACATAGCTTCCCCAGATCCGCAGTTCTATCGTTTTCCATAAAATAATTTTCTATAAAACAAAAAAGATCAGAACCATCGTTCTGATCTTCCTCTCTATGCCTTCAAAACCACATACTGAACTTCCGAAACCTTCTAAACAGCCTTTCTGGATAAGCCCTCGACCGATTAGTGACAGTCAGCTCCGTACATTGCTGCACTTCCACCTCTGCCCTATCTACCTCGTCGTCTTCAAGGGGTCTTACTTCTTTCGAATGGGATATCTCATCTTGAGGGGGGCTTCACGCTTAGATGCCTTCAGCGTTTA
>OWIY01000257.1_pt1 | contig 18029 bp, 19 predicted proteins | sample 1732841 | NCBI WGS metagenome assembly OWIY01 (sample SAMN05065760, study PRJEB22554) | human gut metagenome | biome: ENVO:2100002; feature: ENVO:00000062; material: ENVO:00002003 | host: Homo sapiens | place: USA | reverse complement strand
AGATGAGCGCTAGTCTCGTGGGCTCGGAGATGTGTATAAGAGACAGACAATTATGGAGGATAGGTTATGGCAGGTACTCGCAAAGCCCGGGTTCCAATGGCGGAACAAATCAGGCTTATCGATGAATGCAGCCAGAGCAGCATGACAGATGCTGACTGGCGTGAAAACGACATTGCAGCAAGCACCTGTTACAACTGGGTCAGCCGATGTCGGAAAGCGGCAACGGATTAGATCCCACCACCAAATTACGGTCATCTTGAGGTTCCACGTCCGAAATAGGACGTGGTTCACATTGGCATTATTCCGGACCACATTACAGAACAGCATACAGCATCACAGATACACCCCCGTACCTTGACAATTCATATACGATTGAAGCTTCTATGAAGGACATCACGATCCGCATCAGCAATGATGCAGATCCTGTCCTGCTTACCAGGACATTCCGCCTGCCTCAGGAGTTCTCATGTTAGGGGATATCTCCGGACTTGAAACGATCTACATTGTCTGCGTCTACACCGATATGTGCAAATCCATTGACGGACTCTGTGCCGTTATCGAGGACCAGCTTAAGATGGATCCGTCGTCTAGTGCTCTCTTCCTTTTCTGCGGAAGAAGACGGGACAGGATTAAATCTTTGTTCTGTAAACTGGACGGCTTCGTTCTGCTCTATAAGCGGTTGTCTGTCCGCGGCGGCTATCAATGGCCCCGAAAGCAATCGGAGGTCCGGGATTTTTCCTGGCGGGAGTTTGACTGGCTGATATCCGAAAGCGATATTGACCAGCCCGAAGCCCTCAAAGCAGAGTAAAAATCGTCTGGATTCCAGTAGAAATCCTGCACAGAAAAATTCAGCTTCAACTCTTTCTAATTGGCTATCGAGTAACTCTATTTGTTGAATGGTGTGAGTTATCTGGATAGATAGAGGACTGTCGCTGTCGCTGGCACCGACAGACTTCTGTGCGAGAACTCTTAACTGCTGAGCCATCTCTTTGTTAAAGTGTCCATGGGAGTTCAGAGAAGATAAGACAGATGAGTCATATGATAGAAGCAACAGCTTCTGGTGTTGGAGCTTCCTTGAGAAGCGCATAGACAGATTTTTGATGCAGATCTGATTTGAAGAAATACTGCAATTCAAGGAATATCTTATCCACGTAAGAAGTCAGCTGAATCTTTAGGCGTGTTCGCTGCTTAATGGTTTTTTGACGGAAGCGCCAAGAGCTTTTAAGTCCATTAGATCAAGATCATAAAAGGTCACAAATTTGAGAGATTCCTGCATCATGAGAGTTTTGCAAATGATGAATGTGTCGACTTTGTCAGTCTTCGTTTTGCGAATGTCGTTCTTACGCATAGTAGAAGTCTTGAAGGGGTTCAACACACACTTTGTAATTCTTAGCAACAAGATATCGAACGAGGTTGTCGCCGTAGTGTGCCGTCGATTCAAGACCAATGATGAGGCTGTCCTTGTCTAGAGAATCTAGCTTGGAAATCAGCAATTGGAAGCGATCATTGTCATTTGTAAATTTGAACGGCTTGATTAGTCCTTCACCATCAGAAGATATGGCTGTGGCAAAGTGATTGAGTTTGGCAATGCCTACGTAAATCATGAGGTTGTACCTCCCTCTCTAAAGTCTGATACCGTGATATCCACCAGCAATTATCATCGTAGAATTGATGGAAATAAGTACTCGGATTACTCCGGCAACATCCAGCTATAAACAATTCAGATAAAGGTAGCGGTAATACACTCCTTCAAGTAGTCAAAGCTACAGGACAAAATCAAAAGTTCACAGTATCTCAATGTATTGAACCACGATATTAAAAGAAAGGAAATGTGTGGTAATTAACTTTCTAATTATCATACAAGTTTTTTATGAAAAGTCTATTATCTCTTTCCCGCTCAGCTTTTGGTAATATAGATGCACTACAAGATGAACTACTGCATACCTGTTTTGAACAACATGAAGCCTACACTAATATGTTGAACTTCTCTAAATTCCTTGCTGTAGGGAAAAAAGGGTCTGGAAAAACTGCTATTTTTAGAATGATCCTCGATAGTAAACAATATGATACATTTACAGAAGGATATAACCTCAATGATTATCCTTGGCATTATCATAATTTACAAGCTCGTATAGGGGTACCCGATAGTGAGAAATATATTCAAAGCTGGCTATATTTACAGCTTATTTCTATTTCTAAAATTTTGATTAATGTCGATCAAGCCATTCCTTTTGATGAGGCATCCGCAGTTTCTGTTGATGTTTTGCGCGATTTTATAGTTGATTCCTACGGTTCTACCAAGCCAGAGCTTGCCAATATCTTTTCACCACTCAAAAAATTAAAGTTAACATCTCTATCTGTATCTGGATCATTCGGAGGTTTAGAAATAGGGCCTTCTGTGGAAGTTATTGAAATGAAAGATCTTCCGACTATAGTCCAAGATATTAACAAGACACTATTGCAAGCTGTGTTAAAGTCGTTACACCCTGACCACAAATACTATATTTGTTTTGATGAGTTAGATATTGGTTTTGAACCAAATGAAGATTACTTTAATCAAATCATTGGTCTTCTTAGGGCCGCCCGTATATTTAACTTAGCAGCGGCTGAAGCCAATAAGCAAATCTCTATTTGCATTTTCCTTCGTGATGATATCTATGATATTCTTCGTTTTGAAGATAAACGAAAATTTACGACTAATTGTGTTACTCGTATAGAATGGGACACCGATCGAACAGACAATACACTCCAGTCACTTATGAATAAAAGGTTTTCTACGCTACTTTCTGACGGTGACGAACATGTAGATTGGAATAATGTATTTGACGCAAAATCCATTAACGGTAAGTCTACAAAATACAATTACATAACAGACATGACTTGCTTACGTCCCAGAGATATCATTGATTATTGCAATCTGATTCTTGAATTTTATAAAAAAAGAGCCGGAAAAGGGGTAAATAATTATTTTGAAAATGTTGATATTGTAGCTGCACGTTCTGTTTATAGCCGAAATCTTTTGGAAGAATTTGATGACGAAGTACATAAGCACCTCCCAAACTATGAGTTATACCTTGATGTTATTAAGAAATTAGGAAAAAACAAATTTTACTTTTCGGAATTTGAGGAGATATATAAAAAATATATTGATCCTACAGATTTCGATGCTGAAACATGCCTGATTAATTTATATAAATTTTCAATTGTAGGGAACTATATTATTGGTGGCACCAGAGGTGGTTCACAAAAAACGTTTAAATACAAGGATGCTAGGAACCAGTTAGATTTTGACCTTCCAATCATTGTGCATCCAGGCTTAGTTCCAACGCTTGGAATACGTGAAAAATAATGGGATATGTCTTTAATGAGTGGCCGCTTATCTTTACAAAGAGCATATACTCGTTCAACGTCTGGCAGGTATCCATAAGCTCCTTATTCTTTCCGGGTGCGATCTTTAGGACCTTTACCTTCAACTCCAGCTCCAGCCCCGGATCTTCGGTGGGATGCTCAAAGGAATCGGAGATTTTTAAGACACAAGAATCGCCGATCTCCTTATCCCCATTGTAAAACACCACAAAATTCGGGGTGGGGATTTTTACCAGCTGGGGCGCATAAAGGGATTGGTCCCGGGTAAGGGTCTGGTACTCCCTTGCTGCATAGAACAGGTTGCGGAGCGGCATGCTGGGATTCCAGGTGGACAGGTGTTCGTAGAGATTCAGCTGGAAGTCCACCAGAAAAGCCACATCGTTTTTCATGTTCATATACACATCGTTTTCCAGAGTCACTACGGTCAGCTCCTCCGAAGAAGCGTAAGACGTCCCGTTTACTGCGTTGTAAAGGCTTAGGAGCCGGTCCCTGTCCTGGAACAGCAGCCGGAACAGAGTGTCCTTGTAGTCTCGCCGGGCCGTGGGGAACTGTGCCGGAGCCTGGGCATGATCGTTCATAGGCTTCATTTGTCCTCCTTCCGCAGGAGAACCGGAGATTTCCTGCTTTTCAAATTTTAATAAGGGAAAAGCATAGATCTTCTGAAATGAATAAGAATCTCCAGACAGCCGGACTGGCCGGGAAAGTAAGAAATATATGCTTTGTGCCAGTGTAGCATATCTGGAACAGCAGTGCAAGGGTGTATGAGATAAAATCGCCGATTCCCCAATTCTGTCTTTGGCCTTCGCAAGCTTCTTCCGCAATCCTCACATTTCCTCTTCCCTACGATAGATTTCCCACCTCCCATGTGCTATACTAAGTTATATCAATACAGTATTTAGGAAACAAATCCTTCAACCAAATCCTTCAACCAAACAATTCAACCAAACAATTCAACCAAACAATTCAACCAAACAATTCAACCAAACCACCACGGTATCACACCACCATCATTGTACCATCACAGTGATACCACACTAAACCAACCGGGAGGGATACACAATGAAGCTGGCAGAGGCGCTGCAGGAGCGGGCGGATTTAAACAGGAATATTGAGCAGCTGAGGAAGAGGCTGAACAGCAATGTGCTGGTACAGGAAGGCGAGAGGACCGCAGAGGAGCCGGAACGGCTGAAGCGGGAGTTGGATGCGTCGGTGGAGCGGCTGGCGTATCTGATCTCCAGGATCAACCTGACAAATTCCCAGACAAAGGTGGACGGCAGGACTTTAACGGAGCTGATCGCAAGAAAGGACGCGCTGATCCTGAAGATCAGTGTATATAAGGACGTTGTCTATACAGGAAGCCAGACGTCTTACCGCGCAAGAAATACGGAGATTAAGATCAAGGCAGCCATCTCTGTAACGGACTGGCAGGATGAGATCGATAAAATGTCCAAAGAGCTGAGGTTGTTGGACAATAAGCTCCAGGAGAATAACTGGAGCACAGAGCTGATCGAATAAGGCTGGGTCTGGTAGCAGGAACAGGGCGAATGTCACGCGGCGGCTGCGCAAGCCGTACATGGCACATGTAAGGGCGCGTGTTTGGGGTTCGACTCCCTTTCTGGATCGTTATGCCCCGATCGTGTACATGTGTATTGTGATCGAGTATGGTTATTACCGGACATTGACTGGGCCTGCGAGGGTGGGAACGGGGAAAATTTCATAGATACTATTTTTTGGAAACGGATAGTTAAAGCGAATGGAGGCCTTTATATCATCTATAATATTAACAGACGAAGAAGTATGAAGAGAGGTGAATATTGGTGAATAGCGCAGAAATATTGGAGCTGTTAAAATATGGTGAACACATTAATCTGGAATGCAAGAAAGCTGAATCAAACCTGCCGAAATCATTATGGGAAACGTACTCTGCGTTTGCCAACACAGATGGTGGTGTGATTTTGTTTGGGGTCGAAGAGCATATGAAAGAAACGGACATTAATAAACGTTTTTCTTTTGTATCTATAAATAATCCAGAACAGCGGCTGAAAGATTTTTGGAATACGGTAAATGGTGAAAAGGTAAGCGCGAATATTCTGGTTGATGCGAATGTTGGAACTTGTGAGATAAATGGGGCAACAATTATATGGATTCAGGTTCCGAGGGCAGATTATCGGCTGAAACCCGTTTATATCAACGGAAATCCTATGAAAGGAAGTTTTAAACGCAATCATGAGGGAGATTACCATTGTACAGAGGAAGAGGTAAAAGCTATGTTGCGGGATGCTAACGAGTCTGGCAATGATGGTAGTTTACTGACGGGATATACAATGAATGATATTGATTTAAACTCTCTGCGTTCCTACCGTGTCGAATTTGAACATCGTAATCCGGAACATATTTGGAATGGAGACGATGATAAAACATTTTTGAAAAATATAGGCGGATATGCAGTTGATCGGGCAACGCAAAAGGAATGGCTGACAACAGCTGGATTATTAATGTTTGGAAAAGGTCTTCCCATTCGGGAGCGGTTTGATAATATTCGTATGGATTATATTGATGAGTGCAATCTTATACCTGGAAGCCGATGGAGCGATCGGCTGACATATGACGGGATGTGGGAAAATAATTTATATAGCTTGGGTCTGTTCCCGCCTTTCTGTATTCTATTCCACTTCGTCCCCCATCCCCTGGATCAGCGCCTTGATCGTCGTCTCATCCCGCTCCAGTTCGTCTGCGATCTGAGGGATGGATTTCCCCTTCCGGAGCTTGGTTCGGATGAGTCTTTTTATCTCATCCTCACGTCCTTCGTTATTCCCTTCCTTCCGCGCCTCGGAGGCGATGGCTTTACGCATCAGCGCCAATTCGCGCTCTTCATCATACTCAAATATACTCACTGCGATCACCTCCGCTCTGTTTTGGGAGAGGAAGTCCGAAAGGATCCCCTCCCGGATGCATTCTGTGACAGCCCGGTGTACTGTCGCCCCGACCGTCATAGTCTTCGCATGGAGCCGCACCCGTTCCACAAAGAGCATATACTCTTTTAAGGTCTGGCAGAAAGGCCACATCGTTTTTCATGTTCATGTACACGGCGTTTTCCAGGGTCACCACAGTTAGGTCCTCCGGGGAGTTGTAGGACGTTCCATTTACCGCATTGTAAAGGCTTAAAAGCCTGTTCCTGTCCCGGAACAGAAGCCGGAACAGAGTATCCTTGTAGTCGCGCCGGGGCTTAGGGAGCCGTGCCGGATCCTGGGCATGGTCGTTCATAGGATTCATTTGTCCTCCTTTCGCAGGAGAACGGAAGATCTCCTGCTTTTCATGTTTTAATAAGGGAAAAGCATAGATCTTCTGAAATGAATAAGACTCTCCAGACAGCCGGAGCGGCCGGGAAAATAAGAAATATATGCTTTGTGCCAGTGTAGCATATCTGGAACGGCGGCGCAAGGGTGTACGGGATAAAATCACACGAATTTCCGCCATTTTCATCATGGTTGGAAGAGCCATTCCGCCTTGCATTCATCTGGGGATGATGATAAAATTAGGGACGGACTAAAAACAAAAGAGTATTGGGAGGAACATGAGCATGGAAATGGAACAGCGTCTGCGGGACATCTGCCGCAGCTTTCGGATCCAGGGAAGCTATGTGGAATCTGAGCTGATTCCTGTGGGAAATGTGAATAAGACGTATAAGGTTACATACAGACGAGAGGAAGGCACACTAAAGTCGTACATTGTCCAGCAGGTCAACACATTTGTATTCAGAAAGCCCGAGCAGGTCATGCATAATATCGACCTGGTTACGGAGCATATCCGGGCAAAAAGCACCGAGGGGATCCCTCTCCACTTTCACCATACTGCCGACCGGAAAACGTATATCTATGCGGACGACGCTTTCTGGCGGCTGTATAATTATATCCCGTCTGTGACGTATAACACATGCGAAAACACAGAAGTGCTCCAGCATGCCGGAGAAGCCTTTGGCCGTTTCCAGAAAAATCTGGCGGATTTTAATGCGGAACAGCTTTATGAAACGATCCCCAATTTCCACAACACGCCGGAACGGCTGAGGACGCTGTTTGAGGACGCAGAAAAAGATCCTCTGGGCCTGGCCGGGTCTGTGAGGGAGGAGCTTTCTTACATCCGGTCCGTCAGCAGCCAGGCCTGTGAAATGGCCCGGATGCAGAGGGACGGCCGTCTCCCCATCCGGGTGACCCACAACGATACGAAGATCAACAATGTCCTTTTCGACCGGAACACCAACCGGGCTCTGACCATCATCGATCTGGATACGGTGATGCCCGGTCTTGTGGGCCATGACTTCGGCGACGCCATCCGGTTCGGCGCCAATTATGTGGCGGAGGACTCCAGGGAGTACGAAAAAGCTGGCTGCAACATGGGGCTGTTCTCTGCCTTTACCAGAGGCTTTCTTTCCCAGACCCGAGATACCCTGACAACAGACGAGATTCAGACGCTGCCGCTCAGCGTGTTCACCCTGGCCGTGGAGCTGGCTTCCCGGTTCCTGGATGATTATCTTCTGGGAAACGTGTATTTCCGGACAGAGTACCCGGAGCATAACCTGGTGCGGACCCGGTGCCAGTTAAACATGGCTAGGGATGTAATGAAAAAGATGGGGGAAATGGAACGGATCATCAGAGAGTGCGTGCAGGGATAGAGCTTAGGCCACAGGAAACGGCCCAGCATACCTTTACGAAAATGGAATTGGAGTGGTTTGAAAGGGACAGGATCTGTGAAAATGGGTTCTGTCCTTTTGTACGTTTTAGTGCCTCTGTCCGGGCTGCTGCAGGACCACTATTTTGTGAAAGAATACGGTAATGAATGTTCGAATACTTTTCCAGATATGGCTTATGAATACCGTATACATTGTGCGTATATTATGAAGAAACAGGATAATATCTCCAATTTCCCAGGGCATCGGAATCCCTTTGTTTTTCGGCATGATCTGCCTGGAATCCCCCATAAAATTCCATAGGAAATCCCCCCATATCCTTGACAGACAAAAGGAAAAAAGTTATGATAAATACACTGGCGGTTTTTAGGGAAATCTCTGGGAGTAAGAGCGTAGGAGAAAGGAAAATGGACAACAATTCTACATACGAGCAGTACGAACAGGAAATCGATCTGAAGGATCTGATGTTTGCGGTGCTCCATAAATGGAGGCCGGTGATCCTTGTGGCGGTGGTCCTGGCGGTGCTCCTTGGCGGGGCCAAGGGTGCGATGACATACAGGCAGCAGAATGATCCTGAGGTCAGCAAGGAGACCAGGGAAAAATACCAGGAGGAGCTGGATCTCTACGAGAAGAATAAAGAGACAGCGGAGCGTGAGATCGAGAATCTGAAGACAGACATCGCGAACCAGCAGGAATACCTGGATAAATCCATCTGGATCAATATGAGCCCTTATGATGTATGTGAATCCAGGATCGATATGTATGTGACCACCGGATATGAGATCATGCCGGGAATGGTCTACCAGAACCAGGATTATACGGATACGATCCTCCAGGCGTACCAGGGTCTTCTGACCAGCAGCGCCGTGATGGAGGATGTGGCAAAGAGCGTGGGGACGGAGCCCAGATATTTAAAGGAACTGGTCAATGTGACCATCGGGACCAACGGCGGCCAGTTAAACCACCTTCTGACCATTAATGTCAAGCATAAGACCAAGAGCGATGCCAAGAAGGTCATGGACGAGATGCTGGACCACATGAACGAGCTTCATGGCCAGGTGGTAGCCAGCATCGGCGAGCATACGGTGAACACGGTCAACAGCAGCGTCAGCGCCATGGTGGATCTTACTCTGGCAGATACCCAGCGGGCGGAGACTGAGCGGCTGACCAATCTGAACAACAGCCTGGAGGAGAAGCAGAAGACTCTGGACGAGCTGGAGGAGCCCAAGGAAGCAGCCAGCTCCGCAATGGCAGCCTTAAAGAGCGGGATCAAGTATGCGGTCCTGGGCGGCGTTCTGGGCGGCTTTATGGTGGTGTTCTTTATCTGTGTGGCCTTCCTCATGAGCGATAAGCTTTACTCTGCAAAGGAGTTAAAGAACCGTTACCGCATTAAGATCCTGGGCACCATGCCCATCCGCAGGAAAAAGCCCATGGGTAAGATCGACGCATGGTTAAACCGGATGGAAGGCCGTGCGGTGGAAGGAAATGCGGATACAGGATATGGGCTGATCACCGCAAATATCCGGAATTATGCGGAAAACATGAAGACCATTCTGGTGACAGGAACAGCCGATGCGGCGGTCCTGGCTGAGGTGACAGACAGGCTGGCGGCAGGGCTTGCTGGGATCCGCGTGATGGCCGGAGGAAATATGCTCCAGGATGCGGAAACCTTAAAGAAGCTGCCGGAGTGTGACGGAGTGGTTCTGGTGGAGCAGTGCATGGACGCGAAATACAGCACTGTTGCCATGGAGATCGAAAGAGTGACCGATCTGCAGAAGAGCGTGATCGGATGCGTTGTGTTTGAATAAGTGATTGAAAGGAAGCCGGTTGTGCAGCTCTGTTATGAGGCGCGCAAACGGCTTCTTTTCGTTTTATGGGACGGGATCGTTTTTGAAGACATTCTGTATCAAATGGGGAGGATCAGAGATACTTTTATATATGGGGCTGCGGACCATGGGCTGTCAGGAGAAGGGAATACAGGGGGGCATGGTTCTGGCGTTCTGTCCATCACTCAGATGGCTATATTATCAAAATATAGATAATATACAAATTCGGGTAATCCTGGTTTAATAGAAACAAAGGAGGGGATGAACATGGTAAGTTACGAACGTTTATGGAAAACAATGGAGAAGAAGGGAATCAGCCAGTACCGGCTGATCAACCATTATAAGATCAGCGCCGGTCAGATCGGCCGGATGAAAAAGAATATGCATGTTTCCACCCATACCCTGGAGGTATTCTGCAATATTTTACAGTGTCCTGTGGAGGATATTGTAGAGGTGATCCTGGATCCCCAGGAACCAGACGGAAAGGAACCGTCCAGTGCCGGAGGCAGGACGGCTGGAAGGACCGCAGCCGGGGCCAGGGATGCCAAAAAAGTGGAGGGCGTCACCGGAGATAAGGCGCCTGGAAAGCCAGCATCCAGATCCGGAGTCCAGGGGACCAGGAAGACCGCAGCCGTCACCGGAGAAAAGCTGGCCGGAAAGGCAGAAGACCGTATTGGCGGAAAAATGGCTGGGAAGAGTCCGACTGGTTCCAGAGAGGGAAACAAGTAGGTAAGGAGACTGCGGAATGGTCAGATATACGCGCCTGTGGGAGACCATGGAGAAAAGGGGGATGAGCCAGTACCGCCTGATCCGGTATCATGGGATCAGCGCGGGACAGATGCGCAGGCTGAAGCTGAACATGAACGTTTCCACCCAGACCATTGAGCGGCTCTGCCGGGCGCTGGAATGCCGGGTGGAGGATGTGATGGAGGTTGTGCTGGAAGATCCCGGGACAGAGGAGTAGAAGGCTCTGGACCCGTGGACCGGCCTGCGGGACTTCCTTTTTTTGTTATTCCGGTGTATGATAGTAAAAAAACATCCGGGAGGTTTTCGTATGGAGTATTATGGTACGCTGGGGCCGGCCTGCGGCAGTGCGCAGACGTTAAAGGAGATGCTGGCAGCCGGGATGACAGGCGTGAGGCTCAATCTGTCCCATGGGGATCTGGAGGAAAATGGACACTGGATCCGTATGGTGCAGGAGGCCGGGAGGGAGCTTCGTTCCCAGGTACAGATCCTCATGGACCTCCGGGGACCGGAGCTGCGTCTGGGAAAGTTGAAGGAGGAGATCCGGGCAGAAGAGGGCGGCTGGCTGATCCTGGGAAACGGAGGTCTTCCGGTTCCGGAGGAGGCACTGGCGTATATGTGTCCGGGAGACCGGGTCCTCATTGACGACGGGAAGGTGGAGCTGGAGGTTGTTTTAGAGGCGGCTTTCGGCAGGGCCGGAGCCGAGGAGTCTCCCTGGCTGGCCGGAGAACCGGGGCTGGAGGCAGGAGCAGAAGCCGGAGCCGCACCGTCCGCCAGCGGATGCCGGATCATGGCCCGGGTGGTCCGGGGCGGGCTCATAAAGTCCGGGAAGAGCCTGGCCATTGAGGGGAAAGCTGTCCCCATGCCCACTCTGACGGAAAGCGACCGGAAAAATATAAGGGCAGCCGTTTCCTATGGGATCACCGGGGTGATGCTGCCCTTTGTGCGGAATAAAGAGGATCTTCTGGCTCTGCGGGAGGCTCTTAAGGAGGCCGGGGCCGGAGAGATCCAGGTCTTTGCCAAGATCGAGAACTTGCAGGGAGTGGAATCCATAAAGGAGCTGCTTCCGTACTGCGATCATGTGGTGATCGCCAGAGGGGATCTGGGAAACGCCATGCCTTTATGGAAGCTGCCCGGGGTCCAGAAGAGGCTGGCCAGAGAATGCCGGGAAGCTGGAAAACCGTTCATGGTGGTGACCCAGATGCTGGATTCCATGCATGAACGGGCAGTTCCTACCAGGGCCGAGGTCCTGGATATATATAATGCGGTGCTGGACGGCGCCTCGTCCCTGATGCTCACAGGGGAAACGGCGGCGGGAAGCTACCCGGCCCAGGCGGTGGAATATCTGGTGAATACGGGAGAGGAAGCGCTGCGAGATATGGGGGAGGCCTAGTTCTGGGCCTCCTCCCACATTTTTACGGGCATTCCGTTGACTTCCACGTTGTTTTCCACGGCAATGACCAGGCAGCGCCGTCCCTCGATGAATCGGGTCTCCACCAGGTCCAGCCGGTCTGGGTTGACCTTGATGTCCACATCCGGCGTTTTCACGGCAAATTTTCCGGTCCCTGTGATGGCCGGTACCAGAATGGACGTATCTTCTCCGGCAGCTTCCTTATAAACAGTATCGAAATGCTCCAGCTTCTCCGGCTCCACGCCGCTTTTTTCCAGAAGGTCACGGACCTGGGGCTTTGTCAGGGCCAGGGGCTCCATGTCCTCCTTGTGCTCCTCCGCTAACTCGGTGAGGGTTTCATGGATCTGGCGGACAATGGTGTAGTCGCAGGAATCCCCCAGGGTATCGGAGAGGATCTCCTGGAACGCCTCCTTCTGGGATCGGAAGGAAATGGGCGACGGCGCGCCCAGGCAGGCGTCGATGAATTCGGTGTGCAGCTCCTCAGGATTTTTGGAAAAATACAGAAGGCTGTGGATGTCGGAGGAACGGTCATTGAAGGCCGGGAACAGGAAGCCGGTCATAGGCGGCTGCACCCACCAGTCCCTGGGCCGTTCTTCGATGAGGTTGGTGGCCTCATTGTAGGAGAGACCCGGCTCTGACAGCTTCACCGGGCAGATGCAGCAGAGGATATGGTGATAGACCTCCTCGGAGGCGTCGAACATCTCTTCATTGTCCAAAGCCTTTCCCGGAACATCGTAGGCGCTGTGGATCAGGATGATGTAATAGTTTTCGCCGTAGTCGTAGTTTTCAATGACTTTATTATAGAAGGAACCCACAGTTTCATCGTCCGCCAGCTTTTCCTCCTTAAGCTTCATGAGCAGGGCATGGGCGCTGTCTTCGCCCTCGTCGCGGATGGAATATTCCAGGTTGTGGAGATTTTTTCCGATCCCCCCGGAAAGAGTCTTTTTGAAGATCTCATAATATTTGAAGATCTCCTCCTCGGAGAGAGCAAAAAAGGCCTCTTTCAGAGTCGTTCTGATATTTTTTTCTGCATCCACGTAGCAGCCGCAGATGCGGGTGATGGCGTTGTTGTCTTTTTTGAACTGTTTCTTTATTTCTGAAATTTCGCGTTTATTCATAATAATCTCCATTCTGCCGCCGGGCAGCGGCACGGCCAGTTATTTCTGCTCCGGTTCCCGGGTGCGGTCCACAAGGGCCCGCAGGCCAAGAGTGTACACGTCGGCTCCCAGGCCAACGATGATGCCGGTGGCGATGGGGGAGATCACCGAATGGTGGCGGAACTCCTCCCTTTTATGTATATTGGACATGTGGAGTTCGATCAGCGGACACTCCAGCATTTCCAGAGCGTCGGAGATTCCGTAGCTGTAATGGGTCCATGCTCCTGCGTTGATCATGACGCCGTCGTAATGCTCTGTATAGGCCTGGTGGATCTTGTCCACCATTTTTCCCTCGTCATTGGTCTGGAAGCATGTGACGGAAACGCCCAGCTCCCGGGCCAGTCTCTGTACGTTTTCGTTGATCTCATCTAAGGTGATGGTTCCATACTGTTCGGGATTTCTTTTCCCGAACATATTGTGGTTGACGCCGTGAAGCAACATAAATTTTTTCATTTTCAGTACCTCCTGCCGGGATCTTCTTTGCCCGGCACCGAATATTTTACATGGGTTTCCGGCAGTTTGCAAGCGGCGCGGGAATAAATTTCTCCTGCGCGTGGGATGGATTTTTCATGTACAGGGGATAAAATCGTTCTGGATGGAGGAAACTATATGAGAGGATCCGGCGGAACGGAGGTTTCTGGAGCCGGGTCTGTTCCTATAAGAAAGAGAGGGATCGAAGATGAGCAGATTTTTACAATGTCCCGACTGTCACGGCATTGCCCTGGTGATCTACGGGGAGGAGGACGCAGGCTGCGGGACCTATGACAAGCTTCATGCCAACACCACAGACGCGGCCCTGGAAAAGCACCTTCCGGTGGTGAAGGTGAAAAAGGATGTGGTCCAGGCAAAGGTGGGAGAGAACGACCATCCCATGGACGAGGACCATTATATTACCTGGGTATATTTGGAGACCACCCGGGGAGGAAGCCTCCGGGTCTTAAAGCCCGGAGACCCGCCCCAGGTGGAATTTCGCCTGAGTGACGGAGAGCGGCCCCTGGCGGTCTATGAGTACTGTAACCGCCACGGGCTCTGGAAGGCGGAGCTGGCCCAGGAGTAGGAAAGCAGCCGTCTGCCGTTACAGAGCGATCAGGCTTTCGTCGTCCGGCACAAAGATGTTGCCGCCGTAATATTTCTTCCCTTCGCTCTTATACAGCCGTTCGCGTCCGGCGACGTTGCTGTCTTCCGTATGCCACAGCACCAGATTGGGGATCTGCATGGCCTGGGCCAGTTCGCAGGCGTCCTTAACGGTGCTGTGGTGTTTTTCGTAGGGCTTCCACAGATCCCGCTCCACATAAAGACAGAAGGCCTCATGGAGCAGCCAGTCGCAGTCCCGTACATATTTTTCGCATACAGGGTTATAGGGCTCGTCTCCCAGGAAGGTCAGCTTTTTCCCATTATTTAAGGTGAGGCTGAAGCCAAACTGCCGGGCCTTGGTGGAGTGGATGTCAAAAAAGGTCACGTCATAGCTTAAGATCTGACGGTGATCTCCGTCCTTTAAGGGATCCAGATGGATCCGGCTGTCCAGAAAACGGAAATGTTTTTCCTGGATGGTCAGGCGGCACAGGGTGCGGATGGTCTCCGCCAGGTCCTCGTGGCAGTAGATCCAGGCGTCTCCCTGGTACTGGTCCTTTAACATCCCGGTGGCGATCATCCGGATCATCCATACGATGCCCAGGATGTGGTCCGTATGCTCATGGGTCACAAAGATGTGGTGGATCCGGTGGACAGGCACCTGCATATTGTCCAGGATCTTTAAGATCCCGTTTCCGCCGCCGGCGTCCACCATGAAATATTCGTCGCTGTCCCTAAGGGCAAAGCATGTATTATAAAGATTGGTCACCGCCGCATTGCCGGTTCCAAAAACGTAAAGAAGCTCCCGGTCCATGAAAAAATCCCCTTTCTGGTCTGGTCTTTTAAATATGAATATGTTACTATAAAATGGAAGGAAAAGCAATCACCGGCGGAGGAAAAGTAGGAAAACAGGGGAAGTTTCAATGGGGCTCTGCCGGAAATGTGTTGTGGGAGGAATTGAATATGAGAGATTTGGCGTACCTTAGGCTGCTGGCCAGGGAATATCCCAATGTCCAGGCAGCGTCCAGCGAGATCATCAACCTGATGGCCATCCGCGGCCTTCCCAAGGGAACGGAATATTTTTTCAGTGACCTGCATGGGGAATACGAGGCCTTTGTCCATCTCCTTCGGAGCGCGTCCGGTATCATCCGGGAAAAGATCTCCGAGACCTTTGGCTATGTGATCTCCGACGAGGATGAGATCGCCCTGGCGAACCTGATCTACTACCCGGAGCGGGGGCTGCGGGCGGCGAAGCGGGAAAACCGGTTTACAGAGGACTGGCAGAGGATCACAATTTACCGCCTGGTATGCATCTGTAAAGAGGTGTCGTCCAAATATACCAGATCCAAGGTGCGTAAGAAAATGCCGCCGGCGTTCGCTTATATCATCGACGAGCTGATCCATGTGGATTACAGCGATGAAAATAAGAAGGTATACTACGATGAGATCATCCGCTCCATTATCGACAGCGAAATGGGCGCGGAGTTTATCGAGGCGCTGTGCAACCTGATCCAGAACTTGACCATCGACAATCTCCATATCATCGGCGATATCTTTGACCGGGGACCCAGAGCAGATATCATTATGGAAGAGCTGATGAAGTTCCACGATGTGGACATCCAGTGGGGCAACCATGATATTTCCTGGATGGGGGCGGCCACGGGCAACCTGGCCTGCATCTGCAACGTCCTGCGGATCGCCATCCGCTACAACTGCTTCGACCTTCTGGAGGACGGCTACGGCATCAACCTGCGTCCGTTGTCCATGTTTGCAGCCAGAGTCTACCGGGACGACGCCTGCGAGCACTTTATGCCGAAGATCCTGGATGAAAATATTTATGACGCGGTGGATCCGGGACTGGCGGCCAAGATGCATAAAGCGATCGCCGTGATCCAGTTTAAGGTGGAGGGCCAGATCATCAAACGCCATCCGGAGTACAACATGGAGGACCGGCTCCATCTGACCCGGATCAATTTTGAGAAGGGGACCGTTACCATCAAGGGAAAGGAATATCCGCTGACGGATAAGAAGCTTCCCACGGTGGATCCCAAGGATCCCTTAAAGCTCACAAAGGAAGAGGAGGATCTGATCCACAATCTGTGCATGTCCTTTAAGCACAGCGTAAACCTCCAGCGCCACATCCGCTTTGTGTACTCCCATGGGGCCATGTATAAGTGCTGCAACTCCAACCTTCTGTACCACGGCTGCATCCCCATGAAGGAAAACGGTGATTTCGATGAGATCAAATTCAACGGGATCATCTATTCCGGCAAGCGGATGCTAGACTATATCGAGGATGCCGTGAAGATGGCCTACTTCCTGCCGGATGACGATGCCACCAAGGAGTGGTATAAGGATCTGATGTGGTATTTATGGTGCGGGCCCAAGTCTCCAGTCTATGGCAAGGACAATATGGCCACCTTTGAGGGCTATTTTGTGGCGGATAAGGCCGCGGCCAAAGAAAATATGAATCCGTACTATAAACTGAGTACAAAAGAGGAATTTTGTGATAAAATACTGAGGGAATTCGGGCTTCCGGTGGAGGGCTCCCACATTATCAACGGCCACGTGCCGGTGAAGCTGAAGGATGGGGAGAGCCCCATAAAGGGCAACGGAAAGCTGTTCGTCATCGACGGCGGCCTTGCCAAGTCCTACCAGCCAAAGACAGGGATCGCAGGCTATACGCTGATCTTCAACTCCCGTCATCTGGCTCTGGCGGAGCACAAGCCCTTTGACCCGAAGCATGAGAACACCCCCAAGGTGACCATCGTTGAAAAGATGAAAAAGCGGATCATGGTGGCGGATACGGATACTGGAAGGGAGCTGGCCGCCAAGATCGAGGATCTGAAGGAGCTGATGGCGGCGTACCGCGGCGGTATCCTGAAGGAAAAATTAGGATAAGCAGAATCAATCAAACATCAAGGAGAACTGAATGAGCAGGGAAGAATTTTTAGAAGGACTGGAGGAAGCGCTGGCTGGCGAGGTACCGGCCTCCGTGATCCGGGAAAATTTAAATTATTACAATTCTTACATTTCCCAGGAGATGGCAAAGGGCCGTACTGTGGATGAGATCGTGGATGAGATCGGGGAGCCAAGGATCGTGGCCAGGACCATCATCGATTCCAGCGAGGCGGCAGGAGAGGCCATGGGAGACGGATACGGAGCCTTTGAGGACGCCGGCAGCACATATGAAAGCCGGACGGAGACCTCCTCACACGTCCACTACTTTGACCTGAGCAAATGGTACTGGAAGCTGCTTTTAATGCTGGCAGTCTTTGTGGTATTCTCTGCGGCGTTCAGGCTCCTGGGGGGCATCTTTGCACTGCTGGTACGGTTTGCCGGACCGGTGCTGATGCTCCTGCTGGTGTGGTGGTTTATTAAGAGCCTGAGAAGGTAGACGGGAAAATATTAAAAAATTATTAAGTCCGGCAGATCGGTTGACAAAAACATGTTTTGGAAATATAATCATTTTCGTAACAAGTTTTAACAAATTTGTAATAAACGAAAAAGAAAAAGTAATGATTGGGGATTATATGACAAACAGGATTTTGAAGACCGCCGGACTTTTTTGTTTCTGTACACTGATGGCAGCGGCAGCGCCGGAAAGGGCCATGGCCGACCAGGAGGCCCCCAGACCTCTGCTTCATGCGGTGGATGGCCCGGAGGAGCCGGAGATCATCATTGCCGGACGGAAGGATACGGAGGACCAGGCCGGAGCTTCCATGCTGATCCAGGTGGAAGACGAGAACACAGAGGTGTACTCGGAGCCG
>OWIY01000251.1_pt1 | contig 18194 bp, 17 predicted proteins | sample 1732841 | NCBI WGS metagenome assembly OWIY01 (sample SAMN05065760, study PRJEB22554) | human gut metagenome | biome: ENVO:2100002; feature: ENVO:00000062; material: ENVO:00002003 | host: Homo sapiens | place: USA | reverse complement strand
CGTGGGCTCGGAGATGTGTATAAGAGACAGATCATGACAAGCTGGATTCTCTTAAATGTTCTGGGAATCGGCGGATCTCTCGGAAAACTTCTGGGACCGACCGGCGGATATCGTTACGGCTTTGCAGCGGCGGCTATTCTTACTTCCCTGTTCTGCCGGAAGGTAAAGAATTTAAAGGCACAGACTGCATTTCTGGTCTTTGCGGGAATTCCGGTCATCTACCTGTTTGGAGCAGTTCAGATGAAGGCAGTGACAAAACAGCCGTGGCAGGCCATTATGGTGCAGGCAGTGCTTCCGTTTATTCCGCTGGATGTTGTCAAGTGTTTTGTGGCAGCCGGTATTGCAAAGATCCTGCGCCGTGTTGTGCCGCAGTTTTAAGTATGTAAACAGGGAGAATGTGCATGGAAAAGGTTTGGATCCTTGGAGGAATGCGAAGCTTTATCGGTGTGAAGGACCGGATGTACCGGAATGTGCCGGCAGAGGTTCTGGGAGCGGAGGTGCTCAGGGCTGTCATTGAAAAATACCAGCTTGCAGAGTGTGATATTGATTTTATCATCGGAGGAAATGCAGTGGGTGGGGGAGGAAACATGACCCGCCTGGCCGCGCTGACCGCGGGTCTTGAGCAGGAGATTCCGGCGGTAAGCCTGGATCTGCAGTGTGGTTCCGCCCTGGAGGCAGTCACCCAGGCAGCAGCAAAGATCGAGAGCGGTCTGGCGGATCTGGTGCTTGCAGGCGGTATGGAAAGCTCATCCACCCAGCCGCTCCGGATGTGGAATCCGAACCATCCGAACTACGAGAAGGACAAGGTGTGGACGGTGGCGCAGTTTATACCGGGGCAGCAGGGCGAGCAGGTCATGCTGGAAGGAGCAGAGCGCACCGCAATATCGGAGCACGTGACAAAAGAAGAACAGGATTTCTGGGTGCTGGAGAGCCACCATCGGGCAGCAAGGACCGTGCAGAAGGGCCTTTTATCGGACATTCAGGTATCGGTGGCGGGAAGTCGGAAGGATGAAGGCATCCGTGCCTCCATGAGCCAGAAGCTCATGGACCGCCTTCCGCATCTTCTGCCGGGCGGCTGTGTGATCCACGCAGCCAATGCCTGTCTGATGCATGACGGCGCGGCCTTTGTGGCGCTTTGTTCCGAGGAGTATGGAAAACGTCATAACCTGACTCCGGCGGCGGTGCTGCGTTTCGGGACTGCTGTGGGCGGTGACCCGCTCATGAGTCCGAAAACCGCGGTTCTGGCAGTGGAAAAGCTGTTGAAAAAGACTGGGCTTACATACGGACAGATCGATGCTTTTGAGGTAAATGAAGCCTTTGCGGTGATTGATGTGCTGTTTGAGCGGGCCTTCCCGGGAACGAGAGAACGCTATAACCGGTTTGGCGGTGCGCTGGCCTATGGACATCCTTATGGAGCTTCCGGAGCGCTGCTGCTCCTGCATCTTTTGAAATCCCTGGAATCCTGCAGCGGACAGTATGGTATTTGTTCCGTGGCGGCGGCCGGAGGCATTGGAAGCGCAATTCTGGTGGAGCGGATATAAAGCCAGGGGACAGTCTGGGAAGAAGGGAAAGAAAATGTTGACAAATTATCTGGAAATGATTCAGTCAGTGGAGCGGGACCGGGAGGCCCTGCTCTTTTCTGACCGTGTTTATACCTATGGAAATCTGGCGGACCTGGCATTGGAAAAACAAAAGCAGCTCCATCTGGAAAATAGAAAACAGCAGCTTGCTGTGATCCGGGAATTCTCCATTCTGGAGCAGCTTGTGGCATTTCTGGCCTGTCAGGGAACCGGGGCAGTGCCGCTTATTGTTCCAAACGACACAACGGTGCCGGATGCTTTTTTTGAGATAAAAATTCCGGATGAAGCCTGCATGGCCGTTATGACATCTGGCACCACTGGGAGCGGGAAGCTTTTGTTCCGTACCTTTGAGAGCTGGTATGGATATTTTGAAACCCAGAACCGGATTTTTGGCATAAGCGGAGAAAGCCGTCTGTTTGCACAGGGAAGCCTGGCATTTACCGGGAATCTGAATCTGTATCTGGCACAGCTTTCAGCAGGGGCCGTAGTGATTGCCTGCGACCTGTTTGATCCGAGACTCTGGAAGCAGCAGTTGGAAGCATACCGGGCAGATGGAATCTATCTGATCCCGGCAAAGCTGCGGGCACTAAAGCAGGTGTATGAGCGGGAGCGGGAACCGGAAAAACAGACAAACAGGCATATCCGGCTGATCCTGAGCGGCTCCCAGAGCTTTGGCGGCGCGGAAGCACTGGCAGTTCAGTGTATCTTCCCGCATGCGGATCTGATCCTGTATTACGGCGCAAGTGAGCTGAACTATGTAAGCTATGTTCATGGCCGGGATATGGGGGAAGATAAAACCCTGATCGGCAGAAAGTTCCCGGATGTTGACATCTGCCTGAAGGATGGCAGGATTCATGTAACAACGCCATACGGAGTGGTGGGGGCAGGCACGGATACCTTTGTGGGGGATTATGGTCACTGGGATGAAGCGGGAAATCTTTACTTTGACGGCCGCAGAGATGATATCTGCAATATTAATGGAAGAAAGATTTCATCCGTGAGGGTGGAAAATGCCATGCTGGACGTGCCTGGTGTGAAGGAGGCTGCGGTGAAAGCGTCATCCCGGGGCGGCCATGATACACTGATGGCCTGGGTGGTGTTGGATATGCCGACAGCCGGAATCGGACCGGAAGCTGAAAGACCGCTGCAGAAGCAGGAAATGAAACGAAAGATCCGGAATCATCTGATTCAAGTACTTTCTGCCAGTGAGATCCCGCAGGGAATCCTGTTTCTGGAAGCGCTTCCGAAAAATGAGAGCGGAAAAGTCCGGAAACGTGATCTGATATAAAAATACAGCATATTGATAACTTGTAATGCCGCGGATTCTATGATATATTGGTATCCGTGGCATTTTGCCAATTTACGAGAGAAAAGAGAATGTTATGTTACAGTATCTGATTGTATGCCCGCTTGTGTTTCTGGCGGGATTTGTTGATTCCATTGCAGGCGGAGGCGGTCTGATTTCCCTTCCGGCCTACATCATTGCCGGAGTTCCGGCGCATTATGCCCTGGGTACGAATAAAATATCATCTACACTGGGAACCAGCATCGCCACATGGCGGTATCTGAAGCACGGATATCTCAAAGACAAGCAACTGATCTGGACGGTGCTGTGCGCCTGCCTGGCAGCCATTGTGGGTTCCTACATTGGATCCAGTCTTTCTCTTATGGTGAGTGATACCGTGATCAAGCATATGATGATGGTAGTGCTTCCAATCGTGGCATTTTATGTGCTGCGGAATAAGAACATGGGTGCAGAGACCGAACAGAAAAAGCTGTCGAATAAGGCGGTACTGCTCATCTGTATAACGGCAGCTCTGGTGATTGGTATGTATGACGGTTTTTACGGACCGGGAACCGGAGCCTTTTATCTTCTGGTCCTGACCGGAGCTGCGCATCTGAATGTGTATGAGGCATCGGCTATGACCAAGGTACTGAATCTGACCTCCAACGTCATGGCCCTGACGAACTTTCTGCTCAATGGAACCGCGTATTACGGCCTGGGACTGGCTGCAGCCGCGTTCTGCATTGCAGGAAATTACATTGGTTCCGGCCTGGTGGTAAGCAATGGACAGAAGATAGTCCGTCCGGTCATCCTCATTGTGCTGGCTATTTTATTCATCAAGATTTTAATGGGAATCTGATCATAATGTATATATGAAAAAGGAGAATTTCTATGAAGTGGACCAAATTTACCTTAAAGACCACCACGGAAGCTGTTGATCTGATCAGCAGCATGCTGGACGAGATCGGTATCGAGGGTATTGAGATCGAGGACAATGTACCGCTGTCTGACGCAGACACCAAGGGTATGTTCATCGACATCCTCCCAGAGCTTCCGCCGGATGACGGCACCGCAAAGGTAAGCTTTTATGTGGAGGATTTAAGCAATCTGGAGAACATCATCCATCAGGTGAACGCAGGACTCGATGAGATCGCGGAATTTGTGAATGTGGGTGAGCGCAGCTTAAGCGTTTCAGAGACTGAGGACAAGGACTGGATCAACAACTGGAAACAGTATTTCAAACCGTTTACCGTAGATGATATCCTTATCAAGCCAACCTGGGAGACCATCCCGGAGGAGCATAAGGACAAGCTGCTTATTCAGATTGACCCGGGTACCGCGTTTGGTACCGGTATGCATGAAACCACCCAGCTGTGCATCCGCCAGCTGCGCAAATATGTGAACGCCGATTCTGAGATCATTGATGTGGGAACCGGAAGCGGTATTCTGGGTATTGCGGCCTTAAAGCTGGGCGCAAAGAGTGTGTTCGGCACAGACCTGGATGAGAACGCTATCGTGGCTGTGGGCGAGAACCTGGAATCCAACAACATTCCGGCAGACCGTTTCCATGTGGTTCAGGGCAACATCATCGATGATCAGGCTATTCAGGACCAGGCTGGTTACGAGTGTTATGACATTGCGGCAGCCAACATTCTGGCTCCGGTCATCATTATGCTGCAGGGAGAAATCTGCAAACACATCAAGCACGGCGGCATGTTCATCACCTCTGGCATCATCAACACCAAGGAGCAGGATGTCAAGGATGCCATGAATGCCAATCCGGAGCTTGAAATCGTGGAAACTACCTACCAGGGCGACTGGGTATCCATTACCGCCCGCAGAAAATAAGGAGCAGCAGCGTGTATCATTTTTTTGTAACACCGGCACAGATCATGGATGGCTATGCCGTGATCACCGGTCAGGATGTGAATCATATCCGTAATGTCCTGCGCATGAAGCCAGGAGAGCAGGTGGGAATCCGCGACGGTATATCCCGCAGCTATATCTGTGAGCTGGAAGCCATTGAAGAAGAGGAGATCCGGGCAAAAATCCTGACGGAGGATACCAACTTAAGTGAGCTTCCGGCAGAATTGTACCTGTTTCAGGGCCTTCCCAAGAGCGACAAGATGGAACTTATTATTCAGAAGGCTGTGGAGCTGGGAGTGCATGAGGTTATTCCGGTGGCTACCCGCCGTGCAGTGGTGAAGCTGGACCGGAAAAAGGAGGAATCCAAGCTGAAGCGCTGGAACGCCATTGCGGAGAGCGCAGCCAAGCAGTCCGGACGCATGATGATTCCCCAGGTGCACAGTGTGCTGACCATGAAGGAGGCCTTTGCCTATGCAAAAGGATTTGATGTCAATCTGATCCCCTATGAGCTGGCAGAGGGCATGAAAGAGACGAAAGCCATTCTGGATCAGGTAAAGCCCGGTATGCGTGTGGGCATCTTTATCGGTCCGGAGGGCGGCTTTGATGTAGAGGAAGTGGAAGCAGCCATGACGGAAGGCATCCATCCCATCACTCTGGGACGGCGCATCCTGCGGACTGAGACCGCGGGCATGACTATGCTTTCCATCCTGATGTTCCAGTTAGAACAGTAAATATAATAGGAGTATTATGCAATGGAAGCATATTTTGATAATTCAGCTACCACCAAGGTCCTGGACAGCGTGAAGGACATCGTGGTAAAAACAATGACAGAGGACTATGGCAATCCGGCTGCCAAGCACCGCAAGGGCATGGAGGCAGAGCAGTACATCCGCGATGCACGGAAAATTATCGCGGATACCATGAAGGTGCAGGAGAAGGAAATCCTGTTTACTTCCGGCGGTTCCGAGTCCAACAACATGGCACTGATCGGCGCAGCCTGGGCGAACCAGAGAGCCGGAAAGCACATCATCAGTACCTCCATCGAGCATCCGTCTGTATACAATCCGCTGGGGGTGCTGGAGGAACTGGGCTTTGAAGTGACCATTCTTCCGGTTGACCATGATGGCCACATCAGCCTGAAGGAGCTGGAGGAGGCCATTCGCCCGGATACCATTCTGGTTTCCACCATGTATGTGAACAATGAGGTGGGAGCTGTGGAGCCGGTGGAGGAAATCTCAAAGATTATTAAGGCAAAGAATCCGTCCACCCTGTATCATGTGGATGCCATTCAGGCCTATGGCAAGTATGTGATTCGCCCGAAAAAACAGGGCATTGACCTGCTTTCCGTCAGCAGCCATAAGATCCACGGACCGAAGGGTGTCGGATTCTTATACATCCGCAATGGCGTGAAGATCAAACCGCTCATCTACGGAGGCGGCCAGCAGGCAGGCATGCGTTCCGGCACTGAGAATGTTCCGGGCGTGGCAGGCTTTGGCGCTGCCGCAAAGGAGATGTACACGAACCATGCGGAAAAGGTACAGAAGCTCATTGAGCTCAAAGACTATATGACCGACCGTCTGGGCGAAATCGAGGGAACGGTCATCAACAGCAAAAAGGGCGAGGCGAGCGCGCCGCAGATTGTGAGCGTCAGCTTTGAGGGCGTGCGCAGCGAGGTGCTTCTGCATGCGCTGGAAGACAAAGGTGTTTATGTTTCTTCCGGTTCCGCATGTTCTTCCAACCATCCGGGTATCAGCGGAACCTTAAAGGGTATCGGTGTGGCACAGAAACTTCTGGACTCCACCATCCGCATGAGCTTTGGCATGTTCAACACGAAAGAAGAAGTAGATTACACCATTGATGTATTAAAGGAGCTGGTTCCGGTCTTGCGCCGTTACCAGAGAGGATAACTAAGAAAGGATAAAAGTATGGTATACCAGTCATTTTTGATTAAGTACGCAGAGATCGGTACCAAGGGTAAAAACCGTTACCTTTTTGAGGATGCCCTGATCAAGCAGATCAAGAACGCGCTCAAAAAGGTAGAAGGTTCTTTCATTGCATCCAAGGAGTCCGGCCGTATCTACGTTCAGGCTCTTAGTGAGTACGATTACGATGAAGTGATCGAAGCCTTAAAAAAGGTATTCGGTATTGCGTGGATCTGTCCGATGCTGCAGCTTGAGGACAAGGATTATGAGAATTTAAAGAAGGTTGTTGTGGACTACATTGATCAGGCTTATCCGGACAAGCATTTTACCTTCAAGGTAGATTCCAGACGCGCGGACAAGAATTATCCGGTCCGTTCCGAGCAGATGAACTGTGATTTTGGTGAGGTGATCCTAAACGCATTCCCGGAGACCTCTGTAGATGTGCATCATCCGGATGTTCTGGTGCATGTAGAGATCCGCAAGGTCGTTAATATTTACTCCCTGATGATCCCGGGACCGGGCGGTATGCCGGTGGGCACCAACGGAAAGGCAACCCTGCTTTTGTCCGGCGGTATCGACAGCCCGGTGGCAGGCTATATGATCGCAAAGCGCGGTGTGAAGATCGATGCAGTTTACTTCCATGCTCCGCCATACACCAGCGACCGCGCAAAGCAGAAGGTGGTAGACCTGGCCAAGCTGGTAGCACGTTATTCCGGCCCGATTCCGCTGCATGTGGTAAACTTTACCGACATTCAGCTTTATATTTACGAGCAGTGCCCGCATGAGGAACTGACCATTATCATGCGCCGCTACATGATGAAGATCGCAGAGGAGATTGCAAAGAAGAGTGATTCCCTGGCCCTCATCACCGGCGAGAGCATCGGTCAGGTGGCATCCCAGACGGTTCAGTCCCTGGCTGCAACCAACGAGGTCTGCACCATGCCGGTATTCCGTCCGCTGATCGGCTTTGATAAGCAGGAAATCATTGATATTTCCGAGAAAATCGGAACCTTTGAAACCTCCATTCAGCCGTTCGAGGACTGCTGTACCATCTTTGTGGCCAAGCATCCGGTAACGAAGCCGAACTTAAATATCATTCACAAATCAGAGACTAAACTGGAAGAGAAGATTGATGAGATGGTACGGGCTGCGCTGGAGACAGAGGAAGTCATCTGGTGCGATTAAGTTTTCAAGCAAAAAAATAAGGATACTCCGGTCGGAGTATCCTTTTAAAAATCACGTAAGCGGAATTATTTGATGATGTACGGGGACAGGGTCTCCAGAATCTCATCGATACCAGCCTCAGCATGGATGTTTAAGTCGATCGGCTTGGAAAGATCCAGGCTGAAGATGCCCATGATGGACTTTGCGTCGATGACATATCTGCCGGATACCAGATCAAAGTCGACATCAAACTTGGTTAAGTCGTTTACGAAAGACTTCACTTTATCAATAGAATTTAAAGAAATACGAACTGTTTTCATGTGAGAAACCTCCTTAAATGGTTACCTTTTTAATCTTGGCGTAGGGATAAAATCTTCTTTCGCCTTATGATAAATTTTACAAACATATCGGGGGAAAGTCAATAGGGAGTTTCCATGAAATCAGGTTAAATATTTGTTAGGAGAATAAAGGAGAATTATATGAGAACGGCAGCATTGCACAATCTGGGCTGCAAGGTAAATTCCTATGAAACGGAGGCCATGCAGCAGCTTCTGGAAGAAGCCGGATACGAGATCGTGCCCTTCCACGAAAAGGCCGATGTCTACATTATCAACACCTGTTCCGTAACCAATATCGCGGACCGCAAGTCCAGACAGATGCTGCACCGGGCTAAGAAGCAGAATCCGGATGCCGTGGTGGTTGCGGCTGGCTGCTATGTCCAGGCGGCAGCAGAGGAGCTGAAGGCGGATCTGGCAGTAGATGTCATCATCGGAAACAATAAAAAGCAGGATCTGGTTCCGATCCTGGAAGAATATTTCAAAGATAAGAGTGACAGTAGCCATGTGATCGAAATCAGCGAGACTCATGAGTATGAGCGCCTTTCCATCCACAAGATTGCGGATCATACCCGTGCCTTTTTGAAGATTCAGGATGGCTGCAACCAGTTCTGCAGCTACTGCATTATCCCATACACCCGCGGACGCGTCCGCAGCCGCAGACCGGATGAGGTTGTAGCCGAGGTGCGGGAGCTGGCAGCCGCGGGCTATCAGGAGGTGGTCCTGACCGGCATCCACTTAAGCTCTTATGGCGTGGATTTTAAGGAAGAGGAAAAGAAAGAAAACCTGTTAAGCCTGATAAAACAGGTGCATGAGGTGGAGGGAATCCGCCGCATCCGCCTTGGCTCTCTGGAACCGCGCATCATCACCGAAGAATTTGCGCAGGCACTGGCTTCTATGCCGAAGTTCTGTCCGCATTTCCATCTGTCCTTACAGAGTGGCTGCGATAAGACCTTAAAGCGCATGAACCGCCATTACACCACAGAGGAGTACGCTGCAGGCTGTGAGATCCTGCGCAGATACTTTGACAATCCGGCAATCACCACCGATGTCATTGTGGGCTTCCCGGGTGAGACTGAGGAAGAGTTTGAAGAGACAAAGGCATTTTTAGAGCGGATCGGCTTCTACGAGATGCACATTTTCAAGTATTCCAGACGTGCCGGAACCCGCGCGGACCGCATGCCGGAGCAGGTGCCGGAGCAGGTAAAGAGTGTCCGCAGTGAGGTGCTTCTGAAACTGGAAAAGCAGATGTCAAAGGCATACCGTGAGAGCTTTTCTGGCAAGAAAAAAACGGTGCTTCTGGAAGAAAAAACCGAGATCGGAGGCCGTGCGTACATGATCGGCCATACTATGGAATATGTAAAAGCTGTGGTTCCATATGCAGATAATCTGAAAAATAAAATGACCGAAGGCATCCTGAAAGAGGCATTAAACGACGAAGTGTTGTTACTGGATAGTAGGAATTTTCTGAACTGAAAATTCCGTATGTTATCGTGGTGACAGCAGATTTTGCCGATTTGGAATGCGAAGCATCGGCAAAATCCGTTGCTGCTGAAAACAGCAGCAATGAAGTCCTCTTACTTGACGAATCATGGAAAGTAGTATAGAATATAAAAGAATAGTTAAAGGACGTGAAGAACATGGGCGAAATTCATAACACACAGTTTTTTAAAGCAGTACAGGAGAACAAAATGGATGTCAGCCAGGTTTTGGAACAGGTGTATGTGGCGCTGACGGAAAAAGGTTATAATCCGGTAAACCAGATCGTAGGTTATATTATGTCCGGAGATCCAACCTATATCACCAGCCATAAAGGTGCCAGAAGCCTGATCATGAAAGTCGAGCGTGATGAAATTCTGGAAGAACTGATGTCTGTTTACATTGATGCCAGATTAAAATAAAAGCTTGTGCCAGATATAACAAAAGATGCTTGCCAGCCATATCCGTCCGGAGAGGCTGGCAGTTTTGTGTATGATAGGAAAATTTTATGAGAATTTTAGGACTGGACTATGGATCCAAAACAGTAGGGGTAGCAGTCTGCGATCCGCTGGGCATGACGGCTCAGGGCGTGGAGACGATTACCCGGAAGGAAGAGAATAAGCTGCGCAAGACCCTTGCCCGGATTGAGGCCCTGGTGGAAGAATACCAGGTTGAAACCATCGTTTTGGGATATCCTAAGAATATGGATGATTCAATTGGGGAACGTGCGCTGAAAACAGAAGAATTTCGCAATATGCTGGTACGCAGAACCGGTCTGCCGGTTGTTCTGTGGGACGAGCGTCTGACAACTATTGAAGCAAATGAGATTCTGATCGAAAGCGGAGTACGCAGAGAAGACCGGAAAAAGGTGATCGACAAGATCGCGGCCACCCTGATCTTACAGTCTTATCTGGGCTCCCTTAAGTAAAAAAACAGGAGAGAGACCGTGATGGAAGAAAAAATTACCCTGCAGACCGATACTGGGGAATCTGTGGATTTTTATGTCCTGGAGGAGACCCGTATCAATGGAATGAACTACCTTTTAGTGACTGATTCCGAAGAAGAGGAAGACGGCGAGTGTTACATTTTAAAGGATGTTTCCAAAGCAGAGGACAGCGACGCCGTATATGAATTTGTAGAGAACGATGATGAGATGGATTATCTTTTTAAGATTTTCACGGAACTGATGGAAGATATGGAAGTAGAGCTTCAGAAATAAGCTTTTATGAAAATAGACTTGGAGGAAAATATTGAGCATGGAGAATCAGAACAATCAGAATGACAAACCGGCTGACGGATACGCTCAGGCACCGCAGCAGGAAGAAAAGTCCGTGCTGGCAGAGCTTGCAGAGTTTGTTTCCCGCAAGAAGGAGGCGGCGCAGAGCGTGAATGTACCGGCGGAAGCAAAGCAGAACGTGGAAAAAGCGCAGAATACAGCCAGTGCCGCAGATGAGGGCGGCAAAGCAGCTTCGGATGAAACACAGGAAGAAAAGAACGAGCGCCCGGTGAGAAATACCCGCAGCAGAGGTTCGAGAAGACCGAGAAATACAGCTCCGAAACGTGAGGAAGACGCAGATCCTTCTGAGAATGAGAAAACGCAGGAGGAAAGAAAGCCCAGAACTACAAGGGCAAGCCGCAGCGCGGCAGCCAGAACGGAAAAGGCGGAAAGACCGGCAAGAGGCGAGCGTGCAGCCCGCGGCGAAAAAGCAGAAAAACCGGCAAAGCCAGAGCGCGCGGCCAGAACAGAGAAACCTGCGAGAGCAGAGCGCCCGGTAAAGAGTGAGAAACCGGTCAGAGTTTCCAAAGCAAAGAATGTGCTTGCAGATACCAGTTCCAAGCCGAAGGTACGCATCATCCCGTTAGGCGGTCTGGAGCAGATCGGTATGAACATTACCGCATTTGAGTATGAGGACACCATTGTAGTGGTAGACTGCGGTCTTGCATTTCCGACGGATGATATGCTGGGTATCGACCTGGTCATCCCGGATGTTACTTATCTGGAGCGCAACATCGACAAGGTCAAAGGTTTTGTCATCACCCACGGACATGAGGATCATATTGGTGCGCTGCCTTACATTTTACAGAAGATCAATGTTCCGGTGTATGGCACCAAGCTGACCATTGCTCTCATTGAGAATAAGTTAAAAGAGCATAACTTAATGAAGAGCACCAAGCGCAAAGTGGTAAAACATGGTCAGTCTGTGAATCTGGGCTGTTTCCGTGTGGAATTCATCAAGACCAACCACAGCATTGCAGATTCCGCAGCGCTGGCTCTGTTTACTCCGGCCGGCATCATCGTGCATACCGGAGACTTCAAGGTTGATTACACCCCGGTATTCGGTGATGCCTTTGATCTGGCGCGTTTTGCTGAGCTGGGAAGAAAGGGTGTTCTGGCGCTTCTCAGTGATAGTACAAATGCCATCCGCAAAGGCTTTACTGCTTCCGAGCGTACGGTTGGAAAAACCTTCGATGCCATCTTTGCGGAGCATAAGAACAATCGTATTATCGTAGCAACCTTCGCATCCAACGTAGACCGTGTACAGCAGATCATCTTTACCGCTGAAAAATACGGACGCAAGGTTGTGGTAGAGGGCCGAAGCATGGTCAATGTCATCGGTACGGCCAACGAGCTTGGCTACATCAACATTTCCGATGGCACCCTCATCGAGATCGATCAGTTAAAGAACTATCCGGATGAGCAGACCGTGCTCATCACTACGGGAAGCCAGGGTGAGTCCATGGCGGCTCTGTCCCGTATGGCATCCGGCATGCACCGCAAGGTATCCATTAAGCCGAACGATGTTGTCATTATGAGTTCTACTCCGATTCCGGGTAATGAGAAGCAGGTAGCCAAGGTTATCAACGAACTGGCTATGCGCGGCGTTGAGGTGATCACCGAAGATACCCATGTATCCGGCCATGCCTGCCAGGAGGAGATCAAGCTGATCTACTCCCTGCTGCATCCGAAGTTCGCGCTTCCGGTACACGGTGAGTACCGTCACCTGGTGGCAAATCGTTCCATTGCAACGGCTATCGGTGTGCCGAAGGAGAACGTGCTCATCATGTCTTCCGGTGATGTTGTGGAAATCTGTGAGGATTCCTGCAAGGTTGTGGATCATGTGCAGCATGGCGGTATTCTGGTAGACGGACTTGGTGTGGGCGATGTCGGAAACATTGTACTGCGTGACCGCCAGAACCTGGCACAGAACGGTATCATCATTGTAGTCCTGACCCTGGAGCGTTACAGCAACCAGCTTCTGGCCGGACCGGATATCGTATCCCGCGGCTTTGTTTATGTAAGAGAGTCTGAGGATCTCATGGACGAAGCAAAACGCGTAGTAGATGACGCAGTTGCAGACTGCCTGAGCCGTCATGTGACTGACTGGGGCAAGTTAAAGAACATGATCCGCGACAGCTTAAGTGATTTTATGTGGAAACGTATGAAGCGGAATCCGATGATTCTGCCGATCATTATGGAGGTTGAATAGGCTAAAGATGAGCCATATCACCAGAGACATCAACAGGGTGACCGGAACGGTCATCGGAATTTCGGGAAAGCTGATCCTGTATGCCCTTGTGATCCTTCTACTTGCAGAGGGTGTCACAAGAGGCTATGCCTTCGGTCATTCCCTGTTTTATGAAAGCTCCGTGGAGCAGGCACCGGGCCGCGACATTGTGGTTACGATTCAGGACGGACAGAAGGATTCTGAAACAATTCACGAACTGAAAAAAGGCGGACTCATCGACAATGAACTTGCCATGCGGGTCCAGATGAAGTTCTACGATTATGAGATTCATCCGGGAACCTACACGTTAAATACCTCCATGTCATCGAAAAAGATGCTTCAGGTTCTGAATGAGAAGATCGAAGAAGGGGAGGACACGGCATCATGATGGATCAGGACCGGATCACCCAGTATATCCATTCCCTGGATCAGGGGCACGGCGCGTTCTGTGACCAGATCGCGAAAACGGCGAGAACCGGACGTGTGCCTATCATCCGGAAAGAAACGGCCAATTTTCTGCAGGCCATGGTAGCGGCAAAGCAGCCAAAGCGCATTCTGGAGGTAGGAACCGCTGTGGGCTATTCTGCCCTTCTGATGGCGCAGGTCATGCCGGAGGGAACGGATATCATCACCATTGAAAAATATGAGCCGCGCATTCCAGTGGCACGCCGTCACTTTGAGGAGGCGGGGCTTTCTGACCGCATTACCCTGCTGGAGGGGGATGCTGGGGAAATCTTAAAGGAACTGGATGGCTCCTTTGATTTTATCTTTATGGACGCGGCCAAGGGACAGTATATTCACTGGCTGCCGGATATTCTCCGGCTGTTATCCACAGGAGGCGTATTGTTTTCCGACAATGTGCTGCAGGACGGAGACATTATTGAATCCCGCTTTGCGGTGGAGCGCCGCAACCGTACCATTCACGCGAGAATGCGGGAGTATCTGTACACCCTGACCCATATGCCGGAGTTTCAGACCAGCGTGGTGCCGATCGGAGATGGCGTGGCGCTGAGTGTGAAACGGTAAAAAACTGAAATAGGAAAAATAGTATGAGAGACACAGAATTATTAATCCCGGCAGGCAGCCTGGATGTGCTGAAAACAGCAGTCATCTACGGTGCCGATGCCGTATATCTGGGCGGTGAGGCCTTCGGTCTCAGAGCCAAAGCAAAGAATTTTACCAACGAAGAGATCAAAGAGGGCATTGCCTTTGCCCATGAGCGGGGCGTCAAGGTCTACATTACCGCCAACATTCTGGCGCACAACGATGATCTGACCGGTGTGGAGCAGTATTTTGAGGAGTTAAAGGACATCTGCCCGGACGCCCTCATCATTTCGGATCCGGGTGTGTTCGCCATCGCAAAGCGTGTACTGCCGGATATGGAGCTGCATGTCAGCACCCAGGCCAACAACACCAACTACGGAACCTATCTGTTCTGGCACCAGCTTGGCGCAAAGCGTGTGGTATCTGCGAGAGAGCTTTCCTTAAAGGAAATCAAGGAGATCCGTGCCCACATTCCGGAGGATATGCAGATTGAGAGCTTCATTCACGGAGCTATGTGCATTTCCTATTCCGGCCGCTGCCTGCTGAGCAATTTCCTGGTGGGAAGAGATGCCAACCAGGGTGCCTGCACCCATCCGTGCCGTTGGAAATACTCGGTTGTGGAGGAGACCAGACCGGGTGAGTATATGCCGGTTTACGAGAATGAGCGCGGCACCTACATTTTCAATTCCAAGGATCTGTGCATGATCGAGCACATTCCGGAGTTGATCGATGCCGGTATCGACAGCTTCAAGATCGAGGGTCGCATGAAGACCGCACTCTATGTGGCAACCGTGGCCCGCACCTATCGCAAGGCCATCGATGATTACAAGAAGGATCCGGCCCTGTACCAGAAAAATATGGAATGGTACAAGGAAGAAATCGGCAAGTGCACCTACCGGGAATTTACCACCGGTTTTTACTTCGGAAAGCCGACCACCGACAGCCAGATCTACGACAGCAACACCTACGTCAAGAACTACACCTATCTCGGCACGGTAGAAGAAGTACGGGAGGATGGCTGCTGCCGCATTGAGCAGAAGAACAAGTTCTCTGTGGCTGAGCAGATCGAGATCATGAAGCCGGACGGCCGCAATGTCCTGGTTACCGTGAAAGGCATCACCGATGAGGATGGCAATGCTATGGAGAGCGCGCCGCATCCGAAGCAGATCTTATGGGTGGATCTTGGAAGTGAAGTCAGCCCGTACGATATTCTGAGAAGAAGTGAAATGGAATAAGAGTTGAATTGGAGCCCTGGCGAAAGCCGGGGCTTCTGGCATTTTTAAACATAACACTGTATACATCTCGACTTTAACGCGTTGGAGTGTTATACTGAAAACCAGCTGATGAAAATGTTTCGCAATAGGAAGCATCATCCGAAAGAATATGACCAGATAAGGTCGAAACAAACGTTAAGATAGGAAAGGCTGTGTAGCATGAAGATTATTGTGTGTATGAAACAGGTTCCGGCAAGCTCCAAGGTTGACATTGACCCAGAGACCGGCAATCTTAAGAGGGGAAGCGCGGGACAGCGCACCAATCCATATGATCTCTACGCGCTGGAGTGCGCGCTGCAGATCCGCGAAAAAACCGGAGGCACCGTTACGGTGCTGACCATGGGACCGGGCCAGGCTGAGAGCATGATCCGGGATGCCTACAGCATGGGGGCTGATGAGGGCGTCATTTTAAGTGACCGCAAGTTTGCCGGTTCCGATGTGCTGGCAACTTCCTATGCCTTATCTCAGGGAATTGAGATGCTGGGCGGCGCAGATCTGATTCTCTGCGGACGCCAGACCACAGATGGCGATACGGCCCAGATTGGACCGGCCATTGCTGAGCATTTACATATTCCGCACTGCGCCTGGGTATCTGCCATTGAGGAGGCAGATGAAGAACAGATTACGTTAAAACAGGATTTTGGAAGCGTGACCCAGATTTCCCGGATGCATTATCCTTGCCTGGTTACTGTGGACAAGGATATTTGCGTTCCGAGACTTCCATCCTGGCGTCTGAGCAAAGAGACGAAAGACCGACCGGTGCGCGTGGTAACCTTTGATGATCTTCCAAGACCGGATCTGACCCGTTTTGGTGCAGTCGGCTCTCCGACCCGGGTTGAGCGCATCTTTGCGCCGGAAGCAGGGGCAGCCAGTGTGGTATTGGCGGGAACGGCAGCAGAAAAGGCAGACCAGCTGGCAAAGCTGCTGGCAGAGCGAAAATATATCTGATCGGAGGAAACGACTATGAAGTTATTGCGATTTGATCCGGAGCTCTGCACCCTTTGCGGAGCCTGTATCGATAAATGCCCGTTTGGTGCCATCACCATGGAGAAAACGGGAATCACGTTAAATGAAAACTGCCGGATGTGTGGTGTCTGTGTGAGACAGTGCCAGAGCAAGGCACTTTATTTTGAGCAGAAGGCTGGCGGAGAGGACAAGAGTACCTGGAATGGCATCCTGGTCTATGCGGAGCAGGAGCGCGGCAAGGTGCATCCTGTGGTTTTTGAGCTGATCGGGGAAGCAAGAAAGCTGGCAAAAAAAGTGGGCTACAAGGTCTATGCGGTCATGGTAGGAACTAACGGAACTGCGGAGAATGCCAAAGAACTTCTGCCATACGGCGTAGACGAAGTGTTTGTTTATGGGCATGAGGGCTTCGCCGGATTCAAGGCAGACTGCTATGCGGATGCTGTGGCAGACTGCATCTCCAAGCTGCGTCCGTCGGTGGTTCTGGTTGGCGGAACTTCTCTGGGACGTTCCCTGGCACCGCGTCTTTCTACCCGCTTCCACACTGGCCTGACCGCAGACTGCACGAAACTGGAAATGAAATCCAACACCGATCTGGTGCAGATCCGTCCGGCATTCGGCGGAAACATCATGGCCCAGATCGTCATCAGCGAATCCCGTCCGCAGTTTGCTACGGTCCGCTATAAAGTCATGGACCGGGCGGAAAAGGTGGAGAAACCGTCTGGTAAAGTTACCATCTGCAATGTATCAGAGGATATGGTTCGTTCCCGCATCGAGGTACTTTCCGCGAAAGTACTGGAGCATGTGCGCTCCATTGAGGAGGAAGATGTACTGGTGGTTGCAGGGCGCGGCGCAGGAAAAGCGCTGGATCAGTTACAGGAGCTGGCAGAGCTTCTGGGCGGCCAGCTGTGCTTTACCCGTCCCATGGTTGAGGATGGATACGGAGATACCGCCCGCCAGATTGGTCTGTCCGGACGCACCGTAAAGCCGAAGCTGATCCTGACCTTTGGTGTATCCGGCGCAATTCAGTTTACCGCCTGCATGAACAGTGCGGAATGTATTGTCGCAGTCAACAATGACCCTGAGGCACCGATCTTTAATATTGCGGATATCGCTATCAAGGATGATCTGTATGCTGTGCTGCCGGAGTTTTTAAACGATGTAAAAAATAGAAAGGACGGTGAGTGATATGCCGTTTCCATACAAAAAAATGACCGAAGAGGATTTCGCTTACCTCCGCGGAGTGACCGCGCCGGAGCGTGTCTGGGTCGGTGACGAGATCGCGAGAGAATATTACCATGATGAGATGCCGGAGTACGGCGTGTTCCCGCCGGAGCTCTACGTGGAAGTGCTGGATAAACAGGAAGTCAGCAGGATCATGAAATATGCCTGGGAGCAGAATATACCGGTGGTTGTCCGCGGAGCCGGTACCGGCCTTGCGGGAGGCGCAAACTGTAAGTACGGCGGCATCCTGCTGTCCGTCATGAAAATGAATAAGATGGTCTGCCTGGATAAGGCCAACATGACTATCACGGTGCAGCCGGGCATGCTTCTGACCGAGGTGGCAGCAGCTGCAGCGGCAGAGGGCCTGTTCTATCCGCCGGATCCGGGCGAAAAGACTGCGTCCATCGGCGGCAATGTCATCACCAATGCAGGCGGCATGCGTGCGGTCCGCTATGGACTGACCCGGGACTTCGTCCGCTGCATCGAGGCGGTGCTGCCGGATGGAGCTGTCTCTTATACACATCTCCGAGCCCACGAGACTAGCGCTCATCT
>OWIY01000248.1_pt1 | contig 18222 bp, 13 predicted proteins | sample 1732841 | NCBI WGS metagenome assembly OWIY01 (sample SAMN05065760, study PRJEB22554) | human gut metagenome | biome: ENVO:2100002; feature: ENVO:00000062; material: ENVO:00002003 | host: Homo sapiens | place: USA | reverse complement strand
GATGGCAGAACTTCCGGTAAGCGAGTGGATCCCGATTGCACCTCAGGATATAGATAGTTTTAAACGTGATTTTGAGGGAAGAAAGAATCAGTTGACCGTGGCAACCGGATTTAATCTGGCTAAGATGGAGAAGGATGAGAAAGAAGAACTGAAAAAGGAAGTGAGCCGTTTCTTTGGCCTGCCGGAGAATGGTGAGATCAAACCGGTATTCTATATTGAGTTAGATGGAAAACTGTACTTCGGATTTACTCCAAGACTTCGTCTTTTCTATGAGAAGGAAATCTATGATGGATTGTCGAAAGAACAGAGAGACAATAGCCTTGACTACTGCAAGTCCATGTTCGGATTTGCGACAGATAATGAAAGCTACCGTTCCAGACTTTCTTTCCAGGAGGCCGTGATAGATAAGAATATTTCTGAAAATGGAAAAACAGCGGTAGTGCTTGGGGAACCGAAGCCTACCAGTTATCTGGATTATCTGGTTGGAAAGAATGGTGAAGCAGTTACGTATCGCGGTAATTTTGCTTTAAGAGGTATGAAACAGTATTGGCTTCATACGAAAGAGGCTGCCAGTGGCCTTGGAAATAACAAGGACGTAGGATCTGATTTCTATCCATACCCGAAGGAAACTTCTTTCACCGGGCAGATTCGTTTTTCAAATCTGAGTGAAGAAGAGCTTGGTATGCTTCTCTGGAGCCTGCTTCTGGAAAAGAACAGCCAGCAGAACATAGGAAAAGGAAAACCCTATGGATTTGGCCGTGTAGAGATTTCGCTGAAACAGCTGAATATTCTGGATACGGCTGCCATGTATGACAGTGAGACCCTTTGCTTAGAACCCTACCGGGAAGAGAAAGAACTCTGCAGTGAGTATGTGGATAAAGCTAAGAAAGATATGACCCGGTTCCTCGGAAAAGATGTGATGGAACATCCGCCGGTTCGTGATTTCCTGTTGATGAAAAATGGCAATGAGATCCCGGATGACAGTAAGACACATTATATGAGCATCGAGGGGCGTGACAGCGACTATCAGGTCCGCAATAGGGAACAGATCCCGCTGGATACCATTGGAGTTGTTATGGGTAAGGAGAAGAGAAAAACTCAGGCACAGACTGGTCAGGGTAGTCATGGAAATGGATATAACAGTGGAAAATGGGGCAAGAATAATTCTTATGGAAATAAGAATTCAGGAAGCAGAGAATATAAAGACAGTGGCAATGCGACCACGTCTATGGCCAGCGTGTTTGCAGGAATAAAAATCGATTCATAATGTGGAACAGATAGTTTCCCACCCATAGAAAAAACCGGGATTATCCCCGGTTTTTTCGCTCTTTTAATGACTTTATGATGTGTTCTCTCAGACTTTTAGGTTCCTGTACGATAGCAGAACTTCCAAATCCGTAGATCCAGGGACGGAACTTGCTGATACCGTAGACGGTATCTTCGTAGTACAGATAGCCGTCTTTTTCGTAGAGTTTTCCCTTTGTGCGGCAGGCAAGATCCCGTTTTACTTTTTCCCAGACATTAGCCTCGTTATAGAACTTTACCTTGACATGTTCCGGCTGTTCGGAGAAGCAGTTTCCCCATACCTGGGGAGCGATGGAATCAATGATGGAACTATCGCCTGCATCGACTTTCTCAGTCCCGGGCCACAGATCCAGGATGCGATCTAAGCGGTGAACCTGAATCTTATTCTCAGAAACAGACAGGACGCAGTACAGGTTTTCAGACTCATCGTAGGATATCTTCAAGGGCTGGAAGGTAATCTTTAGAATCTCTCCTATGGAGTTTTTATAATTCATGGAAAGAGATTTCTTTTTTTTGATTGCTTCATCAATGATCTGAAGGCGGGATGTCAATTCCTGGTAATCATGGATGGTACGATAGCTGTCCTTTATCTGAAGAAAGGATGTTTTTGTAATTGGCGAAGGCTTGTCAGGTGTAATATCCTTCCGTATGGCATCCAGTGCCAGGGATTCATCGTAACTTAAAGCAATATTGAAGTTATTAGATTCGGTTAAGGAGCAGTTTTCGATATCAATCGGGATATGATCGCAGTCACCATTTAAAAGTTTTTCTTCTAAATCTGGATCAAAACGGTTAAGCATATCTGCGATAGTATATTCAAACTGGCTATCTTCATCGGACATGTCATCATCGCTTTGATTTTCTTTAAATAGGTCCTTGATATTTTCAGGATCCAGGAAGATCCTGTTTTCCAGATTTTCCGGGATAAAAGAAATATTACCATCATATTTTGAGTCTATGGCTGCCTGCCATTTCAGCATAGCAGCGATGTCCTGGCGGATGGTATCGATCGGAATCTGCGTATAATGATGGAGCTCCAAGATGGACATTCCGTCAAGGTCATAACTGCCTCTGGAGATCCAGCTGTAATAGGTCTGAAGACGGATATAAGGGTTTTCGTAATTATTCATACTCATCCTCCTCGTATCTCGATAAGGTTCGGTCTATGGAAAAATTCATTTTGTCCTTTAATGAGGCAGGTTCGATGACGTGGACACTGCGGCCGAATTGCCGGAGATAATTTGCAAAATCTCCCAGACCGCGGATGGTGTCCTGATATTCCAGCTGATTTTCCTCTGGGAAATAGGTGATGGAGGCACCGCTGCGATGCTGTTTCAGGTAGTGAATTTTTCGTTTGACATTGGCTTCCAGATCAAAGCGGACCTTGACCATAAGCGGTTCTTCCAGCGATATGCTGAACATCTCGGAGAAGATATGCTGATATGCGGCAGAACGATAGCTGTCATTTGGAAAATCCGTGTTTTCAATGGTGCTTATGCGGCTCATATCGATAATCGAATTGTATTTTTCGGTCAGAGCTGGTTCTTCCGTATATTCTTTCCCCAGGAGATACAGCTTTGCTTTTTCTACACTGTAGATAACCAGGCCGGTCTGGAAGAGAATCGTAAGCATCTGGCCGGCTTTGGTTTTGTAAGTGATGCGTATCAGCTTTTCCGCATAGCTGGAATCAGAGAGCTTTTTCATCCATTGATTAATCTCCTCCAGCATTTCGTGCTGTTTTCCGTAGGTCAAGTAGTTGGGACTGGAGACGGAACCAAGATTGTCGGATAGCTTTATGATTTCCAGTTTCTGTGCGATGGAATTCAGCTGGCTGTGGTAAGGAGAGGCAGCCGGAAGCAGTTTTACCTGTTCTAAAAGTTTGCTGACCGTCTCCTTAGAAAAATGATGCAGGAGCGGAACGGAACGGCCGGTGGCATGGTATGTGCCATCGGATGTAAGGGCAATCTCTTTTTCTTGTATTAATGCATTCCACAGATTGTCGAAAGCGGTTTTAGTGATATCCATCGGTAGTTTATCACAGTCATCGTCTGTTTTACTATTGTTACCTGGCAGGAAATAGCGATCTTTTAGTAATTTCGCAGTGTCGTGTTTGCGCTGGAGGTTCTGGATAACATTGTATTTCCTTAAAATCTCCTTGGATATCGGGAGGTAGTAAACCGGAGGAGCAGACGGATCTTTTGAAATGAGTGTATAGTAGGCAGTTTTATTTCTGGTCGTGCTTTCCAGTTCAAAACCTCGTTCTTTGAGGCGTTCTATGTAGTTGTAAGTGCTAGCCCGATTGCAGACAAGAAGGTTCTGGATGTCTTTTGCAGACAGTTCCTTTTGTTCATAAAATGCATGAATCAGTGTTTGAAGCTTTTCTTCCACTTTCTTTGATCCCATAAGCAAAATCCTCTCATATGTTTGACTTGATGTGATACTCTGAGTATACCAGATAATGGTGGAAAAGTCTTAAAATGAATATGGAATTTGCAAAAAAACTGCTGCCAGAACTGTATGGTACGGAATTTTCAGTCCGGAAAATACCTGCCTGGAACAGTTGCAGCTGGCGGCTTTATAGCTGGCATAAAATTAAGATACCATAGAGATTTTGCATGAACTGTGCTATCATTATTAAAGATGCAAAATTTTTCGGACATATAACCCAGACGATCCTTTCAGGCCAGTATGTGGTTTACAACGGAAAATATTATGAAGTGCATGAGATTTCTCCGGATTACGGAATTGTGCTGCGCCGTGCCTCTGATCTGTACAGCAGCCGACGGTATTACCGTCAGCTCAGAACCTATCATATGGGTAAAGTAGAACAGAGTGAGATGGTCAGCAGCCGGAATGTGGCAGGCATGAAGCTTATGACAGGCTGCTGTGACTTTTCTGTAGATAGGATGGTTATCTGGATATGCAGGATCTGCATGACTGCAGGACAGCCAGACACGTGGATCTGAGAGAAGATCCGAAGGCCGGATCCTACAGACGAAGCTATCACAATAAGCGGATTCTTACTGTCAAGCTTCCGGATATGGATGAAGATATGCGCTATACGCTGGGGCTTCTATTCTCCGAACTTTTTCGTTCACTGTATCCAGCCGGATGGGCGTATCTGGCTGTTCTCGCGAAAAAACCGGAAGATTTAGAAGAAACATACAGCCTCCTGACTTATGACCTGGAAGAAGAAAACAGTACAGAGAATCTGTACATAGTGGAAGACAGTGAACTTGATCTGGGACTCCTTGACAGTGTGAGCCGAAATATGCCGCGTATGATGGAGATACTGGAAGACTATCTTTCCTGGCATCTTGAAAAGTTGGGAGAAGAGGAGAAAGAGCAGGCAGAAGGAGAATCAGAAGAGGCAAAAAAAGATCCCTACAGGAAGGAACATTACTTCCTTTTTGGAGGCGAAAAGGTGAGCAGTCATCTGAAGCTTTTGGAGGTACGGGATTATCTAAAGCGCTGCGGCAGCAGAAAAAATCCACTGACCCGTGCGAGAAAACAGGAGCTTATCGATGCCAGGGAGTTCGATCTGCAGGCAGTTAATACCTGTGATTTCTGTGGCCTTCCACTTTCGGAAGTCAGCTATGAGCGTCTGAATGATGGCCGGATCCGATGCAGCGATTGTGCGTCCAGTGCTGTGGAGACCACAGGAGAATTTCAGGAGATATTCCTGCGATGCCTGAAGATGATGGAAATTCTGTATGGAATCAAGATTCACGCACCGATTCAGCTTCATGTGACCAATGCAGAAGAAGTGGCGAAGCAGACAGGAATTGTGTATAAGCCCGGAACGAAGTTTGCAGTTCGTGCAGTGGGCTATGCACAGATGAAAAACGGTATCTGCCGGATTGTAGTGGAAAACGGAAGTCCGCGTCTGGCAGCTATTGAAACCATGGTTCATGAGCTGACTCATATCTGGCAGTATCTGAACTGGAAAGACAGGGAAAAGGCCTGGAATCTGAAAATGGAGAAGAAGGCCTATACGGCAGCTGCCCGGGATATTCTGTATGAAGGAATGGCAATCTGGGTATCTATCCAGTATCTGTATCAGGTGGGAGAATCCAGTTATGCTGCCGGTCTGGAACAGATTCAGATGGCTCGGGATGATGCCAGAGGAGCCGGATTTAGGCTTTATGCAGCACAATATCCATTGGTTAAGGATATGACCGCACTTCGGAAGACTCCATTTACCGAGTATATTCCAGTAGACTTAGAAAAGGTCAAATCAGAAGCACACCGCCTTTTGGGATAACAGCGGAAAGGCTGCTAGGCATGTGTGGGATAACAGCAGCACGGACCGTGGACTGTGCTGCAGGGAAAGGATAAGAACATGAATCAGGATGATTTTTTTGAAAATGAAACGCTGGGAACGGCATTTCTTTTTATCCCGATGGATTTAGACCATGAAACGGCGGAGCAGAAGATGGGCTGTGAAACATTCCGGGAAGAGCTGGAGAAGGGCGATGCGTGGAAACTGAAGGATGATAAGGACAGTAACCGCTATATCTACCGTTATATTACGGACAAGATGGATCTGGGAAATAAAGCGGACTGTCTGTATCTGCACTATTGCCTCGCAGATGAGGCAGCCAGAAAACGCGGCTGGGGTGAGGCTGGAAGGCTCTATCGAATCAAGGATACTGACATCCGGTTTCAGATTCAAACGGTGCATCTGTTCACCTTCAAGACGGAAATAAAGATAGCGGCGATTCAGCTGGAATTTGCCAAGGATGCTCCGCTCTATATTGCAGAAGGCCTGTATTACCTGAAAAAGGTGCATCAGGAAATGCTGATTCCGGATGCTCAGATGGAAGAAACAGAAACTATTCTGGAAGCAGTCCGCGGACTCTTTCCCCCCTGTCTGAAAGAAAAGCTTCGTTTCTTTCCTTATCTGAATGAGGGAATGGAGCGGGCCAATACCATGAGTCTTGCCTTTGAGCCGGAACGGGAAAAATGGAAAGAGCATCTGTATTTTTTGAAAAATGCTTACCGTACTGAGGGATTCCTCTATAACGAGTGGATGGATCAGGAGAATGAGACACTGTTTACCTCCGGTGACTACGTATGGGGGTGACCGGGGAAAATCTGGCTTGTCTGGTGCTGCAGAAAACAGAACATGTAACGAAACGGTTTCAGAAGCGGTTTCAGGAGGAATATCTGCTGACCTATATCCTTCTGATGCATCGAAAGTTCGATTTGTATAAGATTCTGACCGATTTCGGCATCGGAGAGCAGAATGCTCTGCAGACATTGAAGTCTTATCAGAAGCATCTGAATATCTATCGGACGGATTATGAGTATGAACGGATCACAGAAGTGCCGCAGTATCACAATCTGTATAAAAAAATCGAAGAGAGGATGGAACTGACTGCATTATTTGACGATGTGATGGAACCGGTCAGCGAACTCAGCAGCATGCAGATGGAATGGGCCGAGGAAGTCAGGGCTGAGCAGGAAGGCAAGATGGAGCGGGCATTGGCAGCGCTTTCGTTCTTAGCTATTTTCTCAGCGCTGATTGATGGATGTGACTATCTGCAGACACTGATTGAGGACTTTATGGGCGAGGGTCATCTGAATATTATCGTGCCTCTTCATATATTGTGCAGTTTTATTATACTGTTTGTGGGGATAAGAGCGCTGATGAATTTCAGAGGAGTTATATTCAAAAAAAGAAAAAAGAACAACAGTAAATAAGCAGAAATGTAAAAGAACCGGGAAATGGTAAATGGATTTTCCTGGTTCTTTCATTTTAGTGGGAATACCTTTGTAAGTGTCCAAAAACGATGAAAACTGCCTGTTACAATATACTCATCAAAGAGATGGAGGTAATGAGTATGAAGAATAAAAAGATGAAAAGCGGTGGACTTTTAACTCTGGCATTCTTAATGGCAGCAGGCAATGTGATGCCGGCATTGGCAGGTTCCTGGCAGCAGGATGTAGCAGGATGGCGTTGGAAAAACGATGACGGATCCTATCATGCAGGCAGTTGGCAGTGGCTGGACGGAAACCGGGATGGTGTATCGGAATGTTACTATTTCGCACCGAATGGCTACATGCTTGCCAATACCGTGACACCGGACGGTTTTCAGGTAAATACAGAAGGTGCCTGGGTGGAGAATGGAACCGTGAAAACCATGGGAACACCGGAAACCGTTACCGTGCCGGAAGGCCGATGGGTGAAGGGAGACGGAGTCAATGCAGGTAAATGGTGGTGGCTGAATCCCAATGGAAGCTATCCGATCCATACCTGGAGGTGGCTGGACGGCAATCAGGATGGTGTGGCAGAATGCTACTATTTCGACGATAATGGCTGGGCTGTCACTTCTGGACTGACACCGGATGGATTCCTGGTAAATGCAGAAGGCGCCTGGGTGGAGAACCAGGTAGTGAAAACGAAAAAAGCAACCAGAGGAGGTGGTGGACCCGCCGGTGTCGGAGGCGGAACATCCGGAAAAACAGGATCCGGCGGAGGCGGTTCTTCATCCGGCGGAGGTTCTCATGGCGGCAGTCACAGATATGAGGATGATGACGATGATGAATGGGATGATTATGCAGATGGATCGGTGTCCGGTTCTGCCAATGATTTCAAGACAGCGAATTTCGGCATGATGACTTCCAGCCAGTGGAAGGAAACAAAAGCCGCTATCGAGAAATTCAAACAGGAATATATTACCGATGGCATGAGTGACATGGAAAAGGAGATTAAGATTATCGAATGGCTGGTGCAGAATTGCCGGTATCAGTCCAAGAGCGACTGGTCTCGCTCTACCGCATACAGCTGTATCATTCTCGGCAAGGCACAGTGTGCCGGATATGCAGGTGCATTTCTGCAGACAGCCAAGCTCTGCGGACTGGATGCAAGATATATCCACAATTCCTCCCATGCATGGAATCTGGTTAAGCTGGATGGTGACTGGTATCATGTGGATGTAACCTGGGAGGATCCAATTGGAGGCAATTCCTATGGATTTGGAAATCTCAGAAACAAGTACATCAATCTGACGGATGATAAGATTCGGAACGAGAGATCTCACAAAACCTGGAGTCCGAATTCGCTGAAGGCAACAGGAACGAAATACGGACCGGAGGCAGTTAAGGAGTATCTGATATCTCAGAAACCGGATCATCTGGTCACAACAGAGTACCAGATCAAATATGTAGATGAAAATGGACGCGTTCTGAACGTGGTAAAAGGAACCGGAAGGGCTGGCACCACCGTTACACCGAAAAAGAAAACCTTTGAGGGCTATGAACTTGATCAGGAGATTACGCCGTTTACACTGAATAAAATCAGTTCCCAAAACGTCTTTGAGGTTCGCTATGCAAGATATTATAATTTTACGATAGTTTATCTCTGTACGACAGATGATAAGGTATTGTCTCAGAGCAAAGGGAGTGTGAAAAACGGAAGCATCATCACAACTCCGGTGGAGAAATTTGATGGTCATACACTGGAATCAAATCCGGATCCTAGATTTACGGTGGATAAGGATGTGAAGGTATTTGTATATTATACCCATGAAACAGGTGAGACAGAGAAGCCGGAGGGAACAGAGAAGCCGGAGGGAACAGAGAATGCAGGAAAAGAGGAGAAAATAGAAGAAACTGAGACCACTGAAAAAAAGGAGGAGACTGAAGAAACAATTACGGAAACAGAAGAGAAGAAGGAAAATGTAGAGAATGAAGCAGGGAATCCGGCAGAGTAAGTGAAACGAAAGGTTATTCTCAAAACATATACAAATTTAGCTATGAAAGGGCCCGGCAGAAGCCGGGTTCTTTTTTGATGTATAAAAATACAGAAGAATGACATAAAATATGTAAATTTTCACTTGGATTTTACGCATTCTATGGTACACTAATATGGTATATCAAAAAATGGGAGGAAGACTCAAAAATGAGCAAAAAAGAAGAAAAAGGGCTAAAGTCCTTTAACAAGGGATTCCAAGTGCCAGATACCTACATTATCATCTTTTTAGTAGTCGTTATCGCAGCACTTCTGACATTTCTTGTACCAAAGGGATTTTACGAAACACAGGATATTTCATATATGATCAATGGTGTTGAGAAAACCCGTACAGTAATCAAGGACGGAAGTTTCCAGTATCTGACAGATGATGCAGGAAATGTAGTAACAGAAGGAGTAGCACTCTTTAGCGGAGATGGTGGAACAGGATTCTTCAACTATATGTATAACGGAATCGTAAATAGTTCTGCAATCGAGATTATCGCATTCCTTATGGTAGTAGGTGGTGCATTTGGTATCATGATCCGTACAGGTGCGATTGAATCTGGATTGATCGGATTGATCCGTAAGGCAAAGGGAGCAGAAAAACTACTGATTCCGGTACTTTTCGTACTGTTTTCTCTTGGTGGAGCAGTTTTCGGAATGGGAGAAGAAGCGCTTCCGTTTACTATGATTCTTTGTCCGTTGTTTGTAGCAGTTGGATATGATTCAGTTATCGCAGTTCTTGTTACTTATGTTGCCACACAGATTGGTTTCGGTTCATCTTGGATGAATCCGTTCTCTGTAGGCATTGCACAGGGTATTGCAGGTATTGACGTATTCTCCGGTGCAGGATTCCGTATGGTAATGTGGGTCGTATTTACAGCACTCGGCTGTGGAATGACTATGTTCTATGCATCAAAGATTAAAAAGAATCCGACAATCTCAATCGCATATAAGACGGATTCATATTTCCGTGAGCAGAATGAAACAACAGGAATTGACGAAGGACATTCATTTGGTCTTGGACACATTTTAGTCCTTCTGACACTGGCTGTTACAGTAGTATGGGTAGTTTGGGGAGTTATGACTCAGGGATACTACATGCCGGAGATTGCAACACAGTTCTTTATTATGGGAATTGTTTCCGGTGTGTTTGGAGTTATCTTTAAACTGAATGATATGAAACTGAATGATATTGCAACATCTTTCAAAGATGGAGCAAAAGACCTGATCGGTGCTGCCCTTGTCGTTGCTATGGCACAGGGAATCATGCAGGTTCTTGGTGGTTCTGATCCGACAACACCTACAGTTATTAATACAATTATGTATAATATTTCAAATGCATTGTCTGGAGTTTCCGGAGCAGTTGCAGCCGTACTTATGTATCTGTTCCAGTCCGTATTTAACTTCTTCGTTGTATCCGGAACAGGACAGGCTGCCATCACAATGCCGATCATGGCTCCGCTGTCAGACCTGTTAGGTGTTTCGCGTCAGACAGCTGTAGTTGCATTCCAGCTGGGTGATGCATTTACAAACCTGATTGTTCCTACATCAGGATGCTTAATCGGCTCTCTTGCAATTGCAAAGATTGAGTGGTCTAACTGGATTAAATTCATGTGGAAATTCCTTGGTGTCTTAATGATTGGTGCAATCATTACAGTTCTTGTTGCAGTTGGAATTGGATTCTAAAATATGTATTTTATCTTAGTCGAGAAGACTCCCACCTCTTTTGGTGGCGAGTAATAGCAAATTTGTCTCAGTGGGAGTGATTTGTGATGAAATTAATTCAGAATATTGATGTTTATGCTCCACAGCATCTGGGGAAAAAAGATGTACTTATAATCAATGATAAGATTGTTAAGATGAAAGATGCGGGTTCTATATCCGCAGACGGATTTCTTTCTGAGGCAGAAAGGATCAATGGAGAGGGGCTACTTTTAACTCCGGGATTCATTGATAGTCATGTTCATGTACTCGGAGGCGGTGGCGAAGGCGGATTCGCCAATCGTACTCCGGAAGCAACCATGGAAGGACTTACGAAGTTTGGAGTGACAACCGTTGTTGGCTGCCTTGGAACCGATGGAATCGGTCGTGATATGTGCGCACTGGTTGCAAAGACAAAAGGATTGAATGAGCAGGGAATGTCTGCATACTGTTATACCGGAAGTTATCAGATTCCGGTCCGCACGTTGACTGACAGTATTGTGAAAGATATTATGATGATTCAGGAAATCATTGGAACGGGAGAAATCGCGATCTCGGATCATCGTTCTTCACAGCCGACTTTCGAGGAATTTGCACGTGTCATTGCGGATACAAGGCTTGGTGGTGTTCTTTCCGGGAAAGCTGGCATTGTAAATGTTCATCTGGGCGATAGTCCGAGATGCTTAGATCTGATTGAACGAGTAGTCGATGAGACAGAGATACCGGCAACTCAAATACTGCCAACACATATCAATCGAAATGAGATGCTTTTTGGCAAGTCGATTGAGTATGCACTGAAAGGCGGAGCAGTAGACTTTACTGGAAATGAAGATATTGACTATTGGGAAACTATCTGTGATGAGGTACGTGTATGTAATGGTATCAAACGGATGTTAGATGCAGGAGTAAATCCTGACCGCATAACAATTTCTTCTGACGGGCAGGGAAGCCTTCCGATGTACAGTAGTGATGGCGAATTCCTTGGAATGGGCGTTGGACAGTCTAGCTGCCTTCTGAAGGAAGTAAAGGAATGTGTATTTAAAACAGAAATTCCTTTAGAAATAGCAATTTCTACAATTACATCGAATCCAGCAGATATTCTTTGTCTTAAGGGAAAAGGTAAGGTTGAAGAAGGCTATGATGCGGATCTTTGTATTCTCGACCAGGAACTTCAGCTTGTTGAAGTGATTGCAAAAGGGAATACAGTTTATAAAAAATAAAGGATATCAGATGTGAGAAGCATCAGTCACTTAGTTGGCTGGTGCTTTTTCCCTTCTTTTACATACGACAGTATGCCTGAGATACCTTTAGCCAGCCGATAATAGCTGAAATGGATTTTTTCTTTTATAGGGTCTGCTTTCTGTATGATTGCAACCTTCAGGGCATGCGTTTCTGATTTCATGGACATATGTGCCAGAAATGCCATGCACAGGGTAATATAAAAATTTAGGGCATTGATTGCAGTGAGCTTCCTCACACGGAAGTTTTCAAACTGAAACATCTGCTTTTTTAGAGGTTTCTGGGCTTTGTGCTTGCAAAATGCTTGCAGTTTGAAGAAAATGCAACGAATAAACAAGCAAGGAGCCGATAGGGCTCCTTATGAGGGTAGGTAGGCGCTATTGCTGTTTGTTCAGTAATAACGCCTCTTTTTTCCTTCTTTCTACCATATTTGCTACCATCGTAACCACAAACGCACAACCCATTGCGGCAATCATTGCCACCACAAATGCCAGTCCCTTTCCTTCATTTGCCATAAATGGCGCAAGCACCGCCGGTACATAGGCGGTTCCTTTTACGTTGAAGAGTCCCACAATAGCGCCTCCGACTGTGGCACTGGCAAGTGCACCGGCGAATACGATTTTATTGGAGAACATAAAGGGATAAGAGGCCTCTACAAATGTTCCGAAACAGATATTAATAATGCATCCCGGAAGTGCAACGGCTGCCTCGCCTTTCTGTTTTGGCATAATGACGTTTGCCAGCGTGATGCCGGCAGATACCATAACAAGTCCTGTCATATCAATCGCTCCGAGGAAACTGAATCCCATTTCCTCCATTTCCAGCAATACAATAGGAAGAATTGCCGCGTGGTATACACCGCCGATGATGGCAGGCCAGATGAGAAGTCCTGCTACTGCTCCTGCAAGCAGAGAATTATAAGCAATGCATAGATTGATCAGGGAACAGATTCCGTTGCCGATCCACAAGGCAACCGGGGCAATCAGAAATTTTCCCACCAGACCGGCTGCCAGACCGCCGAGACCGCCGGAAGCGATATTGACGGTTGTGCCCGGCACATTGTGACGGAAGCAGAACACACTGATATAGTAGGCAAGTACACCAGCCAGGATTCCGATCACCAGTCCGCCAAGAATTCCGCCGTCTACGGACAGAATGCCGGCTACAATACCTCCAACGACTCCCACCTCGTCCAGACCGGAGACTTGTTTGGCGGCGATAGCACAGATAACGATAGGAATGGAATTGACTAAGGTATCAAAGACATCGGACAGCTTTTCACATCCCGGAATTTTACTGCATGCCAGACAGAGTGCCATGGCAATAAATGCAGGAAGACTTGTCATCATAATTCCACGGAAATTGATGCGTTTCCAGATATTTCCCTGATTTTTTGCAGCTGCATTTTCACCGGTGTTACCGATGACAGGCATATATTTAATGTTCCAGTATTTTGCAAGCGCTGTTGTGAATGCAACCGCTCTGGTCCGGTTGGTTGTACCGGTGGTTCCAGATGCAGATAACACATTGCAGCCCATATTCTGTGTCAGGGCGACACCGCTTCCACCAGTTCCGGCCATTGGAATTTTGGCTCTTGCACAGGCTTCCATGGTTTGTCGGTTGGCACCGTCCGGGCTGGCACTGACGAACATCACTCCGTCAATCTCACCATCATTGATTTTCTTGGCAAGCTGAGCATCCACTTTCGCTGCCTCGGCATCGACCTCGCGCAAAGTTCCCTGAAATACGGGCTGCACTTCTTTACCATTCCAGGTAAATAAAGTTGCCGGGCTGTCCGGACCAACATTATCCAGACTGCCAGATGCCAGTACATACTGGACAAATACAATCTCCATATCTGCGGCTTTTGTCTGTCCACAGAGCTCCTTCATCATTGCGGGAAGATCATTTCCACCTTGCTTGTAAAGATTTCCGCCGCTGCTTCCTATAAAAGCAATTTTCTTTCCCATTCTTATGTTATCCTTTCCCGTTTAAGTTACGGCTCATCTGTCTGATATCAAACTAATATGATAACGTACTAAAGTGATACAGCAAGTTTACCATCTTCAAGTGTATTTGTAAAGGAAAAATTAAATAGTTGATATTATAAGTAAAATTTCTTATAATTTGAAAATATCAATGAAAATATCAAGGAAAGAAATCCCTTGACATTTCCCACCAACATGCCTAAAATAATAAACAGATTGCATACATGAAATCAATCAAACCAAACAAACAAACCAAAAGCTATGATCGTGTTCTATAAGATACTGTTTCCGGTCAGAGAGAAGAGGTCAGCGGCTGTGAGCCTTTTTCCGTTCAGACAGATATCCGAATTTCCCACGGGAGCTGCATTGCTGAAATTTAGAGTAGGCATTGCCGTCTGGTGTACGTTACATACCGGAAAGTGTCTGTGGCAGACGAAGAAATGACCTGCCGACAGGAAGCTGGGTGGTACCGCGGTATAGATATGATCGTCCCTTTGCACGTTTTGTGCGAAGGGATTTTTTTATGTCATGTCGCAAGCGACCGCGCTTGGCGCGAGAATGTGCCAGAGAACATCCTTTATGCACAAATTCGTGTCCACAAGTTAAAGCAATATCAAGATAAAAAGCAACAAAAGTAATAGAAGGAGAGAAATCATGCAGGATTTAAAAGAACTGAATGAAGTGATCACTGCGATCAAAGAGGAAATCCGCCAGGGTGCGGATGCTCTGACGACTTCCAAGAGTGTCTATGAGTTTAAGAAGACCTTTCTGGATAATAAGCAGGGCAGAATTGGTCTGCTGATGAAAGAAATGCGCAATGTTGCCAATGACCAGAAAGCGGAATTTGGTAAGACTATCAACGGCGCCAAGGAGTGGGCAAACAATTTCTTTGACGAGCTGGATCAGAAATTAAAAGAGAAAGAGCAGCAGCAGCGCTATGAATCGGAGAAGATTGATATCACGATGCCGCCGGTTAAAATCCGTTACGGTAATCTGCATCCAGTTACGACGGTCCGCAATCAGCTGACGGATATCTTCACCTCTATGGGATTTGAGGTATATGAGGGAACCGAGATCGAGACCGATTATTATAACTTTACAGCTTTAAATACACCGCAGGATCATCCGGCGCGCGATATGCAGGATACATTCTATCTGTCTCCGGAATTCTTGCTCCGTACCCAGACATCGGCTGGACAAGTTCATGTCATGGAAGCGAAAAAACCGCCGATCAAGGTTGTTTCCCCGGGTAAGGTATTCCGTTCTGACGATGATGCGACCCATTCTCCGATGTTCAGCCAGATGGAAGGTCTGGTTGTTGATGAGGGCATCACCCTGTGTGATTTAAAGGGTATGCTGGATATGTTTGTTCAGAGAATTTTCGGTGAGCAGACAAAAACGAGACTTCGTCCGTCCTATTTCCCGTTCACGGAGCCGTCTGTTGAGGTCGATGTAAGCTGCTTCCAGTGCGGCGGCAAGGGCTGCCGTCTGTGCAAGGAAACAGGCTGGATCGAGGTTCTCGGCGCTGGTGTGGTAAATAAGAAGGTACTGGAAAACTGCGGCATTGATTCCAATAAATACAGTGGATTCGCATTCGGATTGGGTCTGGAGCGTATCGCAATGCTGAAATACGGCATCAACAACATCAAGATGCTTTTTGAGTCTGATCTGCGTGTGCTGGATCAGATCGATGACTGATCAGGACAGGAGGATTAGAAATGCTTGTACCGTTAAGCTGGTTAAAAGATTATGTAGATATTAATATTTCCGCAGATGAGCTGGAGAAGAAGCTTTTTGACTGTGGATTTGAGGTAGAAGAAAAATGGCAGGTTGGCAAGGATATCAGCGGCATCGTCGTTGGTTATGTTGACTCCTGCGAGCCGATTCCGGAAACACATCTTCATGTGTGCCAGGTCAATGTAGGTGGTCCGGAACTCTTACAGATCTGCTGTGGCGCTGACAATGTAAAAGCTGGCGGAAAATTCCCAGTTGCCATGATTGGCGCGAAAGTATATGCAACTGCAAAAGATCATGTGACGATCGAGGGCGTGGCCACCATTAAAAAGGGTAAATTGAGAGGTTATGAGTCCCAGGGTATGCTGTGTTCCGGTACCGAGCTTGGCTTAAACGAGGATCTGTATCCGGGTGCTGGTTACAACGGATTGCTGGTTCTGCCGGAGGATGCGGAAATTGGTTCGGATATCAAAGAGCTGACCGGCTTAAATGACTGGATCTTCGATGTTTCTATCACGGCAAACCGTCCGGACTGCCAGAGTATTTTCGGTCTGGCAAGAGAGGTTGCTGCCGCACTGGGCGAGCCGCTCAAGACACCGGCACTGGATTACACTGAGACAGAAGTTGAGAAAGAAGGCTTCAACGTAACGGTAGAGGCACAGGATCTTTGCCCGCGTTACATTGCACACTATGTATATGACGTAAAACTGGGTCAGTCCCCGGCATGGATGAGACGACGTCTGGCTTTGGTAGGGAATAATTCCATTTCCAATATTGTTGATATTACAAACTATATCATGCGTGAGTTAGGTCAGCCGCTTCATGCGTTTGACTGCGATTATCTGGAGGGCAATGCGATCAACGTAAGACGCGCGGCCGAGGGCGAGAAGATCGTGACGCTGGATGAGAAAGAATTTACCTTAAATCCGAACAATCTGGTTATCTGCGACGGCAAAAAGCCGGTAGCACTTGCCGGAATCATGGGTGGTTTAAATTCTGAGGTCCGTGATACCACGACGGAAGTGATGTTCGAGGCAGCTAAATTTGCCCGTGACAACATCCGCAGAAGCTCCCGTGCATTAGGACAGGGATCCGACGCGAGCCAGCGATATTCTAAGGGCGTCGATGAGTACACAACCGAGATGGCGATGAAACGTGCCCTGCACCTGGTTGAGGAGCTGGGAGCTGGTAAGATTTCCAAGACCCATAAAAATGTAAATACCGGAAACTCCTTAGAGCCGACCACCTTCAAGACAAGTGTTAAGAAGGTAAACGCTGTTCTGGGTATTACCGTTCCGGACGAGGATATTTTACGCATCCTGACTGGCTTAAACTTCCAGCCGGAGATCAACGGCGACGAACTGACCCTGCATTTCCCGGCATACCGCGAGGATATGGAAGATTATCCGGATGTTGCCGAGGAAGTGATCCGTATGTATGGCTATGACCATATCGTTTCCACCTTTATGCCGACTGCAAAGGTAACCATCGGCGGAAGCAACCTGCGTCAGAGAACCATTCTGAAGGTAAAGAGAACGCTGTGTAGTGTTGGCGCATTTGAGGGAATGCATTATTCCTTCTTCTCCCCGTCGGATCTGGATGAAATGGGATTTGCAGAGGACGCGCCAGAGCGCAGGGCGATCCGCATCATGAATCCGATCAACGAGGATCTGTCCCTGATGAGAACAACACTGGCACCGCAGATGATTCATGCGATGGGACGCAACCAGAAGAGAGGCATCTTCGAGGGACGTATCTTCGAGATTGGAAATGCATTTATTCCGAAGTCCCTGCCTCTGACGGAATATCCAGAAGAGCGAGAGACGCTGTGCATCGGTGCATTTGGTAAGGAAGAGTCCTTCTTTACCTTAAAGGGAATGGCAGAGGCAGTTGCCGATGTTTTAAATATTACTTTTAACTATGAAAAAGCAGAGAAACCGTTCCTGCATCCGTATCAGACCGCAGCGATCTTCTGCGAGGGCGAGGAGATTGGTTACCTCGGTAAGGTAAAATATGAGATCATGAAGGAAGAGGCAATGCGCGAAGATGCGTATGTGTTGGAGATCAGCATGAAAGCGCTGGAGAAATGGTATGGAAAAGCCAAAGTATTTGAGCCGCTTCCAAAATTCCCGGAGGAAAAACGTGATCTGGCGCTGGTTATGGACAAAGACATCACCTGCGGACAGGTTGAGGGCTGTATCCGCGAGGCTTGTGCTTACGTCAAGGATGTTAGCCTGTTCGACGTATACGAGGGCAGACAGATCGCAGCTGATAAGAAATCGATGGCATTTACCGTTCTCTTCACTCCGAAGGAAGAGGCGTTCAAGGCAGATACCGTTGACGGATATGTCAAGAAAGTGCTGAAACAGCTGAATAAGATGTATGGAATTGAGCTGAGAAGCTGATTTTGAAGAAAAGAAAAGGCTGCTGTCCAGAGAGAGAAACTTTGGACGGCAGTCTTTTTGTGTAATAGGAAATTCCTTGGAATTCCCTATTACACAAAAAGGCACTAAC
>OWIY01000231.1_pt1 | contig 18927 bp, 20 predicted proteins | sample 1732841 | NCBI WGS metagenome assembly OWIY01 (sample SAMN05065760, study PRJEB22554) | human gut metagenome | biome: ENVO:2100002; feature: ENVO:00000062; material: ENVO:00002003 | host: Homo sapiens | place: USA | reverse complement strand
GTTTAACCTCCTTCCGATGGCCGGTTCATGTTGGCCGAGGCGATGCGCTTCATGGAGCGGATGGAGCAAAGACACACCAGAATGGTCAGCAGGTCGGCGGCGGGCTGGGTCAGGTAGATACCGGTGACGCCCAGCAGCCGAGGCAGCACCAGGATGAAGGGCACATAGAACAGCCCCTGGCGGATCATAGACAGGAACAGACCGTATCCGGAGGCTCCGATGGTCTGGTAGGTGATGGTCATCATATAGCACAGGCCGAAGGCCGGATAGAGGGCCACCTGGGAGATCAGCAGCCACCGCCCGTAGTCCACGATGACGGGATTCTGGTTAAACAGCAAAATCAGCGGCCGGGACAGCAGGATATAGGCGGCGGCCACCAGCACCGTCAGCACCAGGGAGCCCTTGAGGGCAAAGCGTACCGACTGGTGGAACCGCTCCTCCTGCCGGGCGCCGAAGGCGTAGGAGGCCACCGGCTGATAGCCCTGCATGAAGCCCATGACCACGTAGCACCCGATAAGGACCAGCCGCTGAACCACGCCGTAGGCGGCGATGATGTTGTCCGCGTCCGGCAGGGGGGCTGCGGCGATGTTGGTGAGGGAGGAGGCCACCGACAGGCAGATCTGGATGACGGCCGTGGGGATACCGATGACGGTGACGGTCTTGATGAGCTTCCAGCTGGGGTGGAAGGCCCGGGGGCGCAGCTTGATCACGGAGCGTCCACTGAGATAGAACTAGGCCAGGATGAAGAAGGTGACGAACTGGGAGACGGTAGTGGCCAGGGAGGCCCCCTCCACCCCCATGCCCAGGCCCCAGTCAAACATGAATACAGAGTCCAGCACCACATTCAAAAGGGCCCCGGTGATGACGGCGATGGAAGAGATCTTCACGGAGGACTCTGCCCGTGCCGCACAGTTCATGCTCTGGGCAGGCAGATTGGCCAGGGCCGCCACAAACATCCAGAAGGCGTAGTCCTTGGCCAGAGGGAGGGAGGCGTCAGAGGCGCCGAACACCCGCATCAGCGGCTCGATGAACAGGACACAGCACCGCGCCGATGACAACGGAAAGCCCGATGATGGTGGTGACGGTGCGGCTGGCCCCCTCCTCGTCCTTGGCTCCCAACTGCCGCCCCGCCAGGACGGCGGCTCCGGCGGCGAAGATGTTCTCGATGGACACCATGATGAGGAGCAGCGGCACGGTGACGCCCACCGCTGTCAAAGCAATATCAGAATCCAGCATTCCGATGTAGGCGGTGTCCACGATGTTGTAGACCGCCTTGGCCAGCAGGGCCAGGGTGGCGGGAAGGGCCAGCTTGACGATGGCCTTGGATGGTTTAGCCTCGCCCAGAATGGAGGAGTTCTGTTTGGCTGCCATATCACTTACCCCTCTCTGTCACGCCGTACAGCAGCACGGTCAGCAGCTTGCGGCACTGGTCGTCCCGGTGGACAAACCGCTCCTCCGGGGGGATGGAGGGCGACCAGTTCTGGGCGTTGATGAAATCCTGGAACTGGCGGAACAGGTCCACCACGTCCTCCACGGTAATGTCGGCCCGCAGGGGCAGCCGGCGCAGCAGCCGCTCCAGGGTGGACACGGTCAGGGCGTCAAACTCCTTCCGCCTGGCCCGGACCCCTTCCGCCAGGGGCGCGGGGGGCGAGATGACCGCCTCGCAGAAGATGGACTGATAGATGGGGTGTTCCTGGAAAAAGGCCATGCGGGCGCTGAAATACCGCCCCAGCTGATCCTCCACCGCTCCGGCGTCCTCCTCCGGCAGGGCGGCGCTGAGGTGTGCGGTCAGGCACTGAAAGCACTCCTCCACGCAGGCCAGATACAATTCGTCCTTGCTCTCAAAATAGTGGTAGACGATCCCCTTGGAGATCCCCTGGGCGGCGCAGATGGTGTTCACCGAGCTGCCGCCGTAGCCGTTCGCTGCAAATTCTGCCAGAGCGCTGTCCATGATCCTGCGCCTGGTCTGCTGATTTTTTTCTTCTCGCTTCATAGAGCTGCCTCCAAAATAATTGACCATAAGGTCTGTTTTCTGCATCATAGCATAAATAGACCTTGTGGTCAATATTTAAAATGTGAACTTTTAAGACGTTTGAGATTCCTCCCGAATTTGTGTCTCCTTTTTGATGGTACAGGGAGGTATCAGCTACTATACCTTTTTAGGTATAGTGGGTCGAAATTTGGTAGAAGTATATAGGAACGTTCCACAGAGCGGAGAGTTCGCCGTTTTTATGTAGGGCAGACCCCACCGCCCACCTGTATTCTGCCCCATCACTCTGTCATAGTTAAAATTTTTTGAAATGGGGCGCCAGCGTTTGATTATGAAAATGGCAGGTCCCGCAGACAACAGATGGTCGTCTGCGGGACCTGCCAGAAAAGAGAAGGAATGAAAATCAAAGCGCGATCAATTCCAGTATCAGCTGCCCACCATGATCCGAAACCACGGTCTCCGGCTCGCCTGGTATCCGGACATAACCAAGCCGCTCTAAAACGGTGAGTGCACGGGCCACATGGTTCACGCCCAGCACCACTTTCTTCTGCGAGCCGGCTTCCAGGGCATCTTCCAGACAAGTCGGAATAGGAGGTGTGTCCTCCGCGGGTAGGATCAGGCGTAGAATCTGAAATTGGTGGACTGTTTTTACCGCCTTGCGGCACAAATCCGTAATCTCATCAAACCTGCCCTGTTCTATCATATGTCCCGGGCACATCCAGCTTCCGCCGCAGGCCAGCACGTTAGGAAGGCGCAGATATTGTGACAAATTTTCCAGCCGGATCCCACCTGTTGGCATAAACCGCATACCTTGATAGGGAGATGCCAACGCGTGGAGCATAGCAGCGCCGCCGGACTGCTCAGCAGGGAAAAACTTGACTGTAGTCAACCCCAGTTCCAGGGCAACTTCCAGTTCAGTCGGAGTCGAAACGCCAGGAAACACCGGGATATCTCTCTCTTGGCACCAGTCCACTACCGCTCGGTCCAATCCAGGGCTTACAATAAATCGCGCACCAGCTTCTACCGCCTGTTGTGCCATCGCTACACTATGCACGGTCCCTGCACCTACCAGAATGTCCGGCGCCTGACATACTGTTTGCCGAATCGCTTCCAGGGCAGCACTTGTTCGCAACGTGATTTCCATACTGTTCAAACCACCTGCCTGGATCGCCCGGGCCAAAGCAACACCTTTTTCTGCCTGTGTCAGGACAACGACAGGGACCAAACCGCTTTCAAAAAATGTACGTGTCACTGAGTCAGGCACTGTGCCGCCTCCAATCCTTTTGTCCGGCCATGAACGCGTCCAGTTCCTCCCGGCTGGGCAGGCCATCATTATCTCCACGGCTCATCACCTGGATCGCGCCCACTGCGCACCCTCGTTGGACTGCCAGGTCGAGAGGCAGTCCTTCTCTCCATGCAGAGAGCACCCCCACTGCGAATCCGTCGCCCGCGCCCACCGTGTCCACCACATGTTCCACATGGAAACCGTCCACACATCCGGAATCTCCGTTATCACAGATGTAATAGGCACCCTTGGGCCCGAGTTTGACTACCACCGTTTTTGTGCCACGCTCGAGATAGTGGGCCGCTATTTTTCTCGGCTCCGTCTCACCAATCAGCAGTTCCGCCTCTTTGATCCCAGGCAGGAAAAGGTCGGATCGGTATGCAAGTGAGTTGATGCAATTCGCCATTTCCTCCCGAGATGTCCACAGCTGAGGCCGCAGGTTAGGATCAAAAGAAAAGAAGCATCCCGCTTTCCTGGCTTGTGCATTCAGGACCTCGGATGCAGCGCGGGCAGACTTGGAAAGTGCGGGGGTAATACCGGTGAGATGAACCATATCAAACTTGGAAAAGTCCATCGTCTCCACATCCTCTGCCGCCAGAGTCGAAGCCGCACTGTTCCTACGGAAATAGCAAATCGCCGGATCCCCGGCGGTGACTTTGGATTTGAACATAAATCCCGTCGTATGAGTATCAGAATAAAGTATCTCATCAGTGGATATCCCGTTACTTCTCATGACATCGGTGATGCGTCTGCCAAATAAATCATTTCCCAGCTTTGTCAAGTAGGTAACATTATGGCCCAACCGTTTCAATCCTATGGCGACATTCAGTTCTGCTCCGCATGTGGTCAGGGAGAAACTCTCCACTTTCTCCAGCTCTCCTACCGAGTCAGCCATAAACAGCCCCATCGGTTCACCCACAAGCAATACGCTTTTTCTCATGGTTTCCCTCCGTTACGGACACGTTTTACCTCATCCGGATTGTGGAAGCCCGTTCATAGAACACGCAAGGGAGCAATATCTCTTTTGGGGGACATTCTGGTCCCTCCAGCTTCTCCAGCAACAAAGCAGCGGCTCGACTGCCGATCTGTGTAGCAGGGATCTTGACTGTCGTAATATTGGGGGCTATGATAAAAGGCCAATTCATTTCATTGGACCAATCCCAATCTTCCGGCCCGCATAACCCGATTTCTTCAGGAATAGAAAGTCCCAATTCCTGGATCGCATGGAATGCCCGGACCGTTGTAATACTGTTGCATCCAATCACGGCCGGAATCCCCAAATTGTTACGGCCAAGTGCCCGTTGCAGGACCTGGACAGCACTCTCCCCTCCAGGTTTCAGCATATACACATCTTCCGATGCATCATAGCCATATAACGTATGTATGATCTCCAAAAACGCTTCCCGGCGTTTCATGCGCACCGAATTATTCTCCCAGGGCTCTACCAAAAACAGCGGGCGGGTATACCCCTGCTGCTTCAAATGGTTGAGCAGATGAAACATGGCTTCATGCTGGTCAGTTGTTACGATGTCGAAGTTATAATCCCGCACCTGCCGATCACACAGAACGACAGGGAGTCCACCGCATCGGACTTGAATCAAAAAGTTGTTGGAATAAGAAGTCGTATTTACCAGAACACCGGACACACCTTTAGACAACAGGGAAGACAGTGCATGCTTTTCTTTCTCCAAGTCGTCCGCCGAATCGGCAATCAGCAGTGTATAACCCCGCTTGTCCAAGAATTTGCTGGCTCCATTGATCAGTGCAGAGGAAAAAGGAGAGGAGATATCAGCTATCAGAAGACCAATTAAATTGGTGGTCCGCTTTTTCAAATTGCTGGCAATGTCACTGGGGTGGTAATTGGTCATTTCAATGACCGTCCTGATCCGTTCCCGGGTCTTTTCACTCATCAACTCTGGATGCCCGTTGATATAGCGTGAAACTGTAGTTTTGGACACGCCGGCCGCCATCGCCACATCATTAATCGTCACGCGCTTCTTGCTGCTCATATCATGCCCTCCCCTTTTCCGCCTGACACGAAAGATTGTGGTAAAACCTTGTCTATTTTTTCATTTTAATGGCTTTTTAGGGGAATTTCAACCCCCGAAGGGGGAAAACTATCAAATCGTCCCATGTTTGGCGTAAACGGCTTCCATAGTTGCTCCCTGACGCAGACTTTCCCGCACCTGGTCCTCGCTCTTGATCGTCTCAAAAGCTTTTTCAATCACCTCGTCGGCAATATCTTTTGGAATCACGGCCACGCCATCGATATCTCCAAAGATGATATCACCGGGATTGATGGTCACGCCGTACATGATGACGGGGATCTGGCACTCATTGATTTCGGCACGCCCTTTAGAGGTCCGGGGGTCATGGCCGGCATAAAACAGAGGAAAGTCCATCTCCTTCAGCGCCTTCAGGTCCCGGGCATACCCGTCCAGCAAAACACCGGCGCACTTTTTGTTATTGACCCGGGTGGCAAACAACTCTCCGAACACCGCGCAGTTATAATCCCCCCGTGTCACCAGAACATAGATTTCATCTTCCTCCAGCTGATCCACCACTTTGCACTGGGCCGTCAGCGGGCTCTCTGGCATGGAATACACGGTGGTAGCGATACTGGTGAACGCGGGCCCAAAAATCACGGTGTCATCTTTCAATGGCATCAGTTCTTTCCCAATACACTGATTGCGGTACCCCATTTCATCCATCACATCACACAGGACGCCGGAATACATATTTTTCTTGATAAACTCCTTATCGTACTTTTTCATAGTTGATCCCTCCGGTATTTTGATTTCAAATTTAAAGCTGTTTTGCATATGGGATTTTATTGAATGGGTGTTTCAGAGGCTCACCGTTCAGCCCGCGGACCACTTCCTCCGCCGCGCTGGTCAAAAGTGTAAATTCTGCTTCTTCTGAATACCATGCGGCGTGGGGAGTAATGATCACATTGTTCATTTGGAGCAGAGGATCATCTTTTTCAATGTACTCCTGGGACAGCACGTCCAATCCTGCGCCTGCAATCTGCCCGGTCTGCAGCGCCTGTAGCAGATCTCTCTCCTGGATCACACCGCCCCGGGCCGTGTTGATCAGGAACGCGCCGGGCTTCATCCAGCCAAAGAACTCCCGGTCGATTATCTCTTTCGTCTCACTGGTCAGCGGCAGATGGACCGACACCACATCGCTTTCCTGTGCCACTTCCTTGGCAGACTTCAAGATGATATCCAAATCGTTCACCTGATCCTGCTTCAAATAAGGATCATAGGCGATGACCCGCATGCCAAATGCTTGGGCCTTCTTAGCTGCACATCGGGCGATCGCCCCGCACCCCATCAGGCCAAATACTCGATTTTGAATACGATGGACCGGCTTTGTCACTGCGTAGTCCCACATCCCCTCCTGCACTGTCCTGGTAAGGATATTGAACTTCTTGGTGATGGCCAGCATCAGCAAGATGGCATGGGTGGATACATCTTCGATCCCATAGTCGGGTACATTCGCCACGGGGATCCCAGCGGCAGTCGCCGCAGCCACATCGATGTTGTCCATACCGACTGCACTGCGGACGATCAGGCGGCATTTAGGCAGGGCGTCGATGATTTCCTTGGTGATTTTGGCAAAGTGTACCTGGACCGCATCTGCATCCTTGGCTACCTGGATGATCTCCTCTGCCGTCTTACATTGGTAAGGCCGGAATTCAAATCCCGCCCGATCATAGACATCCTGAAAAGGCTGAATGGAATCATACATATAGTCGGTCAGCACAACGACCGGCTTGTAATCCAACTTTATCGACATAAAAATCCTCCATCCACCGGGAGTGTTACCCCACTGATATAGTCCGAAGCCTCAGAGGCCAGGAACACCACTACAGCTTTGAAGGCTTCCGGGTCTCCCCAGCCTCCGGCAGGAATCCGTGACAATATCTCCTGATTGCGCACCGAATCCTCCATCAAGGGTCGGTTCATATCAGTAGCAATGTACCCAGGCGCAATGGCATTTACGTTGATGCCTTTTGCAATCCATTCATTGGTTAGCGCGCGGGTCAGTCCCATCACAGCCGTCTTTGTAGCCGTATAGGCAGGTACGCGATAGCCGCCCAAATAGCTGAGCATAGAGGCAATGTTGATGATTTTGCCTTTGTGCTGTTTTTCCATCTCCCTGGCTGCCAGCTGGCTGAGGAAAAAGACTGCATTCAGATTCAAGGCTACCACAGCGTCCCAGTCCTCCCGACTGAAATCCACGCTGTCCATCCGTTTCTGCATCCCTGCGCAGTTCACCAGGATATCCAGTCTTCCACCCAACAGTTCCATACTCTGACGGAATGCGTCATCCAACTGGACCCGATCTGTTAAATCGGCCACTACACCGTCCGCGGAAAATCCCCGTTCCCGAAAAAAGTCCCGGACCTTGTACATACGCTCTGAGCGGTTGATCAGAACGACCTGAGCACCGGACTCACACAGCCCTTCAGCCAGGTAGCGGCCGATTCCCTCCAGGGACCCGACTCCAGTGATAATGGCTTTTTTCCCGGTCAGGTCGAATTTCCGAATCATTTCTGTCCTCATAGCGGTCCCTCGCTCACTTCACATAGCTCTGATCCTGATTATAGACCCCGAACACCCGGTCTTGTGGGCGCTTAGCTACCAAGACCCACATATATTTGTTGCAAGTACCGGGCGATGCGACCGTGGGATGATATCCCATAGGGAAGACCACCATGTTACCCTCACGCACTGGATGGGCAACGGCATCATAAAACCCATTCTTCTCCAGGTAAGTGAACTGGAAGCCAAGCTTAGGAGCGGGCATATCGAAATAGCAGTAGGTCTCCTCCAGTGTTTTGGCATGTTCATGAGGCGGCCAACTGGTCCAGCAAGCATCTCCGCCGAAAGTATAGCCGCACATCAGGCGGGAGGCAGGAGTCTTGTCATTGATCATCAGGAAAACTTCCCGTTTGAATATCCCCTCACCATGAATTTCGTGGAAGTCGCCCAGAGGTGTATCGGGATCAAAGCGGATGAAGTGAGTCTGCCCGATCCCTTCGTACTTGGCAAAGGCGACATAAAAGCTGCAGTCCTCCCTGGCTGTCAGCACACAGCCAGTATCTGCACTGAGATACACGCAATCTAGCTTCCTCATTTCCTCATCAAAGCAGCCGTCCACTTTGGCGTGCCCAGCACCGGAAACCAGTGCGATGCACATCTCATATCCTTCACTGGACACGATGTGGCTATCTCCAGCCTTCAGATTGATCCGGTTGATATGGGTGTACTCACACTCCTGCTTTTGGGGAGAGATTGCCTCCTGGACACCGTACTCTTTGGTTGTAGCCACATTCCACTTGTACATATCTTCTCGTTTCATAGTTTAGTCCCTTTCTGCGGCAACGCCGCACACATAGCTTTTATTCGATTTGGTATATCAGGGAACTACAAAGGCCGTGATTTGCGGTACCAAGATGATAAAAATCACAATGGCAAGGTTGGCAATAAAGAAAGGCATCTCGCCTTTGGAAACATCCTCCACATTCAGTTTGGAGATATTAGCGATTCCAAATATGTTGACCGCCACTGGCGGTGTACAGCATCCGAGGGAGTTCATGATACAGAACATGATGCCGAAATGAATCCCGTCGATCCCCATCGCCTGTACAATAGGCCAAAGCAGGGGGACCAACAGCACCGCAATAGAGGTGCCGTCCATAAACATCCCAAAAATCAGGAACAGGATAAAGCAGAACAATAAGAATACTGTTTTGCTCATATTGGAATTGACTACGAAGTCGCTGATCCCCTTTGACAGTCCGGTATAAGAGAAGAAGTAGGAGAACGAGGAGGCACAGGCAATAATGAACATCACCGTTGCGCTCCCTTTTGCGGAGGTCACGAAGATACGCGGCAAATCAGTCCATTTAATTTCTCGATAAACGAAAATACCAATAAAGATGGCCGCCACTACCGCGATTCCTGCAGACTCTGTGGGAGTAAATATCCCGCTGTAAATACCGCCCAGGATGATAAAGGGAATCAGCAGTGCGGGGAACGAGTCCAACAGCACCTGTAGGAATCCCTTGAACCTCTGATGCTGGACCCCCGCTTTGGGCCACTTCTGCCAGTTGGCCATAACTGCCACGATGATACAAAATACCACCGTGGTCACGACACCCCAGAACAGGCCAACCGCAAACATGTCAGTGATGGAGACCCCTGTCAGCGTGCCATATACGATCATAATGATGCTGGGCGGAATGACCGGGCCAAGGCCGCCGGCCACTGCCAGCAGTCCGGCAGAAGTCTTCTCCGGATAACCCATCTGTTTCATAGCCGGGTAAAGCATAGAGCCAATCGCGATCACCGTGGCGGGGCCGGAACCAGACAGGGCTGCGAAGATGGCGCAGGCCAGCACCGCCGTATAGCCTAGTGAGCCGCGGATCCGCCCAGTCAGGCAATTGACAAACTCCACAATTTTCCCTGAGATACCACCATCTGTCATGATGTTGCCCGCCAAAATAAATAACGGGATCGCCATCAGGGAGGCAGAGTCAATACCGGTGAACAGCTTCTGGCTGATCATGACCAGCGGAATATCACAATAGATAAAGCTGACCACAGCGGAGATGCCCAGGGAAACAGAGACCGGGATACCGATGATGAGGGCGATCACAAACGTACCAAACAAAATCGCTATGGTCATGCTGCTTCCCCCTCCTTCTTTTTGTGGTGCAAAATCGTATTAAGCAGAATGATGCACTGAGTAACAAAAATCAACACACACCCCACCGTGATGGATGCCTGAGGCACCCAAGTGGGCATACCCAAACCGGGTGTGGCCGATTGGGCAGCAGCCTGGGTCTGAAGGAGCCGGAAAGAAGTAAGCCCCACCACGCCGGAAAAAATAATAGTAACAATGGTAGAAACATCCTGCAACAAACCTGCGACCTTAGGCGGCAGGCGCCGAACCAAGGAATCAATATTGAGCTGTGAGTGGTCTCGCAGGCCTATTTCGGCGGCAAATAAAATGATATATACCATACAGGCCCTCGCAACTTCCTCAAACCAGCCGATCTCCAATTTGAAAATGTTGCGGTTCACCACCTGCGAGAATACGGCCAGCACCATCACAGCAAACAGGGCAGAAATCAATATCCGCTCTATTTTGTCAATCACAGTTACGAGCCTCACAAGGTTACCTCGCCTTTCTTATCTTGATCTCAGCATAACGAACTTCTTTATATATCCTCTGCTTTTTGGTGGCCCCGCCCATCTGGGACGGGGCCACTGTCACAAAAGGGCCAATATCACTTTTCCGCTGCGGCGACCATGTCCAGCATCTCCTGGGGCAGGCTGTCCGCGAACTCACCATACAGGGAAGCGGTGGCCTCTTTCAGGGACTCGCGGTCGATTTCGATAATCTCCAGACCGGCGGCCTCCAGCTCCTCAATGGCGGCCTCGTTGGCCTCCATACACATCTGGCGGCCAGCCTCGGCGCCATCACGGCAAGCCTGGAAGAAGGTGTCCCGGAGATCCTCGGGAATCTTATCGATAGCGCTCTGAGAGATCAGCACGGGGCAGACGTTGTAGAAGTGCCCGGTCAAAGTCACATACTTGGCCACTTCAGTGAAGCCGTCGGTAGCGATGTTGCTCAATGCATTCTCGCCGGCGTTGACAGTGTTCTGCTGCATGGCGGTAAACAGTTCGTTATAACCCATGGGAGTGGCGATGGCACCCAAAGCGTTGAATGTGGCCATGTCCAGGGGATTCTCCATGGTGCGGATCTTAATGCTCTTGAAATCATCAATAGTACGCACAGGGACCGTGGAGAAGACATGCCGGAAACCGGTGGGCAGATAGCAGGCAATGGTGATGCCTTTTTCTTGAGCAAGCTCATTGAGCTTCTCACCCAGCTCCCCATTCAAAGCGTTGGCGATATGATCGTCGGTCTCAAACATGAAGGGGGCGCCCAGAACAGCCAGCTCGGGGATCACAGTCCCCAGGACAGCCTGGTTGCTGATTGCCATATCCAGGGTATTCATCTGAATAGCTTCCATGGAAGGCTTGACGTCCCCCAACTGAGAGCTGGGGTAGACTTCAATCTGGATGCGACCGTTTGTCTGGGTGGCGACCTCCTCAGCGATTCGCTGCATCGCCAGATGGTTGGTTGCTGTCGGGCTGTGGCAGTCGCTCAGCTTCAGAGTAATGGTCTCCTGATCATTGCCGCCTCCAGACCCAGAAAGCTCTCCCGGCACATCGGGAGTAGATGTGCTCGTACCACCGCCGCCGCAAGCCGTAAGGGAGAGGGTCATGACGCAGGTCAAGATGAGAGAAGTCAGCTTTTTCATTTGTTTTTCCTCCGTTTCTTTATTGATTCGTTTTCAGGGAAAGATCGTTGTTTCGAGCAAAAGCATTTTAGTTAATCGATTTCATTCTTTTCAAAAATACAATTTTATATAGAAACCAAAACTTTATCTTGTGCTATCAAACAATATCTCCCCCTAATGTAGATCTAATTATATACTTTTCGACGATATTGTAAAGTGCTATTTGCAAATTTTCTAGTTTAAACAAATTTTAAGTCCGATTTTTATGAACTACTCCTAACCCCCTTCTCCAATATTTTCTCATTTTTGTTTATCGGTTTCATTAAAGTGAATAAGGGTGATTTGGCAAGCATATCAACTACCATAACGGTCCACCCAGTGAAATCCGAAGGACAACTTTACCCATGCAGGCCCGCCGCGTCAGCGGCGGGCCTGTTCGTCGTCCCGTTTAGGCATGATGGGGTAAAATTTTCAATAAAAATATATGGAAATGTCCCACACAGAGGGAAGTTCCCAGGTTTTATGTAGGGCTCGGCATCCCTGATACGCTGCGAAAATCTTCCTCTTGCAGGGGAGGTGCCCCGAAGGGGGCCTTTCCGTCCCCCGGGGTTACATCCAATAAGGGTGACCAAAACAGGAGCCCAATGGAAATCCAGCGCAAGTGATTTCCGTTGGGGGGGACGAGTAGCGGCAGGAGCGAATCTTTCTCTTTAGGGCTAGACGAGTGATCTGGAGCTTACGAGGATGAGCTCGGTCGCTGAAGAGGAGGATTTTTAAGGGGAATATGAATCGAAATATCTCCCCCTTAAACGGCTCTTTGCCGCGACTGGCAAAGTGGGACGCCGCTAGTGCGGTGAAATAGCTCGGGTAATCACGTGGGGCCACCCCCCCACAACGTATCATCCGCAGGAGCCGGCGGGGTCGAACTCGTCATTGGTGACGCAGGTCATGATGTCGACTACCCAGAGCACCTCGATGGCTTCTTGGTTGTCCTCGGAAGTCACGTCGCTGTAGCCCGTGGCGCCGGTGCCGACGACCATCAGCCCCAAGGTCATGACGGTGGCCAGAGCCAGGCTGAGGGCCCGCTTCAGGTTTCTCATTCAGAATTCCTCCTTTTAGATTTTTGCTGCCAATTCTAGAATCGGTAACACATTTCGGGATGTTCTCCCATATCCAGAGGTTTTCGGAAGCTTTTTTACCCAATTTAGCTGTGAGTACCACACCTCTTGTATGCAAAAATCACCGCCAAATTGGCGGTGATTTTCCTTAAAAATGGTGGACCTAATCGGGATCGAACCGACGACCTTACGGATGCGAACCGTACGCTCTCCCAGCTGAGCTATAGGCCCATATTTAGTTATCTTATATAATTTGAAGCATTTTGCTTTGTTTTATATGCCTGTCTTCAAAAGAAACTCGTTTTTATGACAGGCCGTTGATGGGACCATCCTGCCCTTCACAGCAGGGGGCAGCCTTTAGACAGGTTTTTATTATACCAGATTTATTAAAAATGTAAAGCCCTTACCGCAAATTTTTTTATCCTCTTTCCCATCCTGTTTTGGGGATGACTGGAATTCAAATTTATACCCCAGCATTTGTAAATTCCCAATGATTCCCTCCGCGGGAAGTTCTCATATAATTATTCAGTTTGTCCAATAGGCAAATTCCCGCTGTACGCTTATAATGAATATAAAACAATTCTGCCGTTTTCCTTTCCACATGCGGCCGGCGGATAGCTCTTCCCGCCGGGTAGAGGTGAACAACCATGCAGATTTTCTCCGGACAGTCAATTTCATCTGATGTCGTTTTCGGCCCTCTTCATTTCCTTACGCCCGCACCGCCGACGATATCTGCTCATTCTCCCCTCCCGCCAAAAGAGGAGTGGGAGCGCTTCTCCACGGCTCACCGCCAGGCAGTACTGGAGCTGGCCCAGCTCTATGACCAAGCTGTCCAGATGGTGGGGGAAAAGCTGGCCACCATTTTTGCCATCCACGCCATGCTCCTGGATGACCAAGACTATCAGGACACTGTCTACTCCATGATATTTTCCTGCGGCTGTACAGCTGAGCATGCCTCTAAGACTGCTATGGATCACCTGGTATCCCTCTTTGAGCAGATGGACAGCCCCTATATGCAGGCCCGCGCCTCTGATGTCCGGGCCATCTCCGATCGAATGCTCCGTATCCTCACCGGCCGCGGCACTGTGCCCCCCGTCTCTTTCTCTCCTTCTATCCTGGTGAGCACAGAATTTGCTCCCAGCCAGATCATCACCCTCGACCGCTCCTGTATTTTGGGCTTTATTGCTATGCGCGGCAGTGTACAGAGCCACGCCGCTGCCCTGTCCCGAGCCCTCTCCATCCCCGCCCTGGTGAAGCTCGATCTCTCGGCTTCCCTGGAAGGCCACACTGCCCTTCTAGATGGAGGAGCGCAGAAGCTGTATGTGGACCCTACCCCTGACATCCTCTCCCGTCTGGGCCCCCCTGATCCAAGCATCCGCCTCTCCACACCGAATCAGTTATAACAGAGCCTTCGGACCGCTCCGGTCGTCCGAAGGCTCTTCTTTGCAAAATAATATTTTTTTGCTGGGAACTTTTCTTAATTCCTGTCGTCCAAAAGAGTGTACAGAGGAACTTCCCTCAAAAATCTCAAATATCATAATAAGGAGAACCCAAATGAAACGAATCTTTACTCTGATCCTTGCCCTTTCTCTGCTGGCCCTCACCGCCTGCTCCGGCGGCGGCACCGGTGAGACAGACAGCTTGACCCCTGAGGAGCGCACCCAGCGCTTCGTCACTGCCATCACCGATGCCCGCAGCGAGGAGGACAACGAATACAACAGCATCCTCAGCTCCGCGGATGACGACACGGCGGATATGACTTTCCAGCTCCTAGGGGTCACCGCCGAGGATATGGAGTCCTTTGCCATCAGCGTGTCACTGATGAACGTCAAGGCCTACGGCATTGCCGTCATCAAGCCCGCACAGGACAGCGAGGACACAGTGAAAGAGGGCCTTCAGGGCTTTATCGACCAGCAGCAGCAGAATTTCCAGATGTATCTGCCTGACCAGTATGAGGTCGCCAAGAACGCCCGCTTGGAGACGCTGGAGGACGGGACCGTGGTCATGGTGATGTGTGAGGACCAGGATACGGTCTTTGACTCCATCATTGATTCCCTTCAGGCCGGCTGACCCGCGCTCTTTTCTGCGGGCAAGCTTTCGACAAATTTTCTGCGGCCCCGCCGGAAGGCGGGGCCGCAGCTTTTGATCTGCTCTGGATCTCCCTCATGCCTCTTTTTTCTGTTGTAATATTCTCCAATCAGTGTTATATTAAAAGCGGATATACCAAACACTTTTCACAAGACGGGAGGTAAGAATATGAACGCGATCCAGCTTACATCGAGATTCAACCCCCAGCTTGAGGTGTCGGTCTTCCAGGGGCATTTTGCCACCCGGCACTCCCACAACAGCCACTACATCGACATCACCCGCATGAAGCACGAGTTCACCATGGCCCGGGAAGCTGCCATGACCCTGGCCCAGAACTACGCCTATGACAAGGGGGTGGACACCATCGTATGTCTGGACGGGAGCGAGGTCATCGGCGCGTTCCTCGCCCGCCACCTGGCCAAAAAGGAAGTCTTTTCCGTCAACAGCAGCAAAAACATTAACGTAGTCACCCCGGAGTATGACTCCAACGGGCAGCTGATCTTCCGGGACAACCTGACCCCCATGATCGTGGGGCGGGAGGTGCTGATCCTGATCTCCACCGTCAACTCCGGCAAGAGCGCCCGGCGCACCCTGGAGTGTGTCCAGTATTACGGCGGCAAGGTCCAGGGCATTGCCGCCATCTTCAGCATGCTGGAACAGGTGGACGGCATCCCGGTGTACAGTCTTTTCTCCCCTGACGACATCGCCGGATATATCTCCAGCTCCCCCAAGGAGTGCCCCATGTGCCGGGCCGGCCAGAAGATCGATGCCCTGGCCAACAGTTTCGGCCTGTCCATGCTGTGACCCACGCTTGCTATCGTGCATCCCCCGGATGCACGATTTTTATACCTATTTATTCATTTTTCCTTGCATAATATTCATTTTTGGTGAAAGTAAACGGAATATTTTTTGTCGTTTCTGGATAATCATACGATTCAGCACTTGCTTTTTGCTTTAAACGGTGGTAGACTTCCCTTAACATTGAATGATGCGGAGCTGCGGCGGCCCTGATCCGGCCCCACGCCCGCCCATAATCAGGAGGAAATGAACTATGTCTCAAATCAAAAAAGTGGTACTGGCCTATTCCGGCGGCCTGGATACATCCATCATCATCCCCTGGCTGAAAGAGAATTACGGTGACCCCGAGATCATCGCTGTCTCCGGCGATGTGGGACAGGGGACCGAGCTGGACGGCCTGGAGGAGAAGGCCATCAAGACCGGCGCCTCCAAGCTGTACGTGGAGGACCTGACAGATGAGATGGTAGATGACGTCATCATCCCCTCCATGATGATGGGAGCCAAGTATGAGGACTATCTGCTGGGCACCGCCTTCGCCCGTCCCATCATCGCCAAGCGGCTGGTAGAGATCGCCAAGGCGGAGGGTGCCGACGCGATCTGCCACGGCTGCACCGGCAAGGGCAACGACCAGGTGCGCTTTGAGCTGGCCATCAAGCGCTTCGCCCCCGAGATGAAGATCATCGCCCCCTGGCGTGAGTGGGACATCAAGGGCCGCGACGAGGAGATCGACTATGCCGAGTCCCACAATGTGCCCCTGAAGATCAGCCGGGAGACCAACTACTCCAAGGACAAGAACCTGTGGCACCTGAGCCATGAGGGTCTGGACCTGGAAGACCCGGCCAACGAGCCCCAGTACGACAAGCCCGGCTTCCTGGAGATGGGCGTCTCCCCCGCCATGGCCCCTGACCAGGCCACCTATGTGACCCTGGATTTTGAGAAGGGCTGGCCTGTGGCCGTGGACGGCGAGAAGATGAAAGCCAGCGATATCATCCGCAAGCTGAACCAGCTGGGCGGCGAGAACGGCATCGGTCTGCTGGACATCGTGGAAAACCGGCTGGTGGGCATGAAGGACCGCGGCGTGTACGAGACCCCCGGCGGCACCATTCTCTACCGGGCCCACGAGGTGCTGGAGATGATCACCATTGATAAGGACACCAAGCACATGAAGCAGAAGCTGGCGGTGGACTTTGCCGACCTGGTGTACAACGGCAAGTGGTTCACCCCCCTGCGGGAGGCCCTCACCGCCTTCGCCGTGGACACCCAGAAGCATGTCACCGGACAGGTGAAGCTGAAGCTGTACAAGGGCAATATCATCACCGCCTCCGTCACCTCCCCCGAGAGCCTGTACTCCGAGAGCCTAGTCACCTTCGAGGAGAGCGACTACAACCAGGACGATGCGACTGGCTTCATCAATCTGTGGGGCCTGCCCGATACCGTCCAGGCGCTGCGGGAGCAGGGAAAGCTGAAATAAATTTCAATTAGGAATTAGGAATGAGGAATAAACGGATTCGCCTGCGGCGAATGAAATTCAAGCCGTCTGGCTTCGCCGGACCCCTCAATTTCTAATTCCTAATTCCTCATTCCTAATTAAGGAGCGATTCAATATGAAACTTTGGGCCGGCCGGTTTCAGAAAGAGACCGACACCTTAGTAAACGACTTCAACTCCTCCATCGGGTTCGACGCCCGGCTGTATAAGCAGGACATCCAGGGCTCCATGGCGCACGCCGCCATGCTGGGCCGGCAGGGCATCATCGAGGAGCACGAGGCGGAGAAGATCATCAACGGTCTCAAGACCATCCTCTCCGAGATTGAAGGGGATAGTGTGGAGTTCTCCCTGGACAACGAGGACATCCACATGAACATCGAAGCCATGCTCACCCAGCGCATCGGCGATGCGGGCAAGCGTCTCCACACCGCCCGCAGCCGAAATGACCAGGTGGCGGTGGACACCCGTCTGTATGTGAAGGAGGAGATCCCCGTCCTTATCAGCAAGGTGCTGGATCTGGAGCGGGTCCTGGTGAAGAAGGCCAAGGCCCATCTGGACACCGTGATGCCCGGCTACACCCACCTCCAGCGGGCCCAGCCTACCACCTTCGCCCACTACATGATGGCCTACGCCAACATGTTCAAGCGGGACGTGACCCGGCTGGAGGACTGTCTGGAGCGGCTGGACGAGTGCCCCCTGGGCGCGGGCGCCCTGGCCACCTCCACCTATCCGGTGGACCGCTTCGCCACCGCCCAGGCCCTGGGCTTCAAAAAGCCCACCGACAACTCCATGGATTCCGTCTCTGACCGGGACTATGTGATCGAACTGCTCTCCGCCCTGTCCATCCTGATGATGCATCTGTCCCGGTTCTCCGAGGAGATCATCCTCTGGTGCTCCTGGGAGTTCAAGTTCGTGGACCTGGACGACGCCTACTCCACCGGCTCCTCCATCATGCCCCAGAAGAAGAACCCTGACGTGGCCGAGCTGGTCCGGGGCAAGACGGGCCGGGTGTACGGCGATCTGGTCACCCTGCTGACCATGATGAAGGGCCTGCCCCTGGCCTACAACAAGGACATGCAGGAGGACAAGGAGGCCCTGTTCGACGCCGTGGATACGGTGGAGCTGTGCCTTCCCGTCTTTGCCGCCATGGTGGACACCCTGACGGTGCGCCCCAAAAACATGGCCAAGGCGGCGGCCGGCGGCTTCATCAATGCCACCGACTGCGCCGACTACCTGGTCAAGAAGGGCCTGCCCTTCCGGGAGGCCTATATGATCGTGGGCCGTCTGGTCAACCTGTGCATCAAGACCGGGGACACCCTGGACACCTTGACCCTGAAGGACTTCCGGGCCATCTCCGGACTGTTTGACGAGGATGTGTACAAGGCCCTGGAGTTAAAGACCTGCGTCAACGGCCGGAGCGTCTACGGCGGTCCCGCCCGGGAGAGCGTGGAGAAGCAGATCTCCAATATCGAGGGATTCCTTGCGCAGCGGAGCTGACTTCTATTCCTCCCCCATTTCGTTTCGTGTTCCTGGCGGGGGCCTTTTTGTGCTCCCCTCTCCCGCGGGGCAGGACACACAGACGATCGGAACTTATCTTTCAAAAATCAGGTGGTCCTTATGAACAAACCCAAGATCTATATTGACGGCAAGGAGGGCACCACAGGCCTGCAGATCTATGAACGGCTGGGCGGCCGGGACGATCTGGAGCTGCTGCTCATTGACGAGGACAAGCGGAAGGACACCGAGGAGCGGCGCAAGTTCCTCAACGCCGCCGACCTGGTCTTTCTGTGCCTGCCCGACGCTGCCGCCGTGGAGGCGGCCTCCCTTATTGAGAACGG
>OWIY01000226.1_pt1 | contig 19052 bp, 16 predicted proteins | sample 1732841 | NCBI WGS metagenome assembly OWIY01 (sample SAMN05065760, study PRJEB22554) | human gut metagenome | biome: ENVO:2100002; feature: ENVO:00000062; material: ENVO:00002003 | host: Homo sapiens | place: USA | reverse complement strand
CGGCATACGAGATGAGCGCTAGTCTCGGGGCTCGGAGATGTGTATAAGAGACAGTACTTGGTCAGCACCTCAGACAGGGAGCGGCCGAAATCGCCCACTAAAGAGCAGCAGATACAGCCGGAGTTCATTTCCCGGATCTCAATGCCAGAATCCTGTAAAAAGCCGCCGTCAATGCCGATCTCTCCAAACTCATTTTCGATCAGCACCACCTTTTCCCCGGCGATGGCCTCCTCCAGAAGCTTTTTTATAAATGTGGTCTTTCCAGCCCCCAGGAAACCGGAAATAATATCGATCTTTGTCATTTTTAATTCCTTCTTTCTATTCAATCCATGAAATAACGGTTGTCTGTTACTAACTTTAACACATTTTTTCCCAAAGTCAACCGCCGCCCTTAAAATTTCCCGTCCTACCGCCTCCGGACAGCCTGGATCACGGAAAAAATCCCAAAGGCTCCCATGTTGACCACCACCACACTGGCTCCCGCCGGAATGGAATACACATAGGAAAGCACCAGGCCGATGAAAAAGCAGACCACGGATACGGTCCCCGCCGAAAGGATCACGCCGGAAAAACTTTTAAATACCCGCATGGAGGTGAGGGCCGGAAAGATGATCAGGCTGGAGATCAGCATGGCTCCCATCATCCGCATACCCAGGACAATGGTGACCGCCGTCAGCACCGCCAGGATCGTATTGTAGCCGGAGACCCGGACTCCGGTGGCCCTGGCAAAACTCTCATCAAAGGTCACGGCGAACACCTTATTGTAGCAGAGAATGAACATCCCCAGGACGATCAGGGACAGGACGGCGCTCAATACCACGTCCTCCCGGCTCATGGCCAGGATGCTGCCGAACATATAGCTGCTGACGTCTGTGGTCATTCCCGTGGTCAAGGATGTGACGATGATCCCCACAGCCAGAGAGCCGGCGGAGATCATAGCAATGGCCGCATCGCTCTTGATCTTCCCATTGCCGGTGATCCGAAGGAGCAGCACTGCGGCGGCGGCCACCACGGGGATGGATACCGCCAGGGGAGCCCACCCAAAGGCCACGGCCACAGACAGGGCTCCAAATGATACATGGGATAATCCGTCCCCGATCATGGAATATCGCTTCAGCACCAGGCTCACCCCCAGAAGGGAGGCGCACAGAGAGATCAGAAGGCCGCCGGTCAGCGCCCGGACGATGAACGGATACGAAAGCATTTCTCTTAAAAGTTCCATCATTTTCCACCTCCCAGGAATTCTCTCCCGCATTCCGTCTGTTTATAGTCTTCCACAGAGCCGTAAAATAACACGCTCTGCTTTAAGTGGAGGATCTTATTGGCCTGGGCCACGATGTTCTGGATATCGTGGGATACCATTAAGACGGCCACCTGCTCCTCCCGGTTCAAATGGCGGATCACCCGGTAAAAGTCCTGGGTGGTGGAGGGATCCAGCCCGGTGATGGGCTCGTCCAGGATCAGAAGGCGGTCTGTGGCACAGAGGGCCCTGGCGATCAGCGTCCTCTGCTTCTGGCCGCCGGAAAGATCCCGGTAGCAGCTCCTTCTCAGATCTGTGATCCCCAGACGCTCCATGTTCACTGCCGCCGTTTCCCTTTCTTTTTTTGAGTAAAACGGACGGTTCCCCCGCTTTCCGAGACAGCCGGAGATCACCACCTCCTGGACTGTGGCCGGAAAATCCTTCTGGGCCGGCGTCTGCTGGGGAAGATATCCGATGCCGGACCGCTTCAGATCGTCGGATACCATAAGGCTTCCGCCAGTGGGCTTTAAAAGCCCCAGAAGCCCCTTCATCAGCGTGCTCTTTCCCGATCCGTTTTCTCCCACGATGCAGAGGTAATCCCCCTGACAGATCTCCAGGGACACATCCTTTACCACATCATAATTTTCATATCCAAAATCCACATGCTCACATTTTAATAACGGCTGGCTCATTTGCACAGTCCCTCCCGCAGATTCTTCACATTTTGTTCCATCAGCTCCAGGTATGTGACCCCTTCCTCAAACTGCCGCCGGGTCACGTTATGGCAGGAATGGAACAAAAGAGGTACCGCCCCTGTCTCTTCTCCGATGATCTCCGCCACCCGGTGGCTGGAAAGCTCCAGGTAGTAGACCACAGGAAGCCCCTCTTCTTTTACCTTGTCGATCAGATAGGCGATGGTCCTGGCGCTGGGCTCTGTATCCGAGGAGCAGCCGGAAAAGGCCGCCCGGTAACGGAGTCCGTAGGTGTCGGCAAAATACCGCAGCGGGAACTTATCGCCCATGACGATCATGTCGTGGGCCGCGCCGTCCCTTACCTCCCGGAATTCTTTATCCAGCCTTTCCAGCTCCTCCAGATACGCTGCGGCTCCTGCCTGGTACATGGCCCCGTGGTCCGGATCCCTTTCCGTAAGAATCTCAGCGATCACGTCCACCATCCTCATGGCATTGACTGGGGATGTCCAGATATGCTCATCGTACTCGATCTCATACCGGCTCTCGTCCTCCTCCGGCGGCTCTGCCGCTTCTTCCTCACCGTCCCCGTGGACGTGCACATGACCATGGCCCTCGTCGGAATGCTCCATCCCTTCCACGATCTCTTCCTCCACCGCGTCCACCTGGTCCATCATGATGACCACCGTCTGGTCCTCCCGTTCAAAGGAATCCACCACCTGGTCCACCCAGTGCTCCATGGCCCCGCCGTTGGCAATGATCACATCCGCCTCCTGCATGATGCGGATGTCCTTCGGCGTAGGCTCAAAGGAATGGCTGTCCATGCCCGCCGGGATCACCAGGGACAGCTCCACCTGGTCTCCGCCCACCTGGCGCACAAAATCATAATAGGGGAACAGAGTGGCGGCCACCTTTAATTTCCTCCCGCCTTCCCCGTCTCCCGGCTCCTCTCCGCTCTCTGCTCTCCCGCAGCCGGAAAGGAGACAGAAAAGGAACATCACTGCCAGCGCCAGCCATGTTCCCCCTCTTATTTTCCTCGTTTTTACAGATTTCCTCAATGATTCTCCTCAGCTTTCCCGGAAAGGATCCGGATCATGTCCCAGGGGCTCTCGATCAGATACGCCGGAGCAAAAGCCTCCAGCTCCTTCCGGCCCCGGAATCCCCACAGGACTCCCACCGTGTCCATCCCGGCATTTCTTCCTGTTTCCATATCGGTGTTGGTATCTCCGAAATACAGACAGTTTTCCGGAGCAACGCCCATCTCCTTTGCCGCCTCCAGAGCGCCTCTGGGATCCGGCTTCTTCGGGATCCCCTCCCGTTCTCCGACCACCGTGTCAAAGGCGTCCGTTCCGAACACATACTCCACGGTCTTTACGGCCTGGGCGTGGGGCTTGTTGGAGACCACGGCCAGCTTCATCCCCTTTTCCCTGGCAAAGGCCAGGAGCTCCCTGATGCCCTCGTAGGCATGCATCTGGTAATTACAGTTTTCCCCGAAGATCTCCATATAAACCGGGAGGATGGCTTCATAATGGGCCGGATCCGTATCCTTACAGGCCGCCAGTGACCGCCTCATCTGCATTTTATAGCCGTCTCCCACAATGGTCATCATCTGCTCCTCAGACAGAGGCCCCAGCCCGAACCGCTCCAGGGACTTGTTGGTACAATAGGTCAGCGCATGGATGGAATTCACCAGGGTTCCGTCCAGATCAAAGATCATAGCGCCGTAATCCATACATTTTTTCATGTGCTCATCTCCTTACAGGGCCTTAGTATATCATAAGAAGGAAAGCCAGGCAAGAAAATCTTGCCTCCGTCCCTGGCTCCCGGAGGATCTCTCTGTTCGGAAGATTTCGTTAAATTCATATCAATCTTCTGCGATTTCCTTGCTTTTTTCTGGTTTCTATGGCAGAATACGTTGACCAATAGGATCGTTAATTTCTTAACGTATCTCTGGAGATCCGCAATCGTTCCGCTATGTCTCTTCCTGTCCGGACCTTCCCATGGCTGAACGGCCGCTAAAACGATAAAAGGAGTCACTGAATCATGGAAACAGCACCAAAGCACCGGGAATCCTGGAAGGAATTCCTAAAGAGAAAGCAGATTAATTTCACCGTACAGACGTACTTCATCGACGCCCTGGGGTCCATGGCCTTCGGCCTTTTCGCCTCCCTCCTGATCGGGACCATCTTTTCCACCATCGGGGAAAAAACGGGCGTGGAGGTTTTCAATACCATCGCCTCCTACGCCAAAGGGGCCACCGGAGCCGCCCTGGGCGTATCCATTGCCTATGCCTTAAAAGCGCCGCAGCTGGTTCTTTTTTCCGCCGCCACCGTGGGGATCGCAGGCAATGAGCTGGGCGGGCCCGTGGGCGCTCTGGTGGCCACCATTGTGGCTGCGGAGCTGGGAAAGCTGGTGTCCAAGGAGACCCGTGTGGACATCCTGGTCACTCCCGGCGTTACCATCATTTCCGGCGTCTTTATGGCCCAGTTCGTGGGCCCCAGCGTATCCCGGTTCATGACCCTATTCGGAGAAATGGTCAAGACTGCCACGGAAATGCAGCCCTTTTTCATGGGGATCCTGGTATCGGCCCTCATCGGCATTGCCCTGACCCTTCCCATCAGCAGCGCGGCCATCTGTATCATGCTGTCCCTGGACGGCCTGGCCGGAGGAGCGGCCACAGCCGGCTGCTGCGCTCAGATGGTGGGCTTTGCCGTCATGAGCTTTAAGGAAAACGGCTGGGGCGGCCTTTTGGCCCAGGGCCTGGGGACCTCCATGCTCCAGATGGGAAACATCGTGAAAAACCCCAGGATCTGGATCGCTCCCACCCTGGCGTCCATGGTCACTGGCCCCCTGGCCACCATGGTCTTTAAGCTGGAGAACATCCCGGCAGGCGCGGGCATGGGGACCTGCGGCCTTGTGGGTCCCATCGGCATCTATACCGCCATGTCCGGCGGAGGCCCCAGGATGTGGGCCGGGATCCTCATGATCTGTTTCATCCTTCCCGCCGTCCTCACCTGGATCTTCGGAGAGCTCTCCAGGAAGGCCGGATGGATCTGTGAGGGAGATCTGAAACTGGATCTGTAAACAGCCTCCATAAAATGCTTCGGCCGGCCAGGCATCATGTCCGGGCGGCCTTTTTATCATTTTCCATCATTGATCCTGATTCCTGGTAAACTCCCCTACTAAATACACGATCCCAAGAACTGCCGTCAGAATAAGCCCCAGATACAGCGCCCAGAAGATCAGCCTCTGCCGTCCCGCACAGAACAGGAAGACACTGATCACCGCCGCCCATGTCAGCGGGACCCAGAAAAATTTTGAAAGACGGAATAAAGCATCAATCACCTTCATTGTATTCCTCCTCTCGCGGATATGGTCTGTATCCTGATTATACCATGTCCTTCGGACATGCTGCCCCTCTGGGAGAATTGGGCGCCTGGATTTCTGCGGTAAACGCAGAAACCAGATGCGCGATGGTATAATGTCTGTTTCCAGACATTATACCATACAGGATCCCCCATTTCTATCCCTGTTTTATTGACTTTCCCCATGAAAAACTATATAATTTCTTCATGGGAGATACCCCCACCAGGAATATTTATAAGGAGGTATAAACGTATGAAAAAGCGATTTGCCGCCCCACTGGCGGCAGTGCTGGCGATGAGTATGGCGTTTTCATCGCTGGCGGCAGTGAAACTGGACACACCGGTCGTACGGTGAAGTTCTGAAAAAGAAGCCCTTCCCGAGTGGAAGCGGGTGGAGAACTCCAGCAAATGAATACCAGGTGGAGGCGTTCCGGGATGGGAAATCCATGTGGGATTCCCGCCACACATTTTCCTCCACAGATACCCGTGAATGGCTGAAATCCAGCGGATTTGTCAACAAATTGAAGGACTCTGGAACTTATACCTTTAGAGTTATGGCGCTTGGAGATGGTAACGATACCCTAAACAGCGACTGGTCCGAGCTTTCCGCTCCCTGGACATTTAAAAAGTCTTCCGTATCATTAGGGAGTCCAGTCAATCTTCGTTGGGATGGCACCACAGCCTGTTGGGATGCTCCGGAAATTCCGGCAGAATATGCATCCTATTTCAAAGGCTATGAAGTATATCTTCTGGCTGATGGTCAATCCTGGAGTGGATACTCCAATGTACAGAACACCAGCCAGGATCTGGCTGACAACATGACAAAGGAAGGCGCAAAGGAATACTCCTTCTCCGTCCGCGCCGTCAGCAATACGCCGTCCAAGATCTTCCATAGTGAAACCGTTTACGCAGATGATCCCTACAAGCCAGGCGGCGCTTCCGACAAGGTATCGGGAACTCTTGATAAGATCACTTCCGGCGATATTCCCATGGACCAGGCACCGGATGCTTTAAAAGAAAATATCAAGGACGTCCAGGTGGCCATGCAGTCGGATCCGGACGTTCTGGCCAAGGTCGAGGCCCTGGATAAGAACGACGTCCAGAAAGCTATGGCTGGAAAGTCCGCAGAGCCCACGGTGAAAAAGCTCTCCTTCCTGTTTGACTCCCTGGGCGTGGGTGCAGCCATGGATGTCCAGTGTGCAGAACCGCTGGAGGGAATGGACTACTATCCCCTGGCCTTCGCCCCGGATCATGGCTCCATCACGGGCCTCCGGGCAGAGCTTTCCAATATCTCCACGCCCAGCAACGCCAGCCGGACGTATTCCTTCGACCTGGAACTTTATAAAACCACAGAGGAAAGCGCCCGATCCGCAGAGGGAACAGAAACAAAGGTCACTTCCCTGCGGACTCCGATGAAATTCTACATCTCCATGCCCGACGGCTTCGAGGATGTGGCAAACGAAAACAATACCCTCTGGTATGACGAGGAGACCGGCTGCATCGTGGTCTACACCAATGATCCTGGAAGGTTCACCGTAAAGCTCCGCAGGGAAAACAGCGGCTCCGGTTCCTCCGGCAGCTCCGGCGGCGGCTCCAGCAGAAGCGTCCGCGTGGATCTGATGAACCAGTCCCCGGAGGGCGGAAAGTGGTCCAAGGATGGAACTATCTGGCACTTTACCTTTAAGAACGGGATCCTGGCCCAGAGCTGCTGGCTCTATATCGGCCAGAACTGGTATTACTTCGGCAGCAACGGCGATATGGCCACCGGATGGTTTAAGGACAACTTAAACAACTGGTACTATCTGACTCCCGCTGGAGCCGGAACAGAGGGCACCATGGTCACCGGATGGCAGCAGATCGACGGACGCTGGTATTACTTCAATGAGAAGAGCGACGGCTTCCGCGGCACCATGTTATCCAACACCACCACTCCCGACGGCTACACCGTAGACGGAAGCGGCGCGTGGACCCAGTAAAAAACAGATCTTGTTTTACCCGCCCGGGCTTTGTCCCGGGCGTTTTTTATGTCATAGGGAAGTGCGTCCTATGACATAAAAAACGCTCTGCGGGGATCGCCATGCGGCAGAAGGGAATTATGCCGCAGATCTGCCCCTCCACATCTTTCTGTCCTCTCTAATTTTCCTCTCCCATTCCCCGGCCTACCGACTATATGCACTCCTAGCTTCACATTCCCCCCTCCCGTATCTCCAAAAATTTTGGGCAAAAATACCCCTTTTTTCCATGATGCCCAAAAATCGTACGGAAATCCTGGATTTTCACCGGATCTTCCTGCGGGATTGGGCATATATCTCTTTTTTTCCTGTGTATACCCAAAAACTGCCGGGATTTTGGGCATAGCAGAAAAAAAGTCTATTCTATGCCCAACAACAGGGCCTGTGAGGCTAAGGTGCGCCCCATAAGGCGGGTACACTTCCCCTGTCCGCAAAAGGACCGGCCTTCCGGCCGGTCCCAGCAAAACAGCTTCTTTTATTCGTACCGCAGGGCGTCGATGGGATCTGCCTTGGCCGCCCGGGAGGCCGGATAGATTCCGAAGAAAATTCCCACCACCGCGGAGAATCCCACGGCCAGGAAAATGATCCCAGGCTTTATGACAACCGGAAGGCCCAAGGCCATGCCGCCCAGAGATACCACGCTCACCGCCAGCACCACGCCGATGATGCCGCCGCAGGCCGAGAGGATCGCCGATTCCGTCAGAAACTGGATCAGCACGTCCCGGGTCCTGGCTCCCAAAGCCTTCCGGATCCCGATCTCCCGTGTCCGCTCCGTAACAGAGACCAGCATGATGTTCATAATGCCGATGCCTCCCACCAGGAGAGAAATGGCTGCGATCCCGCCCACAGCCGCCGACAGGGCTCCCATCATACTGTCCACACTGCCCATCTCATCCACTGCCGTCTGGCTATAAAAGTCCTCGGGCTTCCTGTCCTTCTGTTTGGCAATATACGCCATGAGCCGGTTCATGAAATCCGTCATATCCGCATCGTCCGCCGCGAACAGACGGCAGGAGTAAAAGTTATCATTGGGCCAGGTGAGGATCGTATAGGGGATAAAGGCCGCCCCCGTATCGCTTCCAGTCCCCATCATCAGCGCCTGGAAGGCGTTCATCTCTTTTTTGTAAACGCCCACCACCGTATACTCGTCCGTCTCCCCGTAAACGGTCATCCGCAGGCTTTTCCCCACGGCGTTTTCCGTTCCGAACAGCTTCTCGGCGCTTTTTGCCTCCATCACCAGGTTTTTCCTCCGGCCCAGCACATCTCCCTCGTTGAGATAGCGGCCGTAGATCACATCCACTGGCTGTACATCCTGGTAATTATAGTCGATGCCGGTAAATTCAAACTTCATTTTCGTACGGCCCGCCTGTACGTCTGTGCTCAGATACGCACTGCTGTCAATGTAAGCCACCTCATCCCCGAATACCTCTTTGATCTTATCCAGATCATCCAGGGTGAAATAATCGGTCATACGCACATTATCGATCCAGTAGCCGATCTGGATATATGCCTGGGTGATCCCTACGTCCTTATAAAGATCCTGGAACAGTCCCCGCATGGTATCGCCGATGGACACAATGGAGATCACAGAGCCAATACCGATGATGATGCCCAGCATGGTGAGGAAGGAACGCATCTTATTGGCCTTTATGGCGTGGAAGGCCATGGCCATATTTTCGATCAGCATACGGCCTCCCCCTTTCTCCCGTAAAGTCCCCGGGTGTGGATCACTCCGCTGCCAGGCGTGGGATTTAAGTTTTTCTCATCGCTGATGATCTGGCCGTCGGAAAACCGGATGATCCGGTCCGTGAAGGCGGCGATATTTTCCTCATGGGTCACCACCACCACCGTGGCTCCGGCCTTATGGAGCTCTGAAAAGATCTCCATGATCTCAATGGAAGCCGCCGTATCCAGGTTTCCTGTGGGCTCGTCGGCTAAGATCAGCGGCGGCTCGTTGGCCAGGGCCCTGGCGATGGCCACCCTCTGCCTCTGGCCTCCGGACATTTCATTGGGCATGTGGTCTGCCCTGGCTCCCAGGCCCACGCATTCCAGAAGCTCCATGGCCCGCTCCGCCCGTTTCCTCTTGGGGATCCGGGCATAGGTCATAGGAAGCTCCACATTCTTTAAGGCCGAGGTCCTGGAGATCAGATTAAAGGACTGGAACACGAAGCCGATCTTTAAATTCCGCACTGCCGAAAGCTCGTTGGGATCCAGCTCCGCCGTATCGATGCCGTCCAGATAATAATGGCCCATGGTGGGGCGGTCCAGACAGCCCAGGATATTCATGAGCGTGGATTTTCCCGAGCCGGAATGGCCCATGATGGCCACAAACTCCCCCCGCCGGATGGTCAGGCTGATCTTTTTCAGCCCCAGGACCTTAATGGCTCCGGTATCGTAGATCTTCACCAGATTTTCCAGGCGGATCAGCTCCTCATGGACGTTTTCTGTCATATAGGGAGAAAGCTTTTTATCTCTGATTCCAAACACATCCATTCCCCCCTTACTGCGCCATGGCGGTCACGGCCATGCCCTCCGTAAAGCCCTCAGAGGGAGCGGCCACGATCTGGGTCGTCTCGTCCAGCTCCTCGCCCTCGCCGGGAAGGATCTCCAGCTCCACATCGCCCTCGATGCCGGTCTGTACAGGAACCTCATGGATCACGCCGTCCTTCACTGCCAGCACCATGGAAACTCCGTTCCGTTCCGTCACGGCGGCCACCGGCACCGTCAGGGCATCCTCCTTTTCCTCCAGAACGATCTGGGCCTTGGCTGTGATCCCGGCAATGAGCTTTGTGTTCTCATCCATGATCCGCACCTTTGTGGGGATGACCCGCTCGGTGGAGCCGCCGCCCTTTTCCTCACCGGTGGGGGAAATGGACACCACCTGGCCGCGGACCGTTTCTCCGTCCAAGATATCTGCGGAGATCTCTGCCTCCTGGCCCACAGCCACCTTTCCGATGGAATACTCGCTGACCTTGATCTCCATTTCCAGAACATCCAGATTTTCTATGATGAATAAGGGCTCCGAGTCCTCCACTGAATCGGCGAACCGGCCCACCTTGGTGTTGACCCGTACCACCGTGCCGTCGATGGGGCTGGTGATCTGGGTATCCGCCAGCTGCTCCTGCTTCTTCTCATACTCAAACCGGGCCTTTTCCACCTGGAGCCGGTAGGAATCCCCAGCCACTGCCTGGCCATTCTTCACCTCATAGGAGGCAGCCTGGCGCTTTGCATCGTTTAAGCCGTTTTCCGCCGTTTCCAGATCCACCAGGGGCACGTCCCCGCTGTCATAGAGGACCTTGGTCCGGTTATAATTGTCCTGGGCCGTTTTCAGATCCTGGACCGCCTTGGCATAGCCGTTCCTGGCGTCCCGGTCCTGCTCCGCGCAGGTGCTCACTGCCAGATCGTAATCGTTTTTTGCCATGGCCACTTCCTTTTTCAGGTCTGTATCGTCCAGGACTGCCAGAACCTGTCCCTTTGTGACCTTATCGCCTTCCTTTACAGGGATCTCCAGCACCTCTGCATGGAGATTAGATACCACGTCCACGCTGTCGGTGCCGGAAACCGGACCGCTGACCGAAAGCCGGTTCTGGATCTCCTTTCTCACCGGCGTCACCGTAGCTGCTGTGGGAAGACTGGGCTCGCTGCCGCCCAGGATCTTTACGGCTCCAATGCCCAGGACTGCCAGGACCGCCGCCGCCAGGAGAAGCTTCTTTTTTCCGCGCTTTTTCTTCCCGGCCTTCTTTCCTCCGGTCCCGTTCATCATCTCCTCCAGCTGCCGGTCAAAGGCCGCGTCCTCCTGCGGCGCTTCCAGGGCCGCCTCTTTCTCCTCTGCGTCCTGTCCTTTTTCCCTGGACATTTCCGCTTCCTCTCTGGTTTCCGTCTCCCCGGGCACATTCATTCCCTGGGCCAGTGCTTTTCCTTCCGTTTCATTCATTCTGTCGTCGTGTCTCATGTCTGTATGTCCTCCCGCCGCGCTGTTCTCTCTTTCTCTCTTTCAGCGTCAGCTTCAGTATAACACGAGAACTTTTCTATTCTTATGCGTTTTCCTTTCAGTTTCTTTCAAAATTCTTACGATTTTGCGTCAAAGCCCGGGCAAAATTCCACAATGGCACAAGGATCAGGTAAAATGCCAGACACAGACTGGCCATGGGTGCGCCTATGGTGGAAATGGGCACGTTTCCTGCAATGGACCAGGGCACCAGGGCCGCCATGAGGACCACCGTGTCCTCCAGGGCCAGGGCCCGTTTTTCCTTGTCCGGCTCCGCATCCTTTGTGAGCTGGTCGGTCAGAATGATCGCCAGGGTCTGGTTAAAGGAGATCATGGAGGTGACCACAGAGACTGCCAGGATCCCGCCAAAGGGCGTGATCTTCCTGCTGACGGCCTCCACGTACCTTTTGATCCCCAGAAGAAGGCCGGTACCCTCAAAGATCCCCGCATAGGCCGAGGAGATCCCCACGATCACCGACACCTGGACCATGGAAAGGAAGCCGCCTCCGTTCATCATGGCCGCTAACTGCGGGTCCTCTGACCTGTATCCGAAGATCATGAGCCTTATGAGCTCAGGAACAGGCATTTTCTGGAATACCAGACAGCACACCGCCGCCGCTGCCGCACTGGCCAGCAGGGTATATTTCACCTTTGCGCGGAAGGCCGCCATCACCAGGATCAGAAGGGCCGGGACCAGAAGGATCCAGTGCAGGGTAAAATGTCCAGAGAACATGGTCTTCACATCCATGGCTCCGCTTCCTCCTCTGGAAAAGACCCCCAAGGCCAGATAGGCTGCGCAGGTCAGAACGAAAGGAACCAGGCAGGACCGGAGCATCCTGCGGATATTTCCGTACAGATCGGTCCCGGTCAGCTCACTGACCAGAAGAGCGCTGGTGGACACCGGGGAGCACCGGTCCCCGAAAAAGATCCCCGATACCACCGCCCCGCCTGTAAACAGCGGGTTCACTCCCATGGCCGATCCCATGGTCATACAGACCACGCCCATGGTGGCCGCCGTGCCAAAAGATGTTCCCGTCAGCACCGAAACAGCACAGTTTAATAAGAAGCCCAGCAGTAAAAAGCCCGAAGGATGGATCAGTCCCGCCGAAACGGCGATGATCTCCGGAATGGTCCCGGCGCCTCTCCACAGGGCCGTCAGGATTCCGATCAGAAGAAAGATAAACAGGATCCGGATCACAGTACCAAGACCGGACCAGGACATTTTAAGAAGTGAAGGGACCGAATATCTCTTTTTCATCCCATAAAGGATAAAGATCACATATCCCGCTATGAGGGCGGCGGCCGTTGGTACCCCAAAGGCCACGCAGAACATCAGAACGGCCACAAAGGCCAGCATCACAAGGTTTTCCAGCATCATATTTTCCTCCCGTAGATCAAATACAGAGGCCGGGGACAAACTTGATGTCCTGGCCTCTGTCCTTGCATACAGTATAAAATAAGCTGCCGGATCTGTCCAGTGTGTTTACTGGATTTCAAAGGATCCGTCTTCCGATACGGAAATGGAGGACTTATAGAATTCCTCGAAGGCTTTTACCATATACTCCATATCCTTAGCGCCTGCAGTCTCATAAGAGGAATGCATTGCCAGCTGGGGCAGTCCGATGTCCACGGTATTTAAGGATACCTTGGAGTTGGAGATATTGCCCAGAGTGGAGCCGCCTAACATATCAGAGCGGTTTAAGAAGTTCTGGTAGGGCACGCCTGCACGGTCGCAGAGACAGCGCATTACGGCTGCGGAAACAGCGTCGGTGGTATATTTCTGGTTGGCGCTGTGCTTGATCACGATACCGCCGTTTAAGTACGGACGGCTGGTGGGATCTGTCTTATCCGCATAGTTGGGATGGACCGCATGGCCGTTGTCACCGGAGATCATGAAGCTGGCTGCCACGGCTGTCCAGTATTCCTCCTCGCTTCTTCCCATGGAGAAGTTGATCCGGCGGAGAACGTCGTAAAGGAAGGTGGAGCCTGCGCCCTGCTTCGTGCCGCTGCCCACTTCCTCGTTGTCCATCACGCAGAGAACGGAAACGCTCTTCTCGCTCTGGCTCTTTAAAAAGCCCTTCATGGATGTGAAGGCACACTGAAGGTCATCCAGACGCGGTGCGGAGATGAACTCATCCTCTGCGCCCCATACTCTTCCTTCCATTCTGTCGTAAAGGAACAGGTCGCTGCCCTTGATGTTCTCCTTTTCAACTCCTGCCTCAGCGGCGATCATGGACAGGAAATCCGTCTTGGAGCCATTCATCCGGAATAAGGGGAGCATGTCCTTCTGGAAATTGTACTTATATCCGTCGTTGACGTCCCTGTTCATATGGACAGCCAGGCTGGGGAGCATTAAAATATCCCGGTCTACGTCCACAAGCTTTGTCTCCAGCTTATTTCCATCCTGAACGATCACACGGCCGGCCACGGAAAGGGGTCTGTCAAACCACGGTCCGCAGAGCATTCCGCCGTATTTTTCCACGTTTAATTTTACATACTGGTTCTCCACGTTCATTTCCGGATCTTCCTTGATCTTTAAGGACGGGGAATCGCTGTGGCTGGCGGCGATATTGAAGCCGGTAAATTCCTTACAGGGAACATGGAACGCGATGATGGCGGATTTATTTCTTGTCACATAATAGGTGCCGCCTTCTTTTAAGTTCCATACGCTGCCCTCGGAAAGCTTTTCAGCTCCGGCATTTTCCATATATTCTTCCATAGCGGCAATGGCATGGAAGCTGGTGGGGCTTTTTTTAATAAATGCAAATAACTCTTCGTTTAAATTGTTATACATGATTTCCTCCTATATGATTTACATGCCTTCCGACTGATATTCTACCATCCGGCCGTCCCTTTTTCAAGGGGTTTCGTCCTTCCCCGGTCCGGGACGCCAGACCTCCGGAGATCCGGCCAGCGCCGGGAGGGACTTTCTTACAGGGATCCCGCCGGGACCGATCAGGCCAGATGTGTATGAACGTATTCCTCTTTCACATCCTCCGGCACCAGTCTTCCTCCAGTAGCCCAGGCGATATGGGTGATGTTTTCCTGCTTTCCCTCCAGTCCCCGGCTCTTAATGTAATCCCCAAGGCGCTCCGGAGCCTCTGCAAAGGCAAAGGCGGCGCAGGAGGAGGGCTCGATGAACACGCCTTCTGCTTCCATCAGATCCCGCATATAATCATAGAGCACTGCGTCTCCAGTGGTGAAGATCCCGCTTAACATGGGCTCCATGAACTTCCCGACAAAGGCGGACGGCCGTCCCACTGCCAGTCCGTCGGCGTGGGTCTTGCCGGAGATGCCGAAATCCTGGACGCAGACCTGGTCGTGGAGTCCCGTTGCCATACCGAACAGCATGCAGCAGGAATCCACCGGCTCTGTAAAGAAGCAGTGGACATTGTCACCGAACACGGTCTTTAAGCCGTAGGCGATGCCGCCCGGCGCTCCTCCGATGCCGCAGGGCAGATATACGAACAGCGGGTGATCCTGATCCACTAAAACTCCGGCTGCCTCCAGCTGTTTCTTTAACCTTCTGGGAGCCACGCTGTATCCCATGAACAGATCCCTGGAATTTTCGTCATCTACAAAATAGCTGGTGGGGTCGCTGTCGGATTCCTTCCGTCCCTGCTTTACGGCTTCCCCGTAATCGGACTCATATTCCTTCACCGTAACGCCCTTGCTCCTTAAAAGATCCTTCTTCCACTGTCTGGCGTCATGGGACATATGGACAATGACCTTAAAGCCCAGCTTCGCACTGATGATGCCAATGCTTAAGCCCAGGTTTCCTGTGGAGCCCACCTGGATCGTATAACGTCCAAAGAAATCCACAAATTCCTGGGAAGCCAAGATGGAATAATCGTCCGTGGTCTTTAAAAGCCCGTTTTCAATAGCCAGGGTCTCCGCATACTTTAAGATCTCATAGATCCCGCCCCGGGCCTTGATGGAGCCGGCAATGGCCAGCTGGCTGTCCTCTTTTAAGTAAAGCCTTCCGGCAAGCTCACAGCCATGACGCTCCTTTAAAAGCTCCTTCATCTTCGGGATCTCCACAAACGGAGACTCGATCAGTCCGCCGTCCTTTTCAGTTTCCGGGAACTGCTTCATAATATACGGCGCGAACCGCTCAAGCCTTGCCTCTGCATCGTCAATATCCTCCACCGTCACCGCCAGATTCTTTGGCAGCTCCTTCATGGATGCCAGGCGCGGATTGATCCAGCCGACCGGCTTCTTTTCCACAGCCGCTGCGATCTCCGGTACCCGGGCTTCAAACTCTTTCCGTTCTCTTAAGTCCATTGTCCTTACCTCCTGATTATAAAGTCGCCCCATCCTGCGGCCTTTTCCTCCGCAGTATGTCAGTTTCCATTATAATGGGAGAAGCCGCATTTTACAAGACCTCCCGTCATATTGGCCCTTGGGTTTTCATAAGCTGTAACAAACAAAGAATCCCAAAGGAACTGATCCATGAGCTCCAAAACAAAAATCGTTGTTCTCCGGATGAAGGAGATCATCTACACTGCCATCTTCATCGGCCTGGCCATCTTTCTGATCCTGCTGTTTTTCTTCATGTTCCGTTCTGAAAAGGAAGCTCCGGCTCCCACTGCCGAAAGCGCTTCCCCGGCCGTTTATGCGCCGGGACTCTACTCGGCGTCCTTATCCCTGGGCCGCCAGAATGTAAACGTGGAGGTAGCCGTGAGCCCGGACCGCATAAGCGCCGTGACCCTGGTGCCCTTAAGCGACTCTGTGGCCGCCATGTATCCCCTGATGCAGCCGTCCATGGATGCCCTGTCCGCCCAGATCCTGGAGAGCCAGTCCCTGGAGGGCCTCGAGTATTCCGCAGGCTCCCAGTATACCTCCATGGCTCTGATGAACGCCATAAAAACCGCAGTTGCAAAGGCGGCCCTTCCAAAGGAAGCCCCATAAAAGGACTTGACAATTCCGGATCCTAAGGTTATACTTTTCACCATGTTAGCATTTTACCATGATAAATTGCTAATTTATAAAAATATCAAAATACCACAAGAAGGAGGATTTTCCCATGAGGAAAGTAAAATTTTTCGCATCTCTCACTGCCCTGATGACCCTTTCCGTGGCTGCGCTCACCGCATGTACCACCGCTGAGGCATCCACCCATCATACGGTCTCCCAGACTGGCGGTGAGAGCGTCCATTCCTCCCGTCTTGACGCAATCTTAGAGAGGGGATATATCGAGGTGGCCACCGAGCCTTCCTTTGCCCCCAACGAATTTATCGACACCACAAAAACCGGCCAGGACCGGTATGCGGGCTCTGACATCCAGCTGGCCAACTATATCGCCAACGAGCTGGGAGTGGAGCTGTGCCTGAAGCCCATGGATTTTACCACCGTGCTGGGAGGCATCACGTCCGGGAAATATGACCTGGCCATTTCCGCCCTGGCCTATACGCCGGAGCGGGCCGAAGCCATGAACCTCTCCAAAGGATATTATTTCGGCAGTGAGGATCCCCAGAAGGCCTACGGCCTCCTGATCCGCCAGGAGGATGCCGGAACGATCACCGGTGCAGGAGATCTAAAAAACAGGACCATCACCGTACAGAACGGCTCTCTCCAGGAACTGTTCGTAAAAGAACAGCTCCCGGACTGCGGAAAGCTGAATCTGGTCTCCTCTGCCAATGACGCCTTTCTGATGGTGCAGACAGGCCGTGCCGACGCTGCGGCCGCCTCGCTGAAAATGGCACAGCTCTATCTGGATTCCACCCCGGAAAGCGGACTGATGATCCTTCCGGATTTTTACTTTACTGTAGATGAAAGCACCCAGGGGATCCGGATCGGGATCCCCAAAGGCGAAGACGAGCTGACGGATCGGATCAATGAGATCATCGACATGGTGCTGGAGCAGGATCTTTACAACCAGTGGTATGAGGAATCCCGTGAATACGCCAAGTCCCTTGGACTCGATCTGTGATCTTTCCCGTCCCCCTCTGGATCCGTCCGGAAAGTGCCTCCCCTGCGGAAGCCGTTCTGGGCGGTTCTTTTTTCCTTTTTCTCTCCTATGAAATATTCTTGCGACCAAATTTGTCTTATGCTACAATGGAATCATGAGACCGGGCAGGCGTTCTCTGCCCCATCCATGGATACCGGACTGTTTTTTCATGACGCGGTCCGGCATCCGGACCTGTACGTTAAATCTGTATATCCTAATTATAAGGAAGGAAAATGAATATGAATCGAATCGATCCCCAGTCCTGGAAAGCCGATCTGCCGGAATTCAGGGAAAAAACAACTGCCTTTTATGCAGGCGATCTGGACAAAATGGCCTATAAGGGCTTTTCCGGCCTGTATGGAAGCTACGCTCAGAAGGGCGGAAAAGCCAGCATGCTGCGTCTCCGTATGACTGCCGGCCGCGTTACCAGAGAAAAATTTGCCTTTGTTGCAGAAGCGGTGCGTACCCACAAGGTATCCCGGATCCACTTTACCACCTGCCAGACCATCCAGCTTCATGACCTCCAGCAGGAAGCCGTTTGCGATATTATGGAACGGGCCCTGGACTGCGGGATCGTGACCATGGGCGGCGGCGGGGATTTCCCGAGAAACGTCATGTGCTCCCCTCTCTCCGGTGTGGAAAAGGACGAGTATTTCAACGTTATGCCCTATGCAGAGGCGGCCGCTGACTATCTGATGAACTTCATCAAGGCTGAAAAAATGCCCAGGAAATTAAAAGTGGCCTTCTCAAGCTCCCCGAAGAACCTGACCCATGCCACTTTCCGGGATCTGGGCTTTGCTGCCAGACCCGATGGAAAATTTGATGTTTACAGCGCCGGGGGCCTGGGAAACAATCCCCGCTTCGGCGTCAAGGTCGCTGAGGCTGTGGAGCCGGAAAAGATCCTTTACTATGTAAAGGCCATGTGGCTCACCTTCCGCGCTTACGGAAACTATGAAAACCGCGGAAAGGCCCGCACCCGTTATATGCAGGAGATCTTAGGCGGACCGGAAAAATATGCCGAGGCCTTCCTGGAAAAATTAAACCAGGTGCTGGCATCCGGTGAAAACCTGGATCTGGCCGTGGCTCCCTGGGAGACCTCCAAAAAGGGCAATGGCTCCACTGCCTGCGGCGCTCGTGTGATCCCCCAGAAGCAGGACGGCCTCTATACCGTAGTATGGCATCCTCTGGGCGGCCAGCCTGATCCCGCTGCCTTCTGTGCCCTCAGTGATCTTCTGGCTGATATGGAGGACGCTGAGATGCGTCTGGCTCCCGATGAGACCGCTTATATCGTAAACCTCACCGGAGACGAGGCAAGGCTGGTCCTGGCTGCCACTGGTGATGGTGCAGAAACCTTATTTGAAACGTCCGTAAGCTGTATCGGGGCCAGCATCTGCCAGGTGGGTGTCCGCGACTCCCAGGCTCTCCTTTCCGCCTGCGTCCATGCAGTACGGGAAGCCGGGATCCCCGACGGAGCCCTTCCCCAGATCCATATCTCCGGATGTCCCTCCTCCTGCGGAACCCACCAGACCGGTGCCATCGGCTTCCGCGGCGGTGTGAAAATGGTGGATAAGAAGCCTCTTCCGGCCTTTGTCCTCTATGTAAACGGAAACGAGCTCCAGGGCGGAGAGACCATGGGCCGGGAGGCCGGAACGATCCTGGAGGACCAGATCCCCGCATTCTTAGTGGAGTTAGGAAAGACCGTGGCTGCCTCCGGCATGACCTATGAGCAGTGGGCTGCCAAAGATCCGGCTGCCATCGACGCAGTCGCAGCCCCCTATATCTGTCTCTTATACACATCTGACGCTGCC
>OWIY01000219.1_pt1 | contig 19243 bp, 16 predicted proteins | sample 1732841 | NCBI WGS metagenome assembly OWIY01 (sample SAMN05065760, study PRJEB22554) | human gut metagenome | biome: ENVO:2100002; feature: ENVO:00000062; material: ENVO:00002003 | host: Homo sapiens | place: USA | reverse complement strand
CAAACGGCTGTCAGCCACATCGTCCGAACACAGCACTTCTATTTTGCGCAGCGGGCTACCGCCCCGGCCTGCTTCGGACCTTTCGTGAACATGATTTAAATTTTTATTGTGTGTCTGCTGCATCTTCTGGCATTGCGCGGAAGAATTTTACTACCATAGGAATTGTGATGGCGGCAGCAACTGCGTCGGCGATGGTCTGTGACATCTGGATGCCAAGGAGGCCGATTGTCTGGCTCAGGATCCACAGAACCGGGATAAAGACCAGTCCGCTGCGGATCATGGAGAGAAACGTAGCTTTTCCGCTCTGTCCGATACTCTGGAACATCATATTTCCGCACAGGGAGAAGGGCATGCAGAAGAGGGCGAAGCACTGGATACGCAGGGCAGTGACACCGATGCTGATAACAGCCGGGTCATCCCGGAACATACGCACGATGGGAGCGGAGAATACGATACCGATCAGGGCTGAAATGCTCATGACGATCAGGCTGCTCTGGATGCTGAACCAGAAGGCCTCCCGCACGCGGCTATATTTTTTTGCACCGTAGTTGAAGGCGCTGACCGGCTGGAAGCCCTGTCCGATACCGAGCGCAATGCAGAACAGGAACATGATGATGCGGGTTACGATGCTCATGGCCGCGATGGCTGCATCGCCATACGGAGCGGAGCACAGGTTTAAGATCATCACGGAAATGCTGTTAAGTCCCTGACGCATGAGGCTTGGAAAACCGGTGGCAATAATGTTTTTGATATCGGCAAAGCTGCGGGTCACATAGCGGATGTGGATGCGGCTTTGCACTTTCCTTCTGAGAAACGGACTGATGAGGATGGCCATGCTGATATATTGGGAGACTGCGGTGGAGATACCTGCGCCCCGCACGCCCAGATCCAGCCCGAAGATCAGAAGCATATCTCCGAATATATTGAGGATGCCGCCGGAAGCAAGTCCCAGCATGGCAAAGAAGGCTTTGCCCTCATAGCGGAGAATGTTATTCATCACGCAGCTGGAGGCCATGGCGGGAGCTGCGATAAGAATCCAGGTGCTGTATTCGATGGCATAGGGCAGAATGGAGTCCGTACTGCCTAAAAGCCGCATGAAGGGTGCATGGAATAAAAATCCAAACACGCCGATGGCCGATCCGGCCAGTAGTGACAGAAAAAAGCTGGTAGACGCAAACACGCGGGCACTTTCCACATCATGAGCGCCAAGCTTCCGGCTGATATTGCTTCCTGCGCCATGTCCGAACATGAATCCGAAGGCGTTGATGATGGCCATCAGCGCAAATACCACGCCGGTCGCGCCGCTGACGCTGGTTCCGAGCTGGCTGACAAAAAAGGTGTCTGCCATGTTGTAGATGCTGGTCACCAGCATGCTGACGGTGGTGGGAAGCCCCAGCCGCAGAACCAGCTGGTGAACCGGTGTTTTTGTCATTTTATCATATTGTTCCTGTGCACTGTCCCGTTGCATATGTGTTCCCCCTGTTTTGATTTAAAACGATGCGGCTGACTGGTCAAAAAAATGTCTGCCGCATTTTGTATGATCGGATATTCTATCGTGTCTTTTATCTGAATTTAAAATTCTTCAGAATATTATCCATACTTCGTTCAATGTGCTGTTCCATTTCTTTTTTGGCTTTTTTGGCATCATGATTTTTGATACAGGTCAGAATATCAATATGTTCCTGGGTGGATTTGATGTAGTGATCTAGCTTCGGAGAAGTGAAACCGATGCTGGGGCCGTTCCACAGGTTGGAGAGCATCTTGTAAAGCCGCATGTTGTCAGCCGCGGTCCAGATGCCGGTGTGAACTTCAAAGTTCAGATCCTCGTATTCGCTGGTGGAGAGTGATTCCATGCGCTTCTGGGTGTCCATGAGCTTTTCAATCAGTTTGTCTGCCTCCGGCATGCCGTTTTTTGCAGCCCGGGCAGCAGCTTCGGACTCCAGAAGAATACGCATCTCATAATGATCGGTGATGTATTTTTCATCGATCGGTTTTACGATTGCTCCCTTGTTCATGCGAAGCTCAATCAGCCCTTCAGCTTCCAGGGCCTGGAATGCCTCGCGGACCGGGGTACGGCTGACGCCAAGCTTTGCCGCAATGTCAGTGAGACTTAATTCATCACCACTTTTATATTCTCCTGAAAATAATGCTTTTTTTAAAATTGCTGTGATTCGGACACGTGCCGGCAGCAGTTCCATACTTTCCATAATATCTTATAATCCTTTCCATGCGGAAATTCTCCGCAAATTCCTCTTTTCTTATACTTTGATGATACCATTTCACAAAAACAGTGTCAAACAGATCGTATACGATATTCAGTTGTTTTTCATAAAAAATGAGATTCGAAAATGTGAATAACTGCCAAAGATCCGATAATTGACAAAAAAGGCTTGAAAACTGTCCTGGAAAGTGATAGTCTTGTGAATCACGAAATGTATATCGTATACGATATTCAAAATACGAAATGCGAAAATAAATAATCAGGAGGAGTTAAGATGCACGCAATTGAGAAGATTCTTGCAAAAAACAGCGGGCGCGAACAGGTAAGCACAGGGGAAATCGTTACAGCGAAGGTTGATTTTGCGGAGATCAACGATCTGTATCTGCAGACTGTTTATTCTTTTTATGAAATGGGCGGTGAGAAGGTATGGGACAGCGAGCGGGCAGCGTTCGTATTCGACCACTACGCACCGGCACCGGACATCAAGAGTGCCGCAAACCATGGCGAAATGAGAGAGTTTGCAAAGAAGAATAATTTACGCTTCCATTTTGATACCAATTGTGGTGTCTGCCATCAGGTAATGCCGGAGGCCGGTGTTATTTACCCAGGCATGATCGTAGTTGCAACGGACAGTCATACCACTACCCACGGAGCATTTGGTGCTATGGGAACTGGCTGCGGCGCAACCGATATGGCAACCATCTTAATGACGGGTGAACTGTGGTTCCGCGTTCCGGAGATCATTGAAGTACGTCTGGAAGGAGAGACAAAACCGGGCGTATATCCGAAAGATGTCATCTTAAGCGTTCTCGGAAAGATTAAGGCGGACGGAGCGGTATACAAAGCAATCGACTTTACCGGAAGCTATGTAGAGAACCTTGGTGTTTCCGGACGTATGGTTGTCTGCAACATGGCTGTAGAGATGGGCGCAAAGACCGCTTACATGCAGCCGAACCAGGCAGTTCTGGATTATGTTTCCAAACGTGCGGTAAGACCGTTTGAAGTGCAGTACACCGATCCGGATTTTAAATATGAAGAGAGCTATGTATTTGACGTATCTGAACTGGAACCGCAGCTGGCCTGCCCGCACAGCGTAGATAACGTGGCACCGCTCAGCGAGGTTATCAAAGACAGGACCATCACTTTAAACCAGGGTTACATCGGAAGCTGCACCGGCGGACGGGAAGAGGATATCGCCCAGGCAGCAAAGATTCTGGAAGGAAAGCACATTCCGAAGTACGCGAGACTGGTTGTTGTTCCGGCATCAGCGGAAGTTATGCAGTCCTGCATGGAGAAGGGTTATATCCAGAGCCTGATGGCAGCCGGCGCGACCATTACCACTCCAGGCTGCGGAGCATGTCTGGGCGCTCATGAGGGCATTCTGGCTCCGGGCGAGACCTGTATCACCACCACCAACCGTAACTTCCCGGGACGTATGGGCTCTACCGAGGCAGACATTTACCTGGCAAGCCCGGCCACTGTTGCGGCAAGTATCTTAAACGGCTGCATTACCGATCCGAGAAACTATTTATAAGGGGGGGACTAACCGTCATGAAAACAGAAATCACAGGAAACATCATTGTCGTTGGCAACAACATCGATACCGACCAGATCTACCCGGGCCGCTTTCTGGCTATCACAGATCCGAAGGAGATCGGAAGTCACTGCCTGTGCGGCGTGGATGAGAACATTGCCACGAACTTTCCGCAGGGCGGCATTGTGGTAGCGGGTACCAACTTCGGCTGCGGCTCCAGCCGTGAGCATGCGCCTATCGCGCTGTTAAACATGGGAGCAAGCGCCGTGATCGCAGATTCCTTTGCCCGGATTTTCTTCCGCAATTCTATCAATCTGGGGCTTCCGCTTATTGTCTGCAAAGGCATCAGCAAGGAAGTAAAAGATGGCCAGGAGTTGACGCTGAACATTGCAAAAGGAACCGTAACCGTAAAGGAGACCGGAAAGGTATATACCTGCGACCGTCTTGGAGACCAGGCCATGAAGATTCTGGAAGCAGGCGGCATCAAACCGATGATGCGGGCACGTATGGAGAAAGAGAACGCCGCACGTTAAGCGGCGGAGATAGGGGGACATAATTATGCCAATGGAGTTAATATTTATCATAGGAATGGCGGTGCTGCTGATCCTTTGCGTCAAAGTGAAAGCAAATGCGTTTATTTCACTGCTGGCAACAGCACTGGTTATGGGGTTGCTTTCCGGTATGAGCGGAGCAGATACCGTGGCTGCCATTACCGGCGGATTTTCCGGCACGGTAAAGAGCATCGGTATTGTTATCATTTTTGGTATCATGCTGGGTAACTATCTGGATGCAGCAAAAGGAACCAACCGCATGGCCTTTGACGCAGTACGTCTGGTAGGCCAGAAACGTGCGGGCCTGGCCATGGCCATCACCGGTTACCTGGTATCCATTCCGGTATTTTCCGACGCAGCATTTGTGATTCTGACACCGCTTGTAAAAGCAATTCACAAAAAGACACGGATTTCGCTGGCCATCCTGGCAGTGAGCCTGTCAGCCGGACTCTTATCTACTCATGTATTTGTGCCGCCGACACCAGGTCCGCTGGCAGCAGCCGGACTTCTGGGAATCGATATTGGGCGCGCAATCCTGTATGGTGCATTTGGTGCGTTCTTTATGACGCTGGCCGGCTGGATCTTTGCAGAAATTTATTTCCGCAACAAGCCGGATTCTTACTACAGTTTTCGTGATGAAGAGGAGCATAAAAAAGACGAAGCTCTGAGTATAGAAGATGATACCGATCTGCCGGGAACTCTGGCAAGCCTTCTGCCGCTTGTTGTGCCAATTCTGCTGATCCTTTTAAATACGACATGCGGAATGATGCTTCCGGAAGATTCACCGGTTATGACGGTAGTATCTTTTGTAGGTGATTCCAACATCGCTCTGGCCATCGGCGCTGTGCTGGCCATCATCACTCTGGGCAAACGTCTTGGCGGCAAAGTCATCATTGATGTGATGGATAAGACCTTAAAAGACGCAGGTCCGATCGTGTTCATTACCTCTGCTGGCGGCGCTCTTGGCCAGGTGTTAAAGGTATCCGGAGCAGGCGACAGCCTGGCACAGATGGTACTGAACACCGGTCTCCCCTTCATCCTGATCCCGTTTGTGATCTCAGGTCTGTTAAAGGTGGTACAGGGTTCCGGTACAGTCGCTGTCACTACCGCTGCAACCCTGTGCGCGCCGATTGCCGCAAGCCTTGGTCTGGACCCGATCCTGATCTTCCTTGCATCCGGCGCGGGCGCACGTCTCTGCTGCCACGTAAACGACAGTTACTTCTGGGTATACACAAACTGTATGGGATATGATATGAAGACAGGACTGAAGACATTGTCCATCAGTAATGTTGTGATGTCCCTGGGCGGCCTGGCCGCAACCTTTATCTGCAGTCTCTGGCTGTAGTTCCATAAAAATTTAAGTTTGAAATAAAACAGGGCCGGAAAGCCGCCAGCAGCGGTTCCCAGGCCCTGTTTTATACCCGTGCTTAATCATTCAGTTTCCAGTTTTCCAGCAGCTTTAGCTCAATTCTGGTTCCGTTCGGAAGGGAAAACCAGTGATCGTTGATTGGCGTAGCTGGGTATGCTTTGATCTTTTCCATAGTTTCTTCCACAGAGTCTACCGCAATGGAAATATGGTCGTAGCCGTTCTGCCCGTCTGTGTTGATAGTTTCCGCTTCGCAGAGCTGGATTCCTTCTTTGTACCAGCATTTGCGGGCTGGCTTCTCACCAATTTCTCTCCACATATGCATTTTAAATACATCTTCAAAAAATTTCTGGGCGTCCTCGTAGGCGGTGGTGCGTACAGCCGCGTGATCAATTTTTGCCATAGCTCAGATCCTCCTGTTGTTTTTTTTACAATACGGTATTTCCATCAAAAAAGCAAATAGAAATTAGCATATAAATCCCATTCAGATTTTGTTATAATGGAATGAGTGCAAGAGAGCCAGAAGCATACTTCTGGCGAACGACGGGGAAACCGGGTGACAACGCTGCGAGAAATTTGGGCCGGAGGCATTTGGAAAATGGAAAGAAATAGAACCTGGGATTGGATAAACAGTGCGGTGGAGATGATTCCCTTCGGCCTTCTGGCAGGTTTTTACGGTGAAAAAGAGGTGCGGATTACAAAGCTGGCAGAGGAAGGCTTCTGTTTTCGCGTGAGTGTTGCATCAGAAATTTTGAAACTGCAGGAAAGTCTGCGGCTTTGTTTTTATAATATGAAACAGAACCGGTATCAGGAAATTGCTGTGACACCGGATGCCTGGAAAGTTGAAGCGCAAACGGATTTTTTTTGCAGCTATGCGGTGGCTGTGCAGCAGGAAGATTACCGTCAGGCGGTGCGAATGCTGTTCGGCCAGTATGACTGCTATATCCGCTTAAAACTGGAGGAAGATGACAGCGGCCTGGCCGGGCAGATGACCGGATATCCGGCGGGAGAAGATGAGGTATTTGCGGATTCCTTCCGGGAGCAGATGGAGGAGTGGTTCGGGACCGAAACAAAGAGAGTGCCTGATGAAGCTGGGAACTGTGAGCGTGATGGCCGGATGGAGCCAATGGAAACAAGTCTGGAAGAAAGCGGGATGGAGAAAATTGGAGCAAGACCGGAAAGACGGCAGGCAAAACCAGGATTTGCGCTGGAACTCGATCATCCGCATGTATACACACAGTTTTTGAATCAGGAATTGGATGAGTTTCTGGCAGGTTATCAAAAGCAGTATCCTGCATTTCGGGACTGGCTTCAGGACAGAAAACCGGGCCGGATTTATATTGGCAATGCCTTCTGCCACCTGCTTTTTCCGGAAAAAGAACTGCTTTTTGCGTTGCTTGAAAAAGCGAACAGGGAATCTTTGCAGGTCACCCTTACCTTTTCCTATGTGCGGGAATATCAGATTCAGGAAACAGAAGAATTGCTGCAGAAACTGCAGCAGTGGTGTGAAAAACAGAAAACAAAGCTGGAAGTCGAGATCAATGACTGGGCCATGGCAGACATGCTGAAAGGTGCACTGCCGGACCTGGTTCCATGTTTTGGAAGAATGTTGAATAAGCGGAAAAAAGATCCGCGCATGACCTATAAAAAGGGCAGCAGGGAGTGTTTGCGTGAAAACAGCCTGAACGCAGAATTCTACCAGGAATATCTGAGCCAGGAATTTGGAATACAGCGTTTGGAGTGGGAAAGCTGCGGCTATGAGCAGAAGTTCCCGGATCCAGCTGCGAAAATGAAAGTGGAAAATCATCTGCATCTGCCCTTTTACCAGACAAATACCTCTCAGTATTGTACGCTGTATGCAGGAAGTGCATATGGGGACCGGAGTGTGCAGCATCTTCTGACCAGCTGTGATAAACGGTGTGAATGGCAGGCTTATCTGTATCCGCAGCATCTGGAGATGGTGGGGCGTTACAATTCCCTGTTTGGAAGGGATCATGAGATTCTGGAGCGGGCCGGAATCGTACCGTATGACCTGGAAAAAACAGAAAAATTTTGTAAACAGAATTATATTGGAAGGCTGGTGTTTCCGTGCTGGATGTGAGTATGAAAATCGTAGCAGGGCTTGGCTCCCTGGATGAATATGTCCGGTTCTGTGATGCCGGAGCGGACGAATTTTTTGCCGGATATGTACCTTATGACTGGAATCGGAAATATGGCACTATGCTGCCGCTGAACCGACGGGAAGTACTCTGCTGTAATGTACAGCTGGGCTCTTTTTCGGAACTGGAAATCCTTGCGGCCATGGTTCGGAAATATCAGAAACCGGTGCACCTGACCTTCAATGCCCTGTACTATATTCCAGAGCAGTATCCGAAGATTGCAACGATCATCCGGCAGTGTATGGGGCTTGGATTTCGCAGTTATATTCTGGCAGATCCGGCCCTCATCTGTTATCTGAGGCAGGAGCATATCGACTGCGAAATTCATCTGAGCGGAGAAAGCGCGGAAGTGAACAGCCGGATGTTTTTCGTGTTTCAGCGGCAGCAGATCCAGCGTCTGATCTTTCACCGGAAAAACAGTTTTTATGATATGAGACGGGTGGTACAGGCTGGGCATGGAGAGGAGTTTGAAGCCTTTGTGCTGAATGAACTCTGCCATTTTACGGGCGCCTTCTGCAATTCCCTGCACTGCGACGAGATGGGGTATCTGTGCCGGGTGCCGTACCGGCTTGAACCGGAAGAACGCAGGGAGCGGGCAGAAGACAGAAGCACATCGGAGCAGCTTCCCTGGGCTGAAGACGGTTACCTCTGCGGTGCCACCGGTTGCGGCCTATGTGCCCTGTATCGGCTTCGGGAGGCGGGAATCACACACTTAAAGCTGGTGGGACGGGGCAACTACGCTGACTATATGGAGCGGGATATCTGTAATTTAAAAAGAGCCCTGACTCTGTTGGAAGAGTCGGGCTCAGAAGCAGACTATAGAGAAAAGATGAAGCGGGAACTGTTCCCCAAAGGCTGCAGCGGAAACTGTTATTACAGGGAATGAATCAGTTTCCCATGCTTTTATGGATCAGCTGCAGGACACTGGCCAGGTCTTTTGCGTCGATCTGTCCGGGGGCAGATGCCTTACCGACTGTTCCGAAGGTTAAGGCAGAGCCGAACACTTCCCCACACAGGCGGCTGATCATGCCGACTGGCCCCATGGACATGGTGATGAGGGGCTTTGCAGTGCGAAGATCCATTTCCTCCGTGGCAGAAAGCAGGGTCAGCACATCTTTCCGGGACTGGGGCATCACGGCAATCTTTAAGATATCAGCCCCCATCTGATCCATTTTGGTGAGGATTTCGAGGAGGGTTTCCTGGGCCGGGGTCTCATGAAAATGATGATTGGAGGCAACCACGGGAACATTTGCGCGGTGTGCGGCAGCCAGGATGGAACGGACGGTATCATCTCCGGTAAAAATCTCTACATCGATAAGGTCCGCAAGGCCGCTTGCTGCTACCTGGCAGTTTAACCGTTCATAGGACGCGGCGGCAATCTCCTTTTCTCCGCCTTCCGCTTTGGTGCGGAAGGTAAACAGAATCGGAATATCTTCCAGTATTTCATGGAGTGCCTGAAGGACACGCACGGCGGCCTCTGGCTCTTCGGCCTGGTCAAAGTGATCGCAGCGCCATTCTGCAAGATCCGGACAGGATGACTTTAAGTTCCTGGCGGCTGTGAGAATGGAAGGAAAATCTTTTTCCACAATAGGAACACAGATTTTCGGAATACCGTCTCCGATCCGTGTGTTTCTGACAATAACCGGTTGTTTCATATGAATTCCTCCTGAATGGGCTTATTTTTAAATCTGCAGGAATGAGGGCACTTTAGCAGAATCTGTTCAGATTATTATAGCAACAGGGCGATTTGTTTGTAAACACAGAATGCAGCTGGCCGCAGCAGTTTGCGGAAAATCCGTTGCCTGTTTGCGCAATGCGTGAACAGTAACAAGTTGGACGGGCAAGCATATTGTGAAAGAGATGTCAAGTCTTGAATGAGAAAAATCTCTGCTATATAATGAGAATCTAGTGAAAACCATATGCAGAAACTGGAAATCAAACTGCAAATTTAATGAACAGGTGAGGAATATGAACAGGAAGAATTTTGAAACAGTATTAGAACAGTACATGGGACGTCTGGCCGGACTTGAGCAGGCAGATGACAGTGATCAGGTCTACAAATGGCGTGCTGTGGGCTGCTTTAAGCGGTTTTGGAATCTGGATGCGGCAGACTTTGCCGGTATGTTTGAAAAAGCCATGCAGGAGGCCGGCAATCTTCTGGATGATGCTGCCATGCAGCCGGTAGCAGGACTTCGGATGCTTCTTGCCCGGGAAGCAGAGGTTGAGTATGTGCGTGAGTGCTTCCGATTTTTATTCAGTGATGACGGCGGTGATCTTCAGAAACGCCAGGACCGTGCAGACTTCTTTGCGGACAAGATCAATGAACGGGTCCGCTACTATGAGCGTGGAACGAAAAAATATCTGCAGACCCGGGATCATGTGATCTATTACCTGAATCTGTGGAAGCCGGAGGAAAACTATGTATTCGATGCTGCGTCTGCTACAGGCTGGGCGGCCTGCGTGGAGTATGAGGGAGATTTCAGCAGCAAGAATTTCTCTCTGGCAGGCTATTACCAGATGTGTGATGAGCTTCTTGACGCGATTCGTGAGAATGAGGAGCTGACCGGTCTTTACAGCGGGCTGTTTGAAGAAGAGCTGGATGGTTACGAGGACCAGCTTCATATCCTGGTTTACGATATCATGGACTGCGCAAGCCTGTACCGTTATTATGCAGGTATGGATATCCGCAGGATTCCATCCAGAGAGCGTACAAAGACGGCAGAAGCCAAAGCTGCCCAGGAGAAGCTGACCCAGGAGATCGCATTAAAGGAGAAGCGGCTGAAAGAATTGCAGGACAAGCCGGTTAATCTTCCGGATGTTGTGGGAAAACAGGTGCGCCATAAGACGTATGGTGTCGGTGCGGTTCAGTCCAATGATAACGGAACCCTGCTGGTTCATTTTGAGAAAGCGGACAAGAAATTCAAATACCCATCTGTATTTACCCAGGGATTTTTAAGCTTTGCGGGAGAAGAAATGCAGACCGGAGAAATGGCAGAATTTGAGGCAGATCAAAAGAAAAAGGCTGCACTGGAAAAAGAAATCACACAGCTGAAAAAATCACTGAAAAGCATTACGGTGTAGGGCATGTGACAGAAAAATAAGGGCAGGTACCTGAAAAATCAGGTGCCTGCTCTTTTGTGTTTGTAGCAGTCCCAGGGCCAGCCAATGAGACAGATCAGGCCGAAGGTGGCTGCAGTCAGCGCAAAGGTGGAAAGCCTGGTTGGCATCCATTCCATAGGCTTTAATTCCACGCCGGTGGTGCGCAGAATAAGCTCCACAAAGAAGTAGAGGGCGAAGCTCTGAATGGAAAAAAGAAGCATGGAGCGGCGGCCGCAAAACTGCCAGAAACGGGAAAATACGCTGCCGGATACAGCCGGGAGCGCAGCCAGTTTTGCCGTGAGAAGCAGCGCGAAAATACCGGAAAAGGCGGCACCAAAATAGTAGGGCGGTGCGGTGTAGCGACAGTCGCATAAGTTTACATATTCGCTGAGCTTCGGGCCGAAAAAGAAGCTTAAGGCCACGAAAAACGGGATCAGGAATCCGGCGTATGGCATCATTTTTTCCAGAAGCTTTGTTCTGTTTGTGTAGTATCCGGCAATCAGAAATACGGCAGCGCACAGGGCAGAATCCAGTTTCCAGGGAAGCCGCTCCATGACCGGGATCAGAGGATCTGCAAGGCGGATATAGGTTCCGGCCAGTATCAGAACAGTCAGGGCATAACAGCGGGTGACGATGTGTTTCTGGTCAAAGATACGCAGCCAGACCAGTGCATAAAGACCGGCAAAAAACAGTGCCGGCAAAAACCACAGCTGGCCGGTGTAGATCTGCTGGGGCTGCCCATAATAGAAAATCCATTTCAGAATGTGCTTCCACCCATATTCGCTGATAGCCTGATGATAATAGGGCCGGATGGTGCAGATGGCTAACGCGGTCAGGGTAATCGCAAAATAGGGGAGGATGAGCGTCTGTCCCCTCTTTTTGATGTAATCCAGACAGGATGGATATTTTTCCGGACGGAAGGTCATGCCGGAGAGAAAGAAAAAAGCTGGCATGTGGAATGCGTAGATCCACCGGAATATGGTGTGGTGCATAGTCACGACGTGGCCCAGCACCACCAGAAACAGGGCGAAGCCCTTGGCAATGTCAATGTCACTTCTTCGATTCATACTCATTTGTAAATCCCCTTATGCTTACGAATGTGATACAGGTCGTGCGCAGCTGTCCCGCTCGATCAGCTGGTGCGGTACCAGGATCTTGGTGGCAGGAAGCTCTGGGTTTTCAATATGGCTGATCATCTGTGCGGCGGCTTCGATGCCAAGCTGGCAGGAGTTGATGTCAATAGAGGTCAGCTGCGGCGAGGTAAGACGCGCAAACAGCGAATTATTAAAAGAAAGAATGGAAAGGTCAGCCGGGATCGACAGTCCGGTTTCCGTGCAGATGCGTTCCAGGGTCAGGGCAAGGATATCATCGCTGACAACAATGGCGGTCGGCCGGCTGGCAGACCGGAGCAGTGCATGTACCGGTGTATCTTCCCCGGCGGTGATGGAGGGGAGTTCTACACAGTATTCCGGTTTTGGCACAATGCCATGGCGGGTCAGCGCCAGCTGGTAGCCGTTTCGGCGGTCAGCCGAGAAGACGAGGCTGTTATCTACGCCCAGGTAGGCAATTTTCCGGTGCCCAAGCTGGTAAAGGTATTCGGTAGCTTCATCTCCCGCCAGCAGATTGTCATTATCAATGTAAATGGTCTGGTTGGCGTACTGGCAGGCTTTGCCGATCAGAACATAGGGAAGCTTTTCCCGGTGCAGGTATTCAATCACGGGATCGTTCTGGCGGGAATAGAGCAGGATAAAGCCGTCTGCCTGTCCGATGCGTGCCATGGAACGGACGACTTCCAGCACCTCGTCCTCATCCTGGCCGGTTACGATGGTGCTGATGTAATGCTGCTGGTTGCAGACCTGGCTGATGCCGCGGATCGCTTCCAGATAAAAGGAGTTTTCGTAGACCTCACGGGCAGATACCGGAAGGATAATGCCGATGGTGCGCGTGTTTCGGGAGGCCAGATTGCTGGCCTGGAAATTGGGTTCATAGCCCAGCTCCTTCATGGCATTTCTTACTTTGCGTTTCGTTTCTTCGCTGATGGAAGGACTGTTTTTACAGGTGCGGGAAACCGTAGAGGCAGATACACCGGCCAGTGCGGCTACATCCTTGATGGTTACGGACATGATTCCAGCTTCCTTTCTTTTATAAAATATAGAACCGGATGATTCCTTGGTTTCTTCTTGATATTTTACGGGATTGCGGAAAAAAAGTCAATGTCGGTGTGCAAAATCATGCAAATGTTGCATTAGATTTTGTTCGAGGACACATGGACAATACGCACAAAAACGGCAATGAAAAGTTGTTGAAAGTGGAGAAAGCACGCTAAAAACAAAAAATAGATTGTAATTCCTGTGCAAAACATATATAGTTAATGCAAACGGTTGCATTAATTGCGCAAAATAATCTGACAAGTACAGACAGCACAGGGGGCGCAGAACTGGTCAGAAAAAATGAGGGGGATATTTTTATGAAGTGCGGCAAGATTCTTTCTCCTATGACAGGAGAGGCTGTGGGACTTGGCGAAGTTCCGGATCCGGTTTTTTCCCAGAAGATTATCGGGGATGGTATGGCGGTGATCCCGTCCGAGGGAAAACTGCTCAGTCCGGTGGACGGCGAGGTTATTTCCGTGGCGGACACAAAGCATGCGTTTGGCCTGCGTACGGCAGAAGGCCTGGAGCTTTTGATCCATGTGGGTCTGGAGACGGTACATTTAAAGGGGGAATGCTTTCAGGTCTTTGTAAAACCAGGTGATAAGGTAAAGGCCGGGGACCTTTTGGCAGAGGTGGATCTGGCCTATTTAAAAGAGCGCGAGATCAATCCAATCACACCGGTTCTGGTGTGCGGCGGTTTAAACGGGCAGCAGCTAAGCGGCACAGAGGGCCCGGTTCAGGCCGGTAAAACGGTGCTGATGGAAACGGCAGAGACTGTGATGACGGCCCCGGACCATGAGCAGAAAACTGCAGACAGCCTGGAGACGTCTGCGGGCACTGGGGCAAAAGAAGCGGAGATGGTGAAAACATCCGCAGACAGCACAGGTGAGAAGCCGTCACAGAAGCCGCGCCTGAATTTTAACTTTGATTTTCTGCAGAAGCTTGGCAAAGTCTTAATGACCGTCATTGCGGTCATGCCGGCAGCAGGATTTATGATCAGCCTTGGAAAGCTGGTTCAGATGGCGGGAGCAGATATGTCTGTGCTGATGACGGTGGGAAGTACGATGGAGAACATCGGCTGGGCCGTGATCAATAATCTTCATATCCTGTTTGCGGTAGCAATTGGCGGTTCCTGGGCCAAGGAACGTGCAGGCGGTGCCTTCGCGGCAATCATCACCTTTATCCTGATCAACCAGATCACCGGCTCCATCTTCGGGGTGACCTCAGCTATGCTCAGTGATCCGGAGGCCGTGACCCACACATTGTTTGGCCAGGAAATTCTGGTAAACGGATACTTTACTTCCGTGCTTGACGCTCCGGCTCTGAATATGGGTGTTTTTGTGGGAATCATTTCCGGTTTTGCCGGAGGCGTGATCTATAACCGCTACTACAATTTCCGCAAGCTGCCGGATGCCCTGGCATTCTTTAACGGCAAACGGTTTGTGCCGATGGTCTGCATTGCCTGGTCCGTGATCATTTCTCTGGTTCTGGCTCTGGTATGGCCGGTTGTACAGTCCGGAATCAACGCCTTTGGTGTATGGATCGCGAATTCTTCTTCCACATCACCGATCCTGGCACCGTTCATCTACGGAACCCTGGAGCGTCTGCTGCTGCCGTTCGGCCTGCATCATATGCTGACCATTCCGATGAACTACACTTCCTTTGGCGGCACCTACACCATTGCGACCGGTGTGAACGCTGGAAGCCAGGTATTTGGCCAGGATCCGCTGTGGCTGGCCTGGGCAACAGACCTGATCAACTTTAAAAATGCGGGCGATATGGAAGCCTACACGAATCTTCTTACTACGGTAACACCGGCCCGGTTCAAGGTAGGCCAGATGATCGGAGCTACAGGCCTGCTTCTTGGTATCGCTGTGGCTATGTACCGCCGTGTTGATGCGGATAAGCGTCAGAATTACCGTTCTATGTTTGTGTCTACCGTGCTGGCCGTGTTCCTGACCGGTGTGACCGAACCGCTGGAATTTATGTTTATGTTCTGCGCGCTGCCGCTCTATGTGCTTTACGCAGTGCTGCAGGGATGTGCCTTTGCCATGGCAGGTGTGATCCATCTGCGCCTCCATTCCTTCGGAAACCTGGAATTTGTCACCCGTATTCCGATGTCCTTAAAGGCTGGCCTGGGCGGTGATCTTATCAACTTTGTAATCTGCGTGGTGGTATTTTTCATCATCGGTTATGTGGTTGCGTATGTCATGATTGGAAAGTTCCATTTCGCGACTCCGGGCCGTCTTGGCAACTATACCGATGAGACAGCGCCGGAGGATGGAGATCAGACGGAAGGAAGCAGTACCGCAGGCACCGGAACAAAGAAGGGAAACAGTCAGGCGGAACGCATCATCGCGCTGCTTGGAGGCAGAGAAAATATTGTGCTGGTAGATGCCTGCATGACCCGTCTTCGTGTTACAGTCAAGGATATTTCCAAAGTGGCAGAGCTTCCGGAGTGGAAAGCAGAAGGGGCATTGGGACTGATCAAAAAGGATCAGGGAATCCAGGCTGTTTACGGACCGAAGGCCGATGTGCTGAAATCCGATATCAACGATATTCTGTAAGAAAACAGCCGCAAAGGATTCCCCAAAATCCTTTGCGGGGGAAGAAAAAGAGGACAGAACATGAAACTGATCACACTGAATACCCACAGCCTCATTGAGGAGCATTACGAGGAAAAGCTGCATGCGTTTGCTGAGGTCATCCGGAAAGAAAAACCGGACATTCTGGCCATGCAGGAGGTAAACCAGCTGGCCTGTGAGGAAATATGGCCGGATGAAAAGCTGCCCGGGTTTGTGCGCTGCCGTGGCTTTTCTCTTCCAGTGCGGAGAGGAAATCATGCGGCAAGGCTTGCAGAGCTTTTAAAGGATTCCGGGCTTTCTTATTCCTGGACCTGGATCTCGGCAAAGATGGGCTATGACCGCTATGACGAAGGCATGGCTGTGTTCAGTTTATCACCCATTGCGGATACGGACCAGTTTCAGATCAGCCGCTCCTTCGATTATCATTACTGGAAGACCAGGCGGGTGCTGGGCATCCGCACGGAGGCAGATCCGGACACCTGGTTTTATACCGTTCACATGGGCTGGTGGGACGATGCGGAAGACCCGTTTGCAGGGCAGTGGGAACAGTTAAACCAGTTCCTGCAGGAAAAGGGCAGGCTGGACAGTGGGAAAAATGTCTGGCTTCTGGGAGATTTTAACAGCCCGTCGGCAGTATCGGGCGAAGGCTATGACTGCATCCGGAAAGCAGGGTGGCTGGACAGCTATGTTCTGGCAGCGCAAAAAGATGACGGCGCGACCGTGGACCATGTGATTGACGGCTGGAGAGATAAGATGGCAGAAGGGGAGAACTGCCGCCTGGATTATATGTTCAGCCGGAATCCGGTCCGGATCCGTTCCAGCAGAGTTATCTGCAATGGAACGCTTTATCCGGTGGTATCGGATCATTTTGGCGTTATGGTAACGGTCTGAACGCAGCCGGATCGTTTGAAATCAGAATGAAAACAATAAGGGAGTATTGAATATATGAACAGATCAGCAGGAATTTTGCTGCCGCTTAGCAGTCTGCCGTCCAGATACGGCATCGGATGTTTCTCAAAAAGCGCTTATGAATTTGTGGACTGGCTGAAGGGAGCCGGACAGAGTTACTGGCAGATCCTTCCGCTGGGACCGACCAGCTACGGGGATTCCCCGTATCAGTCATTTTCCACGTTTGCGGGAAATCCTTACTTTATCAGCCTGGAAGCGCTGATTGAGGAGGGCGTTCTGACAAAAGAAGAATGCGACGCGGTAGATTTTGGAAAGAACGAGCGCAATATTGACTATGAAAAACTTTATCTTGGCCGTTATCCGCTGCTTCGCAAGGCCTATGAGCGCAGCCATATCCATGAAAATCCGGATTACCAGAAGTTTGTTGCCGAAAATAACTGGTGGCTTTCTGATTATGCCCTTTTTATGGCTGTTAAAGACCGGTTTGATGGCGTAGAGTGGACGAAATGGGCAGAAGATATCCGCCTGCGCTGGGGCAATGCCATGGACTATTACCGTAGGGAACTGTATTTTGATATTGAATTCCAGCAGTATCTGCAGTATCAGTTTTACCTCCAGTGGAACCAGCTGAAAACCTATGCCAATGAGCGGGGAATCCAGCTGGTCGGAGATATCCCAATCTATGTATCTATGGACAGCGCGGATGCCTGGGCGCATCCGGAGCTGTTTCAGTTAGACGCAGACAATCTCCCGCTTGCGGTGGCCGGCTGCCCGCCGGATGGCTTCTCCGCAGACGGACAGCTCTGGGGGAATCCGCTTTACCGCTGGGATTATCACCGGGAAACCGGATATCAGTGGTGGATCTCAAGACTGGCCCATTGTTTCCGCCTTTACGATGTCGTGCGCATCGATCATTTCCGGGGCTTTGACGAGTATTATTCCATTCCGTACGGGGAGACTTCTGCCGTGAACGGACACTGGGAAAAGGGACCGGGCATTGACCTGTTCCGGAAGGTGGAGCAGGCTCTTGGCTGGAAGCAGGTCATTGCCGAGGATCTGGGTTATGTGACGGATTCCGTGCGCCGTCTGGTGCAGGAAAGTGGTTTTCCGGGCATGAAGGTGCTGGAGTTCGCGTTTGATTCCAGGGATTCCGGCTGTGCCAACGACTATCTGCCGCACAACTATATAGAAAATTCCGTAGCCTACACGGGAACTCATGACAATGAGACCCTGGCCGGCTGGTGGAAGAGTATTACTCCGGAAGAACAGAAGATGGTACGGGAGTATCTCTGCGACCAGTATACCCCGCAGTCAAAGCTGGGCAAGTCCCTGATCAGCCTGATCCTTCGCAGCCGGTCAGTTCTCTGCGTCATTCCGATGCAGGATTATATGGGTTTGGACAACCGCAGCCGGATCAATAAGCCGTCCACAGTGGGAACGAACTGGAAATGGCGTCTGGCCAAGTCTGACCTGACTGAAGACTTAAAACAGGAGATCCACGGCATGACCCTGCGCTATGGACGGATGAACTGGAACTGATCTGCTTGAAAAAGAGAAAAAAAGCCTGTATAATTAGGAGCAGACCGTGAAGCGACAGGAAAGAGATTCACGGAAAAAGACAGGCGGAACGCAGAAACTACCATGTGGAACCGCGGACAGGAGAGCAATATGAGTGAGGGAAAAGACAGACTGCTGGCGCAGATGAAAGACGCAGAGGGTGCAGTGTACGCACTGATTTCAGGATATACCAAGGAGCCATACGTAGAGTGTGATGGAGAAACCTATGACGACAAGGTATTCGTCTATCTGTCTGAGGATGCCGCAAAGGCAAGAGTGGCAGAGTTAAAGGAAGAGAAGATTCCGGTAGGAGTTGCAAAGATTCTTTCTAACCATATGCTTTTGTTTTTTACCAATCTTTATACCATGGGCGTCAATGCGCTGGAAATCCACTATGATGACAAAATGGATCTGCTCCAGATTGATGAATTCGCAAAGCGCAGAGAAAATCCGCAGGTGGAAGAGGGCAAGCAGTGGATTGAAAATCCGCAGCTTCATCTGACCGCCCTGTATTTTGCCCAGGAGGTGCGCAGACCGAAGGAACTTCAGGACGCAAAGCGCATGGCACAGCTCCAGGAAGAGATGTCTGCTGACTTTATGAAGAGCAAATTCATCTTTGCGCTTCAGCAGGATGGCAAAGGAACTCCGCTGGTTAAGCTGAACACTGGTGATAAATACCAGCTGGTATTTACCGATGCTGTGGAATTCAGCCGTTTTAACCGCAACAATGCGTTTAAGCCGGTCATTGTAGACGCGGCGCAGCTTCCGAAGGTATTAGATAAAGAAGCAAAGGGTGTTGTCTTAAATATTATGGGCGTGAACCTTCCACTGGCAGTGAACCGTCCGGTTCCGGTACCGCAGGATCCGGCAGCAAAAGCCCAGGCAGCGTCCGACCAGGCCATTGCGGCAGCAGCCTCCGCAGCACTTCAGAGACAGGCAGCTGAGAAAAAGAACAGCGAAGAGGCCTGAAGACAGTTAAAAGTATGTTAAAAACTGGAAAATCCGGTTTACGACCAAGCAGCGAGACTTTCACCGTACAAAGAACAAGGGTACGGTGGAGGTCCTGTCTCTTATACACATCTGACGCTGCCGACGATCGCATAAGTGTAGAT
>OWIY01000218.1_pt1 | contig 19307 bp, 21 predicted proteins | sample 1732841 | NCBI WGS metagenome assembly OWIY01 (sample SAMN05065760, study PRJEB22554) | human gut metagenome | biome: ENVO:2100002; feature: ENVO:00000062; material: ENVO:00002003 | host: Homo sapiens | place: USA | reverse complement strand
CGTGGGCTCGGAGATGTGTATAAGAGACAGCGATAATTTACATAGATTCAGTAAGCAGGGGAAAAATCACTGGATCCCTTTGTGGTCCTGCCGTTTCATTTTAAGGGGAGGAGTAATTGTATGAAAATTCAAGATTCTATCCAGGAGCAAATACACATGAAACATGTATCAATGGCAGAGCGTAATGTTGCTTTGTCTAGTAATATTTCTGCAAAACCGGCTGTTCTTGACCGAGCCAGTTTTGAATACACCGAAGGTATTTCGGCTGATGAAACACTTTTTGCACGATCTCTGGCTCACAGCATTACAGAAGATGTCTGCCGCGAGAAAGGCGTTTCCGTTGAAAAGGTTGCCCAACTGAAAAAACAGGTTGAGGAAGGAACCTACGAACCGGATCCCATGGCCATTGCAAGGGCCATGTATGATCTATGAGGGCGCCTGAAAGCCTGATCCCGGTATTAGAACAGCTGTGTACTGTATTAGAACAGCTATGCCGGGTTGAGGCTGATAAACTAACCGTTGTTTCAGCTGATCATCCTGACCAGCTGGAATCTCTTTTAAATGATGAAAACATGCTTTTACTGCAGCTGCGCGGACTAGATAAAAAACGAAGTGATCTTCTTCGCAGGTCGGGTCTTGAGGGGCTTACTTTCCGCCAGATTTTGATGCAGGAGGACAGCGAGGAGGCTGTGGCACTTCTCTCTCCGATCTTGGAACGGTTATCCAGCCAGGCTGAAAAGCTGAAAAAAGTAAAAGGTGGCACAGACCGTCTGATCCGGATCCGCATGAAGCAGTTAGAACAGCGCCTTGCCGGTGCGAAGCAGAGCGATCCTCATGTTTATGACAAATATGTCTGATAAAACTGTGGGGACTGCAGGATATTTATATTTCGGAGGTAATAATACTTTATGGTAAGAGCAACTTTTTCCGGTTTTAATACCGCTCTGTCCGCTCTCCAGGCCAACCAGAAACGTCTGGATATTACAGGACAGAATTTGTCAAATATGAATACTGCCGGATATACCAGGCAGCAGTTAGAGGCATCCAGCCTTAATTATACGAATCCTGTTTCCCATTATTCTAATGGGAATGAAACTGCAGTAGGCTTTGGGGTAAGCATGGACCGGGTCTCACAGATCAGAGATCCTTATCTGGATATCCAATACCGCAGCCAGTCTGCTGACTGCAGCTATACCAATCGTTTACAGACTGCCCTTAATTCCCTGTCAAAGGTACTGGACGAAACAACCATTTCCGGCATCCGTCAGGCATTTGATGATGTCCAGTCTACCCTTACAAGCATGCAGGATCCTGCAAAGGTATCCGATCCCATCTATGAAAGTGAGCTGCGAACTAAAATGCAGTCTGTATGTAATCTTTTTAACCAGGCATCCAGACAGATCACACAGGCCGAACAGAATGAATTTCAAAGGCTCACAGGGGAAGGCAGCAGTGAACAGGGCGATGTGCAGAAGATCAATGACATTCTCCGCCAGATCGGTGACCTGAACGTGCAGATCAAACGTAACCAGGTTGCCGGTCATCCTTCCCTGGAACTGCAGGATGAACGAAATCTTCTTCTGGATGAGCTTTCCGGTTATATTCCTATTGAAACCAGATATTACAAGGATGATGCCCATTCCGGGAATAACGCCTATGACTATGATGCAAATGGTGCTGTGATCGGCAAGAAGGATTGGCCTGATGACCTGGAAGTGAGCATGAATTATATTGATGCCCAGGGAAAGAGCCAGAAGCTGATCCTGGTAAATGGATCTGACCTTGGTGCTGACGGTCTCAAAAAAAACTACGGTCAGTTAAGTGTGTTAAACGGCGATCACCAGGCAACTGCTTCTGTTTCTGATCCTGCAAACATTTCCATCAAGTTTGAAAAAGCCCCCAGCTATACAGGAAACGGACCGGCAGCTACCAATGATGTTGTATACGCAAAGTTAAACGGAATCCGTTTTGAAGGCGGCTCTCTTCAGGCAAGCCTGGATATGCTCCAGAAAACAGGTACCGGCAAGGTGATAAATGGATCTACTGCTGTGGATGATGTCCGTGGATACCAGTATTATTCAGGAAAACTGGATCAGTTAGCTTCCACTTTCGCAAAATCCATGAATGACATCAACAATAAGGGCAAAAACCCCAAGGATCAGAATCTTTTATCTAATTCCACCAATGACCCCACAACTGGTATAACAGCCGGAAATATCGGTATCAGCAAAGGCTGGACCAGTGGAACGGTCCATATTTCTACAAACGGCACTAACCGCACAGATACAATCCTTAATATGATCGCAGCTATGAAGGATACCAAGGAATTGAATGGAAAGACATTTGCTGATTATATGAATAACCTTTCCACCCAGCTGGCCTCTGATTCCAGCTCCAACCAGACTGCATTAAAGACGGGCACAACTGTTTTAAACAGTATCCAGGACTCCAGAGAATCTCTTTCCGGTGTCAGCCTGGATGAAGAAGCAACCAATATGATGACCTACGTTTCAGCCTATAATGCTGCTTCCCGGCTGATGACTGCCCTTGATGAAGTGTTGAATACCCTGATCAGTAATACTGGTGCATAAAAATAAGGAGGATTAATAAATTATGAGAGTTGTACGTTCATCTGTTTACCGCAGATATACTTCTTCTTTAAATGATCTTCAAAGCAATCTGAACAAAAGCATGAACAAGGTTTCTACCGGCGCTGCTTATGAAACAGCTGCTGATAATCCTCTTGCTTATTATCAGGGAAAGAAAATGGATCATTTATATCAGGATGCAAAGAGTAAAAGTTCTATTTTAGGTGATATTAAAAACCGTCTGTACCAGCAGGAGCAGGGCGCAAGGGATATCCAGAAGACTTTAAGCAACAGTAAGACTTCCATGCAGTATCTGCTGGATTCCTCCCATAACAGCTCAAAAACTTCTGTCCAGACAAAAAGAGATGCTCTTCTTCAGGATGTGCAGAGCATGGTCAGCAATCTGAACAGCCAGTATCAGGATTTTTATATTTACGGCGGAAATGATATTACAACAGCTCCGTTTTCTCTAAGTGGAGATGGAAAAACCCTTACTTATACCCATAAGTATTCAGATGGCTCAACAAAAACGATCGATATGACCATGGCTTATAATGAGGACAAAAATACTTACAGCTATACTATAAAACCTAATGATGGCCTGAACAGCCTTCTTACAGCCATGAGAGAACAGGGGCGGGTAGATATCGGTTATGGCGATATTTCCAACCGCCAGTCTCTCTTAGACACCTATACAGGAGGACTGAATATGCTTACGGGGCTTACTTCAGATTCTTTAAATGCCATGTCTGATGATGCTGCAAAGAAGGCGATCACAGCTGCCCTGGAAACCACTCCTGTGGCACTTCTCAGCCGTTCGGTTATGGCCTGTGATAATTATATCAATGATACTACGACCATTGATCAATTTACAGATACTATGGGCAGTGTACTTAAAGATGCAGCTAATACAGAGCATACCATCAGCACCATTTACAGCGACCTTGGCAATAAATATTCCCTGGTAGAAACTACAAAAACCCGTCTTGATACTTTAAGCGACAACCTGACAGAGGAATACAAGGACATTCTCGGAGCTGATCCTTATGAGGCCATTACAGAAATGTTCTCTTACCAGTACTCCTATTCTGCTGCTTTAAAAATGGGGTCAAACCTGATGCAGTCATCTCTTTTTGATTTTATAAAATGATACCGGTACATTGTTTACAAAAAACAAGCAAAAAATAACTTTCCATTTTCAAGTCTGAAGAAGGTGAAGATATATGAAACCTGTGATTGAAGCAAATTTTAAACCTTTTGAATCTGTCCGTTTCCGTCAAAATGCCAGTCTGGTTTCAAAGGACCAGCTGGCAGCAAGACAGCATCAGGCTATTTCCCAATACCGCCTGAAAGCACGTCAGGCTCAAAATTACGGGATCAGTTCTCCGGAAAGCATGACCTGTATCCAGAATATCAGACAAGCTTTTGATCTCCAGGATACTGTCCAAAGAGTACATGGCACAGCAAACGTCTCTGGATCAGGAAACAGCTTTGGTGATCCATTTTCTGGCAGCCCTGACAATAATGGGTTGTATACCCTTCAGAGAGGTGAATTTGAATTTCGTGTGGCATCTGGCGATCTGGAATACATACCAGCCCTGGAAATGACCATCATAACCTCTTACCCTGAAGTAGAATTTATATATACCGGCACCCCCAATTATGTTCCACCAAAAAAAGAGCCGGATTCCCCTGCTCTTAATGTTACCATATAAAAACTGACCCCCGGAGGCTTATACAAGCATGAAGATTGATACAAAATATTACGGCGAGATGGATTATACGAAAGACGAGCTGGTTGTATTTCCAGATGGTTTATTTGGTTTTTCCCAGTACCATGACTATCTTCCCCTCGCTATGGAGGAAGATGACAGCTCCCTGCTGATATTGCAGTCTGTAGACGAACCTTATGTAGCCTTTTTTCTCATCGATGCAGCAGCACTCTTTCCTTCTTATTCACCGGTTCTTCTCCCGGAAGAATTATCCTTTCTGGAAGTAGATTCCAGTGATGAATTATCCTATTATGTCATATGCACTGTAAAGAAGGATTATCTGGATGGAACCGTCAACCTGAAATGTCCTCTTGCCATTAATCCGGATACCCGCAAAGGGATCCAGGTGATCTTATCCAACGCTGACTATGATTACCGCCATACCTTACGTTCTCTTCTTGGTAAAGAGATAAAGGAACAGGACACTAAAAAGGAGGTAAATAGCCATGCTGATATTGAAACGGAAAAAAAATGACAGTATCCTGATCGGGAATGACATACGCATCACTGTACTTGACTGCGACAATGGATCTGTCAGCCTGGCTATAAATGCCCCGAAGCATATTTCTATTTTGCGGGAAGAATTGACAGAAGCAGAACGCAGCAACCTGGATGCCTTATTATCTGATACAGATTCACTGCGCTCTATTGAAAAAGGGCTGAATTCTTATATGAAGAAATAGACCATAAGCTTAATGACCCGCAAACCGGTGAATACTGATAAAATGACTCTTATCGGCTAAACCAAATATCATATAGCTCTTTCAACTGCCGGTGTACGAGAGAAAAAAACTCTCTCAGACGCCGGCAAAATAATGCTCTTTTTTCCATGTGGTTTTCCCACTCTTCTTCTTTCAATATGTCTGATCTAAGATCCAGCGCCTGTTCATCTGTTTCTGGCCCCAATTTCCCCGTCATGCCATAGAATACATTTTTCTCCAGTATATCAAATACCTGGAGTTCTTCTTCCTTTGTCTCGATGCTGGCACATTCTTCCCGTGTTCCAAACCACATATAGCTTAAATGCAGAAGCTTCTGCGCCAGTATATTTACTTTAAATTCCTTTAACCGGTCCTCAAGATCCTGAAGCTGGTTTTCTGCTGCTGTTTTTCTGTAAAATACATATAAGTCTGCCAGGTGGCGTATCTGCAGATCTCCTGTTACATATAGGTAAGAAGACTGGATCATAAGATAGACTAGCTGGTCTATGGCATTCCATTCATAAATGTAGTTACTATTTTCTTTCAGGAAAGCACACTGGATCAGCTTTTCCATCCCCCTCTGGTATACCTGGGTTTTAAAAGGAAAGGTATCATAGATTTCAACAGAAAAGCGGCCTGGTATACGCATCTTTTCACCCACTCCCGGATAGAGAGTATCCGTTTCGTAGCCTATATTGACCAGATAGCCTTTTGCAAAAAGATAATCTTCCGGGTCAAGAAAAAAAAGCTTCAGAGAGCTTTCTCCCGCCATTTCCTCTCTTGGATACAGCTGTCTGCGGCTGCTGGAGGAAAGGACGAGTACCGGGATTTTTTTTAATTCCAGAAGGACCAGTATCTCCCGTTCTCCTTCTGTGCAGCTTTCGTTGAATTTCAGAATATCACTGTAGCGCTCATAAAAGCGTGTTTTCCACCGTTCCGGTATTTTTTCATTATTTCCCAGGATTGCAAGATAGATCAGGTTTGAAATTTTATTATAATCTGCAACCCGGAACAGCTTTTCCCAGTCCAGATTTCCATGAAGCGGCTTTAAATCATCCTGGCGCATAACAAATGCAGCCATATTTACCAGTATGCGGCCTTCATAAAAGTTTTGATTTTCCATTTAACTTCACCTGTTTTTTGATATTCTTCTGTTAAGTCCCCCATCGATCCTGCGTATCTTATCTAAAAGCTTTTCTGTGCGGCAACGCAGATCTTCAATACGCTTCTCCAGCATTTTTTCCCGCTCTGTCTTTCCTTTAAAACAGCTTTTTACATTCATTAATGGACCTTTAGCCAGATCTCGTAGATACCGGGCCTGAAGGCTGTTTCCCACCGTCTGCAGGATGATCTGTTCTTCACAGTCTGCATGACGCTGCAGCTGTTCTCCCCTCATATCTAAAAGAAGAGAAGCGGAGACTGTGTCGCCGCGCTCCACTGCCTCCGCCAGTTCTTCCGTCAGACTACAAACTTCTCTTAATATATTATATCTCCTTTGAAGATATATCAAAATTGTTTCCAAGTCTGCGCTCATATATTCTCCTTTAACCGAAAACACTTCGTTCTCTCACAATATGCTGATCGCCGGAAATCTTTCCTGCCTGGTTAAATGCATCTCTTAATTCAGAAAGTATGTGGCTGATCCTTGGAATCTCTTCTGCTCTGCGTTCCCTTCCTGCTTTAACACGGCTGATATCATAGATCAGGTACTCATAGATACGTTTCAGATCCTTGCTGATGGGATACTGCATATCCAGTATCTGTATTAAATACCGGACGATCCGTCCTGCTTTTTCGAGACATTCTTCAAAAGTCTCATATTTTTTATCCTCAAGTGCGATTTGTGCCATTTTCAGACGCTTCACTGCTTCATCATACAATAAAAGCAACAACTCCAGATTGCTCATAGAATAGATCGTACTTTCCTTGTACTGCTTAAACTTTTCATACATGTTTCCTTACCCCCATCAGCCACCTAACTGTGACAGGTAGCTGGACTGTGAATTCATCTGATTGATCAGCCTTTCCATCTGCGTAAACTGGCTGATATAACGGTCCTGCTCAGTTGACAGCTGGGACTGCAGGTTTGTGATGGTTTCCTGCATATCCTTTAATTCTTTATAAATACTGTTGTTAGTCAGGGTCAGGCTTAGTTTTTCAGATCCTGCCTCTTCAATAAGCACACCATAGGAATTTCCATTCCTGCTTGCATATCTGGTGGCATAAGTAGAAAGAGTACTGTCTATGGTGTTTACAATACCATGCGTGCCTGTGAACAGGTCTGATACCTTTTCCGGATCACTGTCCATGGCCGTTTTAAACTTTTCTTCATCAAATACGATCTTTCCACCTGCTGTGTAATCATCTGAGAAGGAAATTCCGATCTTTTCAAGATCAGCATAAGAAACACCGTTCATCATCATTGAAGAGAAAATACCCTGGGTAGCATTGTCCAGATCTTTTAAAGCGCTGCTGTTGTACAGAATACCCTCTTTTGCCTTATCCTCCCAGTTTTTAATGGAGGTTTCATTCATTTCATTTTTCTGGTCATCTGTCAGAGGCTTATAATTACTGTCCGGCTTGGTGGTTACCTGGGTGCGGACCTCATCGATCATGGCATTATAAGCTTCAATAAATTTTTTTACAGTCTCCGTCACCTTTTCTGTATCTGCTGAAGCAGTAAAGCTGACACCGCCTTCTGCTGTTGCAGAGCCTGTATTAAATGTATTCGTGGCTCTAATATCCAGACCGTCAATGGAGAAGGTATTGCTGCTGCTGGTAATGGTGGTCTGTACACCATTATAGAGAATACTCATCTCACCATCTGTGCCATCTTGGCTTTTCCCGCCGAAAATGAGATTTGCTGCATCATCTTTCTTGTTTGGATCTGCACCAAGGCTGATCTCACGGTGATCACCTTTTTCATTGGAAGAAAGAACAAATTTATTTGCACTGCCCAGATAGATGGCAGTTACTCCTGCATCTTTATTATTATTGATCGCAGTAAGCAGTTCGCTAACTGTAGTATCAGCAGTAATGCCTTCTATTTTTGTACCATTGACTGTAAAGTTCTCTAATGCATTGTTTAAGTCTTCTTTTGTCTTGTACTTAGTGTACTTTTCCAGTCCCAGCTTGACCCTGTTCTCCCACAGGCTGCTTCCTGTACTGATCTTGTTTGACTGGGTAGATGTGATACCCAGGGCCTTCTGGAGTTCCTTTGAGTCTGCGGATATCTGTAATGTCTGTTTGTTGTCTGTTGCAGTGCTGTCTGTTGCAGTGTTGTCTTTTGCAGTGCTGTCTTTTGCAGTGCTGTCTTTTGGAATAGTAAACATCAGTCTGTGTTCATTATCCTCACCTACAGTAAGCTTTTCTGAACCGAAGGCTTTATTCAGCTTTTTCTGTAAGCTCTTCGTAAAAGCATCAAAATCTGATATCTCTTCCTTATCGCCGATCAGTTCAATATTCTTTGTCTGTCCGCCATAAGAAACAGAAATTGATTTTCCCTTAAGATAGTCGGAAAGGGACTGCTTTGTTATTGTTATAGCTGCAGCCTCGAATGAAGATGTATGGTCGTTAAATTCCTTAAGTGAAATGCCGTTATCTATATCATCCTGATTCATTTTTTTGTCGGAATTAAAGCCAAGACTCTTTAAAGCAGATGATGTTCCCCTGATCACACAGCTTTTTCCTTTATCGGTAATACTGCCTGTCTGGCTGATCTGAAGCTTACCCTCTTTCAGTTCAAATTGAATACCGCTCTTCCCATCTTTTCCGAGAAATTCCTGGGAATTAAGGGCTTCATTCAGCTGTATTTTCAGATTTTCTACATCAGCCGTATAATCAATGGTGACTGTCTCTGTTTTTCCACCGTCCACCTTTTTTTCATAACTGGTGGGGAACGTAAAGGTTGCTTCCTCTGTGAATTTCTTATCTGTAATACTGTAGGTTCCAAATGTCAGCTTCGTTCCGGAAAGATTGGAGGTCTTTACTTCTTTTTTATTGGTAAAATCAGACCTGTTGATGCCGCCTAAGGTAATAGATGAATCTGTTTGCTTTTCGTCGGAGATCAATGTGGCAGATGTTGCTAATCTGTTTACTCCCAGAACTGATACTCTGGATGCAGTGTCTGCATTTCCTGTCGCTGATATATATTTTGTATAGTCAGAATCTCCCTGTACACTGACCTGGTTTTTTGCAAAGAAATCACTGTTTTTTAAGCTCTTTGTTGCTGAATAGCTAAGGTAATTGTCCTGAAGATCTATGATCTTATTGCTGACAGAACGATATGCATCCCGCTTCCATTCCAGTTTTGTCATAGCCTGTTTCTTGGCTGTGATCTTGGATGTTGTTCCTGCTGTCATCTGTTCGATCAGTGCATCCCTGTCAATACCGGAAGCTAAACCACCAAATCCTCTTAAAGCTGTATTTCCAAGACTGCTGCTTGTACTTGATACCCTTGACATATCTGCTCCTCCTTTCAGGCATATGACGTTGCGGTGTACATAAAATGCGCCGCTTCTGTATACTTTATCCCTGTGATCCTAGTAGATTCTATATACATATTTCGGCGCAGCATGAAAATTTATAAGATATGGCGTGGATGTTCTTTTACTTTCATACAGGCTCTTATGGACTGACTTAAAACAGCCACACGGAATTTATTGCAGTAATAGGTTAACATCATCGGGACTGCCGTATTATCTGCTACAATATATTTGGGCGGCAGCCTGGTAAGCATCAGCGCCTTCACATCTGCCTGACAGCGGCTGCAGGTACAGGTATCATTACTTTTCAGTGCGTCAAGGATCAGTTCCGGAGTAAGGATCTCCTCCATGACATTTACGACCCGGTAACTTAGGCGCTTTTGCTGATTCTTTTGTTCTGGTTCTTCCTGTTTTTCCTGTACAGCAACCCCTGCGTTTGCTTGCGGCTGCTCTGCCTGTTCTTGCGGCTGCTCTGCCTGTTCTTGCGGCTGCTCTGCCTGCTCCTGTGGCTGCTCTGCCTGTTCTTGCGGCTGTTCTGCCTGTTCTTTTTCCAGCTCACGGATCAGATTCTTCTGGATCTCTTCTGCCAGCTTTCCTTCTTCTCTTGGATCAACTACAGTCACATTAGCGGAAGGCACTCTTACCGGTTCTTCAGCAGCTGAGCCTTCCTGCTGTGTTTCGCCAGAAGGCGCAACTGGCGGCTGTGAACCTGTGATAAGGTTCAGCACATGTGAGGTTTTATTTGTTTTTTTTGCCATATTATTTCTCCCTGAAACCTATGATCTTTTCTACCTCATCTAAAAACTTTACATAATCCTTTACAGCTGATGCTCTCGGACTGTACTCAAAAATACTTTCTCCATGGGCCGGTGCTTCTGCAATAGCCACTCCGGACCTTATTTTTGTGTCAAATACCCGGGTTTCCAGCTGCGCGGCCAGCTGCCCGGCCATTTCCAATACATCCCTGCAAAGACATGTTCTTGGATTAAAGCGGTTTAGCAGGATACCCATGATCTTAAGACCGGGATTGATCTGTATGCGGACAGATTCTACTGTTTCCTTTAACTGTGACAGACCAACCAGACTGAGGATATCCGATGCCATTGGTATAATAAGATAATCAGAAACTGCATATGCGTTAACTGTGAGAAGATTTAAGGCAGGGGGTGTATCGATCACAATATAGTCATAAAAATCCATAACTGGTTTTAAAACATTTTTTAAAATAGATTCTTTTTCTTCTCCCGGATTATACTCCAGACCACTGCTGCTTAATGTAATATCAGAAGGAAGGATATCGATCCCTTCTGTGCGGCTGATCGCCTTTTGTATGGATACATCTCCTTTTAATACATCCAGTATAGTAGATCCTCCTTCGGTATCCAGACCAAGGCAGAATCCAAGATTTCCCTGTGGATCCAGGTCTATACACAGAACTTTTTTACCTGCCATTGAGAATCCTGCCGCCAGCGCTGCTGATGTTGTGGTCTTTCCCACACCGCCTTTTTGATTTGAAACCGTAATGACCATTTTATGTATCTCCTTTTATCCTCTTTTCTGCATCCAATGACACAGGTGCCAGCCGTTTTTCCTGCACCATGATACAAGATAAATCCACTGTATTATTCGCCAAGGCGTTCCATGGATTCCTCAACCTGTTTTACCAGCTCCTGGATCTCCTGATATACAGCTGCTGACTCATTTGCCATACGGCCGATCTCATCTGCCACGACCCCGAAGCCTACACCTGCTTTTCCTGCGCGTCCTGCTTCAATGGCTGCATTCAGGGAAAGCATTTTTTCCATTGTGGCTGTCTGCTCCAGTCCTTTTGCCTTATATTTGATCTGTCCTACTGCATCCCGCACTTTCTTTTCCTCTTTTGCAAATGCTTCTACGCTGTCTGCATTGCTCTTCCGGTAATAAAGGGCATTCGCCCACAGATTCAGCATCTCAGCTAAAAGCTGTCCACCGGCACTTACTACTTCCTGGCTCGGGGCTGAATCACCCGGGTAATCTCCAAGGACGATACCTCCGATCACTGTACCTGCACGGAATCCTCCTACTGTAAGATCCTGGGTAAACTCACGCAGTTCATTGTGTTTTCCATTGGTATAACGGCTGTAAAAACTGGTAAAGGAGCTTCCTCTTGTAATATATTTTCCTTTCATATCCACTACTGCTGCTGTCATGCCTGTGGCCGTTAAAAACAAATCCTGGATCCTCTGAAGCTCTTTCATATCCAGGATCTGACGGATATCCAGATTTTCTGTACTTTCATCTTTTGTAACAGTATCCATATAAGAAGTTTTCCCTGATACAGCTGTTCCTGCTGTTGTTTCAGAAGCTATTTTTCCATTTTCCTGTCCCTTCTGGATCCATTGGGCCAGCTTACGGTCTGTTTCCCGGATATGCTTTACCAGCACGCTTACCATATAGTTGATCTCGCCCAGGGAATTGATCGTAGAACCTTCCTGCTCCAGCTTTATAATAGCATCGCCCAGTTTCTGTTTATACCATTCATGAAATTTATGATGTTCTGGATATTCTGGATATTTTGACTGTTTCTGGAGATCCTCCTCATCTGAAAAATGTTTCGTTACATATTCAACAAGAAATTCTCCCAGACTTGAAAGATTTTCTCTTCCCTTTCCCTTTGAGCATGCATCCAGAAGATCATTAACTTCGTCAAAAATCTTCCTGTGCTCACTGTCGATCAATTCATTTCCTGTTAAAAGATCCTGTGTTAATACATATTTTTCCATCCTTAGAGTCCTCCTTACTGCTGACTGTGCCGTTTTTTAAAACGGGCAAGCAATTCATCCATTACTGTGATCAGATGCCCGATCTCCGGCTTGGAAAGCTGTTCGTCTGCACCTAATTCTTTCCCCTTCTGCCTCATCTGCTCATTGATCAGGGACGAGAAGATGATAACTGGGATTTCCTTTAAATGTTCGTCATCCTTGATCAGCTTTGTAAGCCTGTGGCCATCCATTTCCGGCATTTCGATATCTGTAATGACCAGATTGACCTTATCATACAGATCAGAATCATTATGTATTTGTGAAAGATAATCCCATGCCTCCTGACCATTGGAAAAATTCTTTATATTGGTAAATCCGGCTCTTTCCAGGGAATCATCGATCATTTTACTTAAAAGAATGGAATCTTCCGCGATCACAATAGGACTGTTGCAGATAGGACGGTCTCCCATCTTATCTACATCTGTCACCTGTATGGTTGTTTCCGGTGCGATCTCTGCCACGATCTTTTCAAAATCCAGGATGATCACCAGCTCTTTTCCGCACTGGGCAATACCGGTAGCAACACTGTCATCTCCATTTGCAATGGTCTTATCTGGCTTCTGTATATCTTTCCATGAAATCCTGCTGATACCTTCGATACTGTCTACCCTGAAAGCAACCGTCATTTTATTAAAATTTGTTACGATAAACAGATCTCTCGGACCATTTTCCCTGTCATTACCTGTAAGATATTTGGCCAGGTTGATCACTGTGATAAGCTCATCTCTTGGTTTAAAGATACCTTCTACTGCCGGGTTTGCATGCGGCATTGGTTTTACCTTCTCACTCATGATGATTTCCTGGACCTTTGCCACATTTATTCCGTAAAACTCGCCCAGGACTGTGAATTTCATTACTTCGATCTCATTCGTTCCGGATTCTAAAAGAATCCCTTCCTTTTCATTTTTGACCATGATCTTCTCTCCTTATTTTCTGTAAACAGGTATGCTCCCTGACGGTAACATCACCACAAATAAAAGCCTTGGCTATAGATGACGTTCCGGACGTCCCACTGTACGTATGATCACATCTCCTGTTGCAAGATCTAAAAGCATGGTACGGGCATAATTTCCTCCTGTATCCTCTGCTGCGATACGGATTCCTTCCTGGACCATGACTTTTTTTACACTTTCTGCATTTCTCTGCCCGATATTTCCAAAGCTGCTGTTTCCGCTGATCTCAAACATCTTGGCTCCCCCTGCGATCTTAACTACCATCCGGCTTTTTACCATACCGAATATTTTCAGCTTTCTGAGGGTTTCCCTGATGCCGCTGTCTGCAAATTTAAATGGATTGGAATCCTTTCCTTCAAACTGTGCCGGAAGCATGATGTGCAAAAGTGCTCCCAGATGGGTAACCGGATCATAAAAGGTTATCCCGATACAGGAACCCAAAGCATAGGTTATGATCCTTCCTTCCCCTCTTGAAAACTTCATATCACCGATTCCTACTTTTAATTCTGCGCCTCCGATCATTATGAAACTCCCAATCTCTCTAAAATACCGTTTAGAGAACGAATATCCGGCAGCATGAGCAACCAGTCAGAAAGTGCTTTTCCGCCGATCACAAAATCTGCATTGCAATACATCAGTTTATCTGTTTCATATCCATACTCAGCAATAGGTACCATTAAAATCCCACCCAGCATGTTGATGGTAGCACTTGGAACAGACAGTTCCACCTCTACATTTACAAGTTGTGAAAAAGCATTTATATAAGAACAGATAATGATGTTTCCTACTTCTACCAGTGCTGATCTGGCCATTTCATCCATATCCAGAAAGGACTTATAACGGTTTCCAAGGAATTTTTCCAGCACTTCGTTAGCAAAATCCAGATCAAAAAGGAATAGCATCAATCCTTCAATGTCCCCTGACATTTTTACAAGAGCTGCTGCAACAAGCTCCTCCGCATCACCGATCCGGTTTATAGCATCATTGTATCCCAGAATATTAACAGCCGGGATTGAAATCCGGACTTCCTTCTGCAGAAGCTTGGAAAGAGCAGTTGCTGCATGACTGGTACCGATACTGCCGATCTCCCGCATTACATCCAGTGCCTGCAGGTCCATATCTTCATATCGCTTTATTTCCATTCTCTTTACCTTATCCTCTCAGTGAATTGATCGTTCCTTCTACGTCATCTGATGTAGTGATCATTTTTACAGCATAAGAAAAAGCTCTCTGACATTCGATCACATGGACCATTTCTTTTGCCATGTCGGTGCCTGAATTCTCCAGTGCCCCTTTTTGCAGAGCCGCATCTGATTTTAAAGAAGCTTCCATTCCATCCTGTACTTTATATTCATTATCTCCTACGCTTAAGAGACGGCTGGGATTTGAAAATGTGTATACACTTACCTTAGGAAGGTCAGTATCATTCTCTGTGTCATCTGTATCATCAGTATCGTAGTCATCGTCTTCTGACTCTGATTCCTCCTGCAGCTTTTCTACATCTGTTACTTCCAACTTAAGAGGCTGCTGGTTCTGGTCCAGCACCAGCTTTCCATCTTCTGTTGCAAGATAAAATCCATCTTCACGTTCTCCCCTGTGAAAATGACCATTTCTTGTATAGGTGATCTCACCTGATGCAGGATCCTGTATCATAAAAAATGCATTAGGCTCCATAATTGCATAATCATATTCTTTTCCGGTCTGAGTAGCACCGGCTATACTAAAATCCGTCCAGGTGCGCTCCACTCTGGCTCCTACACCTGTCTGCAGTTCTGTCTGGGCATTTTCAGAATCATTAAGATTATAGTGGATCAGTTCAGAAAAAGCCGCTGTTTTAGGTTTAAAGCCTGTATTGTTGATATTGGCCAGGTTATTGGCTACAACTGATAGTTTTTTTGTAAACTGTCCGGCGCCTGTTGCTCCTGTATAAAATGACATATTCATTTCTTATCCTCCTTACAGCTTTCCTACATCTGACACAGATTTGCTCATGATCTGATCATACATTCTCAGTGACTGGGCTGCGCTTTGAAGCGCTCTCTGGGATGACATCATAGCTGTCATCTGCTCCACCATGTCTACATTAGATTTTTCCAGCATTTTCCACTGAACAGTTGTATCTGCAGGTGTTGTTTCTGCCTGTGCAGTAGAGAAAAGTCCATTATCCTCTGCATGAAGCTGCCCCTGATCTGAAAAATCCACTACTTTCAAAGTTCCATAATCCTCTATGTTAACTTCCTGGCTGCCGCTTTCTTCACCATCAGACTGATTTGTAATAGCAGCAGTAATATGTCCTTTGGAATCTACTGTAAAGTTCTCATTTTTAATCTGGACAGGCTGTCCTTCTTTATTTAAAACTTTTCCTGCCTGATTTAAAACCAGATATCCATCTTTATCTACTGAAAATGAACCATTCCTTGTATACCGGATGCCCTGGGATGTCTGTATACAGAAAAAACCATTTCCATTTAAGGCAAAATCATAGATCCCGTCTGTCTGTTCCATGCCGCCCTGCTCATAATTGGTATAAACCTGTTTTGCTGTTTTTATTTTTGAAACAGAAGCCAGCTGGGTTGGATTTTCTTTGTTATACTTTCCCGTACGATAAAGCATTTCCTCTTTAAATGTACTGCTTACCATTGTTTCGTTCTTATATCCAGGAGTCTGGATATTTACCATATTATTGCTGATAGTATTTAAGTTCCTGCTCTGGGTCAGCATGCCTGACGCCAGATTATAAAATCCCTGATACACCTGACTTTATCCCCTTTCCATTTTTTGTTTCTATAAAATGGCGCAGCTTACGCAAAGCGATCGTGTGGATCTGGGATGCTCTGGGCTGGCTGACACCTATGACCCTGCCCACCTGTTCCATTTTCAACCCTTCCATATAATGCAGTGCCAGTGTTTTCTGCTCTTTTTCATTTAACTGGGCTATACCTTCTGCCAGCACCCGCATATCCTCTTCCCACAAGCATGCCTCCTCAGGTTGTACCTGAGCATCATTGTTTGTGAGCTGGACTCCATTGGATATATTCTGATTTTCCAGCAGAAGATCAAGAGACTGGATATTTCCCCTGTTTTTCATGGAAATGATCCTCTGGCAGCGTTTTTTTTCTATTCCAAGATGCTTTGCCAGTTCATCAACTGTTGGTGTTCTTCCTAATTCCAGCTTCATGTCCTCGCATGCAGATTCTATAATCCCCAACTGCTTGTAAAATCCCCGGGGCATCCACTCCTGTTTTCTTACATAATCCAGCATTGCTCCTCTTACCCGCGTTGTAATGTAAGTGGAAAACTTAATGTTTTTATCCGGATCATACATATCGATTCCTTTTATGATCGCCACCACACCCTCATTTACTGCATCTTCCATCTGCATGGTGGTAGAATAAAGATCGTATAACTTTGTTGCCATGGTTCTTGCTATGTACAGATACCTCATGGTGATCTCTTTCTTTATTTCTGGATCTTTCGTTTCTTTATAAAGCGCAAATAACTCCTTTTCTGCTTTTTCTTGATTTTCTACCATAACTTTTCTCACTCCTGTTATCTGCTGTTTATATCATTTAACTGTACACTTATGATCCTTTTTCCATTGTACTTATATTTCCAATTGACTGGATCTGCACATTATTTGCGATCTCATTAAATGAAAGCACCCTGATATTAGGATAAAAGGGTTCTACCAGATGGTAAAAATGAATCCTCATAACCTGTGAAGTCAGGATCACCGGGTTCTGTGATAAACTACTGAACTTTTTTATCTGCTCTGCCAGTTGCCGGATGACATGCTGGAGCATTTCCGGGTTTAATGCCAGATATAAGCCATTTTCCCCTTTTGACAAGGATGCGACCATTTCCCTTTCCAGCTGGGCATCCAGTGTGATCACTTTCATGCATCCATCTGTACAGTACATGCGGGTAATGGTACGTTTAAGAGCTGTCCTGATCTTTTCTACTGTCTGGTCCAGCTCTCTTGGAGGAAGACCTGTTTCTGAAGCTGTCTGCATCAGATTCTCTACAATGGTCTCCAGGTCGCGGATCGGGATTCCTTCTTTTAGCAGGTTTGTAAGAACTCTCTGGAAATAACTGTAGCTGATCATCTGTGGTATTGCCTCTTCCACCAGCTCAGGAGCTGTTTTTTTCAGATTTTCCGTAAGCCTTACCACTTCCTGTCTTGTAAGCAGTTCGTATGAATGCTGCCGGATCACTTCTGAAAGATGCATGAGCAATACAGACAGAGGATCAATGACCGTATAACCATATAATTCAGCTCGATCTCTGTTTTCAGGCTTGATCCACCTGCTGGGTATACCGTATGCTGGTTCAATTGCCTCAATACCTTCAATTTCTTCTTCCACCTCCTCTGGTTCCAGAGCAAGGAAATAATCAATCAGGATCTCTCCTCCTGCAATTTCTTCTCCTTTTATGCGGATACTATACTGACTTGGTCCCAGGGAAGAACTGTCCCGGAGCCGGATGGATGGGATCACAAATCCCATATCCTGGGCATATTGGCGGCGGAATATAACGATCCTGCTGATCAGCCTTCCGCCTACTGACTCATCTGCCAGAGGGATCAGACTATAACCAAACTCGATCTCCACTGGCTCCAGTGTAAGAAGGCTGTATACATTATTTACATCTTTAAAATATTCTTCCTCACTTACCTCCTCTTTTGCAGCAGCTGCCTGGGCCTGTGGGGAATCCTGAAGCTGGGTAGAAGGATCCATTGCCATTTGTGACAATGCCTGTGGCTCTTTTTTTATCTTTCCGGAAAGATAAAATCCGCTTCCCATAAGACATGCAGCCACAACCAGAGTCCTTACTGCCGGCATTCCAGGTATCACAGCCATAACCGCCACTGCTGCACCACTAACGATCATAGCATGAGGCTGGGCCAGAAACTGCTTTGATACATCTTCATTTAAGCTGCCTTCTGAAACAGCTCTTGTAACGATCATTCCTGTTGCAGTAGAAATAAGAAGAGCCGGTATCTGGGATACCAGACCATCACCTACTGTCGCAATGGAATAGGTACTCAGCACAGCTGAGATGCTGCTGCCGGACTGTACAATACCAATGATACTGCCGCCGATCAGATTAATGGCAGTTGTGATAAGTGACATAACTGCATCGCCCTTTACGATCTTAGTCGCACCATCCATTGCACCATAAAAATCTGCTTCTCTCTGAACCTTGGCACGCCGTTCCTTTGCCTGTGTTTCATTGATCAGGCCAGAACTAAGGTCTGCATCAATAGCCATCTGTTTTCCCGGCATGGCATCCAGATTAAATCTAGCTGCCACCTCTGCCACTCGTTCTGCACCTTTTGTGATAACAATAAACTGCATCAACACGATGATCAGGAAGATGATCAGACCTACTACTACGTTTCCTCTTAAAACGAAATCACCAAAGGCAGCAATGACACGGCCTGATGAACCTCCCTGAGAAAGGATATTTCTCGTGGTTGAAACATTGATACCCAGACGGAACAGCGTGGTAATAAGCAAAAGAGAGGGGAATATGGAGAATTCCAATGGCTCCCGAATGGTCATGGTTATTACCAGGATCATCATGGAAAGGGACATATTCAATATGATCGCCACATCCACCAGTCCCGCCGGAAGGGGAATGATCAAAAGCAATATGATCGTGATCACAAACATAACCACAGAGTAACTCAATAACCGTTTCATTCGTCCATTAATCTCCAACTATTATTTTCTATCTTTATTTTTCCCGTTATTCTGTTTATACAGATATACCAGGATTTCTGCCACTGCTGTATAAAATTCTGAGGGGATCGGCCTGTCCAGTTCACAGGAATTGTACATAGCCCGTGCAAGTGGTTTATTTTCAATGGTATAAACATTGTTTTCCTCCCCCACCTTTACGATTCTTAACGCCAGTTCATCTAATCCCTTGGCAAGTACTACCGGAGCATTGTCATGATCCTGTCTCTTATACACATCTCCGAGCCCACGAGACTAGCGCTCATC
>OWIY01000217.1_pt1 | contig 19344 bp, 18 predicted proteins | sample 1732841 | NCBI WGS metagenome assembly OWIY01 (sample SAMN05065760, study PRJEB22554) | human gut metagenome | biome: ENVO:2100002; feature: ENVO:00000062; material: ENVO:00002003 | host: Homo sapiens | place: USA | reverse complement strand
CAGCGTCAGATGTGTATAAGAGACAGGGTTCTGTATGTACAGACCAGGTCAAAATGCAAAGAGTAAATGTCATTTCAGTAAAATTGAACACGGCCATGACGTTCCCTGCTTATTGGTGAATAGCCTGGAATTCCGTAGGGAACTGCAGCTTATGTGATCACAAGATTTTCAAATCATGTGTTCTTTTCTTTCCTGGTGTTTTCAAACACCCAGAATATAGCGCCCAGAATCACAATCCCGCCAATTATGGAGCTTTTGCCCAGGGTCTCTCCCAAAAAGGCATAGCTGAACACGGCAGTGAACACAACACCGGAATACTGATAGATGCTGACCTCAGAGGCCGGGGCCTGCTGATAAGCGTATGTCAGGAAGAACTGTCCCCCTGCCGCAAAGACGCCGATCAGCAAAAGCATCACGAATACCTTTGGAGACGGAATCACCAGATTCGGCAGCATCATCAGTCCTGCGCAGACCGTACTCAGTGCGGAAAAGTGGAAGATAATCGCAGATGGGTGCGTGAAATTTTTACAGTAGGACAACATGGTGTAAGCCATGCCGGATACCACCGCTGCCAGCAAAGCCGCCAGAAGCGGGAACGGGTTGGAGTCGAAGGACGGCTGCATGGCGATATATGCGCCCACAAGACACAGGATCGTTGAGGCGATCTTGACGGGAGTGATCTTCTCCTTCAGGAAAATACCGGCGAGCAGTGTGACAAATACCGGAGATGCCCGGTTCAGCATAGCTACATCCGCTTGGCGGGCGTGACCGGCCGCATAGAAGAAGAGCACGATCCCCAGAAAGCCGAAGAACGACCTTCCCCAAAGCGCCCAGCCCCCTCGTTTGATCTCCTGAAAAACCTGCAGGTTTTCCCGTCGGACCATAACAGCTGCAATAATCAGGCTGACAAGATTGCGGAAGAAGGTCTGCTCAAATGTCCCCACCTCTTCAGAGCTCAATTTGACAAATACCTGCATGATGGAAAAGGACAGCGATGAGACCAGCATCAAATATATAGCTTTGGTTTTTTTGTTTTTCGTAATCAGTCTCTCCTTTTATATGGCAACATACAGCGTGGCCGTCTGCACGGGAAATCAGCGCAGACGACCGGAATACACTTCCGGTCGTCTGTTCCGATCCCACCCGGGGCCTGCGCAGCAGAAATCAATAGTCGCCGTTGTAACTGGTTCCGTGGGGCGTTGTCCAGCTATAATCTCCCAGCTTTTCCGCCTTTGTCTCCTCGCCGTTGGCCACACGCAGAAGCAGCTCGTAAAGCTCGCGGCCGCTTTCTTGCAGGCTCAGTTCCCCATACAGCATGGGAGCTGCGGAGTAGTCGATCATGTCCTCCAGCGCCGTCGCAGTCTGGGGGTTGCCTGTGATCTTGATGGTCGTCATACATGCGTTGCCGATGGGGTTGCCCCGCCCAGTGGTGAAGAGGCAGATATGGCATCCGCTCATGGCCAGCGTGGTGGACGCATAGGCATCATTGGCGCCCTGTGCCTGGTTGATGCCCCAGGCTCCCGCGCCGGGGACCGGATCACCGCAGTCCAGGATCCCCAGGATCCGGCGATGTCCCTGGGTTTTGAAGCTGCCCAGGTTCTTCTCGGTCATAGTGGTCAGTCCGCCCGCCTTATTGCCGGGAGTGGGATTGACCTGGGAGAGGCCCTTACCGCCTCTGCGGGTGCAGTCCTCATTGAAGAAATCTCCGATATCCATCAGGCGCATGCCGATCTCATAAGAAGCCGCTGTGGTGGGATAGCCGCCGCGGCCACAAACCTCCACCGCTCTTCCGCCGGCGGACAGGTGCATATCGATTGCCTCACCCACCACCGGATTGGCGGACAGGCCGCTGGTCCAGTCAGATCCGCCGTTATAGCCGCCGATAATCAGTCCGCTGAGGGGGCAGGGTTCGCGCTTCTGGGCCTCTGCCTGCCGCTTCAGATCCTCCACAGCTGCAATCCCGTCCTGGATGGCCTTGGTGACACCGCCGTCCGCCTGGATGCTGATATTCACCACCGGCCGGCCAGTCTTACGGATCTCCTCCGCCACATCTTCAGGATCTGTCTGCTGGCACCCCAGGGACAGCAGTACCACGCCAAAAGTGTTCGGATGCGTGCCGGTTGTGATGAATCCTCTGCGGGTCCGCTCAAAGCGATCCGGAAACTCACCGCAAGCCGCATCGACAAACGTGGCAGGGACATTACAGGCAGCAGAGATCCGCTGCGCCGCATTGTTGGAGCACTGAACCAGAGAGATCACCACCACCTGGTTCCGGATCCCAAAGGAACCGTCTGCCCGCTTATAGCCCATGATCGTCTCCGGCAGGCCCAACTCTTCCTTTTTGTATTTATGGTGGATCGTGTAATCCATGGCATCCGGTGCCATGGAGCGATAGTAAGCACGCTGTTCCCGGTTGATTTCCTCAAAGTCATCGTAAACATTGTGCTCATGTACCCAGTCTCCCTTTTTGATGAACTGGGTGGCCACGCCGATATGTACACCATACTTGATGATCTCGGCTCCTTTTTCGATATCAGTGCGGGCGATTTTGTGCCCCTCTTTGATATATTCGTTGGCCGTGATCTCCTCACCAGCCACTAGTGTGCACTCACCCGCCTGGATAGGCTCTACGGCAACTGCGACGTTGTCGCTCTCCTCAATCAGCATGCTTTTTTTGTACATTCCCATTCTTCCACTCCTGAGAATTCTTTTTGCATTACCATCGGATTCATCCGGCTGTAAACATTATTGACTGCAAGCTCTACTGAACGCCTCTGAAAAAACTTTTCAGCAAAGCTTTACCTGAATGTCCGCAAAGCCGTAGCTGTCCAGATGCTTCCGGATCTTCTCAACAGCTTCCTGTGCACTGAGGTTGTCCATAGGCACTACCTCTATACGGCATTTACCGGACGCCGGGACAATCGTTTTACTTCCCTCTCCGCTATATCCAATATCTAGGTCCACCACGTTCAGAGCTTTGGCTCCATTTTGGCACAGCCCATCCACAAGAACCGTCTCATTCTCGTTTTTCATGGTTCCAAGCGCCCAAACCAGGCGCCATGCGGCACTGGGAACGATTGCTGCGCTCATAGAGTGCACATCGCTGCTTAAAATTTGAAGGCTCAGCTCCACCTGGATGGCATTTTGAGTGTTTTCCATGTCTGTTTCCTCCTCTTCTCTCAATCAATCCATCGTTGCAAAGTTTTGGAACACCAGCACACTGAGTTTGGCACCCTTGATATAGTGGTCGAGATCCACAGACTCATTCGGAGCATGAGCGCGGCTGGCATCATCCATACAGCCGTAATGTACAATGGGGATTCCTGTGGCTTTGACGACCCGCGCCATCCCACAGGAGCCTGGAATCATGAGATGCACATCTGCAGGCATTCCATAGACCTCAGCCACATCCTTAATAACTGCCTTGGCCAACAGAGAGTCGGGTTTGCCTCGATAAGGCAACGTAGAATGGCCTTCGATGATCTCCAAATCTTCAAAGCCATGGGCATCCAGGTGATTTCGCAGTTGCCGCATCAGTTCTTCCGGTTCCTGATTGGGAACTGTGCGAATATCCATTTTCACCGCAGCACTCTTGGGCATGCCAGTAACCGGATCGATTTCCCGGAAGTACAATCCCTGAATATTCATAGACGGCTCTGTGTACAGCTTTTCTTTCAGAGCATTACCGGTAAGATCACGGACAAAATGATCGATGCCATTCATCTTCTTCATGGCCTCTTCATCATAGTCATTATTCAGGACAAAATTGCGCTCATACTCAGTCAAGGGAGCAATGCTGTCATCAAAATGGTCTACGGTAATATAGTCATCTGCATTCTTCATGGAATTCAGCGCCCAAATAAGTCTCCATACAGGATTGCTGTGATTCTTGGGTTCCTTACAGACAATCTCAAACGTGGTAACGCCCTTAACGCCCATGTGCACTACAAGAGGGCCATTGACCACCTTGCTTCCACCTTCCCAGATGATACCATCAGATTGGATCTTTTCCGGATTATCCCGAATGAAGTCCATCAAATGAGGCGATCCAATCTCCTCTTCGCCTTCCGCCACAAATTTAATGTTGATCGGGAGCTTTCCTAGCACCTTCTGATAAGCATCCACAGCAATATAGCGTGAAAGCAGGCTTCCCTTGTTGTCACTGGAACCACGTGCATACAGCCGTCCGTCAATAATGGTAGGCTCAAAAGGCGGTGTATTCCACTGTTCATAAGGTTCAGGAGGAACCACATCGTAGTGGTTGTACAGTGTCAAGGTACGCTCGGCGCCATTGTCAATCATACCATAGACAAAAGGGTTCCCTCCTGTTTCAATCAGTGTGCCATTGCCACCCAATTCAGTGATGGTTTGGCGAATCATCTCCGCCATTTCACGCATTCCCCAATTCTGTGCCGAGACACTGGGCTGTGCGCAATATTTCTTCAGCAGATCGATGTATTCCTGCTCATGTTCGTCAATATACGCCCATACTTTCTTTGCATCTTCGTTTACCATATAAATTCCTCCTTAAATATTATTAAAGCTAGTGGACAATTGCTATTTGGATCCATTCCGCTTTCAACTTTTAGATACCGCTTTGCTGGGGTCTTCTCCCCTCAGAAATGTGCGAATATCATCATTGAGCGCCTTGATGTTTTCTTCGCCGATGTAGAGCATATGGCCGGAGGGATATCCCTTGATAAAAGTTCGGTCTTTAGGAAGGTAGGCATGATTTATCAGATAATATGCCATGCCGATCTGCGTACAGACATCATACCATCCGCTGGCAAAAAAGACTCGCATACCAGGGCATCGCCGCATGGCGGAAGAGAGCTGCTGACCAGATAGGCGATCATATGTCTCCCGGACAAAACGGTCGCCATGTAGGGCCGCACTTGGAACAAAATCCCTCTCAAGATGGATATTGAGTGCAGGGAATAGCTCTCCACAAAGGGCCGCGTGGAAATATGGACCATATTTGGCAGTAGCAGGATCATCTTTTACTGTGGAGAAATTGGTTCCCATTTGGCTAGTAAACCGTGGAAGTGTTATTCGACCATCATATCTTGAGAGATGTTCTCCTTTTTCCCTCAAGATCTGCGTTACCATATCTTCTTCCCGGAAACGCAGCAGATGCTCGTCCAAATATGCTTCAGAAATGCCGGTATAAAATGCTGTCCTGCGGAGAATATCTGCATACTCTTCCGGAGAAAGATCATTTCCCCTGAAGAGGGCAAGCAGATAATCCCTCTCAGCGAACGCACGGGCCTCCCCCACAAAAGTTTCTAGCGATTGCTGCGTAGGATGGCGGTGATACCAGTTGAGAGCTGCCGCCGTAGGAAACGCCAAGACGGAAAGTTCGGTGGGAATATCCTGATTGAAATATCTTCCCGTAGTTATGGAGTTTCCAATCAAGATCAGCCCATCAAATGCCATGGAATAAGATCTCTTTTTCCCGCCGCCTGACGCAATTCCCGCAGCTACCGCCGAACGGATGCAGCCATAGCTTTCTCCCAGTAAATATTTAGGGCTCATCCATCGGCTGTATTTTGTCAGCCAGCAGGAAATAAAGGTGAGCAAAGCTTCAGCGTCCGGCTCAATAGCTAAGAACTGATCCGCGCTCTCGGCATCCAGCAACAGTCCATACCCAGTGGCTACCGGGTCCACCACTACAATGTCCGCCACATCCAGTAAGCAGTTAAAGTTATCTATGACTTCATATGGCGGCAGTGTAGAGGGCTGGTTGCAATCATCCATATATTTCAGCCGCTTTGTTCCAAGAAACCCTACATGGACCATCATAGAAGAAGCGCCAGGACCGCCATTAAATCCAAAAATAACAGGTCGATTCTTTCGATCTTTGACATCAGTCCTAATATAGGAATAGGAAAAAATGCTTGCAATAGGTTTTCCCGCGTTGTTGTAGAAGACATTGTCTTCACAAACGGTTTGGTAAGGGACTTCTTTACCGTTTATTTCAATACTTCCCTGAGACAGAAAGCGTTCTGGCTTGAAATTCTCAAATGACGCGGTTTTATACATGGCATCGAACATTGCATTTCCCCGCCTTTCTGAAGTTTCTTCGTGCTATAAAATGTTTATCTATACGCCTTCTGCCACTCTGCTACACGCCACAAAATGTTTCTCTCCAACTGGTACAAGGGGCTGCTCCTGTTCGAAGCACTGCGGTGCTGCGTGGGGACAACGATGAGCAAAACGGCAGCCCGGCTTTGGATCAACGGGACTCGTCACTTCACCTTTGAGTACCTGAATCTCCGATTTCTTTTTCAAATTCGGCTCCGGAATCGCAGAGAGCAATGCTTTGGTATAAGGATGTTTTGGATGTTCAAAAAGTTCAGCTTTTGGCGCTCGTTCAACGCATTTCCCCATGTACATCACCATGATTTCATTGGAGATATGTTTGACCACGCTTAAATCATGAGTAATGAACATATACGTCAAGCCGAAATTATCCTGAAGGTCCATCAAAAGATTCAAAATCTGAGCTTGAATGGAGACGTCTAGCGCGGATACCGGCTCATCACATACAATAAACTTCGGATTTACTGAAAGTGCTCGGGCAACGCCAATTCGCTGTCTGCGTCCGCCATCCAGTTCGTGGGGATAGGAGTGGGATAACCGCTTAGCAAGCCCTACAATGTCCATCAGTTCTTCTACCCTCTGGTATAGCCCCTGTTTATCATGAGCATACATTTCATTGATAAGCATAGGTTCAGCAATCAGTTCCTGAACAGACATTCGTGGATTCAGGCTGGAATAGGGGTCCTGGAAAATCATCTGCATCTGTGTGTACAGTTGACGTTTTTCTCCTTTTTTTAACCTCAAAATATCCTCGCCCTTATAGAGCACTTCGCCGGAGGTCGGTTCATGAAGACGCAGGATAGCCCGCCCCAGTGTTGACTTTCCACAGCCGGATTCTCCTACAACTCCAAGGGTTTCTCCTTCTTCTATCGTCAGGTCTACATCATCTACCGCATGAAGCATCCCTTTGGAGACCTTAAAGTACTTTTTCAAATGCCTTGTCTCAACTAATGTGCTCACCGCATTGCGCCCCCCTTCCCGGTTTCATCTTTCTCTCCTGAAAATAGAATGCATTTGATGCGATGCGTCCCCTCTTCATATACACCGGGCTTTTCTTGCTGGCAGGCCTCACAGGCATGCGGGCAACGCGGGGCAAAGCTGCACCCCTTTGGCAAGGCTGTGGGGTCTGGCATAAGGCCTTCAATAGGAGAGAGCCGGTCGGTTTCAGAGTCCAGTTGTGGAATAGAACCAAAAAGGCCTACGGTATACGGATGGTGTTTTTCTCCTTCATAGATGTCCTGCAACGTTCCAGACTCTATAATCTCTCCTGCATACATTACCGCCACTTTATCGCATACCTGCGCGACCACCCCCAAGTCATGCGTAATGAGGATCATAGAGGTTTTCAACCGATCTCTCAGGTTTTTCATCATAACAAGCACTTGGGCCTGAATCGTTACATCCAGAGCAGTAGTGGGTTCATCAGCAATCAGAAGTTCCGGTTCACAGCAAAGCGCAATGGCAATTACCACTCTCTGTTTCATGCCACCTGAAAACTGGTGGGGATAGTCCTTTTTCCGGGCAGCAGGAATGCCCACCATTTCCAGGCACTCATCTACCCGCTTATGCAAATCTGCAGAGGACATTTCTTGATGGTTATGGAGCATCAAAGCCTCATAAATCTGATCCCCCACTGTCTGCGTGGGGTTTAAGGCCGTCATCGGGTCCTGGAAGATCATAGAAATTTTTTCACCGCGAATATCGCACATTTCATTGTGGCTCAAGGCCAGAAGATTTCTCCCTTTAAAAAGGATATCCCCATTGGTGATATGTCCCGTGCGATCAGGCAAAAGCTGTAGAATCGACAGTGCCAATGTGGTCTTTCCGGCGCCAGTCTCTCCTACCAAGCCCAGCGTCTCTCCTTCTGCAAGGTCTAAACTTACTCCGTTTACCGCTCTCACTGTCTCCAGATCCGTCTTGTATATGACTTCCAGATCGTTGATTTTCAATAAATAATTTTGATTATCCATCTCTTTGCCTCCCGTCAATCCCTGATCTTCGGGTCCAATGCATCCCGGAGGCCATCACCTATCAGATTGATAGACAGCGCAGTAATCACCAAAGCAATGCCGGGGATATACAACAGCCACGGAGCAATCCGCATATACTCGCGGGCACCCGCCAAAAGATTGCCCCACTCTGGTGCCGGGGGCTGAATACCCAATCCTAAGAAGCTCATGGATGCACATGTAATGATCAAACGGGATGCATTCACTGTGGTATCCACGATAATGGGGCCCAATGCATTTGGAATGATATACTTCACAATAATCCGCAGGTCACTGGCGCCATGGCATCTGGCAGCCTCAATATAATCCGCTCCAGATACACTCATTATTGCCGAACGCACCAGCCGAACTGTTCCCGGGATCTGTCCGATGGTCATTGCAATCAAAAGGTTTACAAGATTTGCACCCAATGCGGCGACAATACATAGCGCCAGCATCAGTGATGGGATACACATGAGGACATCCAGCAAACGCATAATGATATTGTCCAATGTCCCTCCGTAATATCCAGAAATACCCCCCAGAATACTGCTGATAAGCAGGGATACTAAACTGATGATAATTGCCAGCGAGATTGAATACCGCGAACCATGTATCACACGGGCAAACATATCTCTTCCCAGGTTGTCCGTACCAAAAAGGTGTTCCATACTGGGTTTTTGCAGCGATGCACCCTTTATCTGCGTAATCGCTGCAGAATATGGTGTAATAGCATCTGCAAAGATGGCGACCATACATAAAATCAAAAATATGATAAGGCCTGCCATAGCGATCTTGTTTTTCTTGAAGCGTCGCCAAACCTCCCAGATCTGGCTGTTGCCTCTCCGTTTTTTTGTCTGTTCAGAACATATAAGCTTTTTCACGGTCATCCCACCTTATTTGCTATACTTTGCTTTCACCCGAGGATCAATGTAAGCATAGAGGATATCAATCGCCAAGATTACAATGCAGAACATAGTTGCCATGAAAAGCGTAGAGCCCATCACCACCGGCACATCTTTATTGCGAATTGCAGATACCAGATACGCACCTAAGCCAGGGATCACGAAAACGCTCTCTGTGACCACAGAGCCTCCCAGCAAAGATTTAAAATTGTTTCCGATAACAGTGATGACTGGTAACAGTGCATTTTTTAGCGCATGGCACCAAATAACACGCCGCTCCTTCGCGCCTTTGGCTCGTGCAGTCCGGATATAATCTGATCGGATCGTTTCCAACATAGTAGATCTCGTTAAGCGCATCAATGGCGCAGAGTTGCACAAAGTCAATGCCAGACAAGGTAAAATATAACCTCTCCAAGTTTCAACTCCATTGATTGGGAACCATGTGTTCTGCATGGCAATCCAGACCAGAAGAGACATTCCAATCCAGAAACTCGGGACTGCAGAAAACAACATGGAGAGTACAGAGCAAATATAATCAACAATGGAATACTGTTTAACAGCTGACAAAATACCTACGGAAATACCAACCAATGCTGTAAATATCATAGATACCGCTGCCAGTGTTATAGTCCGAGGAAGCCGAGACATAATTTCACTGGTAACAGATAACTTCGTAGTCCAGGAAGTTCCGAAATCAAAATGGAACACCACATCTTTAATATAATTGAGGTACTGCGTTAAAAAAGGCTGATCATATCCAAGTTCGTGGTTAATCTCATCCACAACTTCTTGTGTGGCTGTTCCACCGGTCATAATCTCTCCAGGGTTTCCTGGGGTAAAATACATAATTGTGAAAATTAGCAAAGAAACGCCAAATAGAATTGGAATGATGAGGAGTAATCGCTTAATAATATATTTCCACATGCCGTTTTCCTTTCTTTGGCCCCATGAATCTAGAGCTTGGAGGGCAGGCAGGATGCCCTACCCACCCTCCAGATCTTTTTGCTGCTGTTTTGCAAAACCTTGCGAGTCAAATTATTCCCAATACATATCCTCGTAGCGTACGACCGACTGCGTGGGATACGTTCCACCAACATGCAAGCCCTTAGCATAGATCATATCGGCCGCCTGAGAATAAATCCAAATAACCGGAACCTCATCGGTAATAATGCTCCAAATCTCATCAAATTCTGTTTGCCGCACTTCAGGTTCTAGCTCGGCAGCTGCTACAGTCATCTTATTAATCAGATCCTGATTGATATAACGTGCCATATTACTAGCACCGATAGACTCTTCGGTATAGTAGGTATTATACATGCTGGCATCTGCCATGCAGTTATTGAACACGACGCCTACTGTAAAGTTGCCGCCTCGGACCTCGCTAAGAACAACTCCAGATTCCATGATATTGAACTCAACATTGATTCCCAGTTCCGCCCAACATGCCTGAACAACTTCCATGATGCTCTTACGATTTTCGGCAATAGTGGCCACAACCGTCGGGATTCCTTCTCCATTGGGATAACCAGCCTCGGCCAGCAGATCCTTGGCCTTTTCAGGGTCATAGGTGTAGTGCGTGATGGTATCCGCAGTAGAGAAGCCCACCGTCTTATGACCAAGATAAGCGCATTCGGCAGGAGACGCATCGCCATTTGCAGTCACTTCAATGAGCCAATCATAGTCAATGGCATAGGCCAGAGCCTTACGGACCAGCTTATTATTGAAGGGTTCAATCTCGTTGTTGATAACAATGGATCCCACTTTTTCAAAGTCGGTCTTCTCCACTATAATATTGTCCAGAGACTTTAGAAGCTCCATATTGGATGAAGGGACTGTAGTATGGGGCTCAATTAGATCAATGTCACCAGCCTCGATAGCCATGGCGCGGGCATTGTCATCAGTGATAATCTTTCCATACCAATGCTTAATGGCAGGTTCACCTTTATAGAAATCAGAAAATGCTTCGAATTCAATGGACACACCGTCTTCGTAAGAGACAAATTTGTACGGTCCGGTGCCATCTATATTCATCTGATACTCTTCATCTGTATGTCCCGCAGCCAGATACTCTTCGTAATAGCTCTGATTATGGATGAAGAGCGTCTTCGCCATAATGGCCAGGAATGCTGTGTAGGGGGTATTCAGATAAATATTGACTTCACTATCATTTAAAGCTTCCGCACCATCGCAATATTGCCAGTCGGTCTGCGTGAAGCTAGACTCCATGCAACGATTTACAGAAAAGACCACATCTTCTGCAGTCATAGTATCTCCACTGTGGAATTTTATGTCATCCCGTAATTTAAACGTGTAAGTCAAGGCATCATCCGAAATCGTCCAACTCTCTGCCAAGTTGGGAACAACATTCCAATTCTCATCGAAATCAACCAGGGTAGACATACATACGTTTCCCAGCATCTGGTTTACGGCCAAGTTAGAGGAAACCGGATCCAGTGTCGTTACGTTCCCGCCTAAAGAAACTGTAATGCTGTCTTTCTTCCCAGACTCATTCGTCTGTGTAGCATTGTTTCCACCGCAAGCAGTTACAGTTGCCAATGTGCACATGCACAGTAGCATGGCGAAAAATCTTTTCATCTTTCGCATACGTTTCTCTCCTTTAGAAGTTTATTTACAACTACCGATCTGCATATCGGGAATTGCTAAACTAAGATTCCCCCTGTTATATAAGGACCGCTTTTCATTCATCGGCTTCAAATTATTCTTTTATTTTTGGGATTTCTTTATTGCACCATCTCCTGAATCTCCTCCAGCGTCTTGCCGGCCATCCCCAGCTTTTCTGCGGTGCGTCCCTCTTTCCAGAAGTCCCGACCGCAGACAGCACTGGCGATATTGACAAAGGCGTCCATCATCGGGGTGGGGATGCCCAATGCATGGCCCACGGAAGCCAGAGGTACCAAGCCGGACATGGTATCCTCCACGATGAACCGGTGCTTGGTATTGGTCGGGTTGCGCAGAGCGCGATAGGATTCGATGCTCTGAATCAGATCATACAGGCTGTCCTTCGGCTCCAGCTTGTAGGTCTTGACCAGCATATCCCCCAGCGCCAGCGCATCCACGCCCAGCGCCCTGCATACAGCGACACGCTCCTTGTCGCAAGCGGAGATGATATCGGCAATATGCGGGGTGATTCCCTCCATGTAATAGTCGTAGCTCTGCCCCAGATCCATCTTGTTGATGTTCATGAGGCTGGGGATGGGGTGCAGCATGGCGCCGGCGCCCTCAAAGCCGGTCTCCAGCACATTGGCCGCAGGCTGCAGGCAGGGGAAGATGGGTCCCAGCACTTTCATCAGGCGGTCGATATCACTGGCGGGCAGTGTCGCCACCGGCACGTGGACCTTCAGGCCCGTGTGAAGGATATTGCCGACCTCATAACTGCGGCAGCCATACATCAGGTCCCCCGCCTCCGCAATGATAAGATCCTTGCCGCAGCCATCTTCGCCGCGCAGGATATTGGCGATCTCCAGAGCACCTCCGCAGTGGCCGGGATTCAGCATGACGATCTGCCCATCCTTCAGATAGGGCTTGCAGGCATAGGCGATGCTTCTATGGGCATCCGTAGTAGAGACGACCATGATCACGTCCACGTCATCCATGACTTCATCGATCCGGTCCGTAATAACCGCCGGTGCGGCCTCGCAGGCAATGACGCCGGTGACCTTGATTGTTTTGAGTTCCTGCAGACGATGGATTTTTTCCTTGTCGATGTCATACAGCTTGGCGATATAGCCCTTGCTGGTGAGAATGGCGGCCATGCTCTGTCCGCCTGCGCCCGCTCCGATAATCGCAAATTTCAACATCTTGATTCCCTCCACATTTCATTTTCCTATGGAATTTGAACAAACGTATTTTGCTTTGAAAAAATACCCAAGGGCGTTTCTCCTTAGGTGTTGTTTCCATTTCCAAAATTACCGTGGCTTCTGTGCCTGATTGAAGGTGATCTCGTCAGCTCTTTTCCTGTCCGTCCTGCTCCTCTCTGCAAACATTGTGTTTTTTGTCTGATCCTGTCCTGTTTTGCTTGTCTTAATTTTATCACATTGACAGGAAATCCGTTTATATGGTATTGTTAGTACTAAATATATGAATTTCATATCTTTACGGGCACACTTCAGGGAGACTGTCTCTCCCGGGCGCACGCCGGATCTCCTGTCCGACTTCTGCGTTTTTCCGGACTGTGACAGGACATTGGAGAGCAATCCCAAAGGCCCCTCAGCAAACTGGGCGGAAAATGCCGAGGCTGTCTAGGGGGGCATTATTATGTACGGAGGGAGGATCCAACATGACGTTCCAACAGCTCAGCTTCGTGGTAGAGGTCGCCAACTGCGAATCCATCAACAAAGCCGCCGAGCGGCTCTATACGTCCCAGAGCAATGTCAGCAACAGCATCAAGGCCTTGGAGGAAGAATTGGGAATCCAGATCTTCCTTCGAACCAAAAAGGGCGTTTCCGTCACGGAAGAGGGGCGGGAGTTCTTGAGCTATGCAAACGAGATCATAGACAAAAAAATTTTTGTAGAAGATCTGTATGCAAAGAGCCACTTCCGCAAGCAGTATTTCAGTGTCTCTTCCATGCGATCCTTCTTTCTCAGCACGCCCATCACAAGGCTTTGGCCGCAGATTTCAGACGGCCACGGCGGCTCTATCTATATCAGGCTGAAAAAACAGTCTTTTTACGATGTTCTGGATGATGTGCAGCACTGCCGCTCCGACCTGGGGATCGTCTTCCTGATGAAATCCCACAGTAATCGGATCACGCGGCTTTGCAGCGTAAAGGACTTGGATTACCATCTGTTGGGGGAGAGCCATATCAGCATCGTCACGAGAGCGGACCACCCCATTCTGCAGGCTCAGGAGACCGTTCCGGTGGAAGACCGTATGACGGACTATCCCTATGTGATTGCAGAAAACCACGAGAATTTCGGCAGATTTTACGATGATGATTCCGAGTCCATCTCTCAACTGTTTCAGTCTCCCCCAAAATGCATCATCTCTATTAACGACAGTGCTGCCAGCCAGGATATTGTGGCCCAATCCGATGCTTTTTTCATCAGTTCTACCCGCTGGCAGCATCCGCAGCACTACCATTTTTCCTCGGTCCCGCTTAAGGGAGAAGATAGTATCCTGGCCCATTATTATGTCACCAAGAAGGGGCAGACGCCTCACCCTTTGACCGCTCCCTATGTGGAAGAACTGAAAAAAATGTTCCATGGTCTTTAACGAGGATATTCCAACATACTGAGCAAACAGCGACATGGAGCAGCCTCCTTCCATCCTCAAATCTCCCCTTCCGAAACACTTCTCTGCCCAGTCTCATCTCGGCCTCGCATCCTGTGCCTTTTATTACATAAAACCTGCTTGCTCCAGGCGGAGATTCAGAAACTGCTGATCCAGAGTATAACTTGGACCATCCTTGCCCATCCATACCCGGGATTTTTTTCAGATTTTCTTCTATAAAAGAATGATGAATGAGATTTTTTCTGGCGTGGAGGGTATTCCGGACAGCTACTTTTCCCTGTGGATGACCGTTGGCCGCATCTAAGCGGGAACTCTGCTGGGCTATGGTATCTATGCGGCGATAGCCCCCCAGAATAAGGATGTCCTTCCGAGTCTCGTAAATACGGACAGCATCGTCCCCCCTGCCCTGTTCCGTAAAGAGTGGTCTATCCTTCAGCCCGTCTGGAGTTCCTGGCAGGCGCAGGATATGGATTTTACGGGGGCAATACACAGCAAGTAATTGGCTGGACATAGGAATATTTACACAGGTATTGAATAAGATCGGACGCCGCACCAATGGACTTTTGGTGCGGCGTCCCAATATATTCTTCAAAATGACAGCCCCGAGATAGATTTCTAATGTTTCTGAGCCAATTGTTTATGAATGTGTTTTGTCTGAGGACACCGGAAATTTTATATTTCCGCTTCTAACGCCTCTGCAACCGTTTCCAGCAGATCACGGGCGGAAGCCTCTGCGGGCAATTTTCTCCCGCAGGCCACAGCGGATGCAGTCGGATGCCTTTCTGTAAGTCTGGGGCAGAGCCGCATAATACGCCTCCTGGTTGGCAGTGTAGCCCGTGTTGTTCCCCAATCGCTCCGGATTTCTCATGCCGTTTAAAACAGTCAAAGCCCCGTCCAGCCCCGCAATGAGCCGGATGGACCAGGAGGAGGCCGGTCCGGCGGTCGCATCAGCTTGGTACAGCAGCACAGCGGCCTCCTCCGGTAAGTTCATCAGAGCGCCTCCCTTCACCGGCTCCACGACCGCAATCTCTTTCCCGTATCTCCGGGCCACCTCATCGCACTTCCGGCACTGGAGATTGGGATCCCTCCCAGTCCGGACAGTTGCGCTGAAGCTGCACCAGCTCAACTATCTGGATGATCTTGGGGGATCTTCTCCAGGGCCTCCGCAGCTCTTCGGAAAGAACAACTGATATGCTGCGCCAACTCCTTGTCTCGCATTTCACGGGGAAACCGGAAGCTGCCAGCCGCTCTGCCATGGGATACCGGGATGCTCCCATGTTGTGGAGCAGATAGTTGTCAAAGCAGTCCTTGACGCAGATCTCTATCTGCCGCCGCAGGACTAGCTCCCGATTTTCCTGCCTGTGGATACAATTTCTGTTACAAGCTGCCAACTGGATCTGGTCCGGGAGCCGGATAGAACCATGACTGTGTGGTAAAAGGGATCGTCATGTAACCCTTGTCATGCTTGCCCTCAGAGCACTTTTTCTCCATGAATTGATGCGCAGCCTCGTTTACAGGGGCATTGGGGAGATATCCACCCATCAGCAGGAAAAGTTCTGTAACGAAGCGGAATTGCGGATGTAAATATCTATTTGACCAGACTGGTAAGGCGATGCATCAATACCGGCAAAAGCCACCGACGCCGTCTTGGAGCGGAAACGGCGGACATCGCCAATCTCCGCCATAAGTTGTGAGCCGAGCGATGGACCAACACCAAATATCTTCATCACCACGGGATATTCCGGGCGTGAAGATGCCCAAGATCGCATTTGCAGTTTTACAGTTTCAGGGCGGCCAATGCTGCACAGGCCGTCCGGAGTTGAGAGACAGCCCGTTCTGCCAGAAGTCTGGCAGTATCAGTTTTCGGCATAACATCAAAGTGACTACGGGCAGAAGCATAAATATCCAATGCCCTATCTTCGCTGAAGTTGTAGCTATATTTCTTACACCACCTTTGGTATTTGGAAATAAATGCTTTTTCACATAAAACGCAAACGCACTCACAGTTCCAAAATGTCGCTGCGAAGTCCACCATTTCTCGCTGCCATCGGTACGCGGAGGGCTTGAAAACAGGCGGTTTGCGCCCGGAAAAGCTGTGTCTAACAGAGAGATCAGGTTGTTCTTCAACTTTTGAATACGGCTGGTATTGCCTGGCAGCAGTTTCTGCGCATCAATCAGGTATCTATACCTCGCCAAGATAAGCCAGTGGCCAAGACCGTCGTTTGCCGGTTTAATGGCATCCTTCTTGTCGGTCTTGGCACGGCGCAAATTGGCACCAGCGCTGCACTGATTGCCGAAGCATAGAATCCGGAGGCATTCAGCAGTCAGGCTTCCGGTAAATGATAATTACCCGTAGACTCCATTACAACACGGGGCTTGCCTGGCAGCCCGCGAAGCAGTGATCGTTCGCTGTCTGTATGTTGCCCCATTGTGGCTGAATCTTGGGAACGAATGTAGCACGTCTGACGGGTGTGCTTCACCCGTTGTAGTAGCGTCCAAATAGGAGAAAACTGGTAGGAGCCATTCCGATGGAATCGCTCCTGTAGAAAAGGCTAAAAACTTCAAGATATAACCGTTTTCTAAGAGATAAAATCAGAAACAACATCCACGAGATGCGGGGGAGAAAGCTGGCGGGCAGAACAGGATTCAGCTAGTTGATGGGCGGTTCCGTAATCGTTGGAAAAAGGGGCAGTAACTGCTACTGTAATCCAACTTCGGCCTATTTTTTCTTTAGCAAGAATGCCGTAAGATCTGGAAGATAAAGAATGTATCTTAAATACCTCATACTTGTACATGACCAGTCACCTCAGTATCCCCGGATTCTTTTGCTGCATGGGTATGAACAAGAGACTCCTGACGTTTAGATGCAGTTATTGGAGTGCCAGAGGCTTCCATCAGATCTTTCAGAAAGCTATTCATATCAATTTCGAGAAAGACTGCAAGTTTGATTGCGAGAAAAAAGCCAGGCATCTTCTTACCAGATTCAATTTTCTGAATCCATCCATGGGAGGTCCCAACCGCCTCTGCAAGTTGAGCCTGTGTCAGTTGAAATTGCGTACGTTTGAGAAGGACGTGCTTTGAAAAGATTCGTCGTAAAGTTATTTTTGTCATAGGAAAACCCCTCCTTATATAGAGGATTTTAACCATGAACTATAAAAATTTGGACGGACCTATAGTTCTTGTTGGATAGAGCAACAGAAAAACATCGGATTTTGTCGCAAAACACATAAAAGCAAGCCCGCTTCTAGCGAGCTTGCTCGCAGAGATAGATCACGCGTTAAACTGCTCTGCGAAATAGCAGTTTCGTCACCCAATGTCATCCAATTTTCACGTATTCTTGCCTGAGCTTCCATTGGAAGAAGGAGGAGATACCGGTACGGATCCAGACTGTTTCCTTTTGCTGTCTTGATGGAACTGTATATGATAGCATTAGGTCTCGACACTTCCAGCAGGCGTAGGTGTAAACCACTCTTTCCGGATACCCACCTTTTCGATAGCTGTATCTTATGCTTTAATTCCTCCGCGTTTATCCTGTCCTATCCTTTCTTGAGAAATCCCGAGAAGTCTTTAGATTTCTCAAGACTTCCTGGGACTATTTTCTATCCTTGGTACTCTCTTTAGTAAAGACGGGAATGGTTTTGACGCTTACCACACAGACATGGTTGGATCCGGCTCCTGGACCAGATCCAGTTGGTAGCTTGCAATTTTTTATCCTGTGTTGATAAAAAAGATGCGGCCAGCGCAGCCTGTGCCCAAATGCAGATATGAATCGTGAAGCCTCCTTGCAAGATGTCTCTATCTACTCCCCCTGTTTCATGGATGCTGCCGGAATCAGATATCCCCCTTGCAATACAACCAAGAAAATCATATAATAAATCTATAAATTGTGCATTTTATATAATTTCAGGATGTGGTTGCAGGATGGATACTTACGCCTATCTGGCCCATCTTACAGAAGACGGCCGGACCCAGACAATTCTGGAACATCTCAAAGGCACCGCGTCTCTGTGTTCCGCTTTCGCAGCTGCTTTTGACGCAGAGGCGCAGGGACAGCTGGCCGGTATGGCTCATGACATTGGAAAATACTCCGCTGCCTTTCAGCGGCGGCTCCATGGCGGGCCGAAAGTGGATCACGCCTCTGCCGGGGCTTTCGAGTGTCTGAAAGCCAGACAGCTGCCGGCCGCTTTTGTAATCTCTGGGCACCACGGCGGCCTTCCGGACGGCGGCGGCCGGGGGGACGCCGCTGGCGCCGGCACCTTTTGGGGGCGCATCAATCGGGCGAGTCAGGGGAAGCTGGAGGACTATCATGCCTGGCAGCGTGAATTCTCCCTGCCTCACGCAAATATTCCCGCATTTGCGGGGAAAAAGCTGGATGGGATGTTCTTCACGCGGATGCTCCTTTCCTGCCTGGTAGATGCAGACTATACAGATACGGGCGCATTTATGGGCGGCAGTTCATATCCGCCAGCATCGTCCTCCTCTATGGAGGAATTGTGGCGCCGCCTGGAAACCTATGTCTCCGGCTGGTTTCCTCCGAAGGGCGCTCTGAACATGCAGCGATGTGTGATTTTGGAACAGTGCATGTCGGCGGGGGCACAGTATGGACCGGGCCTCTTCACGCTGACAGTGCCCACCGGCGGAGGAAAAACCGTGGCATCCCTGTCCTTTGCGCTGGCGCAGGCCAAAGCCCATGGAATGAGGCGGATCGTTTATGTGATCCCCTACACATCGATTATCGAGCAGACTGCCCAGACCTTTCGGGAGATTTTGGGTGATGAAAATGTTCTGGAATTTCACTCCGGTGTGCAGTTCGACCAGCAGGAGGACGATGCATCCAGTCCGGAGGCCGCTCCGCTGACCCGGTCTGTGGAGACGTGGGATGTTCCTGTAATCGTCACCACAGCAGTCCAATTCTTTGAATCCCTTTATGCCTGCCGGCCTTCCAAATGCCGGAAGCTCCACAACCTGGCCCAGAGCGTCCTGATCTTTGACGAGGCCCAGATGCTCCCCCTCCCCTATCTGCGCCCCTGTGTCTGGGCGATTGCCCAGCCTGTCTCTTATACACATCTGACGCTGCCGACGATCGCATAAGTGTAGA
>OWIY01000200.1_pt1 | contig 19764 bp, 17 predicted proteins | sample 1732841 | NCBI WGS metagenome assembly OWIY01 (sample SAMN05065760, study PRJEB22554) | human gut metagenome | biome: ENVO:2100002; feature: ENVO:00000062; material: ENVO:00002003 | host: Homo sapiens | place: USA | reverse complement strand
TCTCGTGGGCTCGGAGATGTGTATAAGAGACAGTATTTTTGCTTTTATTTGCATAAAAATAACATTTTTAAAAGTTTTTTCATTTTATTATTGCATAAATATAAAAAATGGTGTATAGTGAGTTGTGAATTGAATACGAAAGAAAATTTTTAGGAGGTTTATATACAATGAAAGAAAAAGTAGTTCTTGCATATTCTGGTGGTCTTGACACTACCACACTGATCCCTTGGTTAAAGGAGACATTTGATTATGAAGTAATCTGCTGCTGTATCGACTGCGGACAGGGCGAAGAGCTGGACGGTCTTGATGAAAGAGCAAAACTCGCAGGTGCTTCCAAATTATACATCGAAGATATCACAGATGATTTCTGTGACAACTATATTATGCCATGTGTACAGGCAAATGCTGTTTATGAAAATGCATACCTTCTCGGAACTTCTATGGCTCGTCCGGCAATCTCCAAGAGACTTGTTGAAGTAGCAAGAAAAGAAGGTGCTACTGCTATCTGCCACGGTGCTACCGGAAAAGGAAATGACCAGATCCGTTTCGAGCTTTCTATCATGGCTCTTGCCCCGGATCTTAAGATCATCGCTCCTTGGAGAATGACAGATCTGTGGACACTTCAGTCACGTGACGATGAGATCGCTTACTGTAAAGCTCACGGAATTGATCTTCCGTTTGACGCAAGCCACAGCTACAGCCGTGACCGTAACTTATGGCACATCAGCCACGAAGGACTGGAACTCGAAGATCCATCCTGCGAACCAAATTACGCAGATCTTCTTGTTCTTGGAAATACACCGGAAAATGCACCGGATGAAGATGAATATGTAACCATGACATTTGAAGAAGGTGTTCCGAAGACAATCAACGGCGAAGCCATGAAGGTTTCTGATATCATCCGCAAGCTCAACGAACTTGGCGGCAAGCATGGTATCGGTATCGTTGATATCGTTGAGAACCGTGTTGTTGGTATGAAATCCCGTGGTGTTTATGAAACTCCTGGTGGAACAATCCTGATGGAAGCTCACAAACAGCTTGAAGAACTGGTTATCGACCGTGCTACCATGGAAGTTAAGAAAGATCTTGGCAACAAACTCGCTCAGGTTGTATACGAAGGAAAATGGTTCACACCACTTTGTGAAGCTCTTCGTGCTTTCGTAAAATCTACCCAGAAATATGTTACAGGTGAAGTTAAATTCAGACTTTACAAAGGAAATATCATTAAAGCCGGAACTACTTCTCCATACTCACTTTACAATGAGTCTCTGGCAAGCTTTACAACCGGTGATATGTACGATCACCATGATGCAAGCGGATTCATCACTCTGTTCGGACTTCCACTGAAAGTTCGTGCTATGAAGAATCTTGAGGTAAACAATAAATAATTGTATATCCATATACTAGCAAATTCAAAGGACGTTGATATGAAAATATCAGCGTCCTTTTCTGAACAATGTCATTTTTATAATTATGTTATAGTAGTTATCAGCCATTTATGGTTCATATAAAGGCATATCCACCCCGTATTCTCTAACAATCCCCAGATAGATCGGCTCAGATATTGAATCTGACAGATATACACAGTACTTCCTGCTTCCAGACAGCTCTCCCGGTGATAATTTCCCCAACACAGCGCACTTCCAAGACCGGGAGCCTGGCGCAGGGTAAGATCATATTTCAGACAGTACTCCCCTGGTTTTATTCTGGGAAGATCCTGACAAAATTGCAGATCTGGCATGAATTTCATTTCCATTTCTTCTGCTTTCTATCAGTATATGTCGTCTTAATCCTACCGGTTCCGGGTTATTTTATGTTCATTTTTCTAACTGATGCCTCGTTATTTTTCATACAGAATCATGTCTTTACTCTTCAACCAGCCCTCTTTCTGCTGCATTTTCCACAGCATCCATCTGTTCCAGAATTTCTTCACGACGTTCATCCACAAGTAAGCCTTTGTTGTATTTGTAATACATCGCACAGTCATTTTCCCGCAGGAACGCAATGCTGTACACATTACTGTTGAGTTCGGTCACAAATACTGCCATTTCCTGGCTCTCGCCAAAGGCAGCTTCGAGAAATCCAAAGCAGTGATTCAGCGTTTCCAGTGTTGCCTCTGCCATCTTCTCTCTCTGCTCTTCTTCCGTGTCAAACGCTGCTTTTACAGATTCAAATTCCGGGGCTTTCTGATATCCTTCCATTGTCCGCAAAATACGCTCTGCACGGTGCATCTCTGCTTTTGTAAACTGTCCCGCAGCTTTTTTCTGTTCGTTTTCCTTATGAAGAGAGAGAATTCTCGCAGCAAGAACCTCTCCCGGAACTGCACCGTCTTTTTGCACTTCCTCTTTATAAGCACACAGCTGCACAAACAGTCCCTCCACAAATTTTTCCATCTCATATTCTTCTTTAAAAAGATCTGCCATCTTTCCGACCAGAAGATTTACCACGCTAAGCCGTTCATCGAATGGAGCAAATTTCAGGCGTTCCAGCGTATCTGCTTCATAATGTCCGGCAAGGATCCGCTCCAGTCCATACTCCTTCTGATACTTCTGATACAGCTCCAGATAATTTGCAAAATCCTTCGCCGTTTTCCAATGCTGGAGATACTGATGCACAACCTCACGGTCCACCTTTTTACCAAGCTTCTCATAGACCTGGAGCAGCCTTGATAAATCCTCCCAGCCTCTGGCTGTGACAAACATTTTCCCATCCACTGTATTTTCCATGCGGTAGAAATTCTCTTTTCGAAGTTCCAGATAAGAAAGTACCGCCGGATGGATTCCCACCTGATAAGCATATTCCTTCCAGACGTCAAAATTGGCTTCCACATCAATCCGCTTGATCCGGTCCAGTGTCACCACATCAAATTCCCGCACAGACTTATTATATTCCGGTGGGTTGCCTGCTGCCACAATGATCCAGCCTTCCGGCACACTCTGGTTACCAAACATCTTGCACTGTAAAAACTGCAGCATAGTCGGCGCCAGCGTCTCCGAAACACAGTTGATCTCATCGATAAAGAGGATTCCCTCTTTCATGCCGCTCTGCTCGATTTTCTCATAGACAGCGGCAATAATCTCACTCATTGTGTACTCGGTTACAGAATACTCTTTTCCGCCATACACCTTTGTCTGGATAAACGGAAGCCCGATCGCACTCTGTCTGGTATGGTGCGTGATCGTATACGCAACCAGTCCGATCTCACATTCCCTTGAAATCTGTTCCATGATCTGTGTCTTTCCAATCCCCGGAGGCCCCATCAGAAGGATCGGTCTCTGGTGGATTGCCGGAATCTGATATTCTCCATATTCATCCTTCATCAGGTATGCCTGCACTGCATCCTTGATTTCCTGTTTTGCACGTTTAATGTTCATCTATCTCTCACTCCTTGCTTATCTTAAATCCTCTTCATCCAGAACCAGTTTCATCGCCCACGGTGGAACTTCCTGCTCTTCTGCTCCGTCGTCCATGAATACAAATGCTGTCTGGTATGGCGGCATTTTCTGAGGATAAATCCCCTGTCCGTCGGTAAAATAAATCACACCTTTCAGCTCGGTAAAACGGTGCGTCTCGATCAGCTCATCAATATAGGAAAACGCCGGTCTGAAATCCGTTCCACCTTCCCCGGCAAGATCCAGCTTTTCCATATATTCCTGTAATTCTTCTTTACAGGTGATCTTCCGGTCCGACTGCACCTGGTCATCACACTGTATAATGTGGATGTTGACTCTCTGAAAAAAGCTGCCTGTCTCACTTAAAATGCCATAGGTCTCCTCCAGGAATTTTTTTACCAGATCTCCTGAACAGGACATGGAGGTATCGATCACGATTGCAAAATCCTCCACTTTTTTCACTTCTTTCCATTCCTGCGGCTCGATCAGGGGCATATTTCCATAAAGGCGCAGTCCATAACTGTAAAATACATAATCAAAGCTGTCATCATCCACAGTAACCTCTTCCTTCAACACAGCAAATTTGCGCAGAAAGCCCCGGTAATCATACCGCTGCCGGTTCTCAACCCGGACCTGATCCAGAAAATGCCCCGTATTTGATGCTGCTTCTTTGGAAAATGTTTCCATATCGGTCTGCATTTTCTCACTGATATCCTGCCATTTCTGGTTCATTTCACTTTTTCGCTCATCATCCTCATCTTTTGCCCAATACTTGTGGTCATCCACCGTAAATTCCCGGATCATACGCTCCATTTCCCGGTCCGAAAGCTTCCATCTCACAAGTGCGCCATAGATTTTTTCCGCAGTAAATACCCCGATTTCCTCTTTCAGATCCCGGTAGGTTCTCTGCCTGAGCCAGGACTGGCTTTTTCGTATATTCGGGAGATTCCAGTCGTCAATCACAGATTCTACCGCAATATCCGCCGCCAGATTCCACATAAGCTCTTCCCTTCCATTTCTGCGAAATACATGCCGGAAAATACAGTGCAGCACCAGATGCAGATAGGCGCGGTTTACTCCGATCCGGTTCTGCCTGTACTCACCTCCCAGCATCTGCCCGTTAAAATACATTGTTTCTCCGTCTGTAGCAAGAAGGTCTACCGAAAAATCCTGCACATAATAAAACGCAGAAAGCGCCACATCCATAAATCTCATTTTCATATACAGTTCGTTCCTTGTCAAAACCAGAATTTTATGTCCGATTTCTTCCAGACTCTGTTCTAATGACATTTCTTCCAATCATTCCACCTTCTTTTACAATACAAACTTTTTCTTCTTTTTGGGAAAACTGCGGTAACGCTCGTCCATCAAAATGGCTGAAATTTCTGTCTGTCCGGCATCTGCCGCATAAGCAATCGTCTTTTCCAATGACTGTTCATCAAAATAATGCTCCTTGCAGCAAAAAAGCAGCACCTCCTGCGGATCTCCCGCGGCAATTTCACGTCTCTCCTTCACTGCACAGATACAGCTTTTCCCAATTTCTTCCATGTGCGCCTTCACATAATTCTCATAGCGCAGTTTCGCAGGCTCTTCCAGCTTCCACGGATATTTCAGCCGGATCAGTGCCACACTGAAAATTGCCTCCTCCGAATCTCTTGCTTCGGAAAGTGCAAACAGCCGGTCATATTTCCCATAATCCAGTTCCCGACGGTAAAAACACTCCCTGTACTCTCCACCGGAACCATAATAATGCGTCTCCACGATCCGCGCCGGCGTATTTTCCACCGCATCTGCATAATATTCCGGAAACAGGATCTTCGTCTCCGTCTCCTGATAACGCAGTGTTGCAATGATCTGATACCGGATCTCCGTCAGAATTTCCTTAAGGCAGGACTTATTTCCATCCATAAAATCAATCTCCACTTTTTCCAGACGGCATCCGGTAAACACACCGCTTCCCATCCGCACGATCGCATCTGTCCCATGGAAAAGCTTCAGATTCATACATCCGTAAAATGCATAATTTCCAATCGACTGTACGGTAGCCGGAAGATGGATCTCCCTTACCATTCCGCCACAGCAGAGCTCTTCCGGCTGCGCAAAACGGTCGTCCACTTCACCTTCTCCGGTCTGATAAACGAGTACATTTTTCTCTTCTTCATCCTTATGCATGGAAAATGTATATGGCGCAATCCGGATAACCGGGGTTCCCTCTATCTGCTCAGGCACTTTTATGATTCCTGAATCCTGCCAGATCCGAAGAATTTCAAGTCCGTTTTCTATTTTCTGATATTGTATCTTCATAAATTTCACTCCTGGAATTGATTCTGTCTGTTCTATCCAATTAAGGATTATAGCAAAAAGAGGCGGATTTTTCCATCCTATTCACTGAGTTTATCTGCCATTCCAAAAATAAGGTTCCACACAAAACAGTTCTCTGCTCTGTCTCATATTCTCTATCGAAATCTCACGAACTATATCGTTATGGACAAAATTATTTACATATCTTTAGAATTCCTTTATTCTATAATTAGATAGTCGATATGGATATTTGAAGGAGGTACCTATGTATGATGTCAGGCATGTCTTAAGAAAAGCCGGCCTTCGTTCCACCTATTCTGGTTATAATTATCTTGCCTCAGCAGTCGCCCTCGTTCTCAAAAATCAGGAATTTTACATGAAGAACGTAACCTCTAATCTCTACCGTGTTGTCGGCGAGCAGTATGGCGTTTCCAACATGTGCGTTGAAGCTGCCATCCGCACAATGATCAACAGTTATTGGAATCAGAATTCCAATAAAATTTTAAGCCCGCTGCTTGGTTATCCTGTATTTGACAAACCGACCGCATCCGAATTTATTTCAATGCTGGCTGATTATATCCAGGATCATTCCCCTCGTTAATTATAAGATACTGAGTAGAATTTATGCATTATCACATATCAGCATGGTATATACAGAATAACATTAGCAGGCAGGCATTAAAAAGGTGCAGCCTATGAGGTTGCACCTTTTTATCGAACCGGATTTTTATAACATAATTTTTATAATTGGGACATTTTTCCATACTCGCTGTTTTAGTTGCCACAGCTACAATTTGAATCCATATCAAACTCCGGATTGATTGCATAAAAGTTCTTACTGTTCAGATTGTCCTGAACGATTCTTAAACTTTCTCCGAATCTTTGGTAATGTACTATTTCCCGTTTTCTTAAAAAGCGAATTGGATCACATACTTCCGGGTCTTTTACAAGCCTTAAGATATTGTCATACGTTGTCCGTGCTTTCTGTTCTGCAGCGAGGTCTTCATGCAGATCCGTAATCGGATCTCCTTTTGACTGAAAGTATGTCGCTGTCCACGCCGGCCCGCTTGCCGCTACCGGATATAATGCAAGTGTATGATCAACATAATATTTATCGAAACCAGATGCTTTTATTTCTTCCGGAGACAGTCCTTTCGTAAGCTGGTAAACAATTGCACAGATCATTTCCATGTGCGCAAGTTCCTCTGTCGCAATGTCCGTCAGTGTTCCGATCACTTCTTTATACGGCATCGTATATCGCTGTGAGAAATATCGCATGGATGCACCTAATTCCCCATCAGGGCCACCAAACTGCGTAATAATAATCTGTGCAATTTTCGGATTGGTCTGTGTGATCTTCACCGGATATTGCAGTCTTTTTTCATAATTCCACATACTAGCATCCTCCTTCCTGCCACGGCCATGGCTCGTTGATCCAGTTCCATCTGTCTGAGCAGGAAGGAACAGCGGTATCTACTGTGAGTGGTCCATAATATTTTGCATATTCTTTCAACAACTGGTTCCTTTTTTTATTATGTTCATAAAAATAGTCCAGTGCTTCCTGATCACGAGGATGAGTATCCAGATAAAGCTTCACATCATCTACCGCAAAGCTCGCATGACCGATCTGCATCAGGAGATCTTTTCTGCAAGGTTTGGAATTCTGCATTTCATTCATGCGTTACATCCTCCTTTCCCCTTAAACGGAAGATCAAGCTCTTCGAATATAGTTCCTCTGTGGAATCCTTTTCCGGCTTCGTAAATGTGTCTCCAGCTCTGCCATGGCACATAAGCCATTGCGATCGGCATTCCATCCAACGCATCGTCCCGGTCGCTACATCCAGATCGTTCTCGATAAACAGGTACTGCCATCGATGGATTTCTTCCATCATTGTTCGCCATACATGAATTACTATTACAGCTATTGTTATTATTGCCACATCCACAATTTGCACGTCTCATATATGGATTATTGTTTCTGCAATTTTGCATCGTTTTGGCTCCCCTTTCTTATATCTGCAATATTATTGTATGGTAATTTTTTAAAAATGGTTCTGACTTTTGCATCCGGTATAATCTGATGCCCGTTTCCATTTCAAACAGGTCGTAACATCAATAATGCCGCCAGACCATTTCTGATCTGACGGCATCTTTCTTTAATATTTTATGATGTAACCGGATTGCTCCATTGCCATGCAATTCCCGCAGTCCTCGAACACCTCATACGCCCATAAAACGGCGTGTTCACATCATTTTATGAATTTTTACCAAGTGTAACCTTGATCTCTTTCTCTGTATATTCACCATTCTTATCCGGGATCTGTACGGTAAGCGTTACCTCTTCTCCTGCTTTATAATACTGAAGCTGTTCCTGAAGAGAGCTCATACCACTGATGGAACTTCCCTCAAAACCGGTAATGATCGATCCTTTTGTAAGACCGGCTTTCTCAGCTCCGCCACCACTCATGACTTCTTTGACATAAACACCGGTCGGCATATTGTACATCTGTGCACCTTCTTCAGATACATCGTAACCTTTGATTCCAAGATATCCTCTTTCCTCATCAGAAACCTTGCTTCTTGTCTCTTTATTCATCAGATTCTGGATAACATCACTTGCATCTGAAATCGGGATTGCAAATCCCATACCTTCTACAGCTGAACTGTTGATCTTCGCAGAGTTGATACCGATTACCTCACCATTGGCATTCAGAAGAGCTCCTCCACTGTTACCAGGGTTGATCGCTGCATCTGTCTGGATGTATTCTCCGTCAAATCCATCAATTGTACGTCCGGTTGCACTGACAATACCAGTTGTGACAGACTGTCCATAACCAAGTGCATTACCGATTGCAATTGCAGGTTCTCCAACCTTCAGAGAATCTGAATCTCCAAGTGTTGCAACCTTAATCGCATTCATTGTATCGTCTGAAATCTTATCAAGCGGAACGGCTACGACTGCAAGATCCCTTGCGGAGTCTGTTCCTTTAATCTGCGCTTCCACACTGTTGCCATCATTAAATGTAACAGTAAGTGTATCGCTTCCTTCTACAACATGGTTATTGGTAACAACCAGAAGTTCTGAATCATTCTGGCTGATGATGATACCGGATCCGGCACTTTCACTCTCCTGCTGGCTGGTTCCTCCGAAGAAATTCTGTACTTCCTGTACGCTCATATTTGTGATAGAAACGATTGACGGAAGTGTATTTTCCACAATGTCTGATACATCAGATGTCACTGTACTGGTAGATGTTGTAAGCTTTGCATTCGATACAGTCTTTGTTGTGCTTACGGTACTCTTTGTATTCTTTCCAAGCAGCTTACCAGTCAGATAACTGGTTCCCTGCATCGTCACACCGCCAACTGCCCCAAATAATACTGCGGCTCCTACAACAAGTGCGACTTTTTTTGTATACCCTTTTTTCGGTTTTGGAGCTTTCTGTGGTCCTGCTCCGAACCCCTGCTGCTGATTGTCTGCTCCTCTATTTTCATCTGAATCTGGTCTGTAATAATTGTATTGATTGTCCATCATTCAAGACTCCTTTCTTTTCCTTTTCTATAGTTAAGAGTTTAGCCTATAATTGTGATGAAAGTGTGATAAAATATGAAAAAAAAGATGAACGGCATATTTTTATGTCGTCCATCTTACTAAGCTCCATCTTATTTGATATTATGACTTATCCAAACTGCGCTTTTTCTTATTCAACCGTTACAGATTTCGCCAGATTACGCGGCTTATCTACATCCAGTCCTTTTGCAACAGATACATAATATCCCATTAACTGCAACGGAATCACTGCAAGGGATGCCTCAAAGTGCTCATCTGTCTTCGGAATATAAACCACAAAATCAGCGGTATCTTCAATGCTGTAATTGCCATAAGTTGTAAGTCCCATCAGATATGCACCACGGCTCTTGCACTCTACCATGTTGCTGATCGTCTTTTCATATAAATCCAGCTGTGTCAGCACACCGATCACAAGCGTTCCATCCTCGATCAGGGAAATGGTTCCATGCTTGAGTTCTCCTGCTGCATATGCCTCTGAATGAACGTAACTGATCTCTTTCATCTTCAGGCTGCCTTCCATACAGATCGCATAATCAATTCCACGCCCGACAAAAAATGCGTCCTTTGCGTTTGCCTGCTTTGCTGCAAACCACTGGATTCTTTCTTTATCTTCAATAATCTTTTCGATCTTCTCCGGGATTGCCTGTAATTCGGCAATATAATTTTCATACTGCTCTTCAGTGATTGTATTTTTTACTTTGGCAAACTGAATTGCAAGGATGTAAGAAGCCATCAGCTGTGTACTGTACGCTTTCGTTGTTGCCACAGAGATCTCCGGTCCTGCAAGAGTATAGAATACCTTATCCGCTTCTCTTGCAATAGAAGATCCGACTACATTGACAATTCCAAGTGTACGGATTCCCTGCGCTTTTGTCTCACGGAGCGCTGCAAGACTGTCTGCGGTCTCTCCTGACTGGCTGATAATGATCACCAGACCATTTGGATCCAGAATTGGCTTACGGTAACGGAATTCAGAAGCCAGCTCCACACGAACAGGAATCTTCACCAGATCCTCGATCACATACTGTGCCACCATACCCACATGATAAGCGGAACCACATGCTACAATATAAATCTGGCTGGTTCTCTGGATATCCTCTTCCGCCAAGCCGATATCTGTCAGATCAATCTTTCCGTCTTTTAATACAGAATTCAGAGTATCCTTAACCGCTCTTGGCTGCTCATGGATCTCTTTCATCATAAAATGCTCAAAACCAGCTTTTTCAGCTGCTTCTGCATCCCAGTCAACAGTTTTCATTTTTTTCTGGATCTCTTCTCCGTCCAGATTGTAGAAGGTAATTTCCTCTTTGCTGACCTTTGCCATCTCCAGGTTGCCAATATAGTATACATTTCTTGTATATTTCAAAATAGCCGGCACATCTGATGCAATAAAACTCTCTCCATCTCCTACGCCAAGAATCATCGGACTGTCTTTTCTTGCCACATAAATTTCTTCCGGATAATCCTTGAACATCACAGCAAGCGCATAAGATCCACGAATACGGACCAGAGAATGGTTGATCGCATCTACCGGTGTTCCTTCATATTTTTTATAATAATAATCGATCAGCTTAACAGCAACCTCTGTATCCGTCTCAGAGTAGAATGTATATCCTTTGCGGAGCAGCTTGTTCTTTAACTCCTGATAGTTTTCAATAATACCGTTGTGTACAGCAACTACATTGCCATCGTCACTCATATGCGGATGCGCATTGTTCTCTGACGGTTCCCCATGTGTTGCCCATCTGGTGTGACCGATTCCACAGGTTCCCGGAACTGCTGTACCGTTGTTGGTCTTCTCAGCTAATACTTTCAAACGGCCTTTTGCCTTGATGACTTCCGTTTCTTCGGTTCCATTACGGACAGCAAGCCCTGCTGAATCATATCCACGATACTCCAGCTTTGACAATCCGTCCAGTAAGATCGGTGCAGCCTGCTGCGATCCGACATATCCTACGATTCCACACATTTATCTATATCCTCCAGTCTTTTTTGCGAAAATAAATTTTTACCCTTTTCGTTACATTGTAGCAAATCTGGAACTCTTTGTAAAGAATAAGCGGGAATAACAATCGTCATCCCCGCCTTTCTCTTTAATCCAGATCGATAAAATCCATCTCGAAAGTATCACCTTTTTTACGCTTTTCTTTCTTGATATTATAATCATCGAAGGAATCAAAATCGTCATCGTCAAAATAATCATCAAACTCGTCAACGCTGCGAGTATCATCACTCAGTCCTTCGTCATCATAATCATCGTCGAAGTCATCATCATAGTAATCATCATCATCGAAATCGTCATCGAAATCGTCGTCATAATCATCTTCGAAATCATCATCCTGTCTCTTCTTGAATTTTGATCTCTTTTCTTCTTTGACCGATGGAATCGGCTTTACCGGATTACTCTGTGGCTCATCATCCAGTCCATATTCATCATACAGATCATCCAACTCTCTGTTGCGGTTATGTAACTTCACAACGGAAACAAGAAGGAAGATTACCAGAAGAATAACGATAACTGCTGCCGCTGCTACAAACCAGATCAGATGATCGGAAATCTTTTCCAAAATTGCATCAAACTTGCTTGCACTCTTCTTATCCGGTGTAGTCGCAGACTTCGGAGTCTCCATTCTCTGATAAGTATGCTCTGCAGAGTCGTACAAATAAAGAGATTCTTCACCGTCATTATTTACCGCATATAATACATAGAAACCATCGCGGTCCGGTTCATCCCAAATTTCAAAAGTCTTGCCGTTGATCTCCAGATTTCCTTTTGAATACTTTGATGGCATGGACACTTTACTGCCTGCATCAAAAATCACAATCGAATAATCATCTGAAATTACAACCTGCTCTGCCGGAGAGAAGCTGCTGTCAGATGAATCATACATCCAGAAATCACCTTTTCCGTCACCATCTACCAGGTAAGCCATCTGAAGTCCTGTCTTTTCCTGGACAGCACCTTTATATGTCGAATCATTATAAGTAATCTCTCCTGCTGTAAATCCAGCCGGAATCATGCTGTCTGAAAAATCACCGGATAAGGTATACTCCTGACCATCAATCGTGACACTTGCTCCATTCGCAACATCTTTGATCTTGCTTGGATCTCCTGCCCCGATCACGACATCCGCATATCCTTCTTCACATGCCACGCTTTCTCCAATACTGTCTGTAACTGTCGCATTTCCCTGCTCCAGTCTTGTACTTCCTTCCTGAAGGGCCTGGAATTTCATTGTAAACTCAATCCGGTCACTGCTTCCGTCACCTGAGCCAGTAAATGTCAGATTACCATTGGTGTCTGCATTCACTCCATCTCCCTCTTCAAATCGCATATAAGAAGGATCGTAAGTCATATGAATCGTTGCATCTCCGATTGCATCTCCACTGACAACCGCTGTACCCGTGATCGTAAATTCATCCCCGACACTTGTCTCAAGATCAGAAAAGAATATCACACCATCTGCCGCCAGTACCATCATAGAAAAACATGGCACAATCAGACATACAGATAAAAGAATTGTCGCTATTTTTTTCGTAAACTTCATCTTCATGTACTTTCCTCTTTCTAACCATATAATTGTAAGTATAAATACTCTTAGACTCTATCTTACACTTTTTATGGGGAAATGTCTACTTGTTTGTAGAATTTCCCATTGTATCAATTTACAGACAACTCCGTTCTGCTTTATTTATCCGAAGAAAAACCCCGGCATAAACCGGAGTTCTTCTCTAATTTGCATTTTCTGTTGTTCCGCCTGTATCGCTTCCCGTGTCTCCTCCAGGATCCGGGGTTGGTGTTGGATCCGGAGCCGGATCTGGTGTTGGTGTCGGATCTGGCGTCGGTTCCGGCGCCGGCGTTGGTTCCGGCGTCGGTTCCGGCGTTGGAGTTGGTTCTACATAAGTATTATTATCATATCCTCCATTCCATGAATTGTCCCAGGAATTTCCTCCATCATACCAGTAATCATTCGATCCGTCATTATAATTATACTGATAATTATCCTGCGTATACCCCTGCCATGCATCCGGCGTTTCAATACCACTTGTATCTACACCTGCATCTGGTTGATTCGTCTGCTGCTCTTGATTGTCTGTATTTTCCTGATTATCTGCATTTTCCTCCTGCTGTTTTTCGGCCTCTTCCTTTCGCTTTTTCTGTAGTGCATCAATATCCACATCATTGATCAGCATATCATAGAATTTTGATTTTTTCATCAGCTCTTTATCAAGGCCTTTTCTTCCATATTGCTCGGTAAGTGTCTGCTCATCAGAAAACAGATTCACTCCAAGTGCTAACCTGTCTCCTTCAATTGTTACTCCCATCGCAGCCAACGTGGTCGGGAACATATCCAGTGTTGCAAACTCTCTGTTATGTGTTTTTTCAAATGAAGTGTCCAGACCTTCTGGAAGATTGATAAATACATTGTATACACTACGTTCATAATCTTCACTGACATCATTACAGAAATCAGAATCCATCGTCAAATGATCCCCACTTATTACAATCGTTGTATTTTCATAAAATGGCTGTTGCTGGATCCATTTTACAAATGCATCTACCTGTCTGCTTGAACATGCCATTACATTTGCATACTGGTTATCACCAAATTCATTCTGGCACTGTTCACATACATACCCATCTTCAAAATGGGTATCTACCGTCAGCATAGTAAAATTAAACGGTTCATCTTTTGAACTTAATTCGGTCAGTTTTTCCTGCGCATTTGCAAACAGCTTCTGATCCTCATATCCCCACCATACATAATAATCTTCTGGTATCTGTCCGTTTTCTTTCGCTGTATTATAATCACAGATTTCTGTTTTTCCTTTTCCATGGCTCTCAAAATATGCTCTTCTTCCCCCAAAAGTCGCATCAGAGCCAATCATAAAGCACTGGTTATATCCTTCATCTGCAAGAATATCCTCAAGATTCCTTGCCTGCGAAGAAAATGAAGACTGTTCTGCGAGTGTTGCATTTACATCATCTGTCTGTTCGGAATTCTTGATCGGTATTCCCGATGTCTGTGAAAAAATACCTGCCATTGTCCAGGTTCCACCATACGCAGGATATCCACCACCCAATTTATCTGAATTGGAAAAATTAGTATTTTCTTCTGCAAGCTTTGTCAGTTCCGGAATGCAGTTAAAATCCATTCCCCCTCCATCTTCTTTTGATGCAAAGGTAGATTCCATTGATTCCAGATAAATATAAATCAGATTTCTTTTTTTATCAGGAAACGTAATCTTCGTTGTACGTGGATCCACATAATTCTGTTCAATAAAATGTGATTCTTTCTTCTGACTCGCAAGATATTCTTTTACATCCAGTTCATCATATACTTTATAAGCTGCTTTACCTGCACTTCCACAGGCAATCACTGCTATTAGGAATAAAGAAAGCATACATTTCCCATGCTTATTTTTCAGTACTATAATCAGAAAAATAGCTAAAAACAGCACTAATACCGCCAGTGGTACACATGCATTGATACCATCCAGCACAACATCCGAATTTGTTCCTTCAAGCGGTACTTTCAGATGAAAAATAATTTCATCAATAGACAACAGCCCCCATGTGTCTAATACCCAGTTTCCCAGATTGTACAGAATAAATCCAAGAACCGATATTACGATCATTAGAATACAATAAAATCCATATCCGATACTTTTTATCTTTGGTTTTTTCATTTTCCTTTCATTTCCTTTACTTAGTATTTACAAATATACATAATATAGTAAAGCATAAATGTTTGGGAAATGCAAGATTGACAAACAATACATATTTCAAAAAATGTCCCCATCTATCATTGTTTCATACTTTGTCTTCAACTTTTAAATTTTGTCTCGATAAAAATGTCTTAAAAAATGAGATTTTGATTTATTTTTCTCTTGACATATCACCGCTGGACTTTACAGACAGTTTAAATCAGGATATGCTTTTCAACATATCCTGATTTATTCAAACCTTTTATAATTCCTCAGCCACCATCTCCAGTGCCGCCTCAATTACCTTATCCATATCATAATACTTGTAATTTCCAAGACGTCCACCAAAGATCACATTCTTTTCCTGCTCTGCAAGTTTCTTGTATTCTTCAAACAGCTTATTATTCTGCTCGTTATTTACCGGATAGTACGGTTCCATTCCAACTTTCCACTCTGAAGAGTACTCTCTGGAAATAACAGTCTTTTCTTGTTTTCCAAATTCAAAATGCTTATGTTCGATGATACGTGTGTACGGAACTTCTCTTTCGGTGTAGTTTACAACTGCATTTCCCTGATAGTTGTCTGTATCAAGTACTTCTGTCTCAAATCTTACGGAACGATATTCCAGTGCTCCGAGCTTGTATCCAAAGTATTCATCGATCATTCCGGTAAACAGTGTCTTCTCTGCGATATCCGGATTTTCTTTGATAAATTCAAAATAATCGGTATCTGTCTTTACTTCAATTCCATCCAGCATCTTTTCGATGATCTTTGTATATCCACCGATCGGGATTCCCTGATATCTGTCGTTGAAATAGTTGTTATCAAATGTAAATCTTACCGGTAAACGTTTGATAATGAATGCCGGAAGGTCCTTGCAGGCACGTCCCCACTGTTTTTCGGTATAACCTTTTACTAGTTTCTCAAATACATCTTTTCCTACCAGAGACAATCCCTGTTCTTCCAGGTTCTTCGGTTCTGTAATTCCAGTCTCTGCAACCTGTTTTGCGATCATGTCTTTTGCTTCCTGTGGTGTCTTGATGTTCCACATTTTGCTGAATGTGTTCATGTTGAACGGCAGGTTGTAAAGCTCATCCTTGTAAATCGCTACCGGTGAGTTAATGTAATTATTGAACTCTGCGAACTGGTTGATGTAATCCCAAACCTTTTTATTGGAGGTATGGAAAATATGTGCACCGTATTTGTGAACATTAATTCCTTCAATATTTTCACAATAAATATTTCCACCGATATGCGGACGCTTGTCAATTACCAGACAGGTTTTTCCTTTTTTCTTTGCTTCATGGGCAAATACTGCCCCATATAATCCTGATCCTACTACTAAATAATCATACTTCATAATACTAAATCCTCTCTTTTATTTCTTTGTAATTTTATCTTTTATCATCTTTCCCATTCCGACTACACTTCCTACTCCATAGCTTAAATGAAGCAAAAAGAAAATTCCCGGAAGCAAAAGCTGACATATATGCTTCATCTCATTTTTCACAGCAAGAACTGCCATTCCGATTGCACCACACCAGTAGGTAATCCACATTGCAATCGCCAGAAATGGCTTTTTCAGTGCTGCTAAAATTGATGTTACAATAATCGCAATCACAAATGCAAACGGCACAAAATGATAGATACTGAGACAGCTCGGACATACACCAAGCGTTCTTGCCACCCAGTCTCCATTACCGTATTTCTGCTTCATCATTCCCGGAATCGAACTTCTCACATACTGCCAGGAATGAATCTGCGGATCATAGCACAAACGGTATCCTGCCTGCCGGATCCGGTAATGCATTTCATTATCTTCCGTTCTTCCCAGATTCTCATTGAAAAGTCCAACCTTTTCAAATACTTCTCTCCGATACGCTGCATGGAACATGGACTTTACATATTTCTTTTCATTCTCTCTCCGGAAACCTGCGATTCCACTTCCGAACATTGAACTTTCCGCACTCAGAAGCAATCTCTGCCACGGTGTATCCTTCTCCGGAAGATTTGGCCTTGGTCCCCCGGTGACATCCTCTCCGCTTTCCATACACTCCACATTCTTGGAAACAAAATCCTCCGGAATACGTCCATGCGCGTCCAGACGGATAATGATCTCTCCGGTCGAACTGCAGATTGCCTGATTCCAGCCAGATGCCTGATTGTTTCCCGGATTTTCTGTAACAACACAGTTATGATACTGCGGATTTTCTTCTGCAAAGCGTTCCATAATCCGTCTGGTTCCATCCGTCGAGCTGCTGTCAACCATCACAACCTCGATCTGCTCTGCCGGATAATCCTGTTTTGTGATATCCTCCAGCAAGTGTGGAAGATATTCCTCTTCATTGCGCGCGATCGTGCAAACTGATACTAACATACATTTCTCCTATACTGTAGTTCTTATCGTAATACTGCAAATACTGTCATAAACATGGTCATAAAATCTCTCCACAGACTGTATTTACGCAGATCTTCCAGATTATAACTCATTTTCTCCGGAAGCACTTCATGAATATATGCATAATCCACATCTTCCACGTGCTCCAGCATTTCACCCTCATCTTTGTAGCATACGCTGGCTCTGGAAGTGATTCCTGCCGGAAGTAAAAGTGTCGCATACATTTCTTTTGTATAGCCTTTTACATATTTTACAACTTCCGGTCTGGTTCCGACAAAGCTCATCTCTCCACGGAGGACATTGATAAGCTGCGGAAATTCATCAATCCTACAGCCACGGATCACTTTTCCAACCCGTGTCAGTCTGGAATCCTGACTGATTGTAACCTGTGTTCCCATCTTATCAGCGTTCTGCACCATAGTACGGAATTTCAGAATATGGAATTTTTTTCCATACTGTGTCACACGCACCTGCTTGTAAATCACCGGTCCCGGTGAATCCAGCTTGATTGCAATACTGATAACTAACATAATCGGTGATAAAATGACAAGTAAAATCATCGAAAGCAGAATGTCAAAATATCTCTTTAATCTTAATTCATTTTCGTGTCTGATCAGAATATCATAGTATTGTTTTACTTCGTCTGTTCTCATAAACTTCGGAAGTTCGTCCCATTTTCTCATACAGCATTCCTATCCGATGCATTCCTTTAATACATCTGTCACGTATTTTACCTCTTCATCGGTAAGTTTCGTATGAAGCGGTAATGTAATTGCATTTTCAAATAATGCATAGGCATTTGGATAATCTTTGATATCAAATCCCAGATTCTTGTAAGCAGATAATAGCGGCAACGGTTTGTAGTGCACATTGGTTGCCACGCCACGCTCTGCCATCTTCGTAATGATCTCATTACATTCTTCCCGTGTTTTTCCCTGAATACGGATCAGATACAGGTGTCCGCTGGACTTGTGATCCTCATCAAAATGATTCAGTACACTCACCGGCCGACTTTCCAGCGCTTTATTGTACATTCCTATGATTTCCCGACGCCGTGCCAATAATGCATCATAACGCTTTAACTGTACCAGTCCGATGGAAGCCATAATGTCAGTCATATTACATTTGAAATAAGGTGCCACAACATCATACTCCCATGCTCCAAGCTGCGTCTTTGCCAGTGCATCTTTGGATTGACCGTGCAGTGAAAAGAGCATATATTTTTTATAAATTACTTCGTCATCCACACCTTCGATCGGACGCCATGTAACTGCGCCACCTTCCGCTGTCGTCAGGTTCTTTACCGCATGGAAGGAAAAGCTTGTGAAATCAGCGACTTGTCCGCATTTCTTTCCTTTCCGCTCTGCGCCAAATGCATGTGCAGCATCTGCCACCACAATCACTCTGCCAAACTTCTCCTGAAGTTCATTTGCCGGATGGAAAAGTGATTTCTTTGCTTCTACAATTTCAAATATCTTATCATAGTCACACATGATTCCGGCAAGGTCTACCGGAATAATCGCTTTTGTCTTCTCTGTGATCGCGTCTGCCAGTTTCTCATAATCCATCTCATAAGAATCTTTCGCCACATCCACCAAAACCAGTTTTGCCCCTACATGCTCGACCACACTTGCCGATGCAGTATAAGTATAAGCTGTTGTGATTACTTCATCTCCGGGGCCGATTCCCAGCAGACGAAGTGTCATCTCCTGGCAGGCTGTTGCCGAATTCAGACAGACTACTCTATTAGTCCCTATATATTCTGCCAGCTGTTTTTCAAAAAGCTTTGTCTTTGGTCCGGTTGTGATCCAGCCACTTCTTAACGTATCTACAACTTCTGCAATTTCCTCCTCTGTGATATCCGGAGGTGAAAAAGCAATATGCATATTCTCCATAAAAATTCTTCTTTCTTTAAAATAAAATATACTATGTAACAATTATTACAAAATTATTACATAGTATATACTACCAAAAAACTCCATAAAATACAATTAAAACTATTTCTTAACTATTTTTCTGCTATTTTTTGAACACGATCAGTTTACTGATCACATAATTGAGAACGATTACAATCACCTGTGCCACAACCTTAACCAGCATACTGTTCATTCCCAGATTTGTGATGAAAATGAATAAGATCAGTTCCTCAATTACCAGCGTTGCTACTCGACCGCCTACGAAACTGGTGATCTCTTTGACAAAATCAGCCGTAGTTTCAGCGTTGGAATCAAATACCCAGACTCTGTTTGTTACATAAGCAAATGAAACAGCCAGAATCCATGAACCAATATTGGCCACAAGGGCATTCCATCCTAACTGGATATTGAAAAATGCATACGAAGCAATGCTTACTATAAATGCTGTCTCTTATACACATCTCCGAGCCCACGAGA
>OWIY01000189.1_pt1 | contig 20005 bp, 14 predicted proteins | sample 1732841 | NCBI WGS metagenome assembly OWIY01 (sample SAMN05065760, study PRJEB22554) | human gut metagenome | biome: ENVO:2100002; feature: ENVO:00000062; material: ENVO:00002003 | host: Homo sapiens | place: USA | reverse complement strand
CAGCCACATCGTCCGAACACGGCACTTCTATTTTGCGCAGCGGGATACCACCCCGGCCTGCTTCGGACCTTTTGTGACTATTCTTAAATTGTTATTCACTGAATCTCCAGCATTTTCTGTTTGATCTTCTGCTCAATCTCCATGAAGCACTCGATCAAGATCGGGTTAAAGATTCCGCATTCACCGCCGAGGATCATCTCAATGGTACGCTCATGGGTGAAGCCCTTCTTGTAGGCTCGCTCGCTGATGAGGGCATCGTAGACATCCGCCAGGGATACGATCTGGGCGGAAATCGGGATCTCATCTCCCACCAGTCCGTCCGGGTACCCGCTGCCATCGTACCGCTCATGATGCCAGCGGCAGATCTGATAGGCAATATGGATCAGCGGTTCCTCTTTATAGCGCTCCATCTTGCTCAGCATAGAGGCGCCGATCAGTGTATGTTTTTTCATCTCATTAAATTCTTCTACGGTCAGTCTTCCCGGCTTGTTCAGGATTTTTTCGTCAATCCCAATCTTTCCGATATCGTGGAAGGACGATGCAATAAAGATCATCTGACACAGCTCCGGTGTCAGGCGGTATCTGTCGGTCTTTTTCAGGATTTCCTCCAGAAGCATCTCCGTCAGCACTTTGATATGAAGCACATGCAGTCCGCTCTCACCGTTTCTGAATTCCACGATCTGGCTTAAGATTTCTATCATCATCTGATTGTTCTTTTCCTTCTCGTGGATCTGGTCGGACACAAGCGCAGTCAGACGGCGCTGCTTTGCGTATAGCTTTATGGTGTTAAATACCCGCTGGCGGACCACATGATTATCAAATGGTCTGCTGATATAGTCCGCTACTCCAAGCTGGAACGCCCGACGGATACAGGCGTCAGACTCCTCACTGGAAATCATGATGACCGGAATATCTTCAATCCACCGGTTCCGGTTCATGTACGTCAGTACCTCAAAGCCGTCTATGACCGGCATGACAATATCAAGAAGAACCGCTGAAATTGCTTTTCCGTACTGCATCAAAAGCTCCAGGCACACCATTCCGTTCTCAGCTACAATGATGTCAAAATCATCCTCCAGCATGGTGATCAGGATTTCCCGGTTCATCTCAGAATCATCTACTACAAGAATTTTCTGTTTATGGACATCTTTGCCGCCCGAATTCAGTCCGTGCCCCTCCCGTCCCATCACAACCTTATTTTTGTCGTTCTTTGCCTGATACATAAAATGATCTGCTCTGGCAACAGCAGCTTCAATTTTTTCATTCTGGCAAAGGGTAGCGCCTACGCTGATGGAAATCTGCAGCTTCGTGTACCCCGGGATATTGGCCTCATGTACCCGCTGCTTAATTGTCTGAAGCTTTTTATGAAAAACCTCCTCCGTGACATCTGGCATCACGAGCAGAAATTCATCACCGCCAAACCGTACCAGGTAGTCTGATTTGCGCGTGTTCTTTCGGATCACATCTGCAACCGTATACAGAGTCATATCGCTTGCCTTATGTCCGTATGTATCATTATAGAGCTTAAAGTCATCCAGATCAATCAGGGCAATTCCGGCAGTCCACTCAAGCGCTTTCATCTCATCCTCATAATAGCGGCGGTTATAAGCGTCCGTAATGACATCCTTGTAAAGTTTATCATCATAATGAACAAACAGATCCACAAGCTTTTCATGGTTCAGCTGACCAAACGACCATTCATGATCCAGACGGCGGATAAGCTCCATCACATATTCTTTTCCGCCAATCTTAACATAACGGGCGATCAGCTGGTAAAGGCTGCTGTCAAAAACTTCCAGCTTTCCGCGTTCCGTTCTGCTGATGGCTGCATTTGCAACTACGCAGTTCTGACAATGCTGCTCCATCTCCGGGAAATTGCAGTCCCCGCACGTATCCTGATATTCTCTGCAGGACTCCCGGATATGGTCTGAATCTTCAACCGGGAACAGCCGTACTGCATGAAACACCTTTTTGAAATTTTCTATTTCTTTTTCGGCCTGTCTGACCGTCATCTTTTCGTCTGCTGCCATATGTGCTTCTCTTTCCTGTTTGCCGGATCTGCATCCATTATTTTTCTATTTGCGTTTCATAATACATCTATGATACCATTTTATATGAAAAATAACAACTCGATAATCCGTCATATTCCGGCACAATCTGGCAAATTGTATTGCCGTTCATACATTGTGCAGACCACAAACCGCTTATTTCCGATGAACCGCCTCGCACATATCCTTCACATAAGCTTTGACCTGATCCGGCGCATCAGCGCCATACTCTTTACAGAGCTTTACGATAGCCGATCCCACAATGGCACCGTCGGAAAGTCCTGCCATCCGTGCAGCCTGATCCGGAGTAGAGATACCAAAGCCTACCGCGCACGGAATATCTTTTACTTTCTTTACCAGCTTCACCATAGCTCCGATATCGGTGGTGATCTCGCTCCGCATTCCTGTTACCCCGAGGGAAGATACACAGTAAACGAATCCGCTTGCCTCCTTCGCGATCATGCGGATACGGTCATGGGAGGTCGGCGCTATGAGGGAGATCAGATCCAGGCCATATTTACGGCAGACACAGTCAAACTCTTCCTTCTCTTCAAACGGAACATCCGGAAGGATCAGACCGTCCATGCCGATTTCCGCTGCCTTTTTCACAAAACGCTCTGTCCCATAGGAGAAAACGACATTTGCGTAAGTCATGAATACCATCGGAATCTTTGTATTTTTCCGGATTTTCACAACCATATCAAATATTTTATCGGTAGTGACACCGCCGGATAATGCGCGGATGTTTGCTTCCTGGATTACCGGACCTTCCGCAGTCGGATCCGAAAACGGAATGCCAAGCTCAATTAAATCTGCGCCAGCCTCTTCCATGGCATAAACAATCTTTTCCGTTGCCTCTAAGGACGGATCTCCGCAGGTGATGAACGGGATAAATGCTTTTCCTTTTTCAAATGCCTTTGCGATATTACTCATGTAAGTCCTCCCCTCTGTATCTCGCTACGGATACACAGTCTTTATCTCCTCTTCCAGATACGTTTACAACAATGATCTTATCTTTTTTCATAGTCGGTGCCAGCTTCATGGCATACGCGATCGCGTGGGCGCTCTCGATAGCCGGGATGATTCCCTCAGTCCGTGACAGATACTCAAAGGCCTCCACAGCCTCTTCATCGGTAATGGCTACATACCGGGCACGCCCTGCGTCAAACAGTGCCGCGTGCTCCGGTCCGATACCCGGATAATCCAGTCCGGCAGAGATGGAATATACCGGAGCGATCTGACCGTATTCATCCTGGCAGAAGTAGGATTTCATGCCATGGAAGATACCAAGGCGGCCGGTGGCAATGGTAGCGGCCGTCTCCGCGGTGTTGACGCCCCGTCCTGCTGCCTCACAGCCGATCAGCTGTACCTCCTTGTCTTCAATGAAGTTATAGAAGGCACCGATGGCATTGGAACCGCCGCCTACACAAGCCAGCACGGCATCCGGAAGCCTGCCTTCCTTCTCAATCATCTGCGCCTTGATCTCTTTGGAGATAACAGACTGGAAATCTCTTACGATGGTCGGGAAGGGATGCGGTCCCATGCAGGATCCCAGTACATAGTGGGTATCCTCAATGCGGTTGGTCCACTCCCTCATAGTCTCAGATACAGCGTCCTTTAAGGTTCCGGTTCCGGAGGTTACGACATGTACCCTGGCTCCCAGAAGGCGCATCCGGTATACGTTTAATGCCTGACGTTCGGTATCTTCCTTTCCCATAAAGACCTCACATTCCATTCCCATGAGGGCTGCTACCGTTGCGGTAGCCACGCCATGCTGTCCGGCTCCGGTCTCGGCAATCACTCTGGTCTTTCCCATTTTCTTTGCCAGGAGCATCTGACCGATAACGTTGTTGATCTTGTGGGCACCGGTGTGGTTCAGATCCTCACGCTTTAAGTAGATTTTTGCTCCGCCCAGATCCTTTGTCATACGCTCCGCATAGTAAAGTCGGGACGGTCTGCCCGCATATTCATTGAGCAGCGCCGTCAGCTCCCGGTTAAATTCCGGGTCATCCTTATAACGGTTATATGCTTCTTCCAGTTCGATCACTGCATTCATCAGAGTTTCCGGAATGTACTGACCTCCATGAATTCCAAATCTGCCTTTGCTCATAGTGTTTCCTCCTCATAGTTGAATTTTCCCGAAAGAAAATGAAAAATCCCGGCATAACGTTTTCACGCCATGCCGGGACGAATGTGATCGTGGTGCCACCCGATTTTTACAGAAAAGAAAAAGCAGATATCCCACATCGGAATATCTGCCACCAATCTGTCTCATATCCAGGTACGGAAAACTGTAACTCCTGTTTTCGATACCCGTATCCATTAACGCTGGAACACGGCCTCAACTACTTACAAAGCGTTCGCCTGGCGTCTCACAAACCCATTCCAAAAGAAGCTTCATGCTGCCTTCCACCAACCGGCAGCTCTCTGTGATGTCACCTCAGATGTACTCTCTTTGATCATCGACTTTCGAATGTTTATTTGACTGGTTTTAAATTAGCACAGAGTAAAGAATCTGTCAACTGCCAATTTTATCTTTTTTTGTTTCAAACTTCGCTCCGGTCAAAAGCAAAACCGGAAAAATCAAAGCTGCCAGAATTCCTATCTTTAAATTTCCCTTACACATTCCGGATACCATTCCAACCAGACTCGGGCCTCCTGAGCAGCCGATATCCCCTCCTAAAGCCAGAAGCGCAAACAAAGCAGTTCCTCCTGCCGGCAGCGCCTTTGATGCTCTGGAAAAGGTTCCGGGCCACATGATTCCAACAGCCAGACCGCACAGAGCGCATCCAGCCAGACTTAAAACCGGAACCGGCATAAATACCAGGCACAGATAGGATAAGATACACAGCACGCTGCTAACAGTCATGAAACGATCCAGATTTATTTTTTCTCCATAGTTTCCATAAAAAGCGCGGGAAGCTCCCATCAGGACAGCAAATGCCATAGGTCCCGCCAGGTCTCCTGCTGTTTTAGATATTCCAAGTCCTTTTTCCGCAAACAGAGATGCCCACTGGCTGACAGACTGCTCACTGGCACCCGCGCAGATCATCATCACAAATAAAAGCCAGAAGGTACGGTTTTGAAAAAGCGTTCCTATGGTCATTCCCTCTTCTCCTTCCGGAAGTACCGGCGCAATGGGAACTCTGGTAAAGACCAGGGCGTTCAGAATGGGGATCACAGCCCATAAAACCGCCAGAAGTTTCCAGTTTTCAATCCCTGCAAGTTTGAAAAAAATGCTTGAGAAAAGTACCACACCAACATGTCCCCAGCAATAAAAAGAATGCAGCATACTCATGGCCTTTTCTTTGTGTGTGGAGGGACAAGCCTCCACAACAGGGCTTACCAGCACCTCCAGAAGTCCGCCTCCCACAGCGTAAATAATGACCGAAATCAGGCTTCCGGCAAATGGGTGTCCCATCCACTCTGGCAATACCGTCAGGCAGATCAGGCCCAGGGCTGACAAAATATGTGCCAGAACCATAGACGCCCGATATCCCATCCGGTCTACAAAAGCAACAGAAAGCAGGTCTGTCAGAAGCTGAATTCCAAAATTAAACGTCACCAGCAGAGTAATCTGCTGCAGCGGAATGTGATACGTACGCTGAAAGGTCAGAAATAAAAGCGGCACAAAGTTATTTACAATAGCCTGGACAATGTAACCAGTAAAGCAGGCCCGCATGGTGCAGTCATAAGAATATTTCATATTCCATTTCTCCTTTTTATGTTCTACATTGGATTATATCGTAATATTTAAAATATTCATTGGATAAAATCATATATTTATTGTATAATATCACACAACAAATGTATGTAAGCCAACAGGTCAATGACAGCATCCATAATCAATAACCTATGGAAGGAGCCCTTTATGATATCTTCATGCAAAACAGTAATCCAGACAGACGAATCCTTCCGTGAAACCAGCCCGCACGGAAATCTCCAGTATCCTTTTGCCTTCTATCTCGAAGATATCTGGGATTTTGACTTTCACCGGATGGACTGGCACTGGCATCCGGAGCTTGAGTTTCTTGTGGTTCAGGAAGGCACCATTCACTGTTCAGTCGGAATCCGGCAATTTGATCTGGAACAGGGATATGGCCTGTTTATCAATCGCAGTATTCTTCACCGGTTTGAAGCAGACAATCATGCCATTATCCCCAACATTGTGTTTTCTCCTGTTTTTCTCGCCGCCGAGCAGACTGGGATTTATCAGGATTTCATTCACCCTCTTGTAAATGCTGCAATTCCTTTTCAGATATTTTCTCCGGAAGTTTCATGGCAAAAGAACATACTGGACAATCTGGATTCTGTTTTTGAACTTCAGAAACAGCCGTCTTCATCCAGGCTTCTGACTATAAGCCTTCTTTTTCATTTATGGAATACTCTGTTTGAACATTTACAGGATATATCCGGAACTTCTGTCAGACGCACAGACATGGCCCAGACAAAACTGCAGCTCATGATGCAGTACATACAGGATCACTTTCGTGAGCCCCTCTCCCTGGACGAGATATCCGCGTCAGCTTCCGTAAGCAAAAGCAGAGCGCTTCAGATTTTTCAGGACCATATTCAGGTTTCTCCCATTGCCTATCTGATCTCCTACCGGCTGCAGCACGCGGCTTTTCTGCTCTCAGAAACAGAAAAACCCATTTCCTCCATTGCGGAAGAAACAGGTTTTTCTGATTCCGGTTATTTTTGCCGGACATGGAAAAAGCATTACGGTATGACGCCGAAGGAATATCGAGATTCACACCGGTAAACTTTACTCTCCAAATACAGCCTTGTAGTCTGCCTGGAATTTTGCAATACCCTGATCAGTCAGCGGGTGCTTGGTCATCTGCTCTAATACCTTGTACGGTACGGTTGCGATGTCAGCGCCAGCCTTTGCACAGTCAATGACATGGATCGGGTTACGGATGCTTGCCGCGATGATCTCAGTCTGGATGTCATGCATCATGAAGATCTCGGTGATCTCGTTGATCAGATCAATACCCGGCATAGAGATGTCGTCCAGTCTGCCCAGGAACGGGGAAACGTAGGTTGCGCCTGCTCTTGCAGCCAAGAGTGCCTGTGCTGCGGAGAAGATCAGGGTTACGTTGGTCTTGATGCCCTCTGCATGCAGAACCTTAACAGCCTTTAAGCCCTCTACGGTCATCGGGATCTTAACAACCATATTCGGATGGATGGCTGCGATCTCACGGCCCTCTTTGATCATGCCCTCTGCGTCGGTGGTGGTAGCCTTTACCTCACCGCTGATCGGTCCGTCTACGATGGAAGCGATTTCTGCGATAACCTGATTAAAGTCACGGCCCTCTTTTGCGATCAGGGACGGGTTGGTGGTAACGCCACAGATAATGCCCATGTCGTTTGCTTTGCGGATCTCATCTACATTTGCGGTATCTACGAAAAATTTCATGATTTAAAATTCCCCCTTGGATTAATTATTCTATGGAAATTGTAAGCCCTGTCCACATATTTTGCAAACAGATTTTACTTTTTCGATCAATTTTGTCACAGTTCATACGAATTGCAACGGATTTTGTTACTTCTTCTGTCCGTAATACGCGTTCGGACCATGCTTTCTTAAGAAATGCTTGTCCTGCATGCACTGCGGTGTGCGGTTGTCCGCATTCGGATTAATGAGCTCGGTCATGAAATTCATCTTGGCGATTTCTTCCAGCACAACTGCGTTGTGTACGGCTTCTGCGGCGCTCTTGCCCCAGGTGAACGGGCCATGGTTCTTGCAGAGAACAGCAGGAACATACATCGGGTTTTTACCCTGGAAAGTCTCTACGATGACAAGACCGGTGTTCTTCTCATAGCCTTCCTCGATCTCCTCTGCGGTTAAGTTTCTTGCGCATGGAATCTCGCCGTAGAAATAGTCAGCGTGTGTAGTTCCGTAACATGGAAGCCCTCTGCCCGCCTGCGCCCATGCGGTTGCGTGCGGAGAATGGGTGTGAACAATGCCGCCGATCTCCGGGAATGCCTTATAAAGCTCCACGTGAGTCGGAGTATCGGAAGACGGGTTCATGGTTCCCTCTACCCGGTTTCCGTTCAAATCCATGACAACCATATCCTCCGGTTTTAACAGATCATAATCCACACCGCTCGGCTTGATCACGAACAGGCCGCTCTCCCGGTCAATTCCGCTGACGTTACCCCAGGTGTAGGTAATCAGGCCGCGCCTCGGCAGCTCCATATTTGCTTCATATACCTGCTGTTTTAATGCTTCCAGCATACTGCGATTCCTCCCTTATTTCTGTTTTATTTCAGCAGCGCCGCGGATGTCCTGGTCAGTTCCACTTTCATCCGCAGCACACAGTTTTTTATGCGTTCTCCGGCATACTTTCTACAGCTGCCCGCTCGATCGGCAGACCTGCGTGATAGCGTACCATAAACTCGTCGAAGCCCTTCACATCCTCTGCATCCGGCTCCATGACAGTTCCGTGCTGGCCGCCGAATACCTTCTTCTCCAGGTAAGCGTCCAAAGTCTCGCCATCTTCCTTCCATACACGGTAAGCGGCAAGAAGTGCTGCGCCCCATGCGCCGCCCTCTCCTGCGGTCTCCATGACCTCAACCGGGACACCGGCTGCGGCTGCCATGATCTTCTGGCCTACGCCTTTGGTCTTAAACAGGCCGCCGTGTCCAAGGAGGACATCCAGCTTTACCTGTTCATCACGGAACAGGATATCCAGACCAGTCTTTAACGCGCCAAGGGAGGTATACAAATGGGTTCTCATAAAGTTTGCCAGATTGAATTTATCATCCGGACGGCGTACGAACAGCGGGCGTCCCTCTTCAAAACCGGTGATGTGTTCGCCAGAGAAGTAGTTGTATGCCAGCAGGCCGCCACAGTCCTTGTCTCCCTCTAATGCCTTATTGTAAAGGACACCGAACAGGCGGTTCATGTCAACCTCCATGCCCATGCTCTCCATAAACTCTCTGAACAGACCGACCCATGCGTTTAAGTCGGAGGTGCAGTTATTGCAGTGTACCATGCCTACCAGGTCGCCGGCTGGTGTGGTAACCAGGTCAATCTCCGGATGAACCTTCTTCAATTCTTTTTCCAGAACTACCATGGCAAACACGCTGGTGCCTGCGGATACGTTTCCGGTACGGACCTTTACGCTGTTGGTGGCAGTCATGCCGGTACCAGCGTCGCCCTCCGGCGGACACATCGGAATGCCAGCCTCCAGATTGCCGCTTACATCAAGCAGTTTTGCTCCCTCTGCAGTTAAGCTGCCCGCGTCCTCGCCTGCCACCAGGGCCTTCGGCAGAATGTCGCGCAGCTTCCAGGAATACCCCTTGTCTGCCACCAGAGCGTCAAACTTCTCTACCATCTTCTGGTCAAAGTCATGGTTGTGGATGTCTACCGGGAACATACCGGCTACATCACCGATACCAAGCACCTTCTGGCCGGTGAGTTTCCAGTGTACATAACCCTCCAGGGTGATCATATAGTCAATATCCGGTACATGAGCTTCTCCGTTTAAAATCGCCTGATACAGATGGGCGATGCTCCAGCGCTGCGGGATCGGATACGCAAACAGCTCCGTCAGCTTCTCAGATGCCTCTGCGGTAATGGTATTTCTCCAGGTGCGGAACGGAACCAGAAGCTCCCCGGATTTGTCAAATACCATATAGCCGTGCATCATGGCGCTAATGCCGATGCCGCCGACCGCATGCAGGTTCTCGCCGTACTGGCTCTTTACATCCTCTGCCAGCTTTGCGTAGGCGTCCTGGATGCCGGTCCAGATATCCTCCAGCGTATAAGTCCAGATGCCGTCTGTCAGGCGGTTCTCCCAGTCATGGGCACCGGACGCGATGGGCGTATGATCCTCCCCTACTAAAACAGCTTTGATTCGGGTGGAACCGAACTCGATGCCGAGAGCGGTCTTCTTTTCCCGGATCCACTGTGCGATGGTTTCTTTGTTTGCACTCATGCGTATGATCCTCCTTGCATTTTATAAAGCCATTTTACTACTTTTCCACAAAATTGTCTTGTGTTTTGCGGCTGTTTTTTATATTTCTGTCACAATGTTGTACTTTCTTTCGCAAAACAGCAAAATCCTGTCATGTGTTTTTGGCTGGATTTTGTCGAATATTGCCAGTTGTTTCTGGTAATCATTTCTTTCTGTGTAATCTATTTTAAATACAAATTTTTCAGCCATCGATCGATCCTGATCACACATCATCAGGCCCAGGGCAAAAAGCTTCCTCTGAGGTACCGTCAGACCGCTATACCATTCCACCTGTTTCTTGCTTCCGGTACTCTCTATCAGCTGTTCCAGATCCTTCCGGTTCACGGAAACACCACTTTTTTCCTCCAGCTTTAAGTCATCCCAGCTGACACGGCCCATACTGCTTCTGGAATCCAGCACATAACGGAATTTTTCCTCCGTCTGCAGGCAGTCCCGGACTTCCGTTCTTACCTTTTCCCGATCCGCTTCTTCCAGCGGTTTTCCTGCCGCGTACTTTTGGAAACATTCCATGAAATCTGCCCGGATTTCCGCGGCAAATGTGTCTGAAAAGAGCTTTTGCTTTCCGTCTTCCTGAATCCGCTCACGCTCGGCCTCCACTTCTTCCGCAATGATTTCGTGCAGAATCTGCGCATTTTCAAAGTACGTGGTCCGGCTCTCTGCCAGTTCATCAAATTCCTGCTGGTCCAGCGTGAATATGCCCATCTGCAGATAGCGGAGCAAATCCCGCATTTCCATTGCAAGGGACGGAACCGTTATGGTTTTCAGGCGTCCGGTCAGATCCAGAAGTACATTCCGCCGCTCCGTCCACTCATTGTGCACCTTCCTGACAGAAATCTCACTGACAGCAAAATCCGCTGCTTTATAATAATGAAGATACAGATAGGTCAGAAGACGGTTCTGTTCGTCCCGTCCAAGCTCCTTTGTCGCTCCTTTTTCCCGGATCATCTGCTCTGCGTCCAGAAGCCACTGCCGGATATTTCCAAGCTCCGCTTCCTTCATCTTCGGATTTGCGAGTTTCACCTCTTTTAACAGCTCCAGAACAGCCTCGCTGGTGTCATCTCCCCAGGTTTTCTCTAAAGCTTCTCCGGTTTTCAGAATTACCTTCTGATCCAGATCCCCCCACACGCCGGAAGCCGCCAGGATCACCGATCCGGACTTCCAGTACTGGGCGCGTAGCCGCTCCAAAATCTTCCGGTCCTTTTCGATTGCTTTTTCACCCTCAGCCCGCATGGAGACGATTTCTTCCCTGGCCTTTTCCCGATCTTCCTTCAGCTTCTTCAGCCGCTCCTGCTCGGATTTCTCATCCTGTCCGTTCCTTAAAAATGTCTCGTAACGGCTGTTCAGCTTCTCCGCAAAGTTCTCCGGCTTTTCCCGGGCCTGAAGGTATTTCATCTGAAGAGCAAATTGCTTTGCTTTTTCTTTCGGAACCTTCTGCGTTTTCAGGTATGCCGCCAGTGCTTTTCCATTTGCTTTCTTCTGTTTGTCATAGGACTTAAACACCTGGCCTAACCGCTTATTATCATACAGGATTTCCAGTCCCAGCGCTCCCGAATACAGATCCTCCTCAATCAAGGCTATATACTGCCAGTTTCCTGCGGATTCCCTGCGTTCGTTGATAGAGGTTCCGTCCACCCTGCGGTTCTCGAACAGGCTCATGAACTCTCTGATTTCCTGTTTCCAGTACTGCTCATCACCGGTTCCCGCCATGATCTCTTCCGACTTTTCTGCCATAAACTGCCATCCATAGGACTCCGGCAGAGCCTCCAGCTGCGTAAGCGCCGGATGTTTTTCTTTCCACTTTGCAAGATAGACTGTGAACGCGTCATCCTCATCGGTCATCATGTGTTTCCACATGCTTTTATCTTCCAGCATAAACGGAATCAAAAGGGACAGGCTCCGGCTTCCCTGCTGCTTCAGCAGTTCCACCCGTTTCTGATACACTTCGGCTGCTTCTTTTACCTCGCTCTGCTCCAGAATATTTCCATCCGGGGATGCTTCCGCCAGATTCAAAGTCCGGGTGAGCAGCTCCTCCGGCGATGCCGCACCAAAGCGCTCCTGATTTCGGCGGCGCATGGCCTCATCCGGTACAGCTGTACTTCCCGGAAACGGCTCCATCTGCACTACCACGCGCTTTAACCGGTCAAAAAGCTGGCTGCGCTGCTCCTTCTGCGCCTCATCATGGTACACGATCTTCGCAGTCTCCTCAGCAAAATGCAGGCGCCAGCTGACTTCCTCTTCCATCCTGCTTAAGCCTTCCTTATATTTTGCTTCATCCTGCTCATACAGAAGAGCCTCCCCTTCCGTGCCAGGCGCCATAAGTACAGGATCCATGCCGCTCATCTGAAATTTCTTTATGCGTTTTTCCGGCACCTCCACACCGGTTTTTGCCCCCACCTTCAAATAACGGAGCACCAGCGGCTTCTCTTCCTGCGTCTCACTCCCCAGAACGGTATACATACGCAGTGCTTCCGCTTTCACGTTCTTTTTCCATTTTTCCTGCTGCCGCTCTGCTTCCTGTCCGATGTTTTCCGCGGTTACATGTCCAAGGAAGATCTGCTCCAGCAGTTTTTCCTTTATCTCACTCATTCCAGGCCCATGGAGCTCACTCCATGGCTGTATGGCCAAAGCTGTATGTTTCCGCAGAAAATCAGTCAGCTCATACTACTGTTCGTGGGTCAGCTGATCCAGCTCCCGCAGATTTTTTATCTCTTTTAAATAAGGAAATGTTTCCTGAAGCCTTCCGCGTCTTAAAATGGTTTCCAGGGCCTCCCCTGCCATCTCCTTTTCCTGCTTTCCGGCAAGCAGGCCATGAAGCTCCTCCGCTTCGCAGAGATCTGCACCCTCCAGCTGCTTTTTGTAAATCTCTGTCCGTGCATTCAGTTCTTTTCCCTTTTCTCCATACAGATAATCCTTACGGCTCAAAAGGGGGGCATCCCCCTGATCCCACTCCATTACTTTCTGCACTGCGTCCTGAAACAGTTTCTGCTCCATAAGCAGGCTTTGTTTTTCCAGAATCCGGATTGTCTCCCACTGATCCGTGGTCAGCTGCTCTTTCTCCAGCTTTTCAGCCAGCCACGATGCATTCTGTTCTGCCACAGTTTTCCATTTTTTTACATTGTACTCCAGCGCATTTTTATCTGAAAAATCTACCTGCGTCAGTTTCAGGGCCTCCGCCAGCGGTCCAACCGTGGCATTGGAAATCCCATTCTTTTTCATGGAGCTTTGGAACTTCTGCTCCATGGCAAAGGCCATCGGTACATAGGTATTCAAATTGCTGATGTAAAAACGCGCATCCATCTCCACCCCGGCAAAGGGACCAAGAAGGAAGCGGGGACCTAACAGTTTCCGTATCTCCTCTGCCGCGTAATCTGCCCCGACAGTCAGTCCCTCTTCTTTTGTCAGCTGGTGGATGATCTTCTCATTCATTTTGGCATGAATTCCAATCATGCTCGCATGGTGCTTAAATTCTGACTCATTCTCGGTATGCAGGATCAGCTTTTCCAGCTCTGGAGCTTTCCAGAAAGCCTCCCATTCCTTCGGATCCAGCCCCGGGAGATTTTCTTTCAGAATTTCCTGCCGCCTGCGATATGTCCGGATTTCTTCTTCCGTATCATGGCGCAGCTGCTCCTGACTTTCCTGAAGCCTTGTCCCATCCAGCCTCTGTTCTCCGCAAATTGCCCCCACACCAGCAAGCTCTGCCAGGTGCCGGCACTGTACTGCTTCAAACATCGGAATGCCGCAGGTCAGTTCCGGATGCTGCTCCACAAATGCCTGAATTTCCGCAAGGTGCGCATCCAGGCGCTCCTTGGCCCGCATCATTTCCGTAGAGAATTCTGCCGGATTATCGGTTATCCGCTCTCTGAGGGCCTCCCGGATCCAGCCCGGATACTGCTCCTTCGCCCAGGAAAGGGTATGAATATCTCCTCCATCTTCCAGAAATTTCTCGATCTGACGATGGTTTATTCTTTCATATTCCGCATCCTGCTGCGGTTTTGTCTCCTTTTTCAGGCGTTCCTGCTCCTGCTGCAGGCTTTTTTCTTTTTCCACGCGCTCATTTTCCAGCCGCACCTTTTCATGAAGCACCGGCCTCGCCTCATGCGCCTGCTTTCCCTGAATCCGGTATTTCCGGTCAAGAAAGAGTTCCCCACAGGCCACGCTGGAAGCCTGGGCAGCCGCCCGCATCTTCGCAAAGGCCTCCAGATTGACGGCTTCCAGTCCTACCTGATCCATGCACTGAAACAGCGCTGTCGTAACACTCTGAAACAAAACCATGCGCAATGCTTCCGGCTGTTCTGTCACCGGAACGGTTCCCAAACAGATTTCCTGGTCTTCGCTTTCCGTCAGATGGCGGATGCCTGGACCGAAGTCAACACTGGCCGTCTTCGCGAAGGCCAGAAACTCTGCCGCCAGCTCCCCTGCCGGAAGCTCCTCCTGATACAGTCTCTCATAAAAAGCGGCAAGCTTCTGAAACTCACTGGAAATTTCCGTATCCTTTTCCACCAGATCTGTCAGGGCCTTATCTCCCATAACCGATTCCTGAAACACATGTACAATTTCCTTTTCATTCCATTCCCGTCCCTGTTCCTGTGCCTCATTGCGGCTCTGCCGAAGAGCGTACGACATCCGGGAAACTGCTTCTTCTCCCTCTCTCGCAAACGCTCCAAACTGCTCTTTGTTCCGTTTGGAAAGCTCATCCAGCGCCCGTTTCTTTTTGCTGCTCCAGCGGCTCTTTTTGATCACACTGTCCGGCGGTCCCTGACGCAGCTGTCTGGCCAGCTTTGTTTCCTGTTTCCGGGCTTCCTCGTACTGTCTGGTAATCGACTGGACAAACATAGCCTCCTCTCTTTTTCTCTGAATCTCCACAGGTCCGGCCTGTGCTTCGACTTCTTTTGTTTTTTTCTTTATCATATCATGTGGCGACATATTGCGTTCCTCCCCCGGTCAGACTGTTATTTGTATCCATATTAAGTATTTCTTTCATTAATCTATTGTAACTTCACAGTACATCCCGATATATTCCTCAAAACGCGGCAGCGCCAGTGTTAATTCTCCGCGTTTGGAGCCATCCACAACACCTCGCTCCATCAGGCGTTTCCGGTAAAGATTCAAAAGCTGCGGTGAGATGGAAAGGCGTTCGCGAATATCACAGGTCTTATAAAGTCCCAGTGATATCACATATACAATTTTCCGATCCAGTTCAGAAAGCTCGCTCCAGATTTTCTCATATGCGTATATGGTCAGTTCCTCATCGAATTTCGGGAGCAGATTCTCCAGTTCTGTGTTCATCTCCCATTTCAGATATCCCAGAATCTGGAATGCAAACGGATACCCCTTTGTCAGCCGGGCCATGGCTACCGCTTCTTCTGCTAGAATCTGAAACACTGTGCGGTAACTGGTGGTCATAGCTGGAATACTAAGCGGCTCCAGAAAAATTTTCGGTGCCCGGTAAAGGAAAGTCAGGCTCTTCTCATTCTGCAGATTGCTGATATTATCATAAAGTCCAGCCATGACAAGGTACACCGGATAATTCTTCGTGATGTAAATCTGAAAACTGCTGGCAAACAGTTTTACATATTCGTTATTTACAATCTCATCAATGATAAATAAAACCTTTTTCCCTTTTTCTTTCAGCTTCTCAAGAATGCTGCGAAGCATGGCTTCTTTTTCCAGTGTTTCCTTATTCTGATTCACCGCAATCCCTGCAATTTCAAAATTAACATTCAGTTCCAGATTCAGGTTCTGCAGCCCAGACGTCCGGTTAATTTCCGAGACTGCCCCCGCTATAATATCAACATCTGCACTCAGATTCAAAACAACCCAGTCATCCTTAGATTCGTAATGTTCTGAAATCTCCGCGAGAGAAACCGTCTTCCCGGATCCCCGCACACCTGCAATCATATAAACCTTGCTTGACGGAATCTCCATATCAAAGGTCTGGATAATTTTTCCAATCTGATCGGTTCTGGATATAAACTCCGTTGGCTTTTGTCCAAATGTCAAAGTGAATGGATTCTCTCCTCTCATAGATACCTCCTTATTTAAACGCATTTAAACATATTTATTCATATTTATTTCGTTTTGTCGTATTTATTTATATTTATTTGTATTTATATTAACCCATTCTATCCCAAACTGCAAGAAAGTTTCCTAAAACTCAAAAAAAGCAGGCTTACCATAGTTTCCACACTATGGTAAGCCTGCCCTTCTTTTTGTTTTGAGGTCTAAATCATTTACTGAATAAACAGGGTATTCACATCCAGTGCCTCATCGATCATGCCGGACTCCAGCATGAAGTCTGCGGTTTTCTGGAAGCCTTCCTTGTCATCATCGGTGATGTCCAGGGAGAAATCGTAGTAGTCGTACATCTCTTTGACTGCATCCTCATCCAGATCCAGCTCTTTTGCCACGATGCTCATGGTCTCGTCCGGTTTCTCCTTCATGAAGTCTGCGATCTCCTGCTGAGATTTCTCCAACTGTGCGATGACCTCCGGATGCTCGTCATAGAATTTCTGGGTGGTTGCAACTGCGATGATGGCTTTGACGAGGCCCTCACCATCGGTTACCTTGTGGTAGCCCTGCTTCTCTGCGTTGTAAGCGGTTGCGCCTGCCAGTAAAGCGACATCTACGCTGCCGCCGTCCAGGCCGGCCTTTGCGTCCGGGATGCTCATGTTCACGTAGTTGACATCGTCCAGGGTCATGTCAGCCTGGGCCAGGTAAGACACTAACAGCTCATGCAGGTTGGTTCCGGTCGGGCCTGCGATGGTTTTGCCCTTTAAGCTCTCCGGGCTGGTTAAGGTGTCGTCCTTGGAGTACATGCAGAATGCCTTCGGGGAACGGCTGTACATATTTAATACCTTGATGTCTGCACCGTTTGTTGCGGACAGGATCACGGAAGTTGCGCCAACTGCGTACAAAACCTGTACATCGCCGGAAGCCAGTGCCTGGGTCTGATCTGCGCCGGAGGTTAGCTCTGCGTACTCGGTCTCAATGCCCATCTCACCGAAGTTCTTTGCGAAGATGCCCTGATCCTTCTCAATGATGGTCGGTACGTTTAACGGAGAAGTAACGTAGGTGAACACCAGCTTATCCAGATCGGATTTTGCTGCTTCGCTCTCTTCTGCAGTAGTCTCTTCTGCTACGCTTTCAGCAGCAGTGGTTTCTGCCTCAGTCTCTTTCTTGGAGCTGCCGCATCCAGTCAGGGATGATACGGTCATGCATGCTGCAAGACCCAGTGCAATCCATTTTCTCATAATTGTTTGTCCTCCTCTAGTTGATAAAATTTAAGTTGTTTATTATATCCCGTTTCAGGGAAATAAAACCGTCGTCCAGGAGATTTCGCTCCTCAGCCGGTGTCTCCACCGGGTAAACCTTCTTCACCAGTCCCTTTTCAATGACCACGATCCGGTCGCCCAGGATCAGGGCCTCATCGATGCTGTGAGTCACAAAGAGGATGCTGCTCTTTTTCACTTTCTGCACCCGCAGAAGCTCTTTCTGCATCTGTTCCCTGGTGAAATAGTCAAGAGCCGCAAAGGGCTCGTCCATCATGATAAAGTCCGGTTCATAGGCCAGGGCCCGGGCGATGGCCGCCCGCTGCTTCATGCCGCCGGAAAGCTGGGACGGATAGGCTTTCTCAAATCCGGAAAGTCCCACCGTTCCAATGAGGCTCTGGATTTTTTCTTTATCCTGCTCCGCTTTTTTCAGGCCAAATACCACATTATCCCAGACCGTCAGCCAGGGCATCAGACGCGGCTCCTGAAATACAAAAGCCGTCTTATGATTGCCTTTCCACAAAACCTCACCTGAATCAGCCGGTTCCAGGCCGCCGGTCAGCCGCAGAAGCGTCGTCTTGCCGCATCCGCTCTGCCCCAGAATCACCGTAATCTGTCCTTGCGGAATATCCAGATCAATGCCATTTAAAACCGGTACATTCCGGCCCTCCACCTGATAGGATTTCTGTATATTTTTCAGTTTAATTCCAGCCATTTTCTCCGGATCCTTTCAAGAAGATATTGATGAGCGCGCCAAAGATCCGGTCCGTCACATAGCCCACGATTCCGATCACCAGAATGCCCACGATGACCTTGTCGGTCCGGGACATCTGCTGGGCGAACAGGATCATGTGTCCCAGTCCAGTGGATGCCGCCACCATCTCGGCTCCAATGATGGCACGCCAGCTATACCCCAGGCCAATGCGCATGCCCACCAGAATATCCGCCATCGCGTAAGGAAGCACGATGCGGAAAAATTTCTGCCGTTCGGAATAGCCGAACATGCTACCAACCTCCAGAAGCTTTTTGTCACAGCCGGTAAAACCCTTCACAATGTTCAAATACATCGGAAAAAACGACGCCAGCACAATGATGACCGTCTTGGTGGCCTCTCCGATACCGCACCACAGAATCAGAAGCGGGATCATGCTGAGGGGCGGCACGTTGCGGAAAAACTGTACTGCGTGCTCATAGTAACCGGAAGTTCCCGTGAACAGCGCCCGAAACATACCAAGAATGAAGGCCAGCACAAAGGCGATGGCAAAGCCCTTGATGACACGGAAAAAGCTGATGCCGATATCCCGTGCCAGTTCGCCATTCCGCAGCATCTTCAGAAAGCTGCGAAATACCTTTTCCGGCGGCGGCAGCACATAGGCGCTTAGTATTTCGGCCTTGCAGACAAGATACCAGATGGCAAACACAATGACCACACCAGCCAGAGGCTGCGCCCAGGATTTGATTTTTTTATTCATCGTACTCCATCCCCCATATGACAGCCCTGTCTGCAGTAAAGAAGTTCCAGAAGCAGCGGCTTGTGCTCATTCATGGCAGCCGCTGAAGCTGTATCTTTTCTGCCGCTTTCCGATTCTGTCTCCCACGTCCTGCTGCGCTCCTCCAGATACTCTTCAATCTCGTCCCGACCGCTCAAGCTTACCACCGGCACGGATAATCCTGTAAAAAATCCCGGCGGGATCGGACTGGCTTCGGGTGCTGGTTCCAGTATTTCTCCAAGTTCGGAGAGAAAATCCTTCCAGCTCACAAAACGGGTCCGGGGCAGTTCCAGCGCGTTTCCCTGCTCCGCCAGAATGCGGCAGGGCGTAGTGATGATCTTATCGCCATTCGCCAGATCTGCCCGCTCACTGAGTTCTCTTGCACAGTGGATCAGGATCGGCTCAATGTCTGCCACCTGGATGGAAAGATTCTTTTCTTCATTATAATGTTCAATCAGATCCACAGCCTCCGGACACCGGGCATCTGCCACCGTTCCGTCCGCACGTTCCATCAGCTGAGCATACTGTTTCCGCACGATGCTGCCCCAGTCTTCCAGGCAGCGCGCCTGGGTAAGCTGGTGTTCTGTTAAAATCCGTTTTAAATTCTGTTCCGATACCATACGTTCTGATACCGGGTTAATCCATAGGTATGTCAAACGATTCTCCCTTGCTGTCTCGCTGTGTTGTCTCTGTTGTCGTTGTTTTCTGTTTCGAACTCTGTAAATTCCTTTTTGCAATTAGCGTTAGCTAACCAATGCCAAATAGCATACCAAACTTGTAGGAACTTGTCAATAGCAGAATTTCTCACATAGAAAACACCAAGAAACACCCAATGGCGTTCCAACAACTTTCGCAGGACGCCATTTCCTGTAAAACAAAAAATCCAGACATCTCTGTCTGGACCAATATGACCTCGCCGGGAATCGAACCCGGGTTTACGCCGTGAGAGGGCGTCGTCTTAACCGCTTGACCACGAGGCCTTATTTAATTTTAGAGGCATGTACCCTCAAAACCACATATTGAATTTCATCCGTTTTTCTTACCTAAACCGTCTTGGTTAAGCCCTCGACCTATTAGTGACAGTCAGCTGCATGTGTTACCACACTTCCACCTCTGCCCTATCTACCTCGTCGTCTTCAAGGGGTCTTACTACTTGCGTATGGGATATCTCATCTTGAGGGGGGCTTCACGCTTAGATGCCTTCAGCGTTTATC
>OWIY01000170.1_pt1 | contig 21039 bp, 18 predicted proteins | sample 1732841 | NCBI WGS metagenome assembly OWIY01 (sample SAMN05065760, study PRJEB22554) | human gut metagenome | biome: ENVO:2100002; feature: ENVO:00000062; material: ENVO:00002003 | host: Homo sapiens | place: USA | reverse complement strand
CTCGTGGGCTCGGAGATGTGTATAAGAGACAGCCTGTGTCTGGGCGATTGCCCAGCTGGTCCGGCACTACGGCGCTTCCGCTGTTTTGTGTACCGCCACTCAGCCCGCTTTGGACCCCATTTTTCAGGAATTCGCTCCGGAGATCCCCATCCGGGAGATTTGCCCCATGGCCGAAGCGCACTGGGAGTCCTTCCGCCGGGTTTCCTTCCAGCAGGCAGGAACGCTGTCCTGGATGGACCTGGCCGCCCGCCTGCAGCAGCAGGAGCAGGTTCTGTGCGTCGTCAACACCCGCCGGGCCGCGCGGGAGGTCTTCCGCCAACTGTCCGGCTCAGGCAATTTCCATCTCTCCACCCTGATGTACCCCGCGCACCGCAAGAGAATTCTGGATGAGATCCGCCGGCGCCTGCGGGATGGGCTGCCCTGCCGGGTGGTCTCCACCTCTCTCATCGAGGCCGGTGTCGATGTGGATTTCCCAGCCGTCTATCGGGAGCTGTCCGGTCTGGACTCCATCCTCCAGGCCGCTGGGCGGTGCAACCGGGAGGGCAAGCGCCCTCCGGAGGACAGCATCGTCACCATCTTTCAGGGAGAAGATCCACCTCCCCGTCTGTTTGAGACCTCCATCGGCGCCGGGAAGATCGTCCTGGATCACTGCCAGGACGTCAGTTCCCGAGCGGCCATACACACCTATTTCTCCACGTTGCTGGATTTGAAAGGCGCGGAAGCTCAGGATGCCCACCACATCCTGCCGCTGATGGAATCGGAGTTCTTCCCCTTCCGCACTGTGGCGGAGCGATTCCACCTGATTGAAAGCCCCACCACAACCGTGTACCTTCCTCTGGAGGAGGGCGCCGGACTTGTGGAATTGCTGCGGAGCGGTCAATACAGCCGCACACTGTACCGCCGCCTGGGGCAATACGGCGTGTCGGTCTATCCGCAGCATTTAGCGGCATTGGAGCAGGCAGGGGCGCTGGAGCATCTGGAGGACGGCTCCGTGGTCCTGCGGGATATTGGGCTGTATACACAGACTACCGGGCTGACTCTGGAGCCCAGCGGTGGAAATGCCCTGTTCATCGGATAGGCCGGAGAATCCATTGAAATACCTATACCAAAATCTGTCTATGGAGCGGTACGCTGCTCCACCCTTCCACAAACGAAAGAAAGGAGTGCATGCTGATGCCCATCTCTTTGGAGGTCTGGGGGGACTACGCCCTCTTCACCAGACCGGAGATGAAGGTGGAACGGGTCAGCTATGATGTCATGACCCCTTCGGCAGCCCGGGGGCTGATCGAGGCAATTTACTGGCATCCGGGGCTGCGGTGGGTGATCGACTGCATCCACGTGTGCGCGCCGATCCGGTTCACCAATCTGCGGCGCAATGAGGTGAAGTCCACTCTCTCCGCCCGGTCTGTCCGCACCGTCATGGAACGCGGGACCGGAGAGCTGTATCTCTGTACTGCCAACGACATCCAGCAGCGGGCGGCGCTGCTGCTGCGGGATGTGCACTATGTCATTGAGGCCCATTTTGATGTGACGGACAAAGCCGCTCCCGGGGATAACCCGGGCAAGTTCCAGGACATTGTCAAGCGCCGCATCCAGCGGGGGCAGTTCTATCATCAGCCCTGCTTCGGCTGCCGGGAATTTCCCGCCCAGTTCCGTTGGTGCGAGGAGCCGCCGCCCTGTCCGGAGGAGCTGAAAGGGCCAAGGGATCTGGGCTGGATGCTGTATGACATGGATTACACGAACCCGGAGGATATCCGCCCCCTGTTCTTCCGGGCGTCTCTGGAAGACGGCGTCCTGCGGGTCCCTGGTCGGAACAGCAGGGAGGTGCGGGGATGATCTTACAGGCACTGACCGACTACTACCGGGTACTGGAACAGGCCGGGAAGATCGACGCCCCCGGCTGGGCGCCGGTGAAGGTGTCCTATGCGCTGCTGCTCTCGGAAAACGGCACGCTGGAGCAGGTGATTGACATTCAGACGGAACAGCCGCGGGGAAAGAAGATGGCTTCCGCGCCGCAGATCCTCTCCCTCCCCGCGCCTGTGAAACGAACGGTGGGAGTGGCCGCCAACTTCCTCTGCGACAACGCCGGTTATCTGCTGGGGATCGACAGCAAGGGCAAGCCCCAGCGGACGCGGGAGTGCTTTGAAGCCAGCAGATCGCTGCACGAACAGCTGCTGGCGGGTGTAGACTCCCCCGCCGCCCGGGCAGTCGCCGCCTTTTTCCGCTCTTGGGACCCCGAGACAGCCCGGGAACACCCCGCTCTGGCGGAGCATCTGGAGGATATTCTCTCCGGCGGCAACCTGATCTTCCGCACCCTGGACGGTTATGTCCACAGGGATCCTTCCGTCCGGAGGGCCTGGGACGCATCCTATCAGACCAAGGGGGATGGTCCTCAGGGAATCTGTTTGGTCACCGGGCAGCCGGGACCGGTGGAAAGCGTCCACCCCGCCATCAAAAATGTGGCGGGTGCCCAGTCCAGCGGAGCGGCCCTGGTGTCCTTCAACGCCCCGGCCTTCTGCTCCTACGGAAAGGAGCAGAACCTCAACGCTCCCACCGGCAAGTATGCGGCATTTGCATATACCTCTGCATTGAACGCGCTCCTGGCCGACCGGGAACACGTCTTTCGCGTGGGCGATGCTACCGTCGTCTGCTGGGCCAGAAGCGGAGAGCGGGGATATCAGGACGTCTTTCAGACGTTTTTCTCCGATTTCTATGACGAAACGGACCTGAAAGGGCTGGTTGGCGCCTTGTGTCAGGGCAATCCGGTGGTCTACGATGAGACAAAACTGGACCCCAGCATGGACTTTTACATCCTGGGCCTGTCTCCCAATTCCGCCCGCCTGTCGGTGCGGTTTTTCCTCCACAATACGTTCGGTGGGTTCCTTCGGAATGTCCAGGCCCATTATGACCGGCTGGAGATCGTCCGCCCGGCCTACGACAAATTTGAGACGCTGCCCCTCTGGAAGCTGCTCAGTGAGACCGTCAACCAAAATGCCAGGGACAAATCCCCTGCTCCCGACCTGGCCGGTGAAGTGCTGCGGGCAGTCCTGACCAATACCCGGTATCCCGCCACGCTGCTGAATGGCGCGGCCCTTCGGATCCGGGCGGAGCGGGAGGTCACTCGGGGGCGGGCAGCCATCGTAAAAGCCTACTACCAAAAGCTTGCAGAAACTACCAAACACGAAAATCCAGACATACCAGAGGAGGTCTTGCAAGTGTCCCTGAATCCGGATGCATCGAACGTGCCCTATACGCTGGGCCGGCTCTTTTCCGTGTTGGAAGCCATTCAGGCCTCTGCAAATCCCGGCATCAACGCCACCATCAAGGACAAGTATTTCAACTCCGCTGCTGCCACGCCGGCCGTGATCTTCCCCATTCTCCTCAACCTGGCGCAGAAGCATCTGAAAAAGCTGCGCAGCTCCAACGCAGGGCTGGTGGTCTTCTATGAAAAACAGCTGACAGAGCTTTGCAGCCGCATTGGGAAAGCGTATCCCGCCCACATGAATCTGCCCCAGCAGGGCTCGTTCCAGCTGGGCTACTACTGCCAGACCCAGGCCCGCTATCAGAAAAAGGAGGAAGCGAAAGATGTCTAAACCCATCAAGAACCGCTATGAATTTGTCATTCTCTTTGACGTGGAAAATGGCAACCCCAATGGAGACCCGGATGCGGGGAATATGCCCCGGGTAGATCCCGAAACCGGCCTGGGCCTTGTCACGGACGTGTGCCTGAAGAGAAAGATCCGCAATTATGTGGAGACGGTCAAGGAAGACGCCGCCGGCTACCGCATCTATGTGAAGGACGGGGTCCCTCTCAACCGCAGCGATGCCGAGGCCTACAAGGCGCTGGATGTCGATGAAAAAACCGCCAAGGAGAAGAAAAAAGCCGATCCGGAACTGGACCGAAAAATCCGGGACTGGATGTGCGCCAACTTCTACGACATCCGCGCCTTCGGCGCGGTGATGACCACGTTTATGAAGGCCGCCCTGAACTGCGGCCAAGTCCGCGGCCCGGTGCAGCTGGGCTTTGCCCGCAGCGTGGAGCCCGTTATCCCCCAGGAAATCACCATTACGCGGGTGGCCATCACTACCGAGGCGGACGCGGAGAAAAAGGGGACGGAGATGGGCCGCAAGTACATCGTCCCCTATGGGCTCTATCGGTGCGAGGGCTATATCTCCGCCAATCTGGCCCGCAAGACCACCGGCTTCTCCGAGGAGGACCTGTCCCTGCTGTGGGAGGCCATCCTCAATATGTTCGAGAACGATCACTCCGCCGCCCGCGGCAAGATGGCAGTCCGGGAGCTGATCGTCTTTAAGCACGACAGCGAGCTGGGCTGCGCCCCCGCCTGGAAGCTGTTCGACACGGTAAAGATCGCCCGAAAGGACCCGGCGGACGCCTCCCCCGCCCGCTCCTTTGGAGACTACACTGTCTCAGTGGACGAGTCCGCGCTGCCCGCCGGCATCACCTGTACCCGCATGGGGTGATTGATTTTTCTGAGGACCTCCTCCCCTCTCCGGTCTGCAGCACTTCGCGTTCTGCCGGCGGCAGTGGGCACTGATCCATCTGGAGCAGCAATGGCAGGAGAACCTGCGGACTGTGGAGGGCGGCCTTCTCCACCGCAGAGCCCACGACGAGGCGGCCCGGGAGCGGCGGAGCGATACGCTGATCCTCCGGGGATTGCAGGTGGTCTCCCATCAACTGGGGCTTTCCGGCCAGTGCGACGTGGTGGAATTCCACGCCACCCCCAAAGGCGTACCGCTTCAGGGGGAGGAGGGTCTTTGGCAGCCGTATCCCGTGGAGTATAAGCGGGGAAAGCCCAAATCCCATCAGGCGGATGAACTGCAGCTGTGCGCCCAGGCCATGTGCCTGGAGGAGATGCTCTGCTGCTCTATTCCAGAAGGCGCTCTGTTCTATGGGGAGCCACGCCGCCGCACGGTGGTGTTCTTCACCCCGGAGCTACGGGAGACGGTGCGCAGGGACTCCGACGAAATGCACCAGCTGTACCATCGAGGCCATACGCCCAAGGCCAAGCCCTCCAAATCCTGCAACGCCTGCTCTCTCAAGGAGCTGTGCCTGCCCCAGCTGGTCCGGTGGGAGAGCGTCCAGACGTATCTGCGCCGCGCCATGGAGGAATCGCCATGAGACATCTTCTGAATACGCTGTTTGTCAACGGTGAGGACATCTACCTGTCTCTGGACGGGGAGAATGTGGTGGCCAGCCGCGGCAAGCAGGAGATGGCTCGCTATCCCCTCCACATTCTCTCCGGTATCGTCTCCTTTTCCTACGCCGGCGCCTCTCCGGCGCTGATGGGGGCCTGTGTCCAGAGGGATGTGTCTCTGGCGTTCTGCACGCCCCGGGGGCGGTTTCTCGCCCGGGTATCCGGGGAATCCTCCGGGAATGTACTGCTGCGGCGGACACAGTACCGGACAGCAGATGATCCCGGCCCCTGCTGCCGGATCGCCCGGAACATGATCTTTGGCAAGGTGCACAACACTCGGTGGAGCGTTGAGCGTACCCGGCGGGACCACGGCCTCCGGATAGATGAAAGCGCGTTTTCCAACGCCTCCTCCCAGCTGCGGGCGCTGCTGCCCCAGATCGCCGCCGAAACCTCCCTGGAGCAGCTGCGGGGCCTGGAGGGCGACGGGGCCACGATCTACTTCAGCGTGTTTGACCAGATGATCTTAGGGGAGAAACCGCTGTTTGCCTTTTCGAACCGAAACCGCCGGCCGCCGCTGGACCCGGTCAACGCCCTGCTGTCCTTTGCATACAGCCTGCTGACGCACGACTGTGCCTCCGCTCTGGAGAGCGTGGGGCTGGACGCCTATGTGGGATTTCTCCACCGGGACCGCCCCGGGCGAACCTCTTTTGCCCTGGACTTGATGGAGGAACTGCGTCCCTGCCTTGCGGACCGCTTCGTCCTGACTCTAATCAACAATCGTGTCGTGCACAGGGACGACTTCCAGTTCCGGGAAAATGGAGCGGTCTATCTGACGGACTCCGGCCGCAAGGTCTTTTTGACCCACTGGCAGGAGCGGAAGAAAACTGAACTGAAGCACCCCTATCTGGGAGAGAAGATCCCCTGGGGCCTAGTCCCCTATGTACAGGCGCTGCTGTTGGCCCGGACTCTGCGGGACGACCTGGAGGAATACCCGCCCTTTTTGTGGAAGTGAGGTGTCCGGATGCTGGTACTGATTGCCTATGATGTGAACACAGAGGACCCCGCCGGCCGCAAACGCCTGCGGCAGATCGCCAGGCAGTGCGTCAACTACGGCCAGCGGGTCCAGAACTCCGTCTTTGAGTGTATGCTGGACACTGCCCAGTGCAAGGTGCTGCAGGCCAAACTGCTCTCCATCATGGACCCGGGAAGAGATAGTCTGCGGTTTTACTATCTGGGAAAGCGCTATGAAAACAAGATCGAGCACTTCGGCAATCAGCGCAGCTACCAACCGGAGGCCCCTCTGATCCTCTGAGTGCGAAGGGGAAGCGAACATCGTTTTCCCGGCAGGTTCGCACTCAAATATCATCAAATGGACAGGAGATTTCCGTAAATTTAAGCGTGCGAACTGTGACACAGACACGGCTCCTAGCCATTCCGGTTTACGAAATTGCACATTTGTCACAAAACATGCCTGTGCCTTTGTGCTGTTTCGCTGTCGCTCCCCTTACGGGGAGCGTGGATTGAAATATTAAGCGGGCAACCCCTACGGGCGGATTTGGCCGTCGCTCCCCTTACGGGGAGCGTGGATTGAAATCAGGCAGGCCCCTTGGGAGAAACTGCGCATCCGGGTCGCTCCCCTTACGGGGAGCGTGGATTGAAATTGGATGGTGTTGCGGGTATCGCAGGCCTGGGTAGGTCGCTCCCCTCACGGGGAGCGACGATTGAAATTCAATGTCTGCAGACAGACTCTGCTTGGCGCTGAGAAAATCCACATGATTCTCATGCAGAGGGAGCACAAGGTCAGCACAAGATTTGTGGCTGATATCTGTGCGTGAGATGGGGTTGATCTGTGTCCGAAGTACTTCAAAATCGGAGGGACTATGCTTCTGAATCAGAGTTCAAGAGAAGGATCGACTCACATATTGAATTCCACAATACAACATGGCCTTATCGCACATTAAAAAATTGGACTCCATGCCAGATGGAGGAAGACTACCAAACGTAGTGGTGCCAATTCCAAGGGGTTGGCATATAGGGGTTCAGATTTCGGAAATCTTCTGTTTTGTAAATCGATTTCGAGTTTTTTGTGTTTTCATGTCCCATTTCTATTGCAGATATGAAAATGGCTGAAAACCTTGCTGTGTCAAGGTTTTCAGCCATAAAACAACCCCACCTAATCCGTCAGTCTCATACAAACTGTTCAGATTAGGCGGGGGCGTTCAAAAAGCCGCTCTCAGGGCGGCGCACCAACTGCGAGCCCAGCGCAGTGTATCATAGTTGGAAGCAAAGAAATTCCCTACCCGGCTAAGAAATCTCGCCGCAAGGTGTGAAATCGTACCAAACAGGGAATTTCTGAACTGGTACATCGAAACAATATGGGCTTTTGAACAACGGCCTGGCTCTGCCACTCCAGCCCCCGGAAAAGGGGAGCCACCCAACAAGCACAGGAGCCGGGAGCGTGAGGAGCGGCGACAAAGAAACGCCGCCGCTGTGTCCATCTTCATGTAATGGTGACGCCGGAGGAGCAGGCTCTAATCAGGGAACGCATGGCCGAGGCGGGCATTTCCAACATGGGGGGCCTATATGCGGAAAATGGCTTTGAATGGCTATGTACTCCATGTTGACCTCTCGGACATCCGGGAGCTGGTGTCCCTCCAGCGGCGGAGCGCCAACAACCTCAACCAAGTAGCGATCCATGTGAACACCTACGGCGGCATTTACCCCGATGAGATCAAGGCCCTGCAACGGGACTACGCCGACCTTTGGGGGGGCGTTTTCCGATCTTCTGAAAAAGCTGTCCAAGATTGTTTCTTTATAAAAAAAGGGCAGGAAAAAATCCTGCCCCTTTTTTAGCTATCTTTTTTACAGTAATTTAAGTTTGAAATATACATTGAGAAAAGGGAAAGCATTTCATCAACGCACTCTATGATACAACTGATAAAATCTTCAACATCTTTTTGCGTTACAGTAATGCAGTTCTCTCCATGTGCAATGGAATTTCGATACCAAACGAACTTTTCGATAGTAGACTTTTGATGATCTAGTACAGGAGAAACTGGAATTTCAAAATAGGAAAGCATTTTCGATAATTGCCTAAAATTTAAGTTGGAATTTGCCGAAACAACGCTTCTATCAATGTGTATTCCTGTTTTTTGTGATTCCAAAAATTCATTCAAAAATCGCGACTGTTGGTCTGTTGAACAATTCCCTTGCAGATATGAAAACCTTTTTTTGTTATCTAATAACAGAATATGATTGGCAGCATCTTGATATGAAAGACTTCTTTCGTTAAGATAGTCAACTAATAGTTTCATTGATGCGACACAAAATCCTTCCCAATGCGAATAAATCATGGGAATACAAAATTTCCAAAACAAAGGGTAATGAGATCTGAAAGAAGGGTAAGTATATAGAAAAGGGATTTTCTTACAGAACTCAAGTTCAGTGATTCGCCAGTCTCGCTCTGCTACCAACAGACTTTGTAATTCCTGTTCTGTCATTCTGCATCATCCAAGAGAATTCTTCTAGCAATAATTAGTTTGTTGTTTATTGCGCTGGGATTACTACTTCCTGCACCGGCATATTTTTTGAAATCTGCATTTTCGCGAAGCGCAGCGACACGGCCTACAAATGTATCGGTTTCAATCGTGTGATAATTCTTGGATGTAGTTGCTAATGACAAGAAAATGGAGTCGAACATACTCGTTGAGAGGTTTAATCGTGCTAGCTTAAATATGTCACATCCCGCAGGCTGTAGGTAAGTACAGATTTCCCTAAAAATTTGCGTTGTCTTTTCTATTTTTTCAACATCGGGAGTTTCACATTGCTTTTTCATAATCTTATCAAAGAAGTCTTCAATAACCTTCTCTGTGTACTCCGCACGGAAATTGTACAATGAGAAAAAGCGTAGGAATAGTTCCTCATACATCATTTTTTCTCTTGCATCGTCAGAAATGTTTACCAAGGCTCTATATGTAGGATCATTTGAGCACTCATTTATGACATCGCTGAAATACTTATAGTTAGCAAATCCACGGAAAATACAGTTTCGTATCTCTTGACGGGTTAAACCTTCACCACCTGTATTAAGTCGTTTGAACAACTCATATCGCATCTCGAAATGGCTGTCTTTTTGTATAATTTCGACTCTACAAGGAGTTCTTTTGATTGTCAACTTTAAGTCTAAAGGTAGCGTCTCTATTGTTAAGCCTTCTAATTCTGGAACAATACTACCTGGCTTTAATACCAAATGGTTTTTGCTCTCATCCTTCAACTCCCCAAAGAAGGAAAGGACAGTCGAAACTCGTTGCAATCCATCAATTAACTCCCAAGTGCCATCTGAGTTAGTCGCTACGAAGATAGAAGGGAACGGTATTCCTAGTAAAATGGACTCAATAAAATCAGTTTGCCGCTGTTTGTCCCAACGGAAGGCCCGCTGGTATTCTGGTGAAATGATGATTTCTTCATCCTTATACATATTGATGATTTCACCAAAAGACATATCCACTCTGTCAGATTTAATATCTTGCCTATACTGGGAGATTCTGTCGTTAATATCCATACAAACTCCTCCGAAAAGATTGTTCTCCAAATTACTTTAAGATTACCGCACAATATGCAGAAAGTCAATCTGAGGGTTAGGAAAATGATCCTTATTAGGAGGGTATCTTGTACCAAAGTCATATCAGTTTGACATCCTTGTACCCCGTTTTTTTCAGAGGTACAATTATCATAGAAGCACAAACCCAGCAGATTTTACAGGAGGTAGCTGATATGATCATTCTCAAAATCCTTGCCGCCCCTTTTGTGGTGGCGCTGACCTTGCTCGTTGCCATCGTGTCGTTTCTCTACTGCGTGGCTTCGGCGCTGTGTCATATAACCCTGCTGGCCCTTGTCCTGTTCATCGGCGGTCAGACATTGGGCGGCGTAGTGTTTCTTGTTCTGGCGTTCCTCGTTTCGCCCTTTGGCATCCCAGCCATCGCTGACTGGCTTATGGACAGGCTCTACTCGCTGAAATGTTCCTTGCAGGATTTCATCACAGGTTGATACTTCGGGACAACTTGTCCCAAAGCCTGAGCGGCGGCTAGCAACAGCCGCCGTTTGTCGTATCGAAAGGAGGGTTGCCTACGGCCACAACCTATTTCAAGAAGCGCAAGATCAGCAAGGGCCGCTTTCTCCATTACGGAGCATGGCTGGGGGCGGAGCGCCAGCCCTCCTACAAGGAACGACTGCGGGCGGCCATCTGCGGCGCCCTTGCAAAGGCCCGGACAGCTTTGACACCTTTCTTCGGCTCATGGAGGAGTCCGGCTATGTGGTCAAGCGGGGACGGGGCGGTGCAATCTCATTCCTTGTGCCGGGGCAGCAGCGGGCCACCCGGCTCCGCTCGTCAACTCTCGGGGAAGGCATTGAGCCCGGGGAGATCCGGGATGTAATTGCGGGCAAGCGCCCCATGCCGAAGCTAGACGCTTCGGCCCCCGCTGCGCCCAGGCGTGTCGATCTAATCGTGGATATACAGCGTCTGTGCTCCGGGAAGGGCCCGGCCTATGAGCGGCGGGCCAAGGTGTATATGCTACACTGATATGTATATCATAGAAAGGAGCAAACACCATGACCTACACAGATCAAGAGAAAACCGCTATCATCACACAGTACAGACAGGGCAAGCCGATCCAGCAATTATGCGCAGAATGCGGCGTCTGCGCACGGACGATCTACCGCTGGGCAAGGACATATTGCCCAGTGGTTCCGGACGAAAAACGCAGAGAGGAATATTGCGGATTGATCCGTGAAGTATTTGATGAGTATCGTCAGGTGCTGGGTGCTGAAAAGATCCGTACCATTCTTGTTCAACGCGGTCAACAGATCAGCAAAGAATATGTGGCAAGACTGATGAAGGAGATGGGTTTATCCAGTATTCGCACCACTGCAAAACAGGACTACATGAAACTTCATGAGCCTGAGAAGAAACGGAATGTCCTGCGTCAACAGTTCCAGGCGGACAAGCCCAATCAAATCTGGGTCAGTGATGTTACCTGCTTTAAACTGGGGGAACTTTATCTTTATACCTGCGTAATTCTAGACCTGTTTTCACGCAGGGTTGTTGCCCATAAAGTGTCCAGGAAGAATAGCACCCAGTTGATTACCTCCACATTTAAGGCCGCATGGGAGCAGAGAGCTCCCGATGCCGGCCTCATTTTCCACAGTGATCGAGGGGACCAATACACCTCACATCGGTTCTGACAACTACTTCATGAGCGCGCAGTGGTGCAATCTTTCTCCAATTCGGGGAAACCTCATGACAACGCTGTTGCAGAGTCATTCTTCGCCACCCTAAAGAAGGAAGATTTGTATTGGAAGGGTTACACCTCAGAGGCGGCTTTCAAGCGTGGCCTTGCCTCCTATATCGAGTTTTACAACACCCAGCGCCCACATCGTACCTTGAAAAATCTGACGCCAAACCAGGTTGAAGATGCGTTCATAAGTGACAAATGATGAACACACATCCCTGTGACATAACCGGGGTTCAGATTCCGCCGATTACGCGTTTTGCGTTTTGATTTTGCCCTGTTTGTATTTATTAGGTGATATAGAGTACGCTGAATAGAAAAAACAGAAACCATTGCGCTGCAAAGGTTTCTGGCATAAAATGATCCTACCCAAACTGAACACTGACATCTCTTTGTTCAGATCGGGCAGGGTCATTCACAAGAGAAGCAGAAAGCTTCAGAGGTCGAGACACGATTCGCGGGCCGGGGCCTACGAACTGGCCCACAGTAAAAGCTTCCTGGCTATGCTCGTCGGAAGTCGGATTGTCGTTCCAAAGGATCGGCTGTTGGCCTGGGTAGACCGGAAAGTGTCTGAACGGATTTAAAACAGGAGATGAGAAAATGTCCAATCGGAAAAACCGTGGAGATGGCAGTATTCGAAAGCGTGCAGACGGTCGTTGGGAAGGTCGTTATACGGCAAGCCGGAACGAGGAAACCGGGAAACTCATTTACAAAAGTGTTCTGGCAAGGACACAAGCCGAGTGTAAGCGGTAGCTTCGGGAAGCGGTTTGGAATCAGGAACATGAAGCAGCGCCACTGACCGGTTTGGCTCAGGAAACGCAAGGAGCTTCTGCGCCACAGATGAATTGTCAAGAGTACACAATCGCACAGTGGCTTCAGACCTGGTACGATCTCTATGCGAAGCAAAATATTCGAGAAAGCCCCCGGTTACAATACAGTTATTTTATAAATCATCTGGTGATCCCGCAAATCGGTGAAATTCCGTTGAGTCAACTGACCGGACTGCGTCTCCAGATTCTTTATCAAGACCTTCGTACCAATGGGAGGGTACGGTCTCAGAAGCGGATGGGTCCCGGTCTGAGTCCTAAAACGGTCCGCAGTGTTCATATGCTTCTGCACGCCGCATTGGAACAGGCGGTTCGTGCCGGTATCATTGCTAAAAATCCGACGATGGAGTGCAAACCTCCAAAACTGGAGCAGAAGGAAATGAAGGTCAACCAGCCGCAGCAGATCGGGAACTATCTGCAGGCGGCAGCAGAGCGAAACGTGCTGCCGATGTTCTTCCTGGAACTAACCACCGGCCTGCGCCGCGGCGAGCTGCTGGCCCTGCTCTGGAGCGATCTGGCCCCACAGAACAGAAGCATCTCTGTGACGAAATCTGACAGCCGACTGAATGGAGAACTGGTGGTGAGTCAGCCCAAGACCCAGCATTCCATCCGGACGCTTCTGATCCCGCAGTAGGCTGTGGATCTGTTGGTACAAGAACACAGTCTGCATCCAAATAATCCATATCTGTTCCCTTCCCCAACAACTGGAACCATGTACAGCCCTGAGACCGTGGCACGAATCCACAAGAGAATCCTTCGGGATGCCGGACTGGAGGACTGCCGTTTTCATGATCTGCGGCATACTTTTGCCACCGTGGCCCTCCAGAACGGTGTCGACATTAAGACGCTCTCCGGGATGCTGGGCCACTACTCCTCCGGCTTCACGCTGGATACCTACACCCATGTGACGCGGAAAATGCAGGAGGAAGCGGCAGAGAAAATGGGGCAGTTTATGGAGATGAAGCTGTGATGAAAGCACCTGAAATCGTCCATTTTTTCCAGCTCCGTCTAATAGAAAATGGGTCAGGGAAAATGAAGCCTCCAAAAAAGCAGAAAAAATCCGCCGATTTCACCAGAAATCAGCGGATTTTTGGTCCGAGTGGCGGGATTTGAACCCACGGCCTCTTGGTCCCGAACCAAGCGCGCTACCAACTGCGCTACACCCGGATAGCTGCCTCTCTTCCAGGGCACCAAGGCCCCGCAAAGCAACGTAGTTTATTATACGGAATTTTTTGGCCGTTGTCAAGTGTGGAAGTTGTTTCGATCCCTATCTCCCAGGACTGCGGCCCCAAGGCCGGGGGCACGGTATGCGTGCCCCCGGTTTGATTGCCTCGTTGGTTCAATGCTTTTTTCAGTCTCTCTTCCTGCCCTTCCGGCCCAGAATCACGATGGCTGCTGCGCCAGCCAGAGAGGCCGCCAGCAGTGCCAGATACAGCGCCAGCTGGGCAGTGTCTCCCGTGGGAACAGAGTCATCCGGTTCATCAGGGTGCCCCGGTTCGTCCGGCGTATCCGGCATATCAGGATCCGGGCTTTCGTCCGGGTCAGGGGTCGGATGCGGATCTGGATCCGGCATGGGATCGGGACCCGGGTCTGGATCCGGCTTGGGGTCTGGATCTGGATCCGGGTCCGGCGGCGGAGTCGTGTCGTCATAATTGATGATTAGCACTTCCGCCGTGTCTCCGAACGGGACCATCCCGGGGTTGTGCCCCTCGACGCGGGTCCCATAGCCGTCCACACGCGCCTCTGCCACTGTGTAGCCGACGCCGGAGGGCAGGCCCTTGGCTGTCTTGCTCTCCCCGTCTTTCAGGGTAAATGCTGCCACGCCGTCCTGGAACGTCATATCCCCGCAGATGCCGTTGATGGACTTGTCGTCAAGCGTGACGGTGAAGGAGAAGTCCCTCTGCCGGTCACCGCTGTACACTTGCTTTTTGACGGTCAGGTTCCCCTTTCCGTTGATGACGTTCCATCCGTCCACCCGGCTGCCGTAGCCATCCACCGGCTCCTCCTGCACAGTGTAGGTGTACGCCCGGCCACTGTCGTCGTAGGCGGGCCAGCTGCCGAAATCATAGGTCCAGCTGCCGTCGGCGTTCGGGGTGACTTCCCGCTCGGCAACTTTGGTGCCGTTCTGCAGGAGGCTCAGCGTGATGGAGTTCGGACGGTCGTCCGCTCCATCACCCACCCAGGTCTTCCGCCCCTGGATGGCAATTTCCGTCTCCTTGCCGCCCAGTGTGTTGGTCAGAGCCAGCGTACCGCTCCCTGTCACAGTGTACGACTCCAGGTGTTCTTCCTCCACCCAGTAGGTATAGGGATTACCGCTGCCGTCCGTATCCGGCAGATGCTCAAAGGTGTATGTCCAGACATCGGCGTTTCCGTCCTGGGCATTTTTCGCGGACAGCGTCACTTCGCCTGCTACTTCGCCCTGGGCTGCCGGATCCGTTCTGCGGTAGAGGGTCAGCTTCAGCGTCTCCGGGCGAAGGCCCTGCGCGTCACTGTCATCCCGCCAGGTTTTGGAGACCGGGATGTCCGTATAGCCCCTGTTGGTGATGGCAGTGGTGAACGCCACCGTAGTTTCCGTCGGTTCTCCATGATCGTAGATCACTTCCATGTCCTCGTCCGGGGTTCCCTGTTCAATGGCGTAATAATAGTATTTCTGGTTCTGGCTGTTTACTTTGTCCAGCTCTCCGAAAATATGGCGCCAGTTATTGGCCGCAGACAGCTCTGCGGTCATGCCGGCGACCTGCTCCACTCCATCCACGCCGGTCTTCCCGATCAGGTTCTTGTCCGTGGTCCGCCAGAGTTCCATTGTGATCGGATGTTTCTTGGCATCCGCGGTGTGCCATTTCTTTTCCACTGTCAGGGATGTCACAGCTTTATTGGTGAATTGGAATTCAGGGTAGGTCCCATCCACATCGGTCTTGTTTTCCTTTTTCGTATCTCCCACCTGGACGTAGCTGCCGCTGACCGCTTCGGTCACGCGGTATTCTGTCTCGGAGTCGGAGTCCGGCAGATAGCTGCCCGGCATTCGGGCTGGGAGGTTCTCCCAGACGGCTTTCCACTCTGCGTACTCGTAATAGGGTTTGTCCAGATCAGGATCCGCAGTTCCATCCAGCGTGACGGATACAGCCGTCAGGGTCTTCCACGTATACGCCGGGCCCTCTGCCGGATTCTCCAGCGGAACCGCATATTGCAGGTGCAGGGTGACCTGGGCGCCCTCCTCGCCGGCAGGCATCCACGTCTTGCCGGCAAAGACCTTGGTGGTCTGCATGTCGTTGGCCGCTGTGGTGAGGAAGCCGTCGTCAGACTGCCCGCCATAGGTGTAGGCCGCCGTGTACGCCTCGTTGTAGGAATCTCTGAGCAGGACATAGCTGCTCAAATCGACTGCTCCGTTCGTCATTTGATATCCTGGCTCAAGCTCCACGGCGCGATAGGTGTACTCCCTTTCCGCATTCTGTTTCGGCAGGCCGGAAATCGTCATCCCTACCGGCGATTCAACCGTGCCCTCTGTATCCGTTCCGGTGAGGGTCACTACCAGATCCTGCTTTTGACCGTTTTCGCCGGTCACCTGGACGGCTTCCCATGCTGCCGCTTCCCAGCCGACAGATAGATCCGTGGTCCGCTGAATCAGGAAGCTGGTCTCCCAGGTCTTGCCGGCTTCGTCTGTATCCGGACGGGTGCCATAGACGTTGTTCCGGTCGTTCGTCCAAATCTTCTGCACCTGCAGCGAGGTCGTCGCCAGCTTGTTGATGATGGTGGTCGAATTTCCGGATTCCGTGTAGGTGTCTTCAATTCCCGTGAAAAGGCCGCCGCTGTCTGCAACAGTGTATGCGAACTCTTCACCGCTGGTATCGACTGTAATCGTCACGGTTCCGCCTTGATAAGCGATTTCCGTCTCCACCACGCGATAGGACAGCTCCGAAATCCCGCTGTCTTTTTTTACTACACGCGGCAGGTTCTCACAAGCTCCACTCCAGGAATCATAGATATGCCGGTTTTCCAATGTGATCGAAAAACCATTGAGTATTCCGGCATCCTTCAGTTTCTCGTACGCGTCTTCTCCCAGGTTCTCCTGCGTGAAATAGTCCGCTGCCCTCTGCCAACCTCCGCTCTTTCCCTCCTTGACATACAGCTCAAAGGTGACGGACATCTCGCCAAGGTCCATGTAATCGGCAGTGATGGGCTCGCCATCGCTGCCCACCCACCGCTTGGTGAAGGGGGCTCTGGTCTCCAGAGAGTTTTTCAGCTCCTTCATGTGGATGGTGTCACCGTCTGCGGAGTCCTCACCCGCTGTCCCATTGCCGGTGAAGTAATATTTGTACTGCTCATACAACGCTTCCTTCAGATCGGAGTTCAGCTCTTCCTTCACGGTGTACACCCACCGGGCGCCGTTGGGGGCCCACTTTTCCAGCTCCGTCTGGGGCTGCGCGGCGGGAGGCGTCTCTTCGGAGGGAACCTGGGAATCGGGGTCTCCGATCTGATCCGGATCTTCCGCGGAATCTGTCGGTGCGGCCGGACCGCTGCCGGTGCCGCCATGTTCCCCATCCGCTGGATCGCTGTGCAGGCTGGCGGCACTGAGGGTCTCCTCCTGCGGGGCGGACTGGCCGTCCCCGTCTCCCGCCTGGGAGTCCGGGTTCTGGTCATCTTCCCCATCTGCCGGAGGTTCCGGACTCTGTGTATCCCCTTCGTCCGTGGGAGGATCGGCGGACTGGTTTTCCTCCTCCGGGGGCATTTCTGTGGGCGGCGTTGTCTCCTCTCCCTGGCCGGGGCCCGGTTCGGCGGGCTCTTCCGCAGAGATGCCGGGCTCTTCCGCATCCGGATCGTCCGCACCCCAGATCTGATAAGTCCACTTTCCGGTTTCTGCATCCTGGGTCCACTTGACGGTGTAGTCCCCGCCCTCTGTCAGCTTCTCCTCGATGTGCGGGTCGCCCTGCCCCTCCTGGGCAGCGGCGCGGCGGGTCACAGTGAGCCGGATGACGGGGACCAATGTACCATCTTTCCCCTCTTCATAGGGGGCATCCGGACGCAGACCGAAGGCGTCGTCAAAGTCCTCCCAGGCTTTTTGGCCCGTGAGGGTGATGAACTCTGTCTGCACAGCCTTCCGGCTGTTCAGGAACGTGGCGTCGGCCTCTTCCCGCTCTTCATGGGGCAGCAGACCGCCGACAGTATATCCGCCCCCTGTGACGTCTTGGGCCTCCAGGTCGCCCGGGCCGCACCAGGTATCGTAGCCGCCCAGGAAGCTCTTGTCCTCCTCCACATGATAGAGGTACAGCGAGCCGTTGGGCGCATACTGCTCCAGGTCTGTAAAGGAAAGAACCGTTTCAACAGTTGTGCTGTCTCCTCGCTGCCGGTAAGCTGCCTCGACCTCCTCCGAGGACCAGGTGGCCGTCCGCACCAGCTCCTGCGCGGAGGGCTGGCCGTTGTTCTGGATGTAGACCCGGTACAGATGGAAGCGCACGGCGGGATAGGCGATGGGCAAGTCATCTCCTCCCAAAGGCAGTTCCAGGATTTTTTTCACCGACAGACTGCCAGTCGGGCTGTGGAACACGTTCTCCACCTGGAAGGTGTTGAAGATCTCCTGTATATCAAACAGATCCAGCGATTCCTGGGGTCCCTCGCCGGTACCGTCCAGGGGCAGCCCGTTGGCGCCGGTGATGCCTTCCTCCCGGAGAACATATTCGTACAGCTTGCCTTCCTCCGTGTATTTGGGCAGCCCTGGCTGGTCTTCAGATTCCGGCCGGACGGTTCCGGCTCCGTCATCGATGATATTTTTCCCCTCATAAAGGAGCCGGAACGTATAGTTCTTCAGGCCGGACCAGTCCTGAACAGTCAGGGTCGCGATGGGGGCTCCGCCAAAGTCAAACGCCTCCCCGCTGCCCTGCACCCGCCGGTACAGTGCGAAGGCGACGTTGGGCAGGTCCACCGCCGGATAGCCAGCGGGCAGGTTGGTCCACAGCTTCCGTCCCTCAATGGCGACCGGCTTATTCAGGCGGTTGACGAAGGTACCATTTGCGTTCAGGGCATATTTGGCGTAAGAACTGCTGGCATCCTGAGACACTGGTGGGTTGACGCCGTCCAGGTTCGTGGTCTGCGCTTCGTAAGCCGCCTCCATCCCCGGGTCAGCTTCGTCACGCGTGCCCAGACAAGTTTCACCCGTCCAGTACTCCGCAATGGCGTAGTCAAAGTCGGAGGCGTTTACACTGGTGCGCTCCACCGCGGAGTAAGTGATCTTGTAACCCCAGTCGTCATACTTGGGCAAGTTCTCCAGCTCGGCCCGCCAGAAATACTGCCGGTCCGCAGATCCGTTATCCCCGGAGGCGGTGCCGGGCTCCTCACCCGCGGGATCGCCTGCTCCCTCGGACGGCGCCTCCGTCTCCGGCGGGAGCAGGCCCTCGTTTGTCCAGCGGTAGCTAGGATAGATCAGTTCGGTTTCGATCCCGTCCTCAGCAGCAGAGGTATGCACAGTCCGGTAAATGTCCAGATAGATGTCCGGACGACTGCCGGAGCCATACATATAGATGTCGTACCACTGCTTGTACCAGACAGCGTCCGTTACGCCGGTGCGTTTGTTGGTGAGGGTGATCTTCTGCTCGTCATTCTTGTTTTCACCGTCATTTGCCGTATAGGATTCTTCCTTTACAGAGCTTGTGTATGTATTCCACAGGGCATAGACCTCCGGAGAAATGGTCCGCAGCTGATCCAGCGTGATCTCATTGCCGCCGTCCAGCCAGACCTCCTCCACGGTATAGCGCACCACTGTGCCGTTGGTGTCGTACTTGGGAAGGTTCCAGAAGTCAAGGGAGTTGGACTTCGTATCTGCCGTGAGAATCGGCTGAATAGAGGAAACCCGTCTTTCGCTTCTGTCTTGAATCTGTACATCCCCGCCGCCCAGGTTCACATAGCCAAATCCATCTTTCTGATAGATTTTAAATTGTCCTTCCGTATCATCGCTGGCGGCGATCTTCAGCTTCACGGCCAGAGTGAGGCCGGAGGTGTTCTCCAGGGCTGCCTGGAGTTCCCCCACGCCGTCTCCGCCGCCGTCCCGCCAGTCCTTGGTGACGGTCAGGTCCACATTGCCCAGCCGGCGGTTGGTGACGGTGCAGACCGTCTCACCCGCGATCTCCTCGCGGTCGTATGTAGCTTCATAGGCATGGTTTTTGCCGGGGACAGTGTCGCGGGTGATTCCGGGAGCGTTGATCTCTCCCTCGGTCGGGGCGCCTTCGGTTCCAAGAACCGCAGTCGCTCCGATTTTGGTCTCCCGGATGTAGACCTGGTCCGGCGTAAGTTCTCCAATGCCGGCCCATGCGTACCAGATGGGATCTCCGTCCTCCTGGGATTCGCCCAGCGTGACGAAGGTAATCGCCTGATCTCCTTCTTTGCTATACACCGTCACTTCCACTGGCTCCCGGTGGGCGGCGTCGCTGTCGTCCACCCAGTTCTTCTGGACCAGGATCCGATGGCTTCCTCCCGGGCCGTTGGTGACGATGGTCGTATAGTCTCCGGTGCTGCTGTCGATGGAGGTTTCATAGGTGGGGTTCCCGTTCTCCTCCAGGATCAGGTATTCATACCGGCGCCCCTCTTCGTCATACTCTGGGAGGTTCTGGAGCAGGGCTTTCCAGGCCTCAGAAACCTGAATGGAAATTTCACCGTCGATCGCATCTATGAATGCGTTTTCCTTCGTGAAATCAACATTGACGGTCCCACCTGCATCCATTGTAAAGGTAAGAACCTTGCATGTTTCTGTCAGAGACTGTTCGCCGATGGTACGGTACAGGGCGAAGGTCACCGGCCCCTCCTGGACGCCGCTTTCCCACTTCTTTTCCACCGTATAATCTATCTGGTTGCTGACGGCATTGGTGATCTCGGTGGTGTTGCCGTTCTCCACATCGGTCACACGGTACTTTGCATCTCCCCGGCTGCCGCCGCCGGACAGGGTAAACGAGTTGTTGTCCAGAAGATTTGTTTCATTCTCGCCCTGGTAAACCGCCGACTCCACCCAGCGGTACTCCAGCTCCCGGCCCTGGTTGTCGTATTTGGGCGCGCTGGCGCTGACGGACAGGCCGCCCAGGTTCTCCGCCGTAAATTTTCCCGTTTCCTCCGTTCCCAGCGTTTCGGTGATCTCCGTGTCTTCCCAGGGGTCCTCACTGCCCACCGGCCGGGCCTGGAGCGTCAGCTCCACCCGGACATCCTCCAGCGCCGACTGGAAAGCCGCCGCTTTCCAGATCTTGGTCGCATTAACCGTCACCGTGCCGGAGAGCTTGTTGGAAAGGGTTCCCCCGTTGTAGAGGTATGTATTGTTCGTCTCCCGTGCAAAGTCTGCATCCTCGCTGGTCAGTTTTTTCAGCGTACCGGAATCCTCGTCCAGCGCCCAGATGATGTCCGTCACGCCGCCGTCTTCCCCCACCGCGCCGAATACCTGGGTGTAGTCCCCCGCATGCTCACCAGTGAGATACTCTCGGACCACATAGATATACTCGTAGCCCTCCGAGTCGTACTTGGGCAGCTCTGCAAACTGAATGTCCTGTTTCTCCTGCCCGTTGAGCGGGACCGTCAGAATGCTGCCCCCATCATCCCGGACGGGCGCGGCCGTTGTGTAGCTCTGCCCGGCTCGGTAACGCCACAGCTGGAGTTCACCTGCCGGGCGGTGATCCGGATCCGCCGCGTCCTCCCAGACTTTGGAGGCCTGATAATCCTTTACGCCCGTGAGCGTCAGGTACAGGCTGCCGCCGTCATAGAGCTTCCCCACCTCTGTGCCCACGTTGGGCGTGCTGGAGT
>OWIY01000167.1_pt1 | contig 21266 bp, 25 predicted proteins | sample 1732841 | NCBI WGS metagenome assembly OWIY01 (sample SAMN05065760, study PRJEB22554) | human gut metagenome | biome: ENVO:2100002; feature: ENVO:00000062; material: ENVO:00002003 | host: Homo sapiens | place: USA | reverse complement strand
CTACACTTATGCGATCGTCGGCAGCGTCAGATGTGTATAAGAGACAGTACCAATATAAGGTCGGGGTAGTGCTGACGGATTTGAGAGGCAACCTCCAGGCCGTTCATCTCTGGCATATCAACATCCAAAAATACAGCGTGCAGAGTGCCAAGATTAGAATTTAGCAGATCTTGCGGATGGGAGAAAATACGGCAGTTTAAAGCCCAATCTCGTTTTGCAAACCCCATACTGATTTTCTGATATAATTGATCAGAGAATCGCGGATCATCATCAAGAATAGCAATTCTCATAAGAGACACGCACCTTTCGATTTGCCTTTTTCTTTTTACCATACAGCTATTTGCCTCACTCTGTCAATGATTTTTTAAGATGTGCTTATCTTTAGCACAATTAAAGCTTGGATTTATGCTGAAGTCAAGAAAAGTTCTGATGATTAGCATAAAATGAGGCGTGCCTATGAAAATCTATGATTTTAATGGCAAGAAAAATATTAGCGGAGAACGCATTCGAGAAGCTCGAATCAAGATGCATCTATCACAGAAAGCGTTGGCTGTACGGTTAAAGCTGGAAGGAGTGGAATTAGAAAGAGACTGTATCAGTAGAATTGAGATCGGCACTCGCTTTGTTGCTGATTATGAGATAAAGATGATAGCAAAGACGTTGAATGTTTCCGTTTTGTGGCTCTTAGGGATTGAGTGACCTTGGTGAATGAACCAAGGTCACTTTTGTTATATATGTGTTGATTTACCAGAAGTGGCGCGGCAAGAAGCCGCGTTTTTTGGTGCCCTTTTTGTGTGGAGGATGCCACAGCTGTCACAATTCCCTTTTTCACTGCACAAAATCCTGTTTGTACTGAAAAATGTCAAATTCGTCTCTCAACAGTGCTAATATAAAAACAGCCAAAGCGCTGGAGTAAGGGCTACCAGACAAAAGTTGTCCATGGGAGGAATTAAAATGCACCTAAAGGAATCTGCCTACAACTTCATTTATGATGACCTGGGCAAAGATCAGATTGTATTTTACAACTCACGCACTGGTGCACTGGCAGTAGTGCATGAAGATCAGTATAAGCAGTATAAGGGGTTTCAGGAGACGGGAAAAGAAATTGAGGATGCGGAGTTCCTCAAGAATCTTTTGAAATGCGGTTATCTGCTGCCAGCAGAGGTGGACGAGAAGTTCCTGATCAAAACCAATATGATGCTGGGGCGCTACAACAAAGATCTTCTTTCGCTGACGATCGCCCCTACAATGGCCTGCAATTTTCGATGTGTATACTGCTTTGAACAGGGGCACTACGGCAACCGCCTAATGGATCAGAGCACACAGGACCACCTGATAGAATTCATCGAAAAGCATCTTGGAGGAGTAAAGTATCTTTCGGTTTCGTGGTTTGGAGGGGAACCACTTGTTGGGATGCCGGTGATTGAAAGCTTGTCCCAGCGCATTATGGCGCTTTGCAAAGATAAAGATGTGCAATATTCTGCCAGTATTGTTACAAACGGCTATCTGCTGACCAAAGAAGTGGCAGAAAAACTCAAAGAGTATCATGTCCGATCTGCACAAATCACGGTGGATGGGCCGAAAGAGATCCATGACACCCGCCGCCCAATGGCCAACGGGCAGGGAACATACGACGTGATCATGGAACATCTGGTGGAGACCAAAGGTATTTTGCCTATCAATCTCCGTATCAATGTTGACTATGATAACGTTGCATCTGCCGACCAGGTTGTGGAAACACTGCGGGAAAAAGATCTGCTGCAAAATGTACATCCGTATCTTGGCTTGGTCACGACCCAAAATGATGTCTACGAGCAGGAAAAGTGTCTTTCCAACGAGCAGTATTCCAAGATCAATCTTGATTTTCTGCTCCGGCAGCAGATTCCTTTAAGCTCTATGTACCCAATGCCCAAGAAAAACGCCTGTACGGCAGACTTTTATAATGGCTGGGTCATTGACGACACAGGAGCTCTGTATAAATGCTGGAATGATATTGGCATTCCCGAAAAAGCCGTTGGCAATATCAATACACCGGATCATTACATTTACCGGACCGATTTGATCGATGCGTATTCCTCTTTCGACATAGCAATGTATCCTGACTGCGAAGCCTGTAAAATGCTACCCACTTGCTTGGGCGGTTGTCCCAACCAGCGGCTAGAAGGAAACATGACGTGTAAGCACATTAAGTTTGGGATGCAGGAATATCTTGTCCGGTGTACAGAGGCAATGCTCAGTCGGTCCCGGCAGGCTTCCGAAGAATATGTGTGATTATATTGGCAGTTTGATGGAGTTTAAATTGCTGATATAATATATAATTTTATGAAAGGAGATTGTATTATGGAAATTTTGGTTTTGTCTTCTGAAAACTGTGCTGAGTTTACGGACGATGGAGTTTGCAAGGTGTTTTCTGCTTGTATTGTTGACTGGCCGGAAGGGCCTTGCGATCCTCGTGCACAGAAGCCCTGCTTCTTTTTTTGGGGCTGTACGGCTGACCAGTAAGTAAAATCACATGGTTTATAGCAGTTTGCGTTTTTAACGCAGACGACATCCCCAAACTGCATATCGTAAAGATGCCGTTTTGATAGGCAGTATTTTTGAAAATTGCAATAATCAAGTAAACGCAGGATGTATTTTTGACCCATGATCTTAAGAGTGCATCCTGCGTTTATCTCTTTATTTATATGAAAAACAAAGAAGTCGTTTGTGCGATCATGCGGATTGTACGGTCTCATTATAAGCTTGTCTTTTCTCAAATTTTTATTGTTTTCTTTTTGTGGGCAGTTGGAGTTGCTACACCCTATCTCTCCGGTCTTTATATTGATGAGCTGATCGCAGGGATCCGCTTTGATTCGTTTGTTGCATTCATTTTAATCATTGCAATCGCTAATTTTCTGAAAATCGCCCTGCGTTATCTCCAGTCCTTGGTATCCACAAACCTGGGACAACGGATGGTCCATCAAATCAACAATCTTATATTCCAAAAGATCTTTACATCAAAGTATGCTTACTACTGCAATATTGATTGCGCTTATTATATTGATCAGATCAACCGGGACAGCAATGCGGTTGTCAACTTTTTGATTTCCAACATTTTCAACTTCTTTTTGCAGGCTGCAACAATCATCGCCAGTGCAGTGATCGTGTTTCGCGCAGATAAATTACTTTGCGTTATTATCCTATTGTTGATCCCTTTCTATATTTGCACGTTCCTCCTAAACAAAAACAAGATGCATACCGCAAAAGCCGCCTTGAAGCAGCGTCTCAACAAGTATGCATCCAGCTGCGCAGAACAAATCAACAAGCTTTCTTATGTTAAGCGGAATACGCTGTATTCTGAAATGAGCGATCGTCTTGGCTGCTCATTTGAAAAGCTTCTCACCGCTTCTCTTCATTCTATAAGTGTAGACTATCTATTTACAAATCTCAATCAGGTTGTCATTATACTGGCGTATCTATTCATCATTGGAATTGGTGGTTATAAGGTCAGCACGGGCGTATTGAGTATCGGCCTTTTTTCAGTTATCAATACGTACTTTAATATGATGCTTGGCTCTGTGTCCTACTTTGTAGGGATCGCCGGCAGTTACCAGGACACAAAGGTGTCTTTTCAGCGCATCGAAAAAATTTTGCAAACGCCCGATGAAGATAAGGGTGATCTGCTTCCCGAGTCAATTTATCAAGTCGAGGTCAAAGATTTTTCTCTTCAGTATGGCAGTCATATTATCTTAAGCCATTGTAATGTCACATTTCGCGTAGGATGTATTTACGGACTCCGCGGTCAAAACGGAACTGGCAAAACAACGCTTTTGAACGCCATTGTTGGACTTTTTTCTGGAGAGGTTTCAGGCAGCATTCATTATAATGGAATTGAAATCAATCAACTCGATATGCCAGCACTCAGGCGGCAAAAAGTCTCCTATATCGAGCAGAATCCAGTTATGTTAAATATGTCTGTCAGAGACTATTTACAGTTTGGCATTGAACAAAACCAAGCTGTATCCGAAAATCAGAAAAGGCTCCTAAAGGTGTGGGACATTGGCTACCTCTTGGATAAAGAAATGAATGAAAATGGAAGCAATTTTTCAGGAGGTGAAAAACAAAAATTAGCATTGGTCCGTGCGCTCAGTAAAGAAAGTTCCTTGATTTTGCTGGATGAGCCGACTTCTGCTCTTGACAAGGATAGCATTGAAAAGCTGATGACGCTGCTTAAACAAAGGAAAATGCAAGCGATCATTTTATTGGTTTCACATGATCAGAAGGTATTGGAACAATGCGATGAGGTAATCGATATTTCCGATCTTCGAGGCAACTAGAGGAAAACGAGGTGGCAAGCAGTGCATCCTGGTACCAGGATGCGATTTTTGAAACCAGGCCGGGGGCCTGTTTTCAAAATGCTTGTTGGGACTTCTCCCAAACCCTGATGTACCGCTGCTGTAAGCAGCGGGCGGCGCATTCTGGTTTGAATGCTGATTCTGTAAAGAACGATGGTGGTCTGTGTAGGGAGAAGAGGGGGAAAGCACAGACAAGCGTGTCGGCATATATTACAAAATTATCTGAGTTCATGACGATAAAATAGATTTTATTGACAGGACGGTGTATACTGTAAATATAAATAATCCCCATAAAAAGAAGATATAAACCAAGAGGGAAGGGGGGAGCACCCATGCAGACGGTGGGAGCTTGCAGATGAGCCGGTGATCAGTTGAGGTGTGTTTATGAAATTTACTGTACCGGAGATATTAACAGTTGTACTAATAGCAACGGTTATAGTAATTTCCTTGTTTATGCTTGCGAAGTACCTTATCCGTTATGCTGTAAAATTTTATACCGAAATAAAAGGAGATGACTTAAAATGACATTAACGAAGCGCTTTGTTTCACTGTGCGTAGCATTGGCTTTGATGTTTTCGATGCTGACCATCAATGCGGCAGCCGCAAACGCTAGTAATGGATTAAATATTTCCTATCGGATGGATGGGGAAAATGTTGTTGAAACAATTGTTTTCCCTGACGCAACGATGATTCGTACAATTGCTCCAAACGGAGTGATGACGATTAAAACAATAGAAGACGGCTCGGTTTCGACATCAGAACTAAAAGCGGATTATAAGTTGTACAAGAAGATTTACGAATCGCAGTATAGCGTTGTTCCAGCGGGGTCAGAGATAACAGGTTCGCAATACAAACATCGTTATGTTGGCACACCTGGTCCTGTAACAATCACAAGACAGGAAATTATTCAATGCCGCACTGCCGCATCACTTGCTAAAGTAATTCTTGGAAAAAGTAGTATATCAGCATTCGTCGCATTTTCTGTTGCCGAATATATGCTAAAAAAAGCTGTTGATACCTCAACATATGAAAGAGTAGTGGTTAATAGCCTTACATATGAGGTGTTGTTTGTTCACGATAATTCTTATTATACGCATTGCTACCATCAGACTTTGTCGTACTATAATAGTGGAGCATCTACGCCTTTTTTGACAGAGACTGATTACTACCAAGCTGTTGGTGGTTAAGATTTGCAGGTATAGAAAATGAAAAAGACACTCTATACGTTTTTGGTTTGGGATCTTCTGCTGTTTGCAATGGGGTTAAGTGAGCTTATCTTTTACAGAGACCTCACGCTCAGAGAAGGCGCCGTCGTAAGCTGGACACAGCCAGCGCTCGTGAGCCTTACCTCGTTTTTGATCCTAATCTCCATCTATTATGGGCTGTATCAACTTTTCTTTGGGAAAAGGTTCTGCATGAAAACCGAGATGGACGCAGAAGAACTCGAAGCGTTCCGGTCGCAGACCTTGAATTTCCTGAAAAAAGAGAAGATCGATCCCGGCCGGTTACAGAAACACCTGCGGTATCTGATCGCCGCCGAGAGCATCCTGTGGGGGGTCTTTCTTGTTTATCTGTTCGTTTCAGAGACCATGGGAGGCTGATGCCTCCAGGACAGCGTACAAAGGTTCCCCAATCTCACTGCCAAAAGTTTCAGTGGAACTCCAAAATAATCTTCTGTCCGGTCAAATCATAGCAATTCGACTTTTTAATGCAACAGCAACAGCGTTGAATTGCATATCGCAAATATACTGTTTGAATGTTGCGCTAATTTCTTGACCTGCGGATAATAAGATCATTCGGGGAATCCCGCAGTAAAGAACGCCGAGCGTTTTGAATGAAGTTGGAATCAAGGAAGGTGATTCCCATGCAGAAGAATAGTTCTCTTTGATTTTATAAAGGAGCGACTTTTATGAAAAAAGTTGGAGTTGTTTTATTTGTAGCAGTAGTAGTATCGTTGATTTTGCTGATTATCGGAAGTATGATCGGTATTTTGCCGCAGCCGATTTTCAGTGTTAGTATGTCAACGATTGGAGTGCTCTACATCATAGGAATTGCCGGTATCATTAGTGCAGTGATAATGCTTTTTACCAAAAACAGGAAGTGAGGAGATGCTTATGAGAAAAAAACTTTTCAAAAGAATAACTTCGATTATTGCCGCTTTTGTAATTGTGTGTGGGAGTAATGCAACCACACGCATTTGCAATGGCAGAGAAGCCGTATGCAGTTGGGAATAATGGGAAAGTCTCTTTTTATAATCTTGACCAACTTCAGGATGAAGAAAGCGTCACGCATAAATTCATTGATAAAAATGGGAATGAAGCAAGTATTTCGATTAAACGAGTATCAGGGGCAGCACGAACAGCTGGGTCTTGGTTGGTCAGCATGGATACAACCACCATTGATGCTGAATATTATGTAGACCTAGTGAATAATCGTATCGTAATGGCGCGTGATTGGGGCGTTTACACGATCGGTTATGACTATAGTGATGTACAATTAGAATATTCGGCCTCTTATTCAAGACTGTCGTTTAAAGTAAGCCTCCAAGGTGTTGTAAGTGGAACATGTTGGCTTAAGGCGACTCCGAGAGGCTACAATAATCAGGTTGACGTAAGCTATAGTGCATAATGGCTATATATTTGGAAGATACGTGCCGATGAGTGTTGGTCGGATTTCATAAAAAGTAGACAGTAATAAAACCTCCCCGTGTAGGATAATAGAACTACACGGGGAGGTTTTGCTATCTCCCAAAAAGTTGCAGCCTGAGATGCTTATTACTCGTCTGTAAAATAAACATAAGGGGGTGTTTCGTTTGATCTTTAGAACTGAAATATCAAGGATGCGTTTTTAAAACGAATAGATGATTGTTGAATGCTTAAGTTGATTATATAAAAATTACATATCTAATAGATCAACTAAAAACATTGTGGAATATAACAGGTTCTTCAGCTATCTTCATCTGTTGAGAAGCTTATTTCGGGCCGAATCCAACCAAGAATCAAAAGACTGCGAATAGTGCGCTTTATTTCGTCTTCTTTTGATTCTTTCCAATGCTTTTTCCAATCGATGACATCATCAAAAATGTCTTTTTCGGTCACTTTTTTCCTCTGTTTTAGAAGACTGTCGTAAGAAAACATTGCCGTTGCCATCATTTCAGCTTGGTTCGTGTTTTTAATCCGGCAAAACAGATCTACAGTCCTATCCAAGCATTGAAGTTCTTCAGTGGAATATAATGTGGAATCAAACACAAAGTTTGAGGTTACATGTGTTTCCACCATGTTCTGCCCATTATATTGAGTTTCAACCATCAGATTTGCATTGGATAAAGCTGTAATGCTTTCTTTCACTTGTATAGAGTAAGGGCCATAACTTGCTTTGGTAAAATTGAAGCCGGTTTTAACCCCAGATCGAGTGAGCACATAGCAAATCTTCTGGAAGATAACTCTACCAACATGGAGAGAGTATTGTTGTTTGTTTACTTGATGCACTACTTCAAGGATTAGAAGCCACTTGTTATTAAATGGGAGCATTCTCGTGCCTTCAGTTTTTTCGCAATCTGATCTAGCTTTTTCCAAATAATCAGGAGATAATTTTTCTATAGGGGTACCATAGGGAGCGTATATTTCAATTTCAATGGGCAGATCTTTTAATTCCTCATACATTTTAGGGCCAACATCATCCCAACTCAGCCCACCGTTTCCACAGCCTAAGGGAGGAAAAGCGACAGAGGAGATCCCTAGTTCCTGGTATGACTGTCGAAACCACTCCAGTCCCTCAATAATATATGAGAATTTCGAAGGAGATCTCCAATTATCCTTTGTAGGGAAGTTGATTATGGAAGCACCGGCCAAATCACGATAAAGGTAGGGATGTCCAGGCTGTACTTTTCCTTCTTTGCAGAGCAACTGGTATTCACTAAACATATAAGGGTATCTTTTTTTGAATTCCAAGGCAATACCTTTACCCATAACACCTACACAGTTCACGGTATTTACCAATGTACTACATTTACTGTCAAATATGTTTCCGAGTAGTATTTTCATAATTATCCCTCCCTCCAAAAAAATACTTTGGGATGTACCATGATTGTTTTCTGGAAGCCAAGCGATTCCAAATCATGTTGTGCTTTTTCATTCACGACAATAGCACCGATGATATATTCAAAATCTATTTTATCTGGAACCAATATTTCTGCACACTTGATTCGTTTCCTCTTTAATTGTTCATAAGGATCATCGTCAGTCCACCATTTACTATAGATTTGGGCAAAATTTAGTTTTTTGATTCCTTCTTCGGGTGAATAGAACCGACTATATTCACTGGCCGCATTTCCGTCTGAAATAACAGTCCCTTTGAAGTCTAGTACAACCGAAGAAATGGCCAATACACACAGGGACTGAGCCATACTTTGTCGCTTATACATCATTGGATTACGTGGGTCGAAGTATGCATTCGCATAAGAATGCAATGGACCACCATTTGGGATGATTACATTATCCCGTCGAGATTGCACGTCTTCCATAGCAATCGATGTGTGTTTCATTGCTGTAACGCACTTATAAGAAAGAACACCCTGACGAATTATAGAGGGAATATTGCTGATGGGTTGAATATTATAAATGCTTCTTTTTTGGTTCGCTCGAAAAACAGCTCACTTGGAGTGGCCACAGCTGTTTTACCCTCCTTATCAATCAGCCTATAGAATATCAATTTAATTATAGCATATATTCTTGCTGTCAGCAAGAATATATGCTTTTTGAAATGGACTCTTTTTTTGCAAATACGTCATTTTTTTGGGCCTTTAACAATATGAGGTGGTTCATATCAAATGGAAAAGGGCGTTTTTTAAGGTGTTGGCGATTCATACGGTGTATCTTCCTAAATACATTGGATTAAATGTTTGCCTGATGAACCTTTCTCTGGCATTAAGGATATCCGCATCACTGACTCCAAGGAGAGGACTATCATTTCTGCACTGCATGCCCTTGATATCGAAGATGGTACAGCCAAAGGTTTCTGACTTCCGTTGGAGCAGGAATCGGCCGTACACAGCGGTTTTACTCTCACACCAGGATACGATTTGCGGCACTGGAATCCGGCTCTGTTTTAAGGGAATGCAGCATGGGCAGAATAAAATAGATCAGCTGCAAATCTGCCCACACAAGAAAACGCAATCAGAACTCAATTTCAAAAATAGACTGTCTAAGAAAATGGCGTGATTTGGTACTAAAAATCCGCCGAGGCCCCTCCCCAAAAGAGAGGACCCTCGGCGGATCTCTTTTACCTGCTCGGAGCTGTTTTTTGCCTATTCTTTTCCTCCGCAAAGAACAGCTCCACATTCTTCTGCGCCCGCAGCAGCGGCTGCATCTCCTCCCGTGCCTTGCGGTACGCTGGGTAGATGGCTTTCTTCTTTGCCAGCAATTCTGCATATTCTGCGTTCAGCTCTTTCACCTTTGGCAGCTTTTTCAGACCCGCGTCGTCAAAGGCGGCTTTGGCCGCTCGGTGCAGTTCGATTGCCTCCCGGTGAGTCTCCAGAAACTTTTTACTGTAACCAGATTTGCGGTACTCGGCGTACACATCACAGGTCTTGGCAAAGTGGATGATGTGCTCCCGCAGGGAGGCGATCTCCGCCATCCGTTTTTCTGCTGTCTTGATGGAATCTCCCAGGGCATGATACCGGGAAACAGCAGCTTCTGTGCGCTCTTTCAGTTCATCCTCGTTGCCGATCTTCTGCTCCTGCAAAAAGAGCAGGGTCTTGGACATTTCTTTCAGGTTGTGCTTTGCTGCCCACTTTTTGTAGCCCTCACCTTTGCCTTCTGCCATTTTTTCCTGAATGTCCACTAATAGGTGGAAAGGCTGCTCTTTCGGCGGCTGCTTCTGGTAGGGCTGGTGCTTTGCCTTGCCTGCCAGCACAGCCTGGATCTTCTCCTCGCTGTACCCCTCGCCCAGCGTTTTGAAACGGATGAACCGCTTCTGCCGGGGGCATTTGACAGAGGTGTATTTGCCCCGTTTGATCTCATAGCCCTGCTGCTCCAATGCCGAAAGAAAGGCTTCAAAATCCGTGGGATTTTCCGCAAGGATGGTGTCGATGACCCCGCACAGCCGCTCCCGGTTGCTCTCTTTTGGTGGGTAGGGGATGCGCTTCTGCCGGTCCCGGTAGGGCTTGATCTTGATCACCGAGAGTTGATGTTCCAAACAGATCTGATCGCTGAGACGCTGCACAGCCAGACCGGACAGAAAAAAGTCCCGGAACTTCCGTGTGCCGTCCAGAGAGGTGGAGTTGAACAGCACATGATTGTGGATATGCTGGCGGTCGATGTGGGTGGCCACAAGAAAGGCGTGCTTGCCTTTGGTGAACCGCATGGCCAGCTCGTAGCCCACCTGGTTGGCTTCTTCCGGCGTGATTTCACCAGGCTTAAAGGATTGCCGGATCTGATAGGCGATCACATCCCGTTTCTGGCTGCGTCCGGTGCTCTGCTCATATTGCCGCTTGGAGAGCAGAAACTCCTCGTCCACAGTCAGGGGGCTGCACGCATAGCTGCTGACCAGTTCCCCCTGGGCGGTCTTGTCTGGGTTTTGGGCATAGTCGGTGCGGTCTTTCAGGCAGGCGGCCACCGATTTGCCCTTGTTTTTGTGCAGTGCAATCAGGCGTGTGGCTGCCATACTGGGCGCTCACCCCCTATCGAAGCATCCGTTCTCGGTCTTTTGCGCCTTGCAGGTAAAGTTGTTCGCACAGGATCCGTTCTGCTTCTCCAGAAAGGTCGGAAAGTTTCAAATAAAGGTCCCATGCATCTGCCGAGATGCATTCCCGCAGGGCCTCCTCCAGTTCTTTGGCTTGTGCCTCCAAGCGGTGATAGGAGACATTGTCCGCCAATGCTTCCTCTGTGCGTGAGGGCAGCGTGCTGCGATAGAAAAAGAGCATGAAAGGATAGTCCATCGTCATTCACCTCCATGTGGGCTGGACTGCATCTAGTATAAAAGATCCCCTCGGCAGTCACAAGGATGTGGGCCGCCGATTATAAGACCCGCAGCTGGGAGAGGATCTGCCGGGCCAGGTCGGTCAGTTCTTCCAGCTGGCGGCGCAAAGCCTCAACATCCTGGGGGTAGAGATAGCCGCTTAGATGGGCTTCGTGGGTATATTGGTTCAGGTTGTTGCTGCACATCTGTAAAAGATCCTCTCTCATGTTTCACGGGCCGTTCCCAATGCAAAAGCCCCTTCTTCCTGCGGCCGGCGGCAGTCGGCAAAGCAGGAGAAAGGGGCTTTTGCGGCAGGGAAGAGAATGGGGAGAGTTTTCGATCAAAAGGGGCAGCCGTCTTTTCAGCCCAGGGCTGCGCCCAGGCTGCGGCAGGCAGCCAAGGTGTCCTGGTCGGGGGTCTCGCAGCAGATCACACTGGGGCAGACCAGGCGGGCACCGGCCTCGGTGCAGCGGGCCTCCCAGCTGCTCATCCACTCGCCGCCGCCCCAGCCATAAGAGCCAAACAGCGCCAGGGCCTTGCCGTTCAGCTGGCCTTCGCAGGCAGAGAACAGAGGCTCAAACTCGGTCTCCTCCAGCTGTTCGGCGCCCATAGCGGGGCAGCCAAAGGCGATGCCGTCGCAGGCAGCCAGCTGGTCGGGCGAGGCTTCGGCGGCGGTCATCAGCCGCACCTGCGCCCCGGTGGACCGGGCACCCTCAGCGACAGCGGCGGCCATGGCTTCGGTGTTGCCGGTGGCGCTCCAATAAACGATTGCAAGATCACGCATAATTAGCATCCTACCTTTCTTGGTTTTGCATAGCCTGCCTCAGCAGGCTACGGTGAGCTGCTCAAGAGAGCAGCCGTTTTGCCACTGCTGCAGATAGATCTGGCTGCAAGCGGCGTATTTTTCAAACTGTATTTTGGCGGCCTGTTCATCGCCGTATACCTTCCAGCAGCCCACACATTTCTGGTTGCGGGCCTGGTTGCGGATAAATCCCAGCACATCCTCCGGGGGATAGCTCAAAAACAGGCCGATCTCATGGGGGAACTGCGCCGCGGTACGCAGGCGGTGGATCAGGTGGACGACACACCCGGCGGCGTCCTCGGGAACATAGCCATATTCCAGCAGCAGCTCCCGGGCACGCTGGTTGGTCAGGTCGCCTTCCAGGGCGTGGGGACGGTAGGCGTAGATCAGTGCCCGGCCGCCGCACACCTGCAGGGGCAGGATGCGGACCCCTTTGGGGCCTAAGGTCCGGTTCAGACCGCACAGCTGCTGGGTCAAGGCACGCGGACAGGGGCAGGGACAGGAAAACAGGTTCCCGGTCTTGATCCCGGCTAAGGTGGGGGAGCAATAACGGATAAACAGATCCTCTGACATACACATCGTCCTCCTGGTGTCCAGGGAATAAGAGGTTAGCATAGCCTAACCTGCAAGGGAAAAATAAGAGGCTTGCCGTTTGGTTAGCTAAGCCTAACTTATGGGGCTATTATACCCACCGTCCGGGGTCTTGTCAAGAGGGAAAAACAAAAAACAGAAAGCGGGCAGGCAGCAAAGGACCCTGCCTCCGGCAGCGGGCACAGCCAGCATGACCGGAAGCAGGGTCGAGGAAGCAGAATACGGGAAAGGCTTTTCAGATCCCCAGCACCAGATGCAGGGCCAGTCCCGTCAGGCCGCACAGACACATGGTGAGGACCGGGTTCCATTTGAACTTGCGCAGGGCAAAAAAGGCGGCGATAAAACTGCAGGTGCCGATCCAGTCAATGGAGGACAGCGCCCACGGCCCATCGCCAAATACCACCATGGCCAGGATGGACAGCCCCGCCCCCAGGATCAGCGCAACGATCACCGGGCGCAGACAGGCCAGGATGGTCTGCAGCAGCGAGAGGTCCTTGTACTTGCGGTAGACCCACGCCAGCAGCGACACCAAAATCAGGGCCGGGGTGATGCACCCCAGGGTGGCGATGACAGCGCCGGGCAGCTGGGCGATGCGCAGGCCCACAAAGGTGGCGGAGTTGATGGCAATGGGGCCGGGGGTCATCTCTGCAATGGTGACAAGATCGGTAAATTCCTGCATGGTCAGCCAGCTGTGCTGTTCCACCACCTGGCTGCGGATCAGCGGCATGGCGGCATATCCGCCGCCCACGCTGAACAAGCCCACCTGCATAAAGCTGAGAAAAAGTTGGAGATAGATCATTTTGCACCGCCTTTTTTCTGCTGCAGCAGCGCCCGCACCACGCCAAAGGCGGCGGCGGCCAGGATCACCAGGATTACGTTGATGTGCAGCACTGTGTTGGCCACAAACGCAGCGGCCATCAAAGCGATGTACACCCAGGAGCCGCTGCGGGCCACCTTGCTGCCCAGGTCAAATACCACATCCAGGATCACAGCCGCCACGCCTGCCTGCATACCTTTGAGCAGCAGCGCAATGTAGCGGTTGGAGGCAAAGGCCGCGTAAAAGACCGAGATGATGGATAGGATGACCATGGGCGGCAGGATGGTGCCCAGCACGGCCACCAGCATCCCGGCCAGACCTTCCACCTGCCAGCCCACCAGGATGGCGGCGTTTACCGCAATGGCGCCGGGGGCGGACTGCGCCAGGGCGGTCATGTCCAGCATCTCCTGCTCATCGAGCCAGTGCAGTTCATCCACAAACTTCTTTTTCATAAAAGTCACGATCACGAACCCGCCGCCAAAGGTAAAGCTGCTGATGTACAAAGTGGTGATAAACAGCTTCCAAAGGCGTGCGGCACGGGAGCTGTCTGGCTTTTGTGGTTCCATATACAGCGTTCCTCCTTTTTGCTGCCCTGCTGTGGTTGATCCGGGACAAACAGCCGGCGGCGCCGGGTCGGGCAGGCCGGAAATTTCCGCTTTGCCAAAGATGCGGATACTTGTCCCCTAAAGAGATTTCTAGTATGAATCACAATACAGGTCTTGTCAAGTGTGGGGCAGGCTGCGCCCCCATAGCCGGGCCTATAAGAAAAAAGGACGCAGACCATTCCGGTCTGCGTCCTTTTGCGGGGCCTGGTCCAGAACGGCGGATCTTACTGGAACAGCTCCCGATATTCTTCTGAGAACAGGATGTCGCCCAAACGCCGGATGCCGCCGTACAGGTGGCGGCTGATCAGCGGCTCAATGGCATCCAGGTCTTTTTCCGTGATGATGCGCAGCATCTCTTTATGCTCGGCCAAAACGTCCGGCACATTGTTGGCCCGGATGATATCCAGCCGGATAAAGCGGGAGTAATCCGCCTGGGGGCGGGTGATCTGCTGCCACAGATACTGCTTGTTGGTATGCTCAAACCAGATCTGGTGCATATGCAGGTCGTGCTCCAGAAAATGATTGATATCAAAGACCTCCGGCTGGCTGCTGCCTTGTGCGGCCTGCTGGATCAGATGAAAGGCGTGCTCCACCTCGGCCAGCTGTACGGGGGTGCAGATCTTGACAAAGTCCCGCAGCACCATGCTCTCCACCGCTACACGCTGATAGATGATCTGGTTGACGATGTCGATGTTGATGGCGGTGACGATCGTGCCTTTGCAGGGGATGATCTGTACAAAATGGTTTTGCTCCAGCCGCTGCAGCACGCTGCGGATGGGGGTGCGGGATACATTGAAGCGCTTGCACAGCTGGTTTTCGCTCAGTGTATCATTGGGCGGGATCTTGAGGGACAGGATCTCGCTTTCCAGCGTGCGGTAGATCTCGTCGGTGCTTAGCTGCTGGGCCATGGTGCGGGCCTCCCTTTGCGGTGTTTTATACTTATTGTATCGGACCCCAGGGGGAAAGTCAACCAGCAAATCGGCCTTGCTGTATACAAGGAGGGGGGTGGGCGCAGTTCCGGCGGGCTGTCCAAAGGCGGCAGGGCTTCCGGCAGGCACTTGCAGGCCGAAAAGAAGGGGAGAACCGCACTTTCTGCAAAAAGCCCGCCTTCGGATCTGCCCCAAAAGGCGGCGGCAAGGGCGGGCGGCGGCGTCCGTCCCGAAAAAAAGAACCTGTATACAAGATGGCCCCCAAAGATAAGACGAAACAGCGTCTGTTTTTGCGCGCTTTGCGCCCGGCGACGCAGCTGCATAGGCGGGACGGCCCTGCAAACGCTCCGACTCTTCTGGGTGAAAGAAAAGAATACGCCGGGAAAGGAACAGGGAAAGCAATCTTGTATACAGGATTGCACACCGGTGCGCAAGGAACTGGTACAGGAATAAGGCTGACCCTATCAAAGCAGGCCCGTGCAAATGCACGGGCCTGCTTTTTTGCCGGGAGTTGTGCCGGCGCAGCGGATGCGGTACAACAAAGACTGTGATTCTGGAGCATTTTACAACAGGTTGTCCTTGACTTGCGAGATGGTAAGTGGTATATTTATAACATGAAGTGCGAAATACACCACAAAAAAGGAGACGCATATGAAACGGAGATATGGATTCTTGGGCTTCTTCTCTCTCATTGGTTTGCTGGGATTTTGGACACATGACCCAATGTATTTCCCGTTTTTGGGGTTTGCGCTATTCTTTGAATATTTCTTTGTGGAGACAGATGAAATGTTCATTGACAATATGCGAAAAGCAGCAGCGTGGGCTTTTTTTTCTGATCTGGCAATAACCACGGTCGTTACGTGTTATTATGCAATCATTAAAAATAATTCGGATATTGCACTGACAAAAGGCGTTGGTTTTGGGTTTGGTGCTGCGATCGTTGTCTTTTGCATTGTTACTGCTTGCTTTGATTGGAAAGATAGACGTGGTGTATCCAATGATTAAAAACAGAATAAAAGAGTATAGAGCAAGATTTGATATGAAGCAGGAGGAATTGGCTGCAAAAGTAGGTGTCCGAAGGGAGACCATCGGAAATCTTGAAAAAGGAAAATACAATCCTTCGTTGGTTCTTGCTTGGAATATAGCGAAGGTGTTTAATGTATCGATTGAGCAGATTTTTACCGTAGAAGAATAGTTGCTTTGGGCAGAAAGCAGCCTGCTAGGAACTATACTGAGGAGTTAATGTGAACTTAGAGAGAAAAATCAGAATAGGGGGCGGCAAGCTATGAAGTTGGTGATTAGTTTTTCCGGCAGAGAAAATGGAAATTGTGATGAGATATCTAACTATATTGCAACGGAAGGGGATTCAGTGGTTCATTTTAGAGATCTGAATGTCCATGATTGCAGTAGATGTGCCTATGAGTGCTTTAAGGGATGCTGTAAGTATCGTAAAGATGATATCTATAATCTTTATGAAAGTATGCTCGTCTATGAAAAGGTTTTTTTGATCATACCGATATATTGCGGCAATCCTTCAGCGCTCTATTTTAAGTTTAATGAGCGAAGCCAGGATTTCTTTATGCATAACGAAGGCAGCTACGAGACGATCGCTCCCAAATTGTATATGATAGGAGTTTATGGCGATAGAAAAGAGACTCCGGACTTTATTCCTTGCCTTACAAAATGGTTTGAAGATCCTCAACTGAAAAATCATGTGTTGGGAATTGAAAGGCGTAGATACCACCAAAAAATCGCAGATAAAGTGCTGGATATAGGAGAGGTCCGGGAGATGCTCAAGCGCTTTGTTCAACAGTAATGATCCTGTTTTTCCTCTGCAAAACAACAGCATTCTCCATTTCGCCCCACAGTATTTGACAAAAACAGCAGAGCCTTTCGGCTCTGCTGTTTTTTGTCGCCCAGGGCGCAAAAAAGCGGCTGGCGCACAAGGCGCCAGCCGCAGAACAAGGGGCAAGCCCCGCTGTTTTTACATCGAGATCCAGCCAAAGGCGTTGGCCACCGAGCTTGCCAGGATGATGGCGGCAAAGATGGGGCACAGGTAGCGGATCATAAAGTTGAAGACCTTCTTGCGGCGGAAGGGCTGGCCGTTCAGGGTCATCTCTTCCTCGATCTTGTCCAGGCCGATCACACGGGAGACCAGCAGACAGATGGCAATGGCCGCAATGGGCATCATGACAGAGTTGGTCAAAAAGTCGAAGAAATCCAAGAACGGCATCCCCAGGATGGTCACCGAGGCCAGCGGCCCGTAGCCCAGGGCAGACAGGCTGCCCAGCAGCAGCATGATGCCGCCAATGAGCACGGTGGACTTTTTGCGCCCCCAGCCCAGCTCGTCTTCAAAGGTGGAGACGGCGCTTTCGGTCAGGGCGATGGAGCTGGTGACAGCCGCAAACAGCACCAGCAGGAAGAACAAAACGCCCACGATGGTGCCCAGACCCATGCTGTCGAACACCTTGGGGATGGTGATGAACATCAGAGAGGGGCCGGCGTTCAGGGTGCCGGGGTCTCCGCCGGAGAAGGCAAACACCGCCGGAATGATCATCAGACCCGCCATCACAGCAATGGCCGTGTCAAAGAACTCCACGTTCTGGGTGGACTCCTCAATGGAGATGTCCTTTTTCATGTAGGAACCAAAGGTCACCAGGATGCCCATAGCAATGGACAGCGAGTAGAACATCTGCCCCATGGCGGTGACCACCGTCATCCAGGAGAAGTTCTTGGGGTTGGGCACCAGGAAGTACTTCACGCCCTCCAAGGCGCCGGGACGGGTGATGGAGTAGCCGGCGATCACCACCGACAGCACTACCAGCACCGGCATCATGAACCGGGACACCCGCTCCACGCCGTTGCGCACGCCTGCATAGATGATGGACAGGGTGAACAGGGTAAACACCACAAAGCACACCTCAGCGGAGATGCCGTTGGCAATAAATCCGGAGAAATACCCGTCCGCTGCCAGGGTGTGGCTGTGCCCCAGGAAATACTCCACCAAGTACTTGATGACCCAGCCGCCAATGACCGAGTAGTAAGGCACGATCAGGATGGGGATGATGGCGTTGATCCACCCGCCGGCGGACAGGGCTTTGCCCTTGCCAAAGCTGTGAAAAGCACCCACCGGGCTTTTCCGGGTCATACGGCCGATGGCGGTCTCCGCCACGATCATCGTATAACCAAAAGTAAACGCCAGAATGATGTAAATCAAAAGGAAAATGCCGCCGCCGTATTTTGCGGCCAGATAGGGGAAGCGCCAGATGTTTCCAAGGCCCACGGATGCGCCTGCCGCAGACAACACGAAGCCGATCTTGCCGGAGAATGCGCTTCGCTTATGTTGTGGTTTTTCCATGAATCAATCCTCCTTAACAGCAATAGGTGATGCACACAACTTATTAAGTGTAGCATAGGTGATTTTTTTATGCAAGGCAGACAAAACAAAAACCGGCCCGCAGGCCAAGGGGCTTGCGGGCCGGTCAGATAGCGGGGGGACTGCGGCTCAGAACAGCAGCATCGTGTCGTAGTACCAGTTCTCCACAGCGTCCGAGAGGGCGGCGGGCAGCTGGCGCAGCTTGTCCAGGCTGCTGCCCTGGGCGGCGCTGCCGCCGGCAGGACTGCTGCTGCCGGTGGTGGTCAGCTGCACATCGCTGAAGGTGATGTCCGCATTGCGGGCTGCGTAGAAGCCTACATAGATGTAGTCCGGGTCGTTGGCGGTCAGGGGATAGTCAAACCCGGCCGAAACGATCTCGTTGTCGCCATAGCGCAGGGTATAGCCGTCCGCAGTGCCGGTCAGGGTCAGCTCTACAGTATCGCCTGCGCCGTAGGTCACAGCAGCGTCGGGGCCGTCGTACAGCGCCCCGCTCTTGCGGCCAAAGCAGTTTACAGCGCCCTGGTTGCGGGTGCCCACGGCCACATAGTCGCCAATGGGGTCCGAGATGCTGGTATCCAGGTACAGGTCGTCCCGGGCCATCAGACCAAAGGAGACCTGGTTGTTTTTGGCCAGGCTGTTCACCGTGGCCTTTGCGGTCAGGGTAAAGTTGGTGCCTGCGGGCAGCTGTACATAGTACATCATCAGTCCGTCCACGGTAGAGGCGATCTTGCCGCGGTTGTTCTTGATCTGCATCCGCACCTGCTGGCCGTCCACCGCAGCGGCAAAGTCGCCGCCGGTGATCTTATCCTGTCCGCCCACATTGCCGAACACCGTGCCGTTGAATACGGTGCCGTTGGCGGTGGTCAGGGCGGGCCACAGGGTGCTGGTCTCGGTGGGGGCTTTGTAGCTGGACGGCTCGTAGTCCGGGTTTACAGCGTCCGCAAAATAGGTCTTGTAGCGGGGTTTTGCCTCGCCCTTGCTGAAAGCGCCCAGGGGGGTGTCCTTGGTCAGGCGGGAGATCAGCCAGGCGTTGACCTTTGCACCAAAGCGGTTGGTGTGGGTCTGGTCCAGGCCGGTGGCGGTCAGCTGGCCGTCCGGGGTCAGCTTGGCGCCGGTAAAGGAGTGCATCCACTGGGCGTTGCGGCCCTGGGTCAGGTTCTCGTGCAGGGTGGCGTCGGTCAGGTCCACGCAGATCAGGCTCAGTTCCTGGCACATATCCCGGATGGCCTGAGCGTAATCGCCGCCTGCAAAGGTGCGCTGGCCGATGGTGGTGTCTGCGGTCACATGGCCGGAGGCGCCCTCGTAGCTCTCAGCGGTGTTGTCGTTGGTCAGCCGCACCATGGGGGTGCAGACCACAGGGGTAACGCCCCGCTCCAAAGCGGGCTGGATATAGCGGGTGTACAGGCTGTGGGCAAAGGAACCCTCGGTCTTGTAATCCCCGTTGGGGTCGGTATAGCGGGCATCCTCGGTCTTTTCGTCATTGTGGCCAAAGCCGATGAAAAGGAACTTTGCGCCCTCGGCATCGCCCAGAGCAGGCACATCCTTGGAGCCGTTCAGCAGCACCTGGTAGCTGTCCATGGAGGCAAAATCCTTGCTGGAAGCGCCGGACACAGCCAGGTTGTAGACGTTGGCGTTGAAGTAGTTGTCCAGCTCCTCGCCATAGCCCACACGGGGCAGGTAGTAGCTGTCGTTAAAGGCGGATACCGTGGAGTCGCCTACCACCCAGAAGGTGGCCTTTTCAGCCTCCGGCTGGCCCCAGGCAGCGCCCCGCGCACCGGCGTTCATGGCGCGGCGGCCCCGTGCGTTGAGCAGCAGCAGGCCGTGCATGTCGATGCTGCCGTCTGCCCGGCGGGCAGGCGCCACCGAGGTGTCCAGACTCTCGAACCAGCTGGCACGGATGCTGCGCTGGTTGGACGAAGTGTTGTGGCTGGTGCCGGTCTCAGGGTCCCAATAGAAGTTGCTGTCGCCATAGACGGCGGTGCTGTTCTGGCCCTGCAGGTCCAGCTGTTCTCCATTGCCCTCGCCGCTGCGGAAGGACAGCACCCCTTCGGCCTTGAAGCCGGTCACGGCAGACTTGCTGCCGGTGTACAGGGCCACGTTGTAGCCGCCGTTGTTGTAGGAGGTGGAGTTGTAGACCTGGATATCCGGGCAGGAGTTGGAGTCGATGCCCTTGGCGGCGTTGTCGTAGGAGATGGAGTTCAGCAGCTTGTGGCCGCCGGGCAGGTTGGTGCCGCCCATCTTGAAGCCGTTGCCGTTGCCTGCCTCCACCGTCAGGGCAGCGGGGTCAAAGTGCAGGTTTCCGTTTTCGTCGTATTGGGCAGCAGCAAACTTCAGCGGCTGCTTCTTGACCGGCTCGGCCTCCAGCAGCAGATAGCCGTTTTTGTAGGCGACGCTGTTCTGGATGGTCACTGCGCCGATGGTGCCGATGGCAGCCTTGGCAAACAGGTCCCAGCCGTCGTCGGCGTTGTAGGCGGCAATGCAGCCGTCAAACACGTTGCCCTCGCCGGTGGTGATCTTGGCGGCAAAGCCGTCGGCGTCCTCCATAGCGCGGTCTGCGTTGTTCATGGAGGTGCAGTTGCGGATGGTGTTATAGCTGGGCCACAGGCTCTTATCATCGGCAGAGGAGCCGGAGACCTGCAGGCCGGAGTTGCCGTTGTTGTAGAAGTTCATCTGCTCCAGCACGCAGTGGTTGCCGGAGAGCTGCATGCCCTTGCTGCCGTCGGCAGAGTTGGTGACGTTCAGCTTGCTGAAGTTCCACCAGTCGCCCCAGGCAGTAAAGCCGCGGGCCACGCCGCCAAAGTCCAGGTCTGTCTCTTATACACATCTGACGCTGCCGACGATCGCATAAGTGTAGA
>OWIY01000163.1_pt1 | contig 21420 bp, 21 predicted proteins | sample 1732841 | NCBI WGS metagenome assembly OWIY01 (sample SAMN05065760, study PRJEB22554) | human gut metagenome | biome: ENVO:2100002; feature: ENVO:00000062; material: ENVO:00002003 | host: Homo sapiens | place: USA | reverse complement strand
AGATGAGCGCTAGTCTCGTGGGCTCGGAGATGTGTATAAGAGACAGCCTTACAGGCCTTACTATGGCGGAGTATTTCCGTGACGAAGGCGGAAAGGATGTACTTTTATTCATTGACAATATTTTCCGTTTCAGCCAGGCAGGCTCCGAGGTGTCCGCGCTGTTGGGCCGTATGCCGTCAGCCGTTGGATACCAGCCGACCTTACAGACGGAGATGGGTGCGCTCCAGGAGCGGATCACTTCCACAAAGAGCGGCTCCATCACCTCCGTACAGGCGGTTTACGTTCCGGCCGACGACTTAACGGACCCGGCTCCGGCCAATACCTTCACCCACCTGGATGCAACGACTGTTTTAAGCCGTTCCATCGTGGAGCTGGGTATTTATCCGGCTGTGGATCCCTTAGAGTCCACCTCCCGTATCCTGGACCCGCGTATCGTGGGCGAGGAGCATTACCGGGTGGCCCGGGGCGTACAGGAGGTGCTCCAGAGATATAAGGAGCTCCAGGATATCATCGCTATGCTGGGTATGGACGAGCTTTCCGAGGAAGATAAGCTGACCGTATCCAGAGCGAGAAAGATCCAGAGATTCCTGTCCCAGCCGTTCTTCGTTGCAGGACAGTTCACCGGCCTGGAGGGCCGTTATGTGCCGCTTTCTGAGACCATCCAGGGCTTTAAGGAGATCCTGGAAGGAAAGCACGACGATATTCCGGAGAACCTGTTCCTGAACGCAGGAAATATGGATGACGTTCTTGCCCGCGTGAAATAGGGGGTGGGAACATGGCGGAAACGATGAAGCTTCAGGTGATCACGCCTGATAAGGAGTTCTTCCACGGGGATGTGTCCATGGTGGAGCTGAATACCGCAGACGGCGAGCTGGGTGTTTACCCCCAGCATATCCCGCTGACCACAGCGGCGGCGCCGGGCGTTTTAAAGATCCATCAGGACGGCCAGGTGAAAAAGGCGGCGCTCCTTTCCGGCTTCCTTCAGATCCTTCCGGAGAAGATGACCATCTTAGCGGAGGTCTGTGAATGGCCGGAGGAGATCGACGGGGCCAGGGCCAATGAAGCCAGGATCCGCGCCGAGAGAAGGCTCACGGAGCACAGCCCGGAAACGGATATCGCCAGGGCCGAGGCGGCGCTTAAACGTGCGCTGGTGCGGCTTTCACTGGTGGAGGAACACTAAAAAGGACCGGAATTACTGCCGGGGGCAGGCGTCTGGAAAACAGATGCCTGTCCCTGGCTTTTTTGTATTAAAAAGAGCATTCCAGGACACAAAACGCTCCGCGGGGATTGCCGGGGGCCTTGTGGATATGCAGGAAAGGAGGCGCTATGAGAAAAGAACATAGTCATGAATATGACTGGATACTGATATTTGCGGCGGCTCTGGGAATGTACCTGCTCCGTGTGCTCCTGATGGCCGGGGAGGGGAAAGAAGAGTCGGAGATGCCGGTGGGAAGATTTTTTGTGGATGTCACATTTTCAGAGGAAGGGGAATTCCTGCCTCCCTCGTATCTGGAGGCGGCCAGAGATCCGGAATTTAAAGAACCGTTGATCTGCCTGGGATACCAGGAGCCGGGAGCGGACCGAAAAGCAGAGGCAGGAGCGGAAGCGGAGCCGGAGTCCGGGACAGCCAGAGAGCCAGATCTGGAGCACGGCACATTCATCCAGCCGAATCCGCAGACCGGGACATACAGATACTGGTTCCAGTATGCCAGTGAGAGAACGCCGGAGGTCGTTTATGTGAAGCGGCCGCCGGTGTACGTTCTCCGGGAAATGGAGACGGTTTTTGCAGAGCTTTCAGATGAACTTCCGGTGCAGATGGAATATGGAGACGGCACAGGCTGGTTTGACGTGACGGAGGTATCCTGTGTCCAGTCCGGGGAAGGCGCTTATGAGATCCGGATCAAGGCCGATATGCTGCGGGATGCGTACCCGGGAACGGTGACACTGGCTCTTGGGGATGCAGTCCTGGCGCGGAAGCCGGAGGTCTTTGAGGATGAGCGGTACGCGGTGGCCCTGTTTGGCCGGGACCATGGGTATTCCTCGGACACGTTTTTATTCGTGTATGAGATGGAGAACGGGAGTACCTATGAAACAGTAACAGAACGGCTGAGAACGGCAGTGCTGTCTGCCGGGAATCCCTATGAGAAGCAGGAAAATGCAGAATTGGAAGCGGAGGAAGAGGGAGGCAGCCAGGTCCGTCTGGTCCCGGAGGCGTAGAGGCGCTGTGTGCCCGCAGGGGATCTTCCAACTCATGCTTCTGGAGCTGCGCCGGCGGGGAAACGCAGTCAAAAAAATCCCCAGTGCCCAAAAACTGGAGAAATTTTGGGTACTGGAGAAAAAAGTTCTGGATTCTGCCCAAACGGGCAGGCCCCAGATGAAATTCCAATGCTGGCAGATTCGGGCGAAACACTGGAAACGCCCCCGGTCCTGGCGGCCGCCGGCAGAGCACTGGCAGGCCCCAGCCCTGGAAACTCCCATTCCGCACGGCTTTGGCGGTCTCGGTCCTGGAAGCCCGGAGCAGATCCTGGCGGCAGTCGGCAGGCACAGCTTTCGGTTTACTGATCGTTGGTCAGCTTCAGCTTATCAAACACGTAGAATACCAGGCTAAGGATCATTCCGGTGACGCAGGCCAGCACCATACCGGTGAGCTGGACGTTTCCAAAGTTCACCTTAATGCCGGAGAGGCCGGTAACGAAGATCACGGCAGTCAGGGCCTGGTTCCGGTTTTTGCCGTAGTCCACCTGGGAATCCACCAGGATCCGGAGGCCGGAGGTGCCGATCATTCCATAAAGCAGGAAGGAGATGCCGCCGATGACCGGGCCGGGGATGGTCTGGATCAGGGCCGACAGCTTCCCGATAAAGGAGCAGATGATGGAAAATACGGCTGCACCGGCGATGACCTGGACGCTGTATACCTTGGTAACGGCCATAACGCCGATGTTCTCCCCATAGGTGGTGGTGGGAACGGAGCCGATGAGACCGGACAGCATGGTGGAGAAATTATCTCCGAACAGACTGCGGTGGAGTCCCGGTTCCTTTAGGAGATCGCGGTCTACGATCTTGCTGGTGACCACCTGGTGTCCGATGTGTTCGGAGGTGATGACCAGGATCACCGGAAGGATGATCAAGATGGCCTGGAGATCAAACTTCGGAGCGGAAAAGTTTGGCAGGGCAAAGACCGGGGCGCTCATTACAGCGGAAAAGTCCAGGATCCCGGTGACGGCTGCGGCTGCGTATCCGGCGACCACGGCGATCAGGATCGGGATCACAGAGAGGAAGCCGCGGAACAGGACGGAACCAAACACGGCAAAGCCCAGGGTCACAAAAAATACGATGGCGTTCCGGGGATCGATGACCTCATCCAGAAGACCGGCGTTGCTGGCAGCGCTGCCGGAGAGTTCCAGTCCGATGAGGGCGACCACAGGCCCCATGGCGGCAGGAGGAAGGACGATGTCGATCCATTTGTAGCCAACCTTGTAAATGATGAACGCCAGGATACAGCCCACAAAGCCCACAGCCACAAAGCCGCCCAGGGCGTATTCATAGCCCCAGTTGGCAATGACGATGCCCGCGGGAGCCAGGAAAGCAAAGCTGGATCCAAGATAGGCCGGAGCCTTTCCTTTGGTGACCAGGATAAAAAGCAGCGTGCCCAGTCCGTTCATAAAAAGAACGATGGCCGGGTTGATCCCAAACAGGAAGGGGACCAGCACCGACGCGCCGAACATGGCGAACATATGCTGGATGCTTAAGGGGATCAGGAGCCGGAAGGGGACCTTGTCCTCCACCTGGATGATCGTGCGGTTTTCCATATGAAACCTCCTAAATAAAATTTGTTTTTTGAAAAATCGTGAAATTTTCGAGTTTCATTTTAGCATAAGAAGGCGTTTTGTCAAATAGAAAAATCAGAGGAACAGGATGAATGGCTGCAGGATACTGTTAAAAATCTCACAGCCAGGTTGACAAAACGGCAGGGCCCCTATGATAATGGCTATATAATAGGAAGAGGATGTTCCGGGACCGGCAGAGGGAGCAGCGTTCTGCCGGATCTCCGCGAAAAGGAAACTGGATAATGGCCGTTCTGGGAATGAACGGCGGTGAAACGAAGGGGGAGAAGGCAATGGAATTTACAGGAAAACAGATCCAGGAGGCCAGGGAACGGATCGCTCCGTTTGTGGATGAGACTCCGCTTTTGAGGCTTAAGGCGCTGGATGCATACCTGGGCTGCCAGGTATATGTCAAGGCAGAGTGTATGCAGAAGACCGGGGCATTTAAGTTCCGGGGGGCCATGAACCGGATCCTGACGCTGACAGAGGAGGAGCTTTCCAGGGGGATCGTGGCGGCGTCTTCGGGGAACCACGGACGGGCCATCGCTTATGGAGCCAGAATGAAGGGGGCCAGGGCGGTGATCGTAATGCCGCGGACGGCTCCGGAGGCTAAGAAAAAAGCTATTATGGAGCTGGGGGCCGAGGTGGTGCTCTGCGAAGCACCGGAGCGGTTTGAGGTGGCGGAGCGGATCTGTATGGAGAGGGGCAGCACCATGATCCCGCCCTATGACGATTACGATGTGATGGCAGGCCAGGGGACTCTGGGCCTGGAACTGATGGAACAGTGTCCGGAGCTTTCCGCAGTCATCGTCCCGGCCAGTGGCGGCGGACTCATCGGCGGCGTTTCTGCGGCGGTGAAATCCGTGTCGGATCATACAAAGGTATACGGGGCGGAGCCGTCGGCTCTTCCGCGGTATACGGAGAGCCTGAAGGCCGGGGAACCGGTGCTGGTGCCCATGAAGAAGTCCCTGGCGGATGCCCTGGTGTCCCAGCGGCCGGGCCTTAAAAATTTCCCGGTGGTGAAGGCGTATGTGGACGGCTTCGCATCGGTGGATGATCCGTTCATGCTGAAGGGGATGAAGCTGCTCCTAATGGAAGGGAAGGTCCTGGCGGAGCCGTCGGCCTGTATCGGGATCGGCGCTGTTTTAAAGGGACGGATCCCGGTGGGAAAAGAGGATAAGGTCTGTTTTGTGATCTCGGGCGGAAATCTGGGATTTGAACAGCTGGAGCTTTTAAAGGATATATAAAGGATGAAGATCCAGGCGCTTAATTTCCCCGGATGGCTCCCTTTTCTGCGGCCGCCGCTTAGGTGCGGACCTCATAGCCCAGTTCTCTCAGCATCTGGAGATCTGCGGCCGTGGAGATGCCGGAGGTGGTCAGCATATCGCCGGAGATGGCGGCGTTGGCACCGGAAAGGAAACAGCTCCGCCCCTTATCGGGAAGGAGGCCCCGTCCTCCGGCCAGGCGGATGAAGGCGTCGGGAAGAAGAAATCGGAATACGGCCACGATCCGGCGCATCTGGTCTCCGGTCAGCGGGGCCAGGTGTCCCAAGGGCGTCCCAGGAATGGGGTTCAGCATGTTGACGGGAACCGAGCGGATCCCCAGCTCCCGCAGCGTGAGCGCCATGTCCACCTGGTCCTCCGGAGTCTCGCCCATGCCCACGATCCCGCCGCTGCACACTGTAAGCCCAGCGGCCCGGGCGGCTTTTATGGCGGCCAGCTTCTGGTCAAAGGTGTGGGTGGTGCACACATTGGGGAAATTGTTCCGGGAGGTCTCCAGATTGTTGTGGATCCGGGTAACACCCGCTTCCTTCAGTTTTTCATACTGAGACTGGTCCAGGAGACCGAAGGAGGCACAGACATGGATCCCTGTTTCCTCCCGGATCCTTCGGACAGCCAGGCACATCCGGTCCACCTCCGCATCATCTAACCGCTTGCCGGAGGTGACAATGGAAAAACGTAGGACGCCCTGCTGGTGGTTCCTTCCGGCCTCCTTGACGATGGTCTCAGCGTCCAGCAGAGGATATTCCTCTGTGCTGGAAGAATAAAAGGCGGACTGGGCGCAGAATCTGCAGTTTTCCGGGCAGCGGCCGCTCTTCCCGTTGATGATGGTACAGAGGTCGAAACGGTCCTGGCAGAAATGGAGCTGGATCTGGCGGGCGGCGGAGCAGAGCTCCTCCAGGGGAGCCTCATAAAGAGCCAGGGCTTCTTCCCGGGAGATCATGCCGCCGTTTAAGATCCGTGTTTTCAGTTCCTGGATCATGGTCGTAGGTTCAGTCATGGGTGCCTCCTAAAGTAAACTAAAATTTTAATATGGTTTACAATACCATAAAAGCAGAGAAAAGTAAACCATAAAATAAATAAGGTTGACAAATAAAGAAGGGGGGACGGAAAGGAAAACTGCCTTGACAATCCGGCTGAAATTCCGCACAATAGAGGAAGAGAGGGGCCGAGAGACTGCTTTTCCGGCCCTGGGAAAATACGGAGGGATGGATACAAATGGGAAAGACCATGGAGGAAAAGGCGTTCTGGGAGCACGTTTCCTGGGTGATGTTTCTGCTCAGTATCCTGGTGATCTGGGCCCACTCCTATAATGCGGAGCTGTTTTCCGGCGGCGCCCCGGTCACAGAGGGGATCTGGCTGACGGTCCACAGGATCCAGGATTTCTTGTCCACGGCTCTGGGGCTGACGGCAGTGCCGGGATTTTTTATGCTGTCGGCGTACCTTTTTTTCCGCAGCTTTTCCTGGGAGAAGCTTCCAGCAAAATGGAAGAGCCGGGTTCGCAGCGTGGCGGTCCCCTATCTGGCCTGGAACCTTTTTTATTACCTGGGATATGTGCTGGCGACCCGCATTCCGGCCGTTCACCGGCTCATTGGAAAACCGCCGGTGCCCTTTAACGGGGAGGCGCTTCTGGAGGCTGTTCTTCATTACCAGTACGCGCCGGTATTCTGGTATCTGTATCAGCTGATGTTTCTGATCCTGCTGTCCCCGGTCCTTTACTGGATCATAAAGAACCGGACCCGGGGGCTGGTCTTTCTGGCAGCTGTCATGGCGGCCGTCCATTTTCATCTGGATACCATGCATCCCAACACCGACGCACTCCTTTACTATTCCTTTGGGATCTTTATGGCCGTCCATGGTCGGGAGCTGGCAGAGGCTTCTTATGGAAAGGGGCGGATCCTGGCGGGCCTGGGGAATCTTTTTCTGGCGGCTGTCTGTTTCTGGAGGATGGGGAAGCCCGGGGCAGACGTTTTGTGGATCGTCATGTTCCGTTTTTTCCTTCCCATATCCATATGGCTTCTGTTTGACAGCGGACGGATAGGAAAGACCCGGCCATGGATGCGCCAGAGCCTGTTTTTATACGGGATCCATTTTATCCTGGTGCGTGTTTTTAATAAGGCCGGAGCCCTGGTGCTGGGACGCGTGCTAGACGGGACGGCCATGGCGGTCTTAGCGGTGGTCTGGTTCCTCCTTCTTCCAGCGGCGGTGGTAGCGTCTTCTTACGCGGCGGCCCGGATCCTGGTCCGGTATGTGCCAGCCGTGTGGCAGATCTTTTCCGGAGGGCGGAGCCTGGACTAAGGATTCCTGAAAAATGAAACAGAGAGGAAATGACAGATGATACTGGAAAAAGAAGACTGGGAGGAGCCGGAGTGCTGCTTCCGGCCACATACAGCAGCCGCAGAGGCGGTGCATACAGGGAGCGCGGACGGAGGTCCCTCGGTCCGGGAGGTGATCCAGGGCTTTGACCGGATCCTGGACCGGGATGCCAAACAGGAGGCGGCCCTGTATCTGGAGGACTGGCTGGCCCGGTATGAGGAAGCTGGGGACTGGGCGTCCCAGATCACGATCTTAAATGAAATGATGGGCTTTTACCGCAATTCCGGAGAGAGGGAAAAGGGCCTTGCGGCGGTGGAAAAGGGGCTGGCTCTGGTGGGAGAGCATGGGCTTTCCCAGACTGTTACCGGCGGCACCACCTGTCTCAATGCCGCCACCACCATGAAGGCCTTTGGAAAGGCAGCAGAGGCCATGCCTTATTACGACCAGGCCTTTCGGGCCTATGGCGGGAGCCTGCCGCCGGGAGACTACCGGTTCGGGGGCCTGTTCAACAACATGGCCTTGGCCTGGGAGGACCTGGGAGAGTATAAAAAGGCGGAGGCATATTATAAGAAAGCTATGGATATCATGGAGGCGCTGCGGCCGGGAAGCCTCCTGGAGATCGCAGTCACCTGGGTGAACCTGGCGGTGCTGTACGAGAAGGCAGGCCGGGACGGAGAAATTGACGGATGTCTGGAAACGGCGGTGGAGATCTTCCGCTCCGGAGAGGTTCCCAGAGACGGATATTATGCGTTTAATTGCCGGAAATGTGCAGAAACATTCGGACATTTCGGATATTTCAGAATAAAGAAGGAACTTACCGAAACGGCAGGCCGGATCTACCGGGCAGCTGGAGAGGAGCCGGGGAGATGACAGATGGAAAGAGCAGTGGCAGAGCGGCAGATATGGAGCTTGTAAAGGGAGGCAGGGACATAGGAAACGCCATCAGGGGCCTGGAGCTTTCAGAAAGGTTTTTTGGCGAATACGGTCTGCCCATGCTCCAGGAGCAGTTTCCCCAGTATATGGATGTGATCGCCGCGGGAGTGGCCGGAGAGGGCTCCGACTGCTTTGGCTTTGACGATGCCATCTCCCGGGACCATGATTTTGAGGCCGGCTTCTGTCTCTGGATCCCGGACCGGCTGGAGCATGAGCTGGAATTTAAGCTGTCCCGGGCTTATGGGAAGCTGCCGGAGGAGTATCTAGGAGTGAGGCGGGAAAAACAGAGCCTGCTTGGCGGCGGACGCCGGGGCGTTTTGCTCACCGGAGAATTTTACCGCCGGTTCACAGGAAGGCCGGGAGCGCCGGAATCCCTGATGGAATGGCTGTATACGCCGGAGCACAGCCTGGCCTGCGCCGTCAATGGAAGGGTGTTTTACGACGGATGCGGGGAGTTTTCTGCCGTGCGCCGGGAGCTGGAGGCCGGATATCCAGAGGACGTGCGTCTGAAGAAAATGGCAGCCCGGGCCGTCCTCATGGCCCAGTCGGGGCAGTACAATTATTCCCGGTGCCTGAGGCGGGGGGAATACGGAGCCGCCGCCATGGCCCTCCACGAATTTGTTTCGGCAGGGCTTTCCATGATCTTTCTTCTGAACCGCAGGTACATGCCGTATTACAAATGGTCGTTCCGGGCCGCCAGGGAGCTGCCGGTGCTCCGTGAGGCTGCCGGGGAGCTGGAGCGGCTGGCTGGCGGCCCGGTCCGGACAGAGGAGCGGATCGAAGGGGTCTGCCGGGCTGTGGTACAGGAGCTGAAGCGCCAGGGCTTAACCGGCGGGGACTGGGATTATCTGGAGCCCCATGCCATGGAGCTTACGGAGCGGATCCGGGACGGAGAGCTTCGGAACCTTCATGTGATGGAGGGGTAGGGCCCATAAAATACCAGCAATATTTTTCCGACAGGCCTCTGCGCCCGGCCCGCGGGGCAGACCGCTCCGGCGAAGCGGATCTTTCGGGTACAGACGCCCGATTTTCAGCGAAAAAACACTTGCACTCAAAAATAAACTATGCTATACTTATTTAGCTGTTCTAAGGGAACAGGTATATAAATAAACGTGACTGTCAGTCATGTACCAAAAAATAAAGAGGTGAAAATCATGAAAGAGGGAATCCACCCAAATTACTATCAGGCCAAGGTCGTTTGCAACTGCGGTAATGAATTTGTAACTGGTTCTACCAAGAAAGACATTCACGTAGAAATCTGTTCCAAATGCCATTCATTCTATACCGGTCAGCAGAAGGCTGCTTCCGCTCGCGGACGTATCGAGATGTTCAACCGTAAGTATGGTGTGAAAGCAGACAAATAAGGTTTGATAAAGCAGGGTTGAGCTTTTGGATATTTCTGAAAACTCAGCCCTTTTTGTTTACGCGGACAACGAGCCAAAGTCCGTGCCTGCACGGGACCTTGGCGGCTGCCGCGATAACCATGAGAAACCCGCAATCGGGCTTCTTTTTTGTGGTTTACCCGGAGGCAGACGGGCCGGAGACGCGCGTCTGCGGGATCTTACAGACATGGAGGTTTAAAATTGAAATATTCCGGTATCGGGGGACAGGCAGTCTTAGAGGGAATCATGATGAAAAATAAGGATACCTATGCCACCGCCGTCAGAAAGCCTGACGGGGAGATCGTGATCCAGAAAGACACATATGTGAGTATGACGGAAAAAGTGAAATTCTTTTCCCTTCCGTTTGTACGCGGGATTTTCAGCTTTGCGGATTCAATGATCCTGGGGATGAAGACTCTCACCTGGTCGGCCAGCTTTTTTGAGGACGATGAAGAGGACGAGGCTCCGGGAAAATTTGAAAGCTTCCTGATCGATAAATTCGGAGAAAAAATGGAAAGCGTCGTTATGACGGCGGTGATGATCTTTTCCGTGTTCATGGCCATTGGGATCTTTATGGTGCTCCCGCTTCTGATCGCCGGCTTTTTCCGCCGGTTCATCCCGTCGGAAACGGCCATGGCCGTTTTAGAGGGAGCGATCCGCATCGGGATCTTTATCGCTTATATTAAGATCATTTCCAGGATGGACGACATCCGCCGCACGTTCATGTACCATGGCTCCGAGCACAAATGCATCAACTGCCTGGAGAACGGGCTGGTATTAAATGTGGAAAACGTCCGGAAGAGCTCCAAGGAGCACAAGCGCTGCGGCACCAGTTTCCTTCTGATCGTTATGGTCATCAGCATCCTGTTCTTTATGGTGGTCCGGGTGGACACCATATGGCTCCGGATCGTCAGCCGGATCGTACTGATCCCGGTGATCGCGGGCGTGTCTTACGAGGTGCTGCGGCTGGCAGGCACCAGCAATTCAAAGATCATGGACATCATAAGCCGCCCCGGCATGTGGATGCAGGGGCTGACCACCAAGGAGCCGGACGATTCCATGATCCAGGTGGCCATCGCCGCTGTGGAGGAAGTGTTCGACTGGAAGAAATACCTGGAGGAGAACTTTCCGGAAACGTATCCGGCCGGGTATTTTGAAGATCAGGAGAAACTGGCATGACCTGGGGAGAGCTGTTAAAACAGGGCCAGGAGCGCTTAAAGAAGGCCGGGATCCAGGAGTATGAGCTGGATGCCTGGTATCTGTTTGAACAGGCATTTTCCATGAGCCGGGCCAGGTATTTCCTGGATGCAAAGGAGGAGGCGGCGCCGGGGGATGAGGCACTTAAGGCCTATGAGGACGGCCTGGAGCGCCGGTCTGGCCGGGTGCCCCTCCAGCATATCCTGGGCACCCAGGAGTTCATGGGCATGGAGTTTTTTGTCAATGCCCATGTGCTGATCCCCAGGCAGGATACGGAGACGCTGGTGGAAACTGTGTTAAATGAGCAGAAAAACAGAAATATTTCTGTGCTGGATATGTGCACCGGCTCCGGCTGCATCGCCGTCAGCTTAAAGGCCCTGGGCGGGTATGCTCGGGTGGCGGCGGCAGACATTTCTCCCAAGGCCCTGGAGATGGCGGAAAAAAACGCCGGAACGCTTCTGGGAGCGGATACAGCCGGAGCGGCGGAGTCTGCCCAGATGGAAAACGGAGCATCGGGAGAGAGGCCGCATCCAGTGGAGTTTCGCCAGAGCGATATGTTCGCTGCCTTTGAGCCGGGAAGGGATATGTTCGACGTGATCGTTTCCAATCCGCCCTATATCCCCAGTGAGGTGATTCGGGGCCTGGAGCCGGAGGTGCGTGACCATGAGCCTCTGGGAGCCTTAGACGGGAAAGAGGACGGCCTTTATTTTTACAGGATCCTGGCGGAGCAGTGCGGGGATTTCTTAAACCAGGGCGGTTCCGTTTATTTTGAGACTGGTCATGACCAGGGGGCGGCGGTGAAGACGCTTTTAGAGTCCCATGGATTTCAGGATACAAAGGTGATAAAGGATCTGGCGGGCATGGACCGGGTAGTGCGCGGAACGTGGCCGGGGCAGATCCGGAAATAAAGAAGGAGGTTTCCTATGTTCGACCGTTTGGAAGACATTGTTAAGCATTACGAAGAGCTGATGTTTGAGTTAAACAATCCGTCCGTGGCAGAGGATCAGAAAAGATTCCGGAAGCTGATGAAGGAACAGTCGGATCTGACGCCGCTGGTGGAGACATATAAGGAATATAAGCAGGCAAAGCAGGACGTGGAGGACAGCCTGGCCCTTCTGGAGGAAGAGAGCGACGAGGAAATGCGGGAGATGGCCAAGGAAGAGCTTTCCGACGCGAAAAAAAGGATCGAGGAGCTGGAGCAGCAGCTTAAGATCCTTCTGCTTCCCAAGGACCCCAACGATGATAAGAACGTGATCGTGGAGATCCGCGCAGGCGCAGGCGGAGACGAGGCGGCCCTGTTCGCTTCCGAGCTGTACCGGATGTACGTCCATTACGCAGAGCGCCAGCACTGGAAGGTGGAGCTGATCAACGTCAGCGAGAGCGGCATCGGCGGCATGAAGGAAGTGGAATTCATGATCACAGGCCAGGGCGCATATTCCAAGCTGAAATACGAAAGCGGCGTGCACCGGGTACAGCGTGTGCCGGAGACTGAGTCCGGCGGCCGGATCCATACGTCTACGGCCACTGTGGCTATTATGCCGGAGGCCGAGGAGTTTGACGTGGTCATCGACGAAAAGGATATCCGCATCGACGTGATGCGCGCCTCCGGAAACGGCGGCCAGTGCGTAAACACCACCGACTCTGCGGTGCGTCTGACCCATATTCCCACGGGGATCGTGATCTACAGCCAGACGGAGAAATCCCAGCTGCAGAACAAGGATAAGGCGTTCCGCCTGTTGCGTTCCAAGCTGTATGACATGGAGCTGGAGCGCCGCCAGAATGAGGAGGCCGAGGCACGCCGCAGCCAGATCGGCACCGGCGACCGGTCCGAAAAGATCCGCACCTACAACTTCCCCCAGGGACGTGTGACAGAGCACCGGATCAAGCTGACCCTTTATAAGATCGACTCCATCATGGACGGCGATCTCCAGGAACTGATCGACAGCCTGATCGCCGCAGACCAGGCGGCCAAGTTAGCCAAAATGAACGAGAATTAAAAATGGATATGGATATTTACCGCCGCATCGGTCTGGTATGCAGCCGGATCCCCAGAGGGAGGGTGGCCACCTACGGCCAGATCGCCCTGCTCTGCGGGAAGCCGGGGAACTCCAGACAGGTGGGATACGCTTTGAAAAAAGGGCTGGCAGGAGAGAACGTGCCGGCCCACCGGGTGGTGAACGCCGCCGGAATCCTGAGCGGGGCCGCTCATTTTGCGTCCATGGATCTCCAGTGCCTTCTTCTGCGGGAGGAAGGCGTGGAGGTGCTGTGGACCCCTAAGGGATGGAAGACGGATCTGAAGCTTTACGGATGGAAAAATACCATGGAGGAGGCCCTGGAACTGAACCGGGCCTTTTTTTCTATGAACATCTGAATCCCCGGAAAATCAGAAGGATTTAAAGAAATCTTAAAGATAAACCAATAGGTTTGTAACATCCGGCCTTTCAATCATACGGGTTTTATGCTATAATGACGCCATATATACGGGGAAGGTGCGTCCTTTTTTCAGCCGTAGGAAAATTTTAGCCTCCGCGGCGGACGCTTTTTTCCGGAAAAACGGACTAAAACAGCAGAAAATGAAGGAGAACAGGTATGAAAGGTATCATTCTTGCCGGCGGCAGCGGCACACGTCTTTATCCACTGACGAAGGTGACTTCCAAACAGCTTTTACCCATCTATGATAAACCAATGATCTATTATCCCCTTTCCGTTCTGATGAACGCAGGGATCCGGGATATCCTGATCATCTCCACTCCCGACGATACGCCCAGGTTTGAAGCTCTTTTAGGCGACGGCCATCAGTTCGGCATCACCCTCAGCTATGCGGTGCAGCCCAGTCCCGACGGACTGGCCCAGGCCTTTATCATCGGCGCAGATTTCATCGGAAACGATTCTGTGGCTATGGTCCTGGGAGACAATATCTTCCACGGCCAGGGCTTAAAGAAGCGCCTCAGGGAGGCGGCTGCCAGGGAAAAGGGAGCCACTGTATTCGGATATTACGTGGACGATCCGGAGCGGTTCGGCATCGTGGAATTCGATAAGGACGGAAAGGCTGTTTCTATTGAAGAAAAACCGGAAAAGCCCAAGTCCAACTACTGCGTCACCGGTCTGTATTTCTACGACAACCGGGTGGTGGAGTATGCGAAGAACTTAAAGCCCTCTGCAAGAGGCGAGCTGGAGATCACGGACTTAAACCGGATCTATCTGGAGAGCGGAGAGCTGGATGTGACGCTTTTAGGCCAGGGCTTCACATGGCTGGATACGGGAACCCATGAATCCCTGGTGGAGGCCACCAACTTTGTAAAGACTGTGGAGACCCATGAGCACAGAAAGATCGCCTGTCTGGAGGAGATCGCCTATACCAACGGCTGGATCACCAAGGACGAAGTCATGGAGGCCTATGAGATCTTAAAGAAGAATCAGTACGGCCAGTATCTGAAGGACGTGGTGGACGGCAAGTATATCGACAAGCTGCCGGGCCATGCAGACAGATAAAATGCCCATGCCCGGGGACTGGGATACTTCCCGGACCAGAACGCCGGGGATTTTGAAGAAAGCGAATAAGGAGAAATAAAATGAAGATCATCGTAACAGGCGGCGCCGGTTTCATCGGCGGCAACTTCATCCATCATATGGTAAACAAATATCCGGAGTATGACATCGTCAACCTGGATCTGCTCACCTACGCAGGCAACCTGGAGACCTTAAAGCCCGTGGAGGGAAAGCCTAACTATAAATTTGTAAAGGGCGACATTGCAGACCGGAAATTCGTATTCGATCTGTTTGAAAAGGAAAAGCCCGATATGGTCGTAAACTTTGCGGCCGAGAGCCATGTGGACCGCTCTGTGGTGGATCCGGAGAGCTTTGTGCGTACCAACGTTATGGGGACCACCACGCTCTTAGACGCATGTAAAGAATACGGGATCAAGCGCTATCACCAGGTATCCACCGATGAGGTATACGGAGACCTGCCTCTGGACCGTCCGGATCTCTTCTTTACCGAGGAGACTCCGCTCCACACCTCCAGCCCCTATTCCTCCAGTAAGGCCAGCGCCGACCTGTTTGTCATGGCGTACCACAGGACCTTTGGTCTGCCGGTGACCATTTCCCGCTGCTCCAACAACTACGGCCCCTACCATTTCCCGGAGAAGCTGATCCCGTTGATGATCAGCCGCGCCCTGGCCGACGAGTCCCTTCCGGTATACGGAACAGGCGAGAATGTGAGAGACTGGCTCCATGTTTCCGACCACTGCGAGGCCATCGATCTGATCATTCACAACGGCCGGGTGGGAGAAGTATATAATGTGGGCGGCCACAACGAGCGCACCAACTTAGAGGTTGTAAAGACCATCTTAAAGGCCCTTGATAAGCCGGAGAGCCTGATCAAATTTGTAACGGACCGTCCAGGCCATGACCGCCGGTATGCCATCGATCCCACAAAGCTGGAGACCGAGCTTGGATGGAAGCCCAAATACAATTTCGACACCGGGATCCAGCAGACCATCCAGTGGTATCTGGACAACGAGGACTGGTGGAAGCACATCTTAAGCGGCGAGTACAGCAATTATTTCGATAACATGTATGGAAAGAGGCTGGGTGAGAAATAATGAGGATCTTAGTAACAGGCGTCAAGGGCCAGCTGGGCCATGACGTGGTAAATGAAATGGTAAAACGCGGCCTGGAGCCCGTGGGTGTGGACCTGGAGGAGATGGACATCACCGACGCTGGGGCCTGCCGGAAGGTGATCACGGAATCGAAGGTGGATGCTGTGATCCACTGCGCCGCTTATACGGCTGTGGATGCGGCCGAGGACAACGTGGACGTATGCAGAAAGGTCAACGCAGACGGCACCAGGAACATTGCAGAGGTCTGCCGCGACCTGGATATTAAGATGATGTACATCAGCACGGATTACGTGTTTGACGGCCAGGGGACTCGCCCCTGGGAGCCGGATGACGAGCGCCATCCCTTAAACGTATACGGTCAGACCAAATATGAGGGAGAGCTGGCGGTGGAGGAGCTGGTGAAGAAATTCTTCATCGTCCGCATTGCCTGGGTGTTCGGCGTCAATGGAAAGAACTTCATTAAGACCATGCTCCGCATCGGAAAGGAGCGGGGCGCGGCCACGGTGGTGGACGACCAGATCGGCTCCCCCACCTATACCTATGATCTGGCCAGGCTCCTGGTGGATATGATCCAGACCGAGAAATACGGCCGGTACCATGCCACCAACGAGGGCTTATGCTCCTGGTATGAATTTGCCTGCGAGATCTTCCGCCAGGCGGGGATGGATGAGGTAAAGGTGACGCCGGTGCCCACCAGCGGATACCCGGCCTCCAAAGCGAAGCGGCCCATGAACAGCCGGATCAGCAAGGAGAAACTCACAGAAAACGGCTTTGAGCGGCTTCCGGACTGGAAGGACGCAGTGGGCCGTTATCTCAAAGAGATCACCTGGTAGGATAAAAATATGGACGGGACCTGCGGCAGAGATTTGCACGCAGAGGTCCTGGCGGCTTCCATCTGCGGGGGCTGAGTCATAGAATAATACAGGGATCAGGAAAGCGGCTGACGGCGCAGGAACTGGCGTGCGGCCGCTTTTTTGACAGCGGGGGAACCCTTTTTAGGAGGATGAAAAATGGGAAAATATTTTGGAACAGACGGCTTCCGGGGAGAGGCCAATGTGGATCTGACGGTGGAGCACGCCTATAAGGTGGGCCGCTTCCTGGGCTGGTATTACGGGCAGAAGGCCAAGGGAGAGCGGTGCCGCATCGTGATCGGAAAGGATACGAGACGGTCCAGCTATATGTTCGAGTACGCCCTGGTTTCCGGCCTTACGGCTTCCGGCGCAGATGCATATCTGCTGCATGTGACCACCACGCCCAGCGTGTCCCATGTGATCCGGACCGAGGACTTTGACTGCGGGATCATGATCTCTGCCAGCCACAACCCCTATTATGACAACGGCATCAAGGTCATGAACGGAAGCGGCGAAAAGATGGAGGAATCAGTGATCCTGGAGATTGAAAAATACCTGGACGGGGAAATGGGAGAGCTTCCCATGGCAAAGCGGGACCAGATCGGCCGCACCCAGGATTTCGCAGCCGGAAGGAACCGCTACATCGGATATCTGATCTCCATTGCCACCCGTTCCTTCAAGGGGAAGAAGGTGGGGCTGGACTGCGCCAACGGAAGCGCCTCCTCTGTGGCAAAGAGCGTGTTCGACGCCCTGGGAGCCGATACCTTTGTGATCAATAACGAGCCTGACGGCTTAAATATCAATACAGACTGCGGCTCCACCCACATCGGAAGGCTCCAGGCCTTTGTGAAGGAAAAACATCTGGATGTGGGCTTTGCCTACGACGGCGATGCAGACCGCTGCCTGGCGGTGGATGAAAACGGAGAAGTGGTGGACGGCGATCGGATCCTTTACATCTGCGGAAAGTATATGAAGGAGCAGGGAAATTTAAGGAATAATAAGATCGTTACCACAGTCATGTCCAACCTGGGCCTTTATAAGGCTCTGGACCGGGAGGGCATCGGCTACGAAAAGACGGCCGTGGGCGACAAATATGTGTATGAAAACATGGCCCAGACCGGAAACTGCCTGGGCGGCGAGCAGTCCGGCCATATTATCTTCAGCAAGTACGCCACCACCGGCGATGGGATCCTGACCTCCTTAAAGATCATGGAAGTGATGCTGGAAAAGAAGGAGACTCTGTCCAGACTGGCTTCCGAGGTGACCATCCTGCCCCAGGTCCTTAAGAACGTGCGTGTGGCCGACAAGGCGGCCGCCCTGGGCGACGAAGACGTGAAGCAGGCGGCGGCCGATGTGGAGAAGGCCCTGGGCAGCGACGGAAGGCTCCTCCTGAGACAGAGCGGGACCGAGCCGCTGATCCGCGTCATGGTGGAGGCCGAATCCACAGAGATCTGCGAGAAGTACGTGGACCAGGTGATCGGAGCCCTCAGAAAAAAAGGCCACGCAGTTTCATAGCACTGCGGCCTTCATAAATAGTCCCGGCATAGCTCCCATAATCAAAAGATATGGGAGCTTTTGTTGATATAACAGAAATCAGATGCTATAATGTGTTTTACATAAAATCTGAGAAGAGGACTGATGGATATGGGGTTAGACCTAAGAGCGTAACACAGTTTATCGTAGAGAAATACAGCGTGATTTATCGACTCCGGCCTTAATATGGTTCAGAAAGTAAAAACGCCAGTACAGGACTTAAATGGAGGAAGCAGATCATGAAAAATGTTGAACGATATCAGAGAGTACCGGTGGTCCATTACCCGGAGCGGGAATGGCCCGGAAAAGAGATACAGAAGGCGCCCGCATGGTGCAGCGTGGACTTAAGGGACGGAAACCAGGCCCTGGTGGAGCCCATGGTGGTGGAGGAAAAGATCGAGATGTTCAATCTCCTGGTGGAAATGGGATTTAAGGAGATCGAGATCGGCTTTCCAGCAGCCTCCCAGATCGAATTTGACTTCTTAAGACAGCTGGTGGACCGGAACTTGATCCCCGACGACGTGATGGTCCAGGTGCTGACCCAGTGCCGGGAGCACCTGGTGAAGCGTACTTTTGAGGCCATCCAGGGGATCAAAAAGGCAGTGGTCCACATTTACAATTCCACATCCACCTTACAGCGGGACGTGGTATTCCACATGGACCGGGAGGAGATCAAAAAGATCGCCACAGACGGCGTCGCCATGGTAAAGAATTATATGAAGGACCATGACGGAGAGGTGGTACTGGAGTATTCACCGGAGAGCTTTACAGGCACGGAGCTGGACTTCGCCCTGGATATCTGCAACGCGGTCCAGAGAGCCTGGGGACCGACGCCGGAGCATAAGATGATCATGAATCTGCCATCCACGGTGGAGATGACGACTCCCAACGTGTATGCAGACCAGATCGAATGGATGAACAGGCATCTGGAAAACCGGGAAAGCATTATCTTAAGCGTTCATCCCCACAACGACCGGGGAACCGGAGTGGCGGCCACAGAACTGGCGCTCCTGGCTGGTGCAGACCGGGTGGAGGGCACCCTGTTTGGAAACGGGGAGCGGACTGGAAACGTGGACATCCTGACCCTGGCTTACAATATGTTCTCCCAGGGCATCGATCCGGAGCTGGAGATCTCCGATGTAAAACGGATCGCAGAGGTGTATGAGCGGTGTACGAAGATGCACATTGATCCCCGCCACCCCTATGCCGGAAAGCTGGTGTTCACCGCCTTCTCCGGTTCTCACCAGGACGCCATCAACAAGGGCATGCATGCGCTTTTGGAGCGTCAGAGCAAGGTATGGCAGGTGCCGTATCTCCCCATCGACCCGTCGGATATCGGCCGGGAGTACGAGCCCATCGTCCGTATCAACAGCCAGTCCGGAAAGGGCGGCGTGGCCTTTGTCATGGACACCTTCTTCGGCTTCAAGCTGCCCCGCGGCATGCATAAGGAATTTGCCGACATGATCCAGAAGATCGCCGAGCGGCAGGGAGAGGTGGCTCCCGAGCAGATCATGGAGGAATTCCAGAAAAACTATCTGGACCGGAAGGAACCGTACCACTTCAAAAAGTGCAAGATCACAGATTTCGAGTCCGCCGGAGATTTCACGACCGTGGCCGTGGTCACCTACACCGACCATGGAGTGGAAAAACAATTTGAGGGCGTTGGAAACGGCCCCATCGACGCTGTTCAGCGCGGCCTGGAGGAAGAGCTGGGCATCAACATCAAAGTCCTGGATTACAGCGAGCACGCCCTGACCTCCGGTTCCGGAGCCCAGGCGGCCTCCTACATCCACATGATGGACCAGGACCGGAAGTGTGTCACCTACGGCGTCGGCATCAGCTCCAACATCACCCGCGCCTCCCTGCGCGGCATCTTCAGCGCCGTCAACCGCTTATACGGAGACAATTGACAGATTCCTTACATTTACATACCCCTTCTTATGGACCGGAAGCTCCCCCCAAAAAGCTCCCGGTCCCTTTTTATGCCATAGGAAAGAGTATCCTGTGACAAAAAACACTCCGCGGGGACTGCCATGCAGCAGAAGCGTCCCGCCGCAGGCGGAGAAGCCCGCAAGCGGGCTTCCTTTTTGAAACATATCGAAGCCTGCTGTCAGAAAAGAATGACTGCATGATGGATCCATGGTATAATGTTTGGAAACAGACATTATACCATCTGCTGCTTTCATCAGAAAAGAGCATGCAGAAACGATTGAATATCAGATCGGGGAGGATCAAATGGAAAAGAAAGTTATAAGAAGCGGCGTATTTGTAAAGATCATCGGCATCATCACCACAGCTATATTTTCACTGGTCAGCCTTTTCCTTGCCATAACAGGAAACATCATGGCTTCCATCTGTTTTTTACCATTTGTGGCGCTGGGGATCCTGCTCCTTCTGGCCTATAAAAAAGAAAGGATCCTTGTGGAAGAGGACCGATTGACCTTTTTCCATTTATTCAAACAGCCGAAACAGGTAAAATACAGCGATATCCGATGCCTGCTCCTGGTCCCTCTGGGCAGCCGGACGCAGATGGTCCTTGTGGACCGGCAGTATAACCGGCTCGTCACGCTGGACTATGCGCTGGCCGATCTGGGAATATTGTTTGAAGCGCTCCTGCAAAACGACATTCCCAGCGTAGATCTTGGAGAAATGACAGAAAAGGGAGAAAACGTATCCCAATACATAAATGCATTAAATGTCATGGAGAAAAACCATTACAGATCCATTGCAGACGAAACAAAAACGATGGAGATCCTGTCAGAAGGAAACGAGCCCTTTCGCATTGCCGGTGCAAAGAAATTTTTAAAAGCAGCAGGCTGGATCCTGATACTTCTGAATGCAGCGGCCTTCCTGGCAGGCGGTAAGCCCATGGTCGCTATCTTTCTTTTTGTACTTCTGGCCGCCTACGGGATCTACCTCTGGTATTACCCATACATCTATATAGAAACCACCACAAAAAAAGGAGAGCAGAACGCGCTCCAGATGCCGGTCCTGGGTCCTGTAATCGCAATGCTTTTATGCCTGAGCGTTTCAAAAAGCTTTGATTACGATCTGGGAAGCCTGCTCAGGATAACCATTTACCTAACCGCCCTGCTGTCCATTCCATACATCATCAGATCAGCAGGCGCAAAGGCGCCCCAGAGACTGTCCCGGAAGCTATCAGTTATTCTGGCTGTCCTTGTTATCTCATTCACGGCCACATTCCCCCTGAACTTCCTGCTGACCTTCGACAAATCGGCCCATGAAACCATATCCGTTACAGACAAAGACATAAGCACCAGCGGAAGCACCACCGACTACTATCTATACGGAAACTGGCACGGAGAACAAACAAAATTCAAGACATCCAGAAGCGTATACAACAACACAGCCATCGGAGACACAAGAAGGATCTGCCTGAGAAAAAGCGCCCTGGGCCTAAAATACCACACAATCTGTCTCTTATACACATCTCCGAGCCCACGAGACTAGCGCTCATCTCG
>OWIY01000161.1_pt1 | contig 21488 bp, 21 predicted proteins | sample 1732841 | NCBI WGS metagenome assembly OWIY01 (sample SAMN05065760, study PRJEB22554) | human gut metagenome | biome: ENVO:2100002; feature: ENVO:00000062; material: ENVO:00002003 | host: Homo sapiens | place: USA | reverse complement strand
CGCTAGTCTCGTGGGCTCGGAGATGTGTATAAGAGACAGATCACAGACACCAGAATCCCCACCGCAGCAATGCGGAAAATCAGATTCACTCCCATATGTACCCTCCATCAGACCAGGATCACCGCAAGAAACAGACCTCCCATCACCCCAAGGCTTGTATACAGTCTGCAGCGTTCCTGCCGGTGTTCTCTTAATACCTCCAGTTCCGTGTCCACCTGCTCCAGGTACAAAAGCAAAGTCCTCTCCTGAGTCTCCCGGTCCAGAAAACCAAGATGTTCTCCCAGCGTCTCCAGAGTCTGCCTGTCCGACTTTGAAAGGGCTGTCTTCCCTTCCATTACGGAAACCGCCTTCCTCCATATCACGGGAAATGGCTCTCCGGGCTGCGACTCCAGACTGGCTGCCGTTTCCAGAAACAGAGTCCCAAGTGCTCCGTCCATCCGCTTTCCCACTGTTTCCAGCGCTTCCGGAAGCGGTGCGCTGGCGTACAGAATCTGCCCCTTTAAAAGAAACACCATCTGTTTTAGCTGTTCCAGCTCCAGAATCCGCTGCCGGTACCTGCCGGCAAACCAGATTCCGCATCCCGCCGCACCACACAGGATACAGGCCGCGCCAAACAGCTTCATCCATCCCTGCATGCTCAAAAGCACTCACCTCCCACCGGGTAAAGCCTGCATCCCCTGGAATCGTAAATTTCCCCGATATTACCCACTTTTCCCCTGTTATTTAAGATCACATACCGCTCAAACCATTTTTCCAGCACCATCTTGCGCAGGACCGGTTTCTGCTTGATATCTTCAATGGAACTTCCATGAACCGTGGCCACCAGCTTGCAGCCACAGTTCATCACATATTCGATGGCCTCCAGATCCTCCCGGTTTCCGATCTCGTCCACCGCAATGACCTGGGGCGACATGGTACGGATCAGCATCATCATTCCCTGAGCCTTGGGACAGCAGTCCAGAATGTCTGTCCGGATTCCCAATTCATTCTGCGGGATTCCCTGATAACAGGCACCAATTTCCGACCGTTCATCGATCACACCGATGGTCAGTCCCGCATGATCTGCGCTTCCATTGGACACCTGGCGGATGATATCACGCAAAAGTGTGGTTTTTCCGCACCGCGGCGGCGAGATGATAAGCGTATGAAAGATCATGTCACGGTCATACAGATACGGCAGCACTGACTCCGCGCAGCCCTTCACCTGATGGGACAGACGCACATTGATAAACGAGATGAACTTCATGCTGCGGATCCCGTGACCATCGGTAATGGTTTTTCCTGCAATGCCGATGCGGTGTCCGCCCTGGATCGTGATAAACCCCTGCTTGATTTCCTCCTCAAAGGCATAAAGCGAATAACTGCTCATATAATCCAGTGTTTCCTTCAGCGCCTCCCGTGTTACCAGGTACGCCTCTTCTGCCCGCATGCTTAAATTTCCTTCCCTGGTGATGTAATATTCCCGGTTATTACAGATCATCAGAAGCGGTGCATGGACCCGCAGGCGGATCTCCTGTACCTGTTCAAAATCTACTGTGACCTGCTTTAAGATCTCCCGGATATCTTTGGAAAAAATTTTGATCAGTTCCTCCCGCTTATCCAAAAAACACCCCTCCCCTGCATAATATATATGAGGGAAGGGGTGTTTTATATTCACCTGCTATTTACTTTTTCTACTGTAACGCGCCGGTTGCGTCAAAGCGGTACTGTGCGCCATCAATGGTGTACTCACCGACCGCCATGGCTCCGCCTGCTGTGCAGTAATAGCGGTTTCCGTTCCAGTCAATCCAGCCAGTCTGCATGTATCCCTGCTCATCAAAGAAGTACCAGGTTCCGTTTGCCGGATCCTGCCACCAGCCGCCCTTCGGGTAGCTGCCATCTGCATTCTGATACCACCAGCGGCCAGTGCCTGCTTCCTGGATCCATTTGGCCTGGATCACAACAGAAGCCTCTTTCTCTTCTGTAGTCTGACCATCTTCTTTTTTGCCAGGACCGCCGTTCTTTAACTGGGATGTGCTTCCGCCGTTTTTGATCATGTTCGCGAAATCTTCAGAAACATAAGTTTCCTCAGACTCCTCAGACCAGTAACCGTCCGTAAATTCTTTGGAATTGGATTTTGCCAGAGCACGCACCTTAAATGTGTAATCGCCCTCTTTGGTCATCTTCTTTTCCATGTCGAGCGAATCTTTTTTGGTTTTCATGCTCTCCACCTGGGACTCGTTGCAGTAAAGGCGGACCTCATACTGGTAGGCATCATCCACCTTCTCCCAGTTTGCGGTGGTGCCATCATCCCCCCAGTAAAGTTCTGTTACAGTATCCAGTTTGGTCTTGGATGCCGCCAGCGCAGTTGCCGCTCCCGCAATCGTCAGCAATCCTGCTGCCACAACCAGCGCAATTCCCTTTTTCCAGTTCTTCATATGAAACTGCCTCCTTTTGATTATGAAACCCTTTTCATTTATGATATGGTTCTTTATGAATGATCCGGTAGCTGCGGTAGATCTGTTCTAACAAAATCACCCTCATCAGCTGGTGCGGAAACGTCATCCTTGAGAAACTCAGCCGGTAATCGGCCCGGCTTAAGACCGCCTCTGAAAGTCCCAGAGAACCGCCGATCACAAAGACCAGCTGGCTGACTCCGCCAATGCCCAGCTTATCGATTTTTTCCGCAAGTTCCACAGAATCCAGCATTTTTCCATCAATTGCCAGCGCGATCACAAACGCGCCGTCTTTGATCTGCTCCAGAATCCGTTTTCCTTCTTTGTCCTTAATCTGCTGTTCTTCTGCCTCACTGGCTTTATCCGGTGTCTTTTCGTCTGCCACCTGAATGATTTCCAGCTTACAGTACCGGCTCAGGCGCTTCGCGTACTCCGCAATGGCATCCGTATAAAATTTTTCCTTGATTTTTCCTACAGTAACCAGTGTAATCTTCATTGCTCTCTCCTGCTTCTTTCCCGCCCGGATTTCACCCGTTTTACAGCCCTTCCTTCTTTCTTCCGCTCAATGCAGTAGATGATTTCCAGGAAGCGGCTGACCTCTTCCCAGGCCTCCCGGCTTTCCGGGATCAGGCGCATGGCCATCTGAAACACATGGAACATTCCTTCATAAACCGTAACGCGCAGCTTTCCATGGACTTTGCGCACCTTTTCCGCAGCCCTCAGGGTGTCATCTAACAGCACTTCCTCACTTCCCACCTGAAACAGCACCGGCGGAAACTGCGCAAAATCTCCAAACAGCGGGGAGATATACGGGTCCTCCGGATCTGCGTCTCCGATGTAAGTGCTGTGAAACAGCATATTGTCGGTGGTACCTCCAAACTGGGGATCCCGGTCAAAGTTGGTCTGGTAGGATTGTCCGCTGTTGGTTAAATCTGTCCAGGGAGACATGACTACCACACCGGCCGGCAGTTCCATGTCATGATCCCGCAGGTACATAACCAGGGCCAGTGCCAGACCGCCTCCCGCGGAATCACCCGCAATCACGATCTTGTCCGCGTCGTAATGCTTTTCCCCGATCAGCCACTGGTACGCCGCCACCGCGTCCTCCAGCGCAGCCGGGTACGGATGCTCCGGTGCCACCCGGTAATCAATGGTCAGCACATCCCCGCCAAAGCTCCTGCGGCAGTACTGAATCGCGAAATCCCGGTAAATATTTTTCATAGGGCCAATGTAACCGCCCCCATGAAGCTGCAGAATCACTCTTCCGGTACAAACTCCGGTAGGCCGGAGATATTCCATCTTAAAATGGGGCATTTCCACAATCTCATATTCATAATCCGGCGGGCAGATCCAGACCGGTTCCTTCGGATCCTTCCGGTATTCCCCGGTCTGGATCTTATGTCCCATAGCGGAATCCATCATGTTCTTCATCATGTCCCGCACCAGTTTGCCGCGCAGACTCACTTCCCTGTTTTTCAAGTAATCTTCCTCCGTCTCAAGTTTTGTCTGTTTTTAGATATGCAGGCGGCGTTTTAATTCCTCTTTCCAGCTTCTGCGGCCACTGACATAATCACGGATTCCCTTCGCTGCGTCCACCCCGGTGTTGCCCACCTGCTTTGCCATGCGTGTGGCCTTTTCCTCCGCGCCCCCGCGCCGAATCAGTACCTTGCGCACCCGTGGGTACATATCCCGCTTTGCTGCGGCAGAGAGCTCATTGCCCTCAAACCGCACCGGCACTCCGTCTTCCTTCAGTTTTCGGAAGAAACGTTTCTGCAGGCGGCTGTCCGCAAAGACCGAAGTAAAGGTAATGACCATCTCATCTTTGTAAGCACACACCGCGCACTTAACCGGCTGGCGTCTCGAAACGCCGATCATTAAATGGAACCGTTCGATGAGATCCGCGTATTCCGGCTCCATCCGTACAGGCCCGATATTGGACAGTGTCATGGTGTAGGCCCGGTCCTTAAGCCGGAACACCAGAGAAAGTGCCGGAGCTTTTAAAAAAAGGGGAATAGCCCGCAGGTACCATTTTTTCTCGTTGGATACATTGTATGCAATGCTCTCCGCCAGTTTGTCTTTATCAATCTTGCGGTCCATCTGACTGCTCACTTTCCGGAGCAGCACCTCAAACGGAATATCCGGATTCCGGAACAGCCAGCCGATCATGGTAACCGCAAAGAAATTCGCCATGGTATCTGAACCAAAAAAAGCCCGCAGATTGATGGGCAGATTCAAAACCACAGCACACCTGCTGCTCTTTCCGCCCAGATACTCCTGCCAGATAGACCAGATCAGTAATGCTGCCAGATACTTGGTGATGCTGACTCCATGTTGTTTGCAGACCGCCTTTAAGCGGCTCACCGGTACATACCCGTGCAGAACCTGCCCGGTTCCCAGCGGCAGGTAATGACCTTCTAACTGATAAGCCGGTCTGGAGCTGTAGCTTCTTGGTTTTCCGTCCTCCCCATGTTCTAAGTAACTGTCCTGGACATGGAAGATCTCCTGCTTTCTGGCATTCTCATCGTCCCGGGTCATGAACTCCGACGCCCCTTCTGCCAGACGAAGATACTGTCTGGTCAGGCATTTTAAAAAGTTTACCGCACCGAGTCCGTCCGTGAGCGCATGAAAGACTTCCAGATTGATGCGCTTTTCGTAGTAGGTTACCCGAAACAAGAAGCGCTGATTCCCATGAGGATCAATAAACCGGCATGGATAGGTATTTTCCCGCTTTACCTGCGGGATCCGGTCATTTTCCTCAAAATAATACCAGAAAAGTCCCCTGCGCATCTTCACACGGAAATTCCGGATCTCCGGCAGAATTTCCTCCAGCGCCCTGCTAAGAAGCTCCGGATCCACCGGTTCCTTTAAGGTCACCGAGATCCGAAAGACCTGGCTTACATTCTCATTTGCGATCACCGGAAAGATTTTGGCCGTATTGTCCAGTCTTCTCCACCGGTTTTTCCATCTGTTCTGTCCCATGATATTCCACCTCTCATGCTGCTGTTCCTATGCTGCGCAGGCAGTCATCTGTCTGTTCTACGCCCGGAAATAATAGCCGACACCCCACTTGGTATGTACGTATTTCGGGTCACTTGGGCTCGGCTCAATTTTCTCACGCAGACGTCTTACGTGAACGTCCACGGTACGCACATCTCCGGATTCCGAAGCCTTGTTGCCCCACACAAAAGACAAAAGGCTCTCTCTGGAATAGACTTTGTTGGGATTGCAGACCAGAAGTTCCAGAAGATCAAACTCCTTGGCCGTCAGATTGATTTCTTTTTCACCAATGAATACCCGGCGGCCTTCCCGGTCAAGCTTTAAGTCTCCGGCGGTGATCATCTTATTTTCCGCCTCTTTGCCCTTTCCGGACTTTCTGGAATTTCTGCGCATAATTGCCTTGATGCGCGCCTTAACCTCCAGAATATTAAACGGCTTGGTCACATAATCGTCTGCTCCATATTCCAGTCCCAGGATCTTGTCCATGTCTCCGCCCTTGGCAGTCAGCATGATGATCGGCATTTCGGAAAATTCCCGGATTGCCTGACAGACCTCAAAACCGTCATATTTGGGAAGCATCACATCCAGAAGCACGACATCGTATTCTGTCTGTTTTGCCAGATTGATTGCCTCTTCCCCGTCATACGCGCAGTCCACATCCATTCCGTCCTGTTCCAGACTGAAACGGATGCCCTTCACGATCAGTTTTTCATCATCAACCACCAGAATCTTTGCCATGTTCTCACCTATTCCCTATACTGTAATATTTTCTTTTATTTTCTGAAAGGCCGCGTCCTTGATGCCCGGCACCTTCATGATATCTTCTATTTTTGTAAAACCACCTGCTTCCTTCCGGTAACGGATGATATCCTCCGCCCGGGATGCCCCGATGCCCTTTAGCGTCATCAGTTCCTCCAGAGAAGCCGTATTGAGGTTGACCAGAACATGCTGCCCTGCCACAGAATTTCCCGCGTCTCTGTTCCCGGTTAACGCATTCTGGTTTTGAGCCTGCCAGGCCGGGTCCCCCGCCTGTGCTTTGGATGGAACCTCCAGCTTCATGCCATCTGTAACAGGCTCTGCCAGATTCAGCCAGGAGTCTTCCGCATCGTCCGTAAATCCGCCCGCCAGATCAACTGCCTCATAGATTCGGGCACCTTCCGGGAGCGTGTATACCCCGGGTGACCGCACCTTCCCACAGACATATACATAGCAGAGAGCCGTCTCTGTCATACTGCTGTTTTCCGGTATGGAATCTGTTTTGCCCTGCTTTGCATCTGCTGTATGTTCAGCAGCTCCATTTTCCAGGAAAGCTTCGGTATCCTCTGGATATTCCAAATCTTCTCCGGTTATTTCCCTGCTGCTTTCCGGCGCGCTTTCCGCCTGAAACGCCCTGTTTTTCTGTACGGTTTCCGGCCCCTGTTCTGTCTTCCGGATGCCGCAGCTGTAAAAGCAGCCCGCCACAAACAGGCATACCGCAAGCAGCAGCCACTTTAAAATAGCAGATTGTTTTTTCTTCATGGTATTCTCTCCGTTTCCAAAGAGAATCCCGGATTCAGCCTAGCTCTATTCTACCGAAAGCATTCCGTAAATACAAGCGGTATTTGTAAAAAGAATATGCCCGGAAAAACCAAAAACGGCAGGAGCCGGTAAGCTTTCCTGCCGCTTGTACATTTCAGACTCTCACACCTTTTTACTGTTCGGACGGTGATTTGGTCAGCTGGCTTTCATCCTGTCCGGCCGTCTGAACCGGAGAAGCACCAGTCTGGTCCTGCTGCCCCGCCTGGCCGGATGGTCCTGTCTGGCTATCCGTGGACGCGCCGACCGTTGGCGTTGCCTGGGTCTTTCCCGCTGACAGACTCACACCCGGGCCCCCGCTTGAAGAAGATCCTGCAGTGTAGGTTCCACTTCCTGTATTGCCTGCCGCCAGTTCCGGATAATCATAGAAAGAAGCCTCGATGCAGACATTGCCAGTGATGCCTGCCACGGAACCCGTCTCGGTAAACTGCCAGATCTTCCGGTTCTGGAATTCACCGGTCGTTCCGTAGCGCGCATACCAGATATCATACGGCACCTGGGACACATCTACATAATTGGTCAGCCACTGATTGTTTCCGTAGAGAATTGGACGGTATCCGGCATCCACGATGGCTTTGCAGAAAACATTCGTCTGGTTTGCCAGTTCCTGCGGCGTTTTTCCATTGTCAAGCAGGTACTTGGATTCTACATCGTAGGCAACCGGATAGGAAATCTTATATCCCCGGATCTGTTCCAGCACATACTGGGCTTCCTGTCGCGCAGTCTCTTCATCCAGCGCCATGGAATAGAGGAACACACCCACGCGGATGCCGTGGCTGATGGCACCCTCCATATTTTCTTTAAAGTAAGGGTCCAGATCATTTAAGTATCCGACACGGATCATGGCAAAGGTCACGCCGTCCGCCTTCATGGCATCCCAGTCGATGGGACCTGCCTGGTTCTGGTATTTGGAAATGGTAACGCCTTTTGCCACCGCTCCCTCAATCTTTGTTCCATCACTGCGGTAAAACCCCTGGTCCTGTACCGTCAGTGTTTCTGCTGCCATAGCGGGTACTGCCGGAGCCTGCAGGGCAAAAAGTCCGCAGAGTGCCAGTGCTGCCAGGCGCTTTCCTGTATTTATCTTACCATGTAACATGAAAAAATCTCCTCTCTGTCTGTTCAACTAAGTCCATGTATCCTAGTGTAATCCAGCCGGAAAGGAGATTCAATTTCTATTCTTTTAAAAATTTCTTACTATTTTGTAAGACCGAATACCTGCTCCGCGTAATTTACGGAAGCCATGGCATCGCGGCAGTACTGGTCTGCTCCCATGGTATCGGCATATTCCTGGGTCAGCACGGCACCGCCAACCATCACCTTTGCCCACGGTGCTGCCTTGCGAAGCTGTACGATGGTTTCTTCCATGCTTGGCACGGTGGTGGTCATCAGCGCAGAAAGTCCCACCAGTTCAATATGCTTCTCCACGGCTGTCTCTACAATGGTCTCCGGCGGAACATCCTTGCCCAGATCCAGCACATCATAGCTGTAGTTTTCCAGAAGCACCTTCACAATATTCTTTCCGATATCGTGAATATCACCCTTAACAGTAGCCAGAATGATCTTACCTTTCTTCTCCTGCTTCTGACCACTGGCATCCAGCTTTTCCTTGATGACCTCAAAAGCGCCCTTTGCTGCCTCCGCGCTCATCAGAAGCTGCGGCAGGAACATGGTACCCTTCTCAAAGCCCTTTCCCACTACATCCAGTGCCGGAATGATCTGGCTGTTGATGACCTCCAGGGCATCCTGAATTTCCAGCAGTTCCTTTGCCGCCTGCACCGCCTGGTCTTTTAATCCCTTCACAATGCTGGTATGCAGATCCGAAGTTTCCTGACTGCCTGCTGTCCCAGACGCTCCGCCTGCTGCAGACCCTCCATTTCCAGTTACCGCACTCTGGCCCAGGCTTGCCACCTGCCCGCTGTAAACAGAAATGTACTCGCTGCACTGCGGATCCAGATTCATCAGGGCACGGAAGCTGTAGTACGCGCGCATCATGGCCTCGGAATTCGGGTTGATGATGGCAGCGCTTAAGCCATTCTGCATGGCCATGGTGAAAAATGCCGCATTGATGATCTCACGCTGTGGCAGACCGAAGGAGATGTTAGACACACCTAAAATGGTTTTTCCGTGAAGCTCATCCCGCACACGGCGAAGAGTCTCCAGCGTGGTGATGGCCCCCTGGCTGTCCGAGCTTACCGTCAGGCACAGCGCGTCAATGATGACGTCTTCTGGTCCGATTCCGTATTCAGCCGCCGTCTTATAGATCTTTTTTGCCACCTGAATGCGGCCCTCTGCCGTCTCCGGAATACCACCCTCATCCAGCGCCAGCGCTACCACAACGCCGCCATACTTCTGTACCAGCGGGAATACCGTACGCATGGACTCCTCTTTTCCATTAACGGAGTTGATAAGCGGTTTTCCGTTGTATACACGCATGGCCCGCTCCATAGCCACCGGATCCGTCGTATCCAGCTGAAGCGGCAGGTCAATGATGCTCTGCAGCTCCCGTACCACCTCTTCCAGCATAGATGGCTCATCAATCTCCGGAAGACCTACGTTCACATCCAGCACATGGGCACCATGATCCTGCTGGGTCACGCCCTCCTGTAAAATATACTGCAGATTGTGGTCACGCAAGGCCTGCTTGAATTTAGACTTACCAGTCGGGTTTATGCGTTCGCCGATGATGACCGGATTCTTTCCAATCTCAACAGCCTGACAGAAGGAAGATACCACCGTGCGGTTTTTCTTCGTCACCGGAACCGGCTTTTTATCGCGGCAGCGCTCTGCCACCATGCGAATGTGCTCCGGCGTAGTACCACAGCAGCCGCCCACGATCCGGGCACCCATATCTACAATTTCTTCCTCAGTTTTTGCAAAATGTGCCGCGTCAATATCATAAACGGTCTTTCCATTCTCACTTCTCGGCAGTCCCGCATTCGGATTGATCATGACCGGAATCGAAGAAACTTCCAGAACATCCTTTAAGATTTCTTTCATCTGAACCGGGCCAAGGCCGCAGTTCATGCCCAGTACGTCAACTCCAAGCCCCTCCAGCATAGCCACAATGGATGCCGGGCTTCCGCCGGTTAAAAGCTTGCCCCGCTCATCGAAGGTAACGGTAACAAAGATTGGAAGGTCACAGCCCTCTTTGGCAGCGAGCACAGCTGCCTTGGTCTCATAGCTGTCGCTCATGGTCTCAATGAGGATGAAATCCGCGCCTGCGTCCGCTCCAATCTCCACCACTTCCCGGTAGATGGCGCAGCAGTCCTCAAAAGCCAGGTCGCCCATCGGTTTTAACAGCTTGCCAGTCGGTCCCATATCCAGGCCGATCCAGGCCTGCTTTCCACTCTGGCGGATGGCTTCCTTCGCATTCGCCACTGCCGCCCGGATGACCGGCTCCAGCTGAAACTCCGTGTTTTTATTGTATTTTAACCGGTCTACGCCGAAGGTGTTTGTGGTCACAATATCCGCGCCCGCCTCCAGATAGGCTTTGTGAATCTTTACAAGCTCCTCCGGATGCGTAATGTTCCAGGTTCCCGGAAGCTCTCCCGGCTTTAATCCTGCCTCCTGTAAAAGGCTTCCCATTCCTCCGTCACAGAATAAGATCCGGTTCTGTAATTCCTGTAATATGTCCATGGTAAACTCCTTCGTGTTGTTCATATTTGCATCTATCTGCGGTAAGCACAGTCCCGCTTGGCGCAGACCTCACAGCCCTGCACCGTACAGTTTCTTGGCAGGCGGCTCACACCGATGACCGCCGTCACTGATTTGGATGGTGCCATAAGAAGACTGTCCGTCAGGGTCACGCCAATGCGTTTTCCAAGCTCCAGCGCCGGTGCGATCTGTTTCTGACACTCCAGTGGGAAATCCCCGTAGCCCGGACTGAACCTCGGCCTTAAGTACCAGCCTCTTTCCTGATATTCTTCCTTCAGTTTCTCATTCTGTTCATCACAGAACGTTTCCAGCATGGCTACAGATGCCGCCTGCATGACCACGGCCTTGCTCATCTGGATCATGTTATAGCGGTGCAGCAGCACATCTACCTGACTGCCAAGGGTCGCGGCAAACAAAAGAACCCGCTCGCAGTCCCTTAAATTCCGCTCCAGGCTTTTGCTTTGTGTCTGAAGACAGGTCATGTCAATCACATGACCCTGAAATGACAGTGAATATTCTCTCCAGGTAACCCTGGGAGAAGCCACTGCTTCCAGTTCCTGCTTACACTGCATGATCAGATCTGCCGTGTTCTGGTCCGGAGCTGTCCCATTTTTACAGCCCAGATAACGCAAAAGTTCCCGGTCATTCCAGTGAAATGTTTCATTCATCAATCCTGTTCTCTCCGTAGTTTCTGCCCGGCATCCAAAATTCCGATGCCGGGCCATTGTCCTTCTTTATCGTATTTTCCTACCGGATGATCTCAGAAAGGCTGTTTTGGATCTGGGCTGCCACATCCGGCTTGTTCATGGAATACACATGAATGCCATTGACATGGTTGGCAATCAGGTCAATGATCTGCTCCGTCGCGTAAGCAATACCAGCCTGCTTCATGGCTGCCGGATTATCACCGAAACGGTCTACGATAGCCTTGAAGCGAGCCGGAAGATATGTTCCGGACATGGAGCAGATGCGCTTGATCTGGGCTACATTGGTTACCGGCATGATACCTGCAATAACCGGAACGGTAATGCCCTTCTCACGTACCCGGTACAGATAATTGTATAAAATGTTGTTATCAAAGAACATCTGGGTGGTCACAAAATCACAGCCTGCCTCCACCTTTTCCTTCAGGTGCTGAATATCCTCGGTCTTGTTGGCTGACTCCACATGACCCTCCGGATAGCAGGCAGCACCAATACAGAAATCACCGGACGCCTTGATCTCAGCAATCAGCTCAGAGGCATAACGGTAATCATTCTCTATTTTTCCGTCTTTCGGAATATCGCCGCGCAGGGCCAGCACATTCTCAATGCCCTGTGCCTTTAACTGATCAAGAACGGAATGAACCTTCTCTCTGGTAGAGGAAACGCAGGTCAGATGCGCCAACGGGGTAACGCCCTTAGCCTTTAAGCTAGCTGCGATATCAACCGTATACTGGCTGGTTCCGCCGCCTGCCCCATAAGTAACACTCATGAATGCCGGATTCAGCTTTGCAATCTCGGAAGCTGCTTTTTCTACGGATTCGTATTTATCCTCTGTCTTTGGCGGGAATACCTCAAAGGAAAGTGTCGGTTCGTTTTTTGCAAGAATATCTTTGATCTTCATAAGTAGGATTCCTCTCTTTTTCTATGATTTCATAATGGCTTTGTGTCTTACAGACACATCATTTTTCTATTTACAGGCTGTCGGTATTTTCTCCATAACTATAGCCGTCGCTGTTTCTGTCCGGATAAATCCAAACATTGCAGTTTTCATCTTCCGCATCTGGAAATTCGGCATTGATCCCGGCTCCACGCCAGACCCCTTCCGTCTGTGTCACGCTGGGATCCATCATCTGGTCATACAGATCATCCAGATCCGCCGCGTCAGAACGCTGGCTCTGTTCTCTGTCCCATGCATCCGCGTCGTTTAACATCAGCAGAAACTGTTTCGTCATGTCTGTGATGGAGCTCCGTCCTGGAACAGATAAGTAAATCTGATGTAACTGCCCGGTGGCAGTATCATAGTCAAAGTCCACATAGGCATAGGCGTCTTCTGCTTCTATATAATAAGTGTCCGTGGAAGAAAACCAGGTGGATTCATCAGAATACACCGTATTATGGGAATAGGTATCGGTGCCGGTCACCGGAATCGGATACGTGTCAATCAGGTTCTGAATCGGCTCCTGTAGCGAATCCATATCAACAGCAAAATGCGCTTCATCGGTACAGGGGCCGCCATACTCCTTTGCCTCTTCATCCGTCAGTTCCCGGTAGTCTGCCCCGTTTACGCTGTCAAACATGTTGCGGGTAATATCAATGAAAGAACTGGCCACACCACTCACCATCCGGAAAAGCCACAGCACAACCATCAGAACAATATACAAAATGATCAGTTTTTTGACCGGATTTATCTCTTTCCCAACCGGTTTTGCAGCAGCTTTTCGCCCCGGCTGGTTCGGAGTCACGCTCTTTCTGGCATGTTTGCCCATGTTTCTCAGTTCCCACGGCATTGCACTCTGTCTGCCGTTCCCGGCATTTGCAACTTCCGGCGCTCCATTGTGATAGCTGCAGTGCGCCTCATTTTTCGGATGGCGCTCATTCAGATAATAAGTCACATTCATATATACCGGATCTTTCACCCAGGAATGACACGCGCTGCAGTAATGGGCGTGCTTCATGACCTGGTCACACACCGGGCAGATTCGCTGCATCATAAAATGGCACCTCCTAACAGCATTTTTCACGCATTTTTTTTAGTATAACATAAGATTCCGAGATTTTCCACGAAAGGAAGCGGTTATTTTCCTGACAATCAAAAGAGGGGCGAAAATCCACCTCAGCAGATCTTTCGCCCCTGTCCTGATAACAGAATGTTAACTTAAGAAATTTTCAATGATCACGTTCTCTGCTTCCGCCTCAGTCATGCCAAGCGTGCGGAGTTTTAACAGCTGCTCATCGTTGATGCGTCCAATTGCCGCCTCATGGACAATGGCCGCGTCTACATGATTTGCCTGGATTTCCGGGATGGAACCAACTCTTGCGTGATCCATGATGATGGAATCGCACTGGATGTGAGCGTGGCATTTCGTGTTGCCAACAGCCTTCGGATGGAACACCTGGGAAGATTCGCCCTTTCCCACAGAACGAGATACAATCTGCGCAGAGGAACCGCTTCCGTTCATGCAGACTTCCATATTGGACTCCGCATGCTGTTTTCCATCGGTCATGATGCGCTCGATCACATAAAGTTTGGAACCCGCTTCCATGGAAACATTCGTGTTGCGGACCGTGGAATCCACGCCTTTAATCTGAACTGTGTCCAGGGTAAATACAGAATTCTCCCCCAATTCAATATTGGTTACCGGATTTAAAACACGGCTTCCGGTTCCATTTCCTTCGCCATAATGTTTCTCTTCATAATGAACATTGGCATTCTTTCCAACATGAAAGGTATGAATGCCATCATGGCGGCTCTCATTACAGCCGCTGTTATGGATGCCACAGCCTGCCACGATCGTAACATCCGCGCCATCCGCAATATAGAAATCATTATAAACCAGATCGGTCATTCCGGAAACGCTGACCACTACCGGAATAAAAACTCTCTCTCCTTTTGTATCGCCATCAATCAGAATATCGATGCCCGGCTTATCTTCTTTTTTGCGGATCCTGATATGCTCACTGTCCCCATGGCAGATGGAAACACCATTCTGGCGGAGGTTATAAGCACCATTCTGGTCAAAGCCTTCGCTGATCTGATCCAGCACCCCCTGGGTCGTCTCATTGATCTGTGTCATCAGCAGACACCTCCTTCCAGTCCGTTTGCGCAGCGGCCGCAGCTTTCCTGCGTAAACAGCATTGGCAGAACCTCGTCTCGACCACCGTACTGTTTCACTTCGCCGTCCTCGATCACCATAATCTTATCCGCCATGCGGATGATCCGCTCCTGATGGGAAATCAGTATCAGGCTTTCCTTCTTTTCTTTGTGAATCTCCTCAAAACGTTTGATCAGCATGGAGAAGCTCCATAAATCAATACCAGCCTCCGGCTCATCAAAAATGCTGACCTTATGCGGTTTTGCCAGGACTGTCGCAATCTCCAGGCGCTTCATCTCACCACCAGAGAGTGTACCGTCCATCTGGCGGTTCAGATAATCCGCGGAACAAAGTCCGACTGCCGAAAGCAGTCTGCAGCTTTCGGCTTCGCTCAGCTCCTTTCCAGCTGCCAGAGACAGCATTCTTGCCACCGTCATACCCTTAAAACGCGGCGGCTGCTGAAACGCGTAACCGATGCCCGCATTGGCACGGTGGTCGATATCATAACCGGAAATATTTTCATCATCCAGAAAAATCTGGCCCTCATTCGCTTTTTCAATTCCGGCCAGTACCTTGGCCAGCGTAGATTTGCCACCGCCATTTGGACCGGTAATCACCAACATCTCGCCATCCGCAACCTGAAAGCTGACATGATTGACCAGACAGCGCTTTCTTCCCTCTTCATTCACCTCGAATGTGAGGTTCTCTACCTTTAACATGTGATTTTCACCTCTTCTATAGTATATCCATATTGGATGGTACCCCAATCAAAGAGATCTGTCAATCCTTATTCCTAAAATCCTCAGGATAATAGGACTTTAGCTATTGACTTTTCTTTTTTGCGGGGTATAATCGACATATGTCGAAAACAAGGAGGATTTCACATGCCAAGACCCCCAAAATGCCGGCGGATCTGCTTCTCGCCGCAATATGATTCTTTCTGTCCGGAAAATGGCCGTAAGGATGACACGATCACCCTCACACTGGATGAATACGAAGTGATCCGGCTGGTTGATCTGGAAAAGAGAACCCATGAACAATGCTCCGAGCAGATGGACATTTCCCGTACAACCGTCACGGAAATCTACGAAAGCGCCCGTTATAAGCTGGCACAATGCATCGTAAATGGAAAACGCCTCATCATCACCGGCGGAAATTACCGCATCTGTGAAGGCCGGGAGTATTCACACTGCCAGCAATGTGGGTGTCGCAAGGCTGTGGCTGCCCCCATCCTTCCTGTTTCCAATCCACAACATAAAAAAGGAGAAGGTATTATGAAAATTGCAGTCACATACGAAAACGGAGAAATTTTTCAGCACTTTGGACACACTGAACAGTTTAAGCTTTACACAGTGGAAAATGGAAGCATAACCAGTTCCGAGGTTGTCTCCACCAACGGAAGCGGCCATGGCGCACTTGCCGGTTTTCTGGTAGAGCATAATGTAGACACTCTGATCTGCGGAGGCATCGGCGGCGGTGCCCAGAACGCACTCGCCCAGGCCGGCATCCGGCTGTACGGCGGCGCAAGCGGAAGCGCAGACGAAGCCGTTCAGGCACTGTTAGCCGGAACCCTCGGCTATAACCCGAACGTGCACTGCAGTCACCACGACCATGAAGGCGAAGGCCATACCTGCGGCGAGCACGGATGCCACTAAAAGACAATAACAATATAGAGACAGAACCCACTACAGGGCCGAAGCCGGTAATCCCGGCATACCGCTGCGCAAAATATGGGTATTGTGTTCGGCTATGTGGCGACTGACGTTTTCGGTAGGCGGACATCTTGTCCGACTATCCGCAAACGGCTGTCAGCCACATCGTCCGAACACGGCACTTCTATTTTGCGCACCGGGATACCACCCAGGCCTGCTTCGGACCTTTCGTGAATATTCTTAAATTTTTACTTTGCCGGATAAAATCCTGACGGCACTTTGTTTAGCTTGCTACTTTCGCCAGCCATGCCGCGTTCTCCTCGATGCGGTCCGCAATCTTTTCCAGAATTGCCGCACGCTGTTCCTTGGTTGTCTTTTTCCACTCCGGATATACCTTCCAGGCTGCCTTCACCGCCGCATCCACATCTTCCCTGGTCGCCTCCGCGCACTGGGCCAGTTCCTGACCGTTTGCCGGATTGGTACTGGTGTAAACAGCTCCGTCAGAAGCCGGACGCCACTGTCCATCAATAAAAATTCCATATACTTTTTTTAAATTCTGCTCTGCCATAAGTTTATCCTCCATTTTTGTTTTCTACTGACTGTTTTTCCTTCCGGCCATCCTTCCTTTGAACCTGCCGTACCGGATTTCTTATGGATTCATTATATGGCTTGTCTGGTATTATGAAAATTACCAGAATCATTCTTTTTTAAGGCATCAGATGTATCGTTGTACTTGATAAAATACAAAGAAAGCCGCATGCATTTTGTTCTATGCATGCGGCAAGTATCAGATTATTTTCTTTTTAAGATACCAGATGTTTTCTACTTTTCCAGCACTTCGATGGCTGCCTGAACCTGATTATCCCGCTCCAGCGGAATGTCGTACTGTCCGATGAGATCCTCATCCAGCTTCTGTTCTACCGTTATATCCGGTGTCAGTCCCTTCTTATGAAGGTCATGTCCGGCCGGGGTGTAGTAGTGGGCGGTAGTGATCTTGACTGCAGATCCGTCCGTTAACGGGATCAGGCTTTGCACAATGCCTTTTCCGAAGGAAGTGGTTCCCACCAGGGTTGCTGCGCCGTAGTCCTGCAGGGCACCGGCAAATACTTCTGCCGCACTGGCAGACTGACCGTTGATCAGCACCGCAATTGGAACATTGAGTTCATGGTCATCGGCTTTCGGAAAATCGCCGTCCTCCGTGCTTGTTCCTCTCACATCATGGCGGGTCTCACCGTCCTGGCAGTAGTAGCGTTCTTCCTGCCCGGTCTTGGTAGCGGTAGAAAGAATGGTTCCATCATGCTGGTTTTCCGGCAGAACGTATGCCGCCATCTCCACACAGGATGTTACTACGCCGCCCGGATTGTCGCGCAGGTCAATGATCAGGCGCTCCATACCCTGCTGTTCCAGATCAGACACCGCAGCGATAAACTGCTCTGCTGTCACAGTATCAAACTGGGTTACTTCTACATATCCGGTCTTGTCCGGCAGCATCTGGTGTTCTACCGTAGCCACCTCCACCATACGACGCTGAATGTGGAGCGGGATTTCTTCGGTTCCGCGCAGAACCGTCACATCGACATAGGAGCCTTCCTCACCGCGGATGTACTCCTGAACCAGAATGTCAAGTTCTTCATCCGCTGCAGAGGCATCCTTTACCTTATAGATGATATCGCCTTTCTGCATGCCCGCCTCTTCTGCCGGGGAACCCGGGAAAACGCGGAGCGCCGTCACTGCCCCGGTCTGCACATTCTTGCTGACCAGCACACCAATGCCGCAGTATACACCGCTGGTCTCCTCTGTCAGAGAACTGTACTCCTCCGGAGTATAATAAACGGTGTACGGATCATCCAGTCCGGCCAGCATGCCTTTGTAGATTCCGGTTTCCATCTGCTCCGCGTCTTCATCGAACAGGAAATACCGGTCTATGATCTGCTGAAGCACGGAAATTTTTGCATCCACCTGTTTTAAATTTACCTGGGTTCGAACGGCATCGCTGCCGGAACCCTCTGCCGTTGTATTCTGCGCCTGATTCTCGATCACGGTGCGCCCGATCACAGAAATACCAGTTGCCACACCCACAATGCCAAAACCTGCCAAAGCAGTTACAAGGGAACCTGCTAAGACGCCTTTCCAAAACTTTGACTTGCCTTTATTTTCTTTCTCCAATGATGTCACCTCGTCTGTTTATGATTCCCGCCTGCTGTCCATACGCTGCTCCTATTGTTCGGACAGGCACTTTGTAACTGTAAACTGCGAAATACCATTTCTTTACGGACTTACATAGGACTGCGGATTTACATAGCGCCCGCCGGAACGGATGCCAAAATGCAGGTGCGAACCGGTGGAATAGCCGGTAGATCCTACTTTCGCAATGGTCTGTCCCTGTTTTACCGTCTGGCCTTCCGATGCCAGGATCTGGGAACAGTGCATATATACGGTGTATACACCGCCGCCATGACTGATCATGATGTAATTTCCCGCAGAATAGCTGTAGGTAGATATCACAACCGTGCCGGATGCTGCTGCCGTGATGGCCGCTCCGGTAGATGCCGGGATATCGATTCCCTGATGGTTGCTGGACGCTCCTTTTGTCGGAGAGGTTCTGATTCCGAAACCGGAAGAAATGCGTCCGCTGGACGGACACGGCCACTTAAAGCTAATATTCCCAAGACTGGCAACATTATGCGAAGCAGCTTTATCTGTAGCAGAAACTTTCTTTCCTGCTGCTTCTGCTTTTTTGCGTGCTTCCTCTTCTGCCTTGCGGGCCGCTTCCGCCTTCTTGCGCTCCTCTTCTTCCTTGCGCTTGATTTCTGCCTCGATCTGCTTGATCTTGTTCTCCTGCGCCGCCAGATCCGCGTTGTACTGGTCTACCTGGCTCTGGGCGGTATCAATCTGACCGGCATAGCTTTGCATTTCCTTATTTTTCTGGGCACGCAGCGTCTTGACTGATTCCTGCTTTGCCTTTGTTTTCTCCTGCATGTCGAGAAGCGCTTCCCGGTCATCTTTTAATTTCTGTTCTTCGTCCGCAATCGTCTGGCGGGTTGCCTCGTACTCATCCATCTTCTTGCGGTCATAGTCGGAAATTTTGTTGATGTACTCGGCCCGGTTCATAAGCTGTACCATATCCTCAGACTGAAACAGCATATCAATGTAGCTGGTATTGCCCTGCTCGTACATGTATTTGATACGAAGCTTCATATCGGCATACTGCTTATTTTCCGTCTCTTTCGCCTGCTCCAGAGCCACGCCGGTATCGGCAATCTCCCGTTCTTTGTTTCCGATCTGGGTGGAAAGCTGGTCCAGTTCTCCCTCCAGCTTTGTCAGGCTGCCGTCCAGCTCTTTGACATATGCTGCCGCATCATTCTTTAGACCTTCCAGGTTCTTGATGGTAGCCTGTACCCTTTTCTTTTCTTCCTCAATGGAGCTGACCTTCTTTTTAGCCGCCTCCACATCCTGCTTGGTCGCGTAGGCTGTCTGGAATGAGGACATGGCAAGCACTGTGCCCATCACCGCAGCCAGCATGCGCCTCTGCATTCTTTTCCATTTGTTTCTATGCATCATTACACCTTCATATACTTGCGGATGGTGAAAAAGCTTCCAAAGAATCCGATTCCAACACCCAGGATCAGTGCTGCCCCGATCAGCAGCGGATAGATTTCACCAACCGGTACAAAATAAAACAGGTTGGAGAGCACATGAAACCGCTCAGACAGATACACAATTCCTTTTGTATAGAGGAAATAGGTTCCTGCCAACGGGATCAGCGCGCCAATGAGGCCGATCATCACGCCCTCAACGATAAACGGTGCACGGATCATAAAATTTGTAGCACCGATCAGACGCATGATCTGGCACTCCTGTCTGCGGAATGCCGCTGCTACGGAAATGGTGTTGTTGATCAAAAACAGGGATACTGCCAGAAGCACACCGATGATCAGGGAAGACAGCACACCGATCACACGGTTAAAGCCCGAAAAACCGGCGACCGCTGAGTTGGAATAGTTCACCTGGCGTACGCCATCCAGACCCTGTAAATACGCAACCAGCTCATCCTGCTGGGAAATATCGTTTAAAAAGATCTCATAAGAAGCAGAACCAGCCAGCGGATTATCTTCCGCAAAGCCTTCGGCCAGCTCCTCATGGCCTGCAAAATATTCTTCCTTAAAAGAATTCCAGGCATCTTCCGCAGAAATATAATACATCTCGCGGATCTCAGGCCGCTGGTGGATGATCTCACCAAGCCCCTGGATATCCTGCTCTGTCAGATTCTCATCAAACAGCACGGTAATTCCAACCGTGCTCTCCACATGCTTCACCATATACCGGATATTGGCAATAATGGAAAAAAACAGGCAAAACAAAAAAATACATGCAGAAATCGTCGCCACAGAAGCAAGCGAAAACCAGATGTTTCTGCATATATTCTTCATGCCCTCTTTCATGCAATACCAGAATGTACTAATCTTCACGGTCTGATCCACCCTTTCTTTCGTCACTTACCAGATGTCCCTTATTCAGGGTAATGACTCGTTTTCCCATCTGGTCTACAATCTCCTGACTGTGGGTTACGACCACAACCGTAGTACCAAGCGCGTTGATCCGCTCCAGAAGCTTCATGATCTCCGTTGCATTCTCATGGTCCAGGTTTCCAGTCGGCTCATCGGCAAGAAGCACCTCCGGCCGGTTGATGAGGGCGCGGGCAATAGCCACACGCTGCTGTTCTCCGCCGGAAAGCTGATGCGGGAAAGACTTATACTTGGAAGAAAGTCCCACCAGCTTCAACATGCGCGGAACCTCTTCGCGGATTTTTCTGGGGGAAGCACCTACCACACGCTGGGCAAATGCTACATTTTCAAATACCGTCCGGTCTTTTAAAAGCCGGAAATCCTGAAACACCACGCCAAGACGGCGGCGGTATTTCGGTATGTAACGGCGCGGCATCTTCTGAAGGTCCATATCGTTGACGATGATGCGTCCCGATGAAGGCTCTGCCTCTTTCAGCAGAAGGCGGATCAGGGTTGATTTTCCTGATCCGCTCCGTCCCATGATAAAGACAAACTCTCCGTCCTGGATGCGGATGTCAATGTCCTTCAGTGCCTTGCTTCCCTTATCGTATGTTTTGCTTATATTACGAATTTCTATCATGATTAATAGTCCAGGTTCTCCATGTATTTCATGTACTTAACAACCATCAGCGCGATCTTGAAGGTGATGGCATCTTCAAAGACACGCAGATCCAGTCCGGTGCTCTTCTGGAGTTTGTCCAGGCGGTACACCAGGGTGTTTCTGTGGATGTAGAGCTGACGGGATGTTTCCGATACGTTTAAGCTGTTCTCAAAGAATTTGTTGATGGTGGTTAAGGTCTCCTCGTCAAACTCG